>Ga0209633_10000035_pt1 | contig 160750 bp, 146 predicted proteins | sample Cruoilmetagenom1_FD_187290 | JGI IMG/M metagenome (GOLD analysis project Ga0209633, IMG submission 187290) | Oil polluted marine microbial communities from Coal Oil Point, Santa Barbara, California, USA - Sample 1 (SPAdes) (version 2) | ecosystem: Environmental > Aquatic > Marine > Oil seeps ... | reverse complement strand
GCATCCAAAAACTTCTTACGCTGCTCCGTCATGTCAGAAGGAAAAAGAGAACGAAGATCAGGCCTCACCCGAAAAAGATTTTCATAAAACTCAAAGGTAATATGTTTCGGATTCCCCAAAATCTTGGTGAAAGAAGCGCGTACAAGCTGCACTTGTTCAGAAGAAGGAACTGGAGTCATTCTCAAAACTTTTCCTCAACACCACAGGCAGAAAATCGAGTAACCATTCCCTTCTATCGGCAGTATTCACAGTATTGCCATCACATAGAAAAATACTCACGTAGAATTACGCTATCTGCCCAAAACAGAATAATAAAGCTATTGCCTAAAACTTCTTCAAACTTCGATTCATGTGAGTAGACAGATTTTAGCGTGATGCTGCACGCGCAAAATCAAGCAAAATCCGGTGCTCAGCCGAGGCAATTACTGACCGAGCAGCTTGCACTGCATCTGGGTTTACTGAAATAGAATCGATCCCTGCCCGCACCAAATGCTCCGCAAAGACAGGATTGTTCGATGGAGCCTGGCCACAAAGTGAAGCAGAGATCCCGGCAAGATGTGCCGCCTCCACAATACGACCTACTGCATCAAGAACCGCGGCATCAGACTCGTCAAAGAGTTCAGCACACACTTGCGAATCACGGTCGACGCCAAGCATGAGCTGTGTCAGATCATTCGATCCGATAGAAACCCCACTCACCCCAAGAGCAGCATATTCAGGTATCCGGTAAACCACTGAAGGCACTTCGGCCATCACCCATTTCTGCAGACCTCGATGGCGCCCAAGAGGGTGACGATCAATAAGCTCGAAACAGGCTTCAAGCTCCCACAGAGTACGCACAAAAGGAATCATGATTATCAGGTTCGGAGTTTCCTCATACACTCGATCGAGCATATCAAGCTCCAACCCAAACAACTCTGGATCGCGAATATAGCGATAACATCCCCGGTAACCAATCATCGGATTTTCTTCATGGCCTTCGTATGCCTCCCCTCCTTTAAGTCCACGAAATTCATTCGTACGAAAATCAGTTGTCCGGTAAACGACAGGGCGCGGCGCAAAAGCACGCGTGATCCACAAGAGCGAGTCACTCATATTCGACACAAATTCTCCGCCGCGTCCACTGTCAAACAAAGCACGGGGATGTTCTCCTCCCAAAGCCTCGGTAATCATGAATTCAGCCCGCGCAAGGCCAACTCCATCCACAGGCAAGGCAGCAGCCTCTTCGGCATGATCTGCAATCGCCAAATTCACATAAAGTCGCGTGCCAAGAGGAACAAGACTCGAAGCCAACGTGATGGCCTGCTCTCCGCGCGTATCGCCTCCTGTGATACGCGGAACATGCTTTTCATCTTGAAAACGACCCCGATAAACCTTTCCTTCTGCCCCGTCCACAGTCACCAGATCCCCTGTGTGTAAGACATTTGTGGCGGTCCGAGTCCCCACAACACAGGGAATACCAAGTTCCCGACTCACGATTGCGGCATGACACGTCATGCCGCCCCCATCGGTAACGAGCCCTGCAGCACGGCGCATGGCGGGCACCCAGTCCGGGCTTGTCATTGGTGCTACTAAAACCTCTCCCGCGCAGAGTTGGTCCCCATCCTCTGGCGAAGAGAGCACACGGACTTCACCCGACCCCCTCTTTGCCGAAGCACCCAAGCCCTTTAGTACTGGAACTGCTGTCTTTTGATCGAGCAGCGTCGTGATCGGTCGAGACTGCAACAGATGTAAGTGTCCTCCGGCCAATCCCCATTCCATGTCTTGGGGAAAGCCGTAATGCGCCTCGGCTCGTATACCCAACCGAGCTAGTTCGAGAATCTGCTCGTCCGTCAGAACTCGGTCATCTACTTCGTCGGGGGAAAGCGAAACCTGACAATCAGCTCCGTCATCTCCTCGCACAATCTTGTGGGTTTTCCTGCCAACCCGCACATCAAGCAAGGTTGGTCCGCTCTTGCGGACCCGATAGGTGTCCGGTTCAACTTGCCCGCTCACCACTACTTCACCAAGACCAAAAGCAGCCTCAATCACAAGACGGTCACGGTCACCCGTCGCAGGGTCTACTGTGAACATGACACCCGAACACTCCGACTGCACCATTTCTTGCACTACGACAGCAATAGCCGGCTCTTCGGTAAAACCTCGGTCTGCCCGGTAGGCAATCACCCGTTGACCCCAGACAGACGCCCAACAATCAACAATCCGATCCAGTAGCAGATCTTCATACACATTTGTATAGGTTTCGTTCATCCCCGCAAAAGAAGCTTCCGCTGTGTCTTCGCTTGTCGCAGAAGAACGAACAGCCACCGGGACTCCCCGGAAAGTACCCACTCCAAACTGCTCGGTCGCAGTACTGTCCAAATATTTGTAATGGTCGAGAATTTCCTTGGCGAGTTCATCCGGTACACCCGCTTGATGCACAAGAGCACGCAATTCTTCTGATGCTGACGCAAGCGAAACTGCCACATTCGCGTCCAGGTCAGCAGCAATCCGCTGTAGTTCTGCGCGTACACCACTTACTGACATCGCTCTCTGGTACGCAGCAGCAGTGACCACAAAACCGCGAGGGACCGGGAGCCCCGCGCTCAACATCTCGCCAAGATTCGCTCCCTTTCCACCGGCAAGCATGACATCACCTTTGACAAGATCCTCGAGCCGGACAACTTCTCTCTCCACCGCACGCCTCCACGCAATTCTGAATACATCATTCCGGACAAAAACCTGCAATCCAGCAGGACACGCCCCATGAAAAGTCGGTCAAATCTCAGCTTAAAAAAAGACTCTGCGTCTCCCACAGGGAACCAGACAGGAAAAATCAGTCCAAATGACCAAAACTTTTAGGACCTTTACCAAACTTCTACCTGACTACCAGACTATCCGCCTGAGAATACTCACAACTGCGGACGCTGCATATACAGAAAGAGGAAACAGGCTGGAGAAGAAACTGCCTACAACGGATAGCAAAAACCCACGGATCGCTCTACGCGCACGAAAAAACCCGAAAGGCAAAGGAACATGGCAGAAAAGCGTCTTTCCATCTGACCTATTTAGCCCATCTCTCGATTTTTGTCGTACTCGTAGCGATTACAAGAGCAGCGCACTATCTGGGACACGCGTCACAACCAAAAAAATATGCTCCAAGGGCAAATGAACGAGTGTCGCCCCTGACGTTCCCTGCACAATCGACACATGGTCTCTCCCAACGGTCTGTACCCATCCTTGCTCTCGATGGAGTGCTGCAGACCACCAGACTTCCACAAGTGGTTTGTCTGGAAATAACTGCAAACCCTGTAAAAGCATCTTCATGTCGCCGAAACGAATCCACGGTTCAACCCCACCAGAACGAGAGCGTTCGACTCGCACCAAAGCAAGAGGAGGACACGGGGTTGCCAAATTGATATAGATACGACGCCCATCGTCATCGTCCATCACTGCCAAAGCGTCATAGACATCCACAATTACACCGGAAAAACAACAATTCCCGCCCCGTAAGGCCATACGATGCCCACAAGACATCGCATCAAGATAGAGATCGCGCATCTCTTGCGCAGCAAGCAGAGCATCCGCAGCATCTTGCTGCGCTTCTTCCGCAGCATCTCTCCGCTGCACAAAATATTCCCACTCTCTTTCAAATGGCAATCTTCCATCTTGGGTGTATGGAAAACGGTCATCAGGCAACTCTGGAACAATCACGCCGTCCTCCTCCCTTAAAAGGGGCACAGACTTCAAGAAGAACAAGCGAATCCAATCTTCTCGTTTCCTGTCGCCTTATCGCAACATCCAGAAAAGATTCATCACTCGCTCCGCGGATACTGTCCCGACGACTCCAGCTGTCACAATCACTTCAGGCATCGTAATAATAAAAACGCGCACAAAGTTTCGGAAAGGACCAGACTCCAATCAGTATTCTCCAGATTCGGTGATCTTCGGAGGTCTCGCATCCTTGCTGTCATTGGTCTGTTCAGGACCGACAACCGAAAAATCGAATCCTCTGACCAGCACTCTCAGCTGAAAACAAACAAAAGGAGGTCCTGTGAAAGCAGAATCACTCAGTTCCACACTTCAAGAAAATCAGTGGCTCAAATGCCCAGAAGCAGCAGCGCTCCTCCTCATCACTCCCAAAACAATCCGTTCGATGGCACGAGAAAACAGGATTCCTGCCCACAGAGATGAAGGCCGCCGAGACTGGCTTTTTCAAGAAGACGAACTACTGAAATGGTTTTTCGCTCTTCCTCTTCACACGGCAGAAAATGCAATATGAAGAGCTTCCTGCCCTTTCCACTCATTTCCTCTCGCTACTACACAGGAAAGACAATAACTTTGTACAAAAAAATCTTTCCATGCAAACTCATATGGAAAGAAATAAAAACGGCTACTAAAGTGAGGCCGTCATGACAGAAAATTCTCCTGTCCGCTACCCGAAAATCATGAACGTCACAATGGTCTCCGAAATGATCGGAGCAACACCCCAAAAAGTGCGGGACCTAGCCCGCAAAGGGCTTATCCCCGCACGACGCCTTCCAGGCTCAAACCGCTGGCGTTTTAGCCGTGACGAAATCTCCGCCTGGTGGGAACGTCATTTACTTGACCCAAAGTGGCACGATCTTCTGGACATCCCCAGAGAAAGCACTACTGCCGGCAACGAAGGCGACCAGACCGTCAAGTAGCTGGTTCTTTACGCCTGGGCTGTTCTCGCCAAGACAAGCTCCACCCGTTTTCTGGCTCTCTCCCAGTCCAAGTAAAAATGCAACATACAAATATTCCCCCCAAATATCTTGTATGTTGACAAAACAGGTCATATTCTCCAGGCAAGGCGTTTCGCATTCTCGCAGGAGTCCCCAGTGGACACATCCAACTCCTCAAACACAGAACCCACTCTGACTGTCGTACCTATTCCAGTACCAGGGGCTTTTCTCGAAGCCCGCGTATACGGCACAGGTGACGAGTCAATTCTTCTTATACATGGAGGACTGGGCACTCCCGACTATCTCGCTCCACTTGCGAAAAGCCTTGCTGTTTCTTCGCGCGTCATCACATACGACCAACGTGGCAGCGGAAACTCCTACGCTACGAACGAAACTTATAGTCTCACTTATCACCTAAACGACCTCGAATTCGTGCGAGCAGCCTGCGCCCCAGAACGCTCAGTACACCTGTTCGGTCACGGGTGGGGATGCCTACTCGCACAGATCTATGCCTCGCAACAACCTCACCGAGTACGAAGTCTCTTCCTCTGCAATCCCATTGCCGGCCTGGGAAAAGACTGGTCCAAAGCAGAACGCGCGTTCCATCGCCGCACGCGCAAGCTTCCTTTTCCTGTACCCAGCCGGCAGACAATCGCCATCCATGGCCCAAAAAAAATGCGAGATCGCGCGACACGAAAGATCGCGCAACGCCTCATTTCCCATGAAACCGCATTTTTCCCCACAGGATTGAAGCTTGCCCCTCCCCCCATCACGCAAGACTGGCTCGCAGGCATCAACGGGGATGCCATGCGCAAAACACGACGAGCACTACTACGGGCGTCTTCTCTTCTTCTTGATCCAAAGAGAGAACCGGGTTTTCCGGTCACTGTGCTCCACGGAGAACACGGAATACTGACAGACGAAGAGGACCAACTGCGCGCACGCTTTCCCTTGGCTGCCCATACAACCCTTGAAAACACAGGACGCCAACCGTGGCAGCAAAACCCTGCCCTCTTTCTGGATATTCTTACAAAATTCTTGCGTACTCCAGTCGAATTGCCCAAGAACACCACTTCCGAACAATCCGAGCAGCCTGAACGCTCAAAAGCAGAAAATATTGCTTTCTCTCTCCCTTCCGAACCCGCGCTCTAGGAAACAATATGAAGCAAAAACAACAGAAAAGTCTTCGCTTCCCCTAGAGAAGACGCCCGCGGAGAGAAACACGAAAACAAGCGAGTAGGAAAAGAGGGCACAGCGCAAGCCCGTAACAAAGATTACCCTATACATCAAGTAGGCAAGCGCTGTCCCTGAAAAAACAAACACGAGGCAAAAAGTAAAAAGGTACTTTACGGAAGACGGGCCTCCAACACTCCTTCTACTTCTCTCAACCAATTGAGATCCACCTCAAAATGATTGAGCGCTCCTTCAAGCGCTAATACCTCGAACTCAATAGACGGGTTCTCCGCTGGATCGCCAAGATCCAACAGAAGATGCCGCAATCGCCGCACCGCCCGTATCGTATTATGTAGCTGATCTTGTACAGCCTGAAGCATTCCCTCTGGAGGATTACCTTCGCAGTATCGCAAACGCAGATACATCTCGTCCCGTTGCGGACGTACATCGGCATCAGGCGAGCGAAGCCAATCCTCTACTATTGTCCTACCATCTCCCGTGAGTTCATACACAGGACGGCCTTCCTCATCCTCATGTGAAACAACCCAGCCTTTCTTCTCCCCACTTTGCAGAATCTGAAAGACATGGCCGTCATTCACGTGCCAGAACTCTCCAATAGCAGCATCTAGCCGTTTATACACAAGGAATGCGCGAGCCGGGTTTCGACCCAATTCCGCAAGAACAGCATTCCGTAATGACATCCAATACACTCACATCGGTTCTACGAACTGTTTGCATCACACGTACACGTTACTCGCGTGAACCAAATGTTCAATGTTTTCATAATAAATACCCTGTTCAAAACCATCTTGCCACGGATACCACCTGTACCATAAAGAGAAAAAAGCAGGGGAAGCCCGCCCTCGCCAAGTCCTCTCTTCCGAAAAATCAGCCAAGCGAACCGTTTTTGTACCACTCTCTTACTTCGCTTGCCCCCGCATTCTGCTCGAAGACAATCACACCTTTCAGGCCTGTCGCTCCTCTGGGAAACCGCGTGGACAACGGATGGTTCGCATTCTCTTCTCATCTGCCATCCGCGTTTGCCCTCAGGGAAACGCCCTAACATGCGATCGGCACACCCCCCTCAGAAAAGGCATGCCGAACATGCGCTTTCTCTATTACGAGAACAGAACCCCCCTTTTTTTCCTTCTTCTTGTTCCAGGACTCGCTCTCTTCCTTGCTTCTGTCCCGGTACTCTTCTCCGCGCCCAGTGACGCACGCACTCCCGTCAACACCAGCAACGAAATCAACACCAATACTGTAAATAAAATACCCACAGAAGGGCCTTCCCAAGGCCCTTTCGCCTCCGACGATCAGCCCGAGCGAAAAAATTTCGTCGTCATAACCGGAGACGTCACCATAGCGCCCACAGACATCGTCGGTACCGTGATTGTGCTCCGCGGAGCAGTTGCGATTCACGGCACCGCACTCGACATCTATGTTTTCGACGGCGATGTCGAAATCACGGGAATTGTACATGGCAATCTACTCGCACTCAACGGCCATATAACGCTGCACGAAACAGCAGAAGTATCAGGGGACCTCCTCTTTTCAGAAATTCCTACTGTGGCTGTAGGAGCAAAAATCGGCGGCACGCGCCAACGGCTCGATAGCAGATGGATCGCAGAGCAAGTGGACCGACCACTGCGGCAAGGGATTTGGGGAGCAGCCGGCATTTCAACTCTTGTTCTTGGTTTTTTACTCATTCTCTGTGCGCCGCGAGGTGCCGATGCCGTGGCCGGCGTCCGTCACACAGGCTTTCTTCGATTGTTCTGTATCGGAGCAATTACTGGTTTAGGGATCCCCGCTCTCGCGTTCGTTGCCTTGCGTTCCCTCTTGAGTGCTCCCTTTGGCATTGCTCTTCTCGCTTCTCTTGCCCTCTTTTATGCGATTGGGTATACAGCAGGCGCCTGGGCATTAGGACGGCTTCTCTTCAAACGAAAAAACCACCATTACATCCCCTTTCTCATCGGCCTTGGTCTGCTACGGGCAGGAGCGCTCTTTCCTTCACCCGCCATTTTCCTCTGGCCAGTGGCTTCTCTCTATGGCCTTGGGAGTATTACTGTGGCCATATGGAAGACTCGTAAACCTCTTTCATCTCAACAGGTGGATCGGGAAACAGAAAAAGAAACACAACCATCCCCTACTCCAATCCTCCCTTTAAGAACAGCGAAAAACTATAGCGAAGCCCAAACAGCCACAGTCCTCTCCATCCCTCCCATTGATTTGTCCACCCCTGCAGCTCCTCCAAACAGCCCTACAACAGGATGGCATCCTCTCGTCACCGTAAAGACACAGAAAAGTCCACAATCATTAGCGAAAAACAGCACAGAAGCGGAGACAGTATCCTTGGAAGACAACAGTCTGTCCGACATTATTCTCCAGCAAAGAGAAACCCCCTAAAAGTTACAGTTCTCTTCTGCTGCAAGCGCCTGAACTTCACGCACAGCCCGTGCCAAACCAGCCTCATTCACATCTTTGTGGAAGACGAACCGGACAGTGCGCGCATCGATCATGCCTGCGCGTACTCCCCGACTCGCGAAACGCGACAAAAAATGAGGTGAGAGGCGATCTTTGCGCGCGCACACAATGTTGGTGCACACTTTTTCGGGATCAACAGAACCTGGATAAACATCTGCCAACACTTCCGCGAAATGCCTGGCACGAGCGTGATCTTCACTCAGACGGTCCACCATTGTCTGCAATGCCAAAATCCCTGGAGCAGCGATCACCCCCGCCTGGCGCATGCCACCCCCGAGACGAGAACGCGCGTCTCGCGCGACTTCCATCAGCGCAGCTGAACCGGCAAGGATCGACCCCACAGGCGCGCATAGCCCCTTCGACAGGCAAAACATTATAGTATCGCATCCTGCAGACAGCTCGGTGGGGGAACATCCCAAAGCAACTGCAGCATTAAAAATACGGGCACCATCACAATGGAGAGGAACACCGCAGACACGACAGGCTTCTGCAATGACAGCGACCGTCTCCGGCGACAAAGGCGTGCCTCCCGATGCCATATGCGTGTTTTCAATCCACACCAAACCGAGCGGCGGCAAATGATAATCAACCGCTTCGCTTGCCTCGAAAACAAAGGCGGGATCGTACACTCCATTCTCATCTGGCACAGAACGAAATTGCACACCAGCATTCTGCGCACCAGCGGCCCTTTCGTACTGCCGCACATGCATCCGTTCCCCGCACAAGACCTCAACTCCAGGGCGAGTGTGCACACGTAAGGCAATCTGGTTTCCCATAGTTCCCGAAGGAACGTACACAGCGGCTTCTTTGCCGACAGCCTGTGCAGCAAGGGCCTCCAAGCGACGCACGGTGGGATCTTCGCCGTACACATCATCGCCTACGACAGCTTCGAACATGGCTTGACGCATGGCAGAAGTTGGCACAGTCAGGGTGTCAGAACGAAGGTCAACGATGCCGTCAAGTACAGTGTCGAAGGAATCGCTCATACATATCTCACAGTCGTTCATACTCTCGTAACGCTTCAGTCCGATGCCTCGCCCTGATTTTCTCGAAACCGGCTTTTCCCCGCAGATGCCGGCTCCACAATTATGCTTCTCCTCCAGAAGTCGTCATACTTTTCCTACAGAAAAGAACCAGCAACAAAAAAGCAGTAATGTTTACTGCACACCCAATGTCACAGAGAATTGTCGCTGGTGCCGGCAAACCCCTCGAGTACCCGCCTCTCTTCTCGTTGTCGAAGCCAAAAAAGAGAAAATCGGCCCTCTACCCTCTGCTTCCTGCTCAAACGGTGATGTCCCATCCGGGTTTCTCCGCCAGAGCTTGTCTCCTTGCAGTCATGTCCCCAGTAATGCCGCAGGCCCCAGGATGCCTCTCCAAGCAGGCACCCTGGTGACCATCCACCTTAAGAACTCCAGATCAGTACGCTCAGTACCACGAGAAGCGACAAACCCAAAATAACCCCACGAAAACAAAGAAGAAAACAACTCTTCCCATGTCTTTTCATACAGGCTTTTACACACACCTTGTTGACGGCACGTACGAGCTTTTCCGCTATCACTATGCGCCACAGCGTCGCATACACGAAGACACAAGCGGAAGAGACGTCGGCGCGACACGCGGCGTTCTTGCATCAATGCTGTCTTTGCTCGCAGAAGGAGCAACGCATATTGGAGTCGCCACTGATCATGTGATCGAGTCTTTCCGTAATCAGATGTGGAGCGGCTACAAAGACGGCTCAGATATTGATCCCGTACTGAGAGGGCAGTTTGCACTTGTCGAAACAGGACTCCGTGCAATGGGAATAACCGTATGGCCAATGGTCGCGCGAGAAGCTGACGACGCCCTGGGGTCGGCAGCACACGTTCTCGCCGGCATCCCTCTTGTGAAGCAAGTGATTATCTGTAGTCCTGATAAAGACTTGGCTCAGGCTGTGCGTTCCAACAGGGTTGTGCAGCTTGACCGTCGCCAAAAAATCCTACGAGACGAGCAAGGAGTGGTCAGCCGATTCGGCGTACATCCGGCTTCAATACCTGATTATCTGGGGCTCGTAGGAGACGGCGCCGATGGCTTCCCGGGTCTACGCGGCTGGGGAGCAAAGTCGGCCTCGCGCGTACTAGCATGCTATCAACATGTCGAGAATATCCCAGAGTCTGCGGACAACTGGGAGGTGACGCTCAGACAGGCGGCAAGTCTTGCCAAGACCCTTCAATCTCACATGGATCTCGCTCTTTTGTTCCGCGACCTCGCCACTTTACGTATTGATCCTCCAGTACTCAGCAGCCTGGAAGAAATAGAATGGCGGGGTCCATCGCAAGATTTCGGGGCCTTTTGCGAAGCTTTGCGGGCACCTGAGCTGGCACGACGAGCCGAAAAACTCGCGAATACGCGCGGTTGAGAAAAAACTTTCTCTCTGCAGAAAGAGAAGACTACCAAACGGGTTTATGGCAAAAAACCCGAAAAATATAGAGTATCTCTCGGGGATTCCTTCAGACCTCTCCCCGCCCAAGCAAAAGAAGAGAAGCAAGAGCCTCCACGAAATAAGGTTTTATCCTGTAAATTCATGAGATCTCACAATAAAAAGCATCTGACAAATCACAATCGAAACAAAAAAGACGCGCTCTTCGAAAACTCATCTTTCCAAGGTAAAAAGCTGCGAAGATTATGCACAAAGAACCTTCAACCTCGCCATTTCATGGGGAATAGCAACAAAAACCAAGATTGCTCACAAAAAAACCCTCGGAAAAAAATACTAAGAGAAAGAGTCGGAGGCATCAACAAGATTCATCAGCAAATGGGCAAGGAAATCATATGCTATTGCCGAAGCATAACCGGGATCTTCTTCGGAAATCGAAAGATCTTCGTCCTCGGTCACATTTAAGAGGGTCCCCAACGCCAGGCGCAGGTGATTGAGGGATTGCATCCAGGATGCCATATCATCGCTGTCAAGCGAAACCAAAACCCTACCATCTGCTGCCGCATTTTCCCGCAGCATAGATACAACCGTATCAAGGGCAGAATGTCGTTCTCGGTCAAGTTGATCCGCGACAAGCGCACGGTAGGACGCTTCTGCTTCAAGGTCATCGGGGTGTGCTGCAGGCACAAGACGCCAGGCTACCTCTGGACCAGCAAGATCTGGGTTGTCAAGCAGGTCTCGCAGCTCAGCCATGAGGGCAAGCGTGAACTCCACGGCAGCAGCGTCCATGTCGCATTGCACTTTGCCATCAGCGTCTCGAGAAAAATATTCGGGACTCACTTGCCCGCTTTCTGCATCGTGGCAGAAAGCCCATATGCATGCAGCCGATACACATCAAACTCAGCCTTTTCTTGGGTACCAGAGGAGACAACCGCCTTCCCCTTCTCATGAACATCCATCATGAGTTTCTCTGCCTTTTTTCTGGGGTATCCAAAAAGTTTTTGAAAAACAAATGTGACATACCCCATCAGATTCACCGGGTCATTCCAGACAATCACAATCCAAGGAGTGTCTGGGGCAAGAAGATAGGAGGGAAGATCGTCTTTTTGTTCCTCAATATCAGGCGCGACCACTGTTTCGGACATGATTCCCGCATTTAATCGACATCGAGCAAAAAAACACACTGTGGTCTCTCAAAGGAGGGCACATGTGCATAAAAGATGAAACAGCAGTCTCTGGCAAATTATCGCATTGTAAAACATCCCAGACTCGCCCTCTCCGCGAGTTTTTGGAATCTTTGTCAGCTTTTTCATCCTAGGCACGCCCAACAGCATGGCTCAAAAGAAACCCGAAGATGCTCCCTATACAAAGAACTTACTCAGAACAGGTGCTATTCAGGTTTGTTCATCATATCATTCATACTCCTGATCGTCACACACCCAGCCCGATCAGCAAAGATAAAATTTAGCCAGCCTCACAGCACACGTACTGCACCAGCAGGAAAGTCCTCGCGACAACCCCTCTTGACAGCATATGCCTCATAGGGAACGCCACATTACCCACGCAGTTCTGAGAAAATCCCCCCACACAGCACAAGAACTGCCTCAGCACTTATGAGCTCTCGACCGCTGCTCTCTCATTTCACACTTCGACAGCCTGCATGACTGACAGGAACTTTCCTGTTCTCTCCGTCAAGAAAAAGCTTGGACAGCCCTTTGTGCCACAGCCTCCCCCACCGCTTTTCTTCTTACAGGAGCAAAAACGTGACCACGACCAAAAATAAAACACTCGCAGACATTTTTCAAAAAATCGTGATCGACGAACGATTACAGTCGAACCTTCCCGGAGTCGCTGCTGCCCTTGTCCGGCCAGGAATGTCACCTATCATCGTCTGTCGGGGCGACGCAGTCATCGATTCCATCGTCCCTGTCACACCTCATACTGTGTTTCCGATCGGAGAACTCTCCGAAATATTCACCATTACTGCTCTCATGCAATTATGGGAAGAAGACATTTTCGACCTGGACACTCCGGTAAATAGGCTTTTTCGGCAAGATTGTGTGGTGACACCTCCGGGAACATCCGCCATCAGTGTGCGGAATCTCCTTACCCACACTGCCGGCATCGGCGAAGAACTCTTTCAACGACCCCCAAGACCAAGCTCTCTTCTCGCAGCATTCTCAGCGCTTTTGCGCACCAGACAAAATTCTTCCAAAACACAGACCACTCTGACATCGCCTTTCCCTGGGACGCGGACTCCAACACGAGCAGTCCTACCTCCGGGCATCCAATGGACACACTCTCGCCGCGCGTCTTGTCTCATCGGCAATCTTCTTGAGGAACTCTCGGGAAGCCCGCTTCCCGCCTTTCTGCAACAAGCAATCTGGGGCCCTCTCGGCCTGGAAGATACTGCATGTGCCCCCATCCACAAGCTGCAGGGCCATCTCGCAATGGGATACGATCTGACTCGACACGGAAAAAGAACACTCATCCGCCGACAGTTCTCTCCTGGCAGCACTTCTCAGAGTCTTTTCTCGTCAGTTCATGACCTCTCCCGCTATGCCGAAACTCTCCTTACAAACACGGCAGAACCATTTCGTACAGAACTTGCGTTTCGCCCCGACCAGGTTCGTCTTCTACGCGCAAAGACGCTGGAAAAGATGTTCCAAACCCAATTCAGCATGCACCCTTCCCTACCGGCAGCAGGACTCGGTTTCTGGCTTTCTCACCTCGGCCCTTACCGCCTCATAAGCCAAGGTGGAAATACGCCGGGTTTCTCTTCAGCTATGCTTCTTGTGCCCGAAGCAGATCTCGGAGTGGTTGTTCTCACGAATCAGTCCATGCCACCTTCGGCCTTTTTTGGGGCCGAACATATTGGGCGCCAAATCCTCTACGCCATGTTGCACCTGGAAAACCCGACAAACCATATTCTCGCGCGCGCGACCTCTGCCGAGCGGCCTGACCTTTGGGACGACTTCACAGGAACCTACACGCCAGACCCAGTTCCAACAGCCAGTATGCGGGCACAACAGCTTTTTGGAGGGAGAATTCACATCTCCTCGAAAAGCGGATTTTTACAGGCGCACAGTCCAATAGGTCTTTTCCGCCAAGGCCTATGCCTCTCCCCCACTGACTCCCAGGATCCTCATCTCTTTACCAGCATCTGCAAAAACGTTTCCGTTCCCTTTGTTTTTGAGCAGGACTCTCGCGGCACAATCGAAAGTCTGCACATTGGGATGCTCCCATGCCCTTTCACCTTGAGAAAAAAACAGGCTCACCCTCAAAAACTTTTTCGTATCAACATCAAAAAAGGCTTGTCATATCTGACTGCAGGGGCAATCGGAACTCTGGCAACACGCCGCATGTTCCGACAAAAATAGTTTCCTCGCACAGGGCTATGCACATAAAGCCCAAGCCGCACACAGGAAACGAAAAAAGAGCTGCGCGTCTCAACCCAACTCGTCCTACCCTGATGCGAACTGATGCGAAGACGGGGGCAACCCCGCCTCCAGACCAGCGTATCCTCATCTGCTATGGACGCCTATTATTGATGAAGCGCGCTGTGACGAGACCACACGCCCGAACCAAACGGGACCTGCTCTTCTCAAACAGGTTGGACCATCATGGAGTCACTATGACCACCCTCACGGAAAACATCACTGACAGCACTCCCCTCAAGGTCACTGAAAAAGCTCAAAAAAAACTCGTCGACTTACGAAAAGGTGAAGAAGACGGAGAAAAGCTCGGTCTACGGATCGAAATTGTCGGCGCCAGTGGCATCGACTTCACGTACGACTTGTACTTTGAGCCGCTCGACGAGACCACTGCAGATGATCACATCTATCAGCAGGGGGAACTCGAAATCATCCTCCCTATCGACCAGCTCGATCAGCTCCGGGGTTCCACACTCGACACACCACGCAATCTGCTCGATGACGGACTCACGATCTTGAACCCAAATCGTCCGCCCAGCCCTCTGAGCAGTGAGCATATTCAGCTTGAAGGGAATCTCGAAGAACGTCTCAACCAACTGCTCGAACAGCATGTAAACCCCCACATCGCTTCACATGGGGGGTCCGCTCAACTCGTCCGAGTCGAGAACGAAACGGCTTTTATCCGTATGGGCGGGGGATGCCAGGGTTGCAGTTCCGCGCAAGCCACACTCGAACAAGGCATCACCTCCGCGATCCTCGACAACATTTCAGAAATTAAAGAAGTGGTCGATGTTACTGACCATGCTGCTGGAGAAAACCCCTTCTACTGAACACGAGGCTGAAGAAAACACGTGAAGATGGAGAAATGGGGCCCATTTCTCCATCTTTCTCGTCTCTGCCGGAAACTCTCTTTCTTTTTTCTTAGGTTCTCGAAGCTCTCATCCCCTATGATGTCCCAGCAGTTGGTCACTCATCTCGTGGCCCACTGCATTCTGCTGCGGCGAGGTAGCTCAGTCGGCAGAGCACAGCACTGAAAATGCTGGTGTCGGCGGTTCGATTCCGCCCCTCGCCACCTCTGCACACTATTCCTTCGTTTCTCATACTGTGCTGTGGTGCCCCCAGAGCCTCGCTATCAGGCAAAAACCCGCTCTAAAACACAAATATGCGGTTCTTCTGCCCACCACAAGACAGGCAGACAGACCAAAACATATTTTCTCCCGTCTTCTCAACCCGGCACAGCAAAAAGAGAAAAAGGCAAGTCGAATTTGTGAGAGCAGCGGTTTTCTCCATGATCAGTGATCATGGAGAAAACCGCGAGAACACACCCGCTGCACAGAAAACAGCACTCAAAAACACGCGGTGCACACGCGGGACAACAAATTCTCGCAATTATGCACTCATGCGCTGCGGGTAAGAAGAAGTTTCCTGGCGCCGAAAAAAAGAACGCAGGCTACGGCGGCGCCAGCGACCTGTCAGGGGATCAAAGCGGCGCCCGCGCATATGGCCCAGCACGCTATACGCGAACTGATCCCAAGTCAGTCTTTGGTGAATGATTGTCGGCACAACCAGCGGCCAGGCTGCACTCTCATCGGTGGTCTCTTTTCCTTCAAAGACAATAATCTCTCCACTCTCCGCACTCCACGGGGCTTCCGCGCGACGGAGGAAGAACACAGAAAAGAACTCATACGCTTCAACATTCGAGCGGAAAGCACTATATCCGCTGCCTTCAATAAGTGTTCCCGGACCATAACAGCGCGGGCATGCAGCAAAAATCTCTCCCTCCCCCTGACACACAGGACATGTCCATCTGCCAGGTCCGCCAAAGAAGCTGGCATCAACAAGAAAAGACTCACGCTCCCCTTCACAATGGGGGCAAACATTTTGCACAGTACCGCAGCCTTTACAGAGAGAACAGGCCGAGAGCATTGGTGAGTCATATGAGATGGTTGCAAGATCAAGGTACGGTGGCGCCTCCACATGAAAGGAAGCCCCTGCCCCAATACAAGTAGCACAAATTCGCCCTTTTTCCACACCAAAGCCACCACATGGCGCGCATTTTGCTGCGATTTCAGCGGATCGCAGCATCGCGTTTTCCGCGGTACAAGAAGGAGAACTCCGGCGGTGCCAACGGTAATACAGAGAAAGACGAGCAGCGGTGTCATCATGCACCTCAGGGAGAAAAGCCCCAGCAGAAGAAGCGACATTATCTGCTGGGGAAGAAGAGTTGGGATTCTGAGCAACAGACATGGCGGGTAGCTCTTTCTTCCAGGCATCGTGCAGGGACAGTGACACAGTCCAAAAAAACATGCGCAAAAGGCGTGAATCGCTTCACACCTCAGCTGCGCGTATCAGATATGCAATGTTTCTACTGTATTCCCGTTCTCGCCATTTTCCTGAATCTCAAAAGCTCATTTTTCCCCAGATTCATACGCAAACTGCCTAATCGTCTGAAAAATCAGCGGAGTTTCAAACCACAACAGACCAAGGACAGTTTCACTGCCAACCTTCGCCCCGCCAATTTCCCCAAAGAACAACAATCCAAAAATTCCCAGAAACACAAAGTCCGGTTGGCGAAGAAAATTATCTACACCAACCCATGCTTTCCTACATATGCCGTTGGACATGACCGAACAAGAAGAAATACACGACAGTAGGAGAAAGTCGAAACTGGGAAATGGTCATCGAAATGATTCTAGACCCCACTGACACAGAGGAGGATATCCCTTATGGGGTCGCGTTCTGGCAGGCAGACGGCCCAATCCCTGGAGACCTCCGCCTTATCGGAGCAAATCATCTGGCAGACAGCACGGCCGGCACCAAATTCGGAACACGCATCGGGCAAACCCTCAGAGAGTCTTTTCCTGATTTTGAAGAAACAGCGCATGCCCAAGACATGCTCGCTGCAGCAACAGAAGGAAAATATTCCAGATGCAACATAACCTATAGAGACGTCAGGTTCACGAACTACTACATCCCGCTCGGAAACCAGACAATGGCCTGTGCATATAAAAGAATCGAGGCCACAAGCAGCCAATCATACAAAAAAACACATTGGGCTCTCATCCTCACAACTTTCCTGATCGGTCTTGTTGTATACGGAGGCGTCCTATGGTGGACAGAAAAAAGGCATATCGCGAGAAAAGAAAACGTCTTCGCCGAAGACGCAAAAACGACAGTCAAGAACATTGAACAGTGGCAACAGACTTATGAAAACCTGCTTGTCTCTGTAAGCGGACTCTTCACTGCCAACCAGAAAGTAACACGGAGCGAATTCTCTCGTTTCGTCTCGTCGAGTCTCTCACCTGAGAGATACCCAAGCGTGCAAGCCTTGGGATTCGCTCGAATAATCTCTGATAGAGAAAAAACTCAACTCGAGAAAAAAATACGAGAAGAAGGCCATCCGAGCTTCGCTGTGCATCCTGAGATGACGGAAGAAACCCTCTATGTAGTGGACTTTATCGAACCTCTAAAGAGAAACACAGAAACTTTTGGACTTGATCTGGGAAGTGACCCAGCATTGCGCGCGACGGTGGAACAAGCACGAGACACCGGACAGATTACCGCGACTGGGGCAATCACTCTCACGCAAAAGGCAAAACAGCAACAAAGTTTCCTCTTCCTGCACCCCATTTACAACACACTTTTACCGCCAGGAACTATCGGAGAACGCAGAGATGCCTTTGTTGGTGTTGCCATTGCAGTCTTTCATACCGAGAACCTTTTCAGAACCATTCTCAAAGGAATACCCACGGTTCAAGTAGAGGTCTATGACAGCCGGCAAGGCGAAGGATCCACTTTTCGCGACAACCAACTGCTCTTCAAAAGTGATAACGCGCTCCCAGAGAGTGAAAGCGACAAACATTATTCACACACCAGTGCAATCGAGATCGGGAACCGCGTGTGGTGGGTGCAGAGCAGCCGGGCACACGCAGGATTCGCTGTCGACATCTTGATTGTCGCATGCCTCATCTTTCTTATCACGACGACAGGCACGGTGACCATATGGTCTATCGCACGAAACAAAGATCATAAAAACCAAAAAAAAGCGGCAGCGCACGAGCGGAAAACAGAAGAAACCAATATCGAGCTTACTGTGAAAAACGCCTACATGGCCGCGAAGGAGCGGCAGCTGCAATCATCCAATGAAGAGCTCAAACAGTTCGCCTATATCGCATCGCATGATTTGCAGGAACCCTTGCGCATGGTGACCGGATTCACCGACCGGCTCAGCAAGCGGCTCGAAGGAACGCTCGACGAGATCAGTCTTGAATACATGAGCCTCGTCTCAGACGGGGCAAAACGCATGCGGGAACTCATCTTGGACCTGCTCCAATTCTCTCGTGTGGAGTCTCCCGAAGATCCACACCGCTCCTTGGTTAACTTACACTCCACTTTTGGGGCAATCCTCACTGATCTTTCAACGCTCATCGAGGAAACCGGTGCTGTGATAGAGGTGACACGGAGCCTTCCGACCGTGTGGGGTTGGCCGTCCCAACTCCACTCCCTATTCCTCAATCTCCTGTCAAACGCGTTGAAATTTCGACCTCCAGGCATGACTCCCCATATCTGGATTGAGGCAACAGAGGAAACAGCAGACGTCTGGACAATCAAGGTGCGTGATGATGGGATTGGCATTGATCCGGCTCAATTCGAACGTATCTTCCAACCTTTTCGCCGGCTCCATACACGCGAGGAGTATGCAGGCACAGGGATCGGCCTCGCCCTCTGTCGCAAAATCGCACAACGCCATAACGGAAAAATCTACGTCACAAGCACTCCTGGCGAAGGTGCTACTTTCGTCGTCACCTTGGCGGGCAGTCTGCAGCAGGAACAGCACGAAAGCGAAGGAGTTTTTGCATGACCCGACCAATTGAAATTCTGCTCGTCGAAGACAGTCGCGGTGATGCCCTCCTCACAAAAGATGGCCTCGCTGATGCCCGCATCGCCAATGCCGTCCACCACGCATGGACTGGGAAAGAAGCTCTCGACCTTCTCTTCAATCAAAAGTGTCTGCTCGACTTTGTCCTGTTGGATTTGAACCTGCCCGATATGGCAGGAATCGACATCCTCGCGAAGATCAAAAACAACGAGAGTCACTGTCATATCCCGGTAGTGGTGATGACGACAAGTTCACATGAAACAGACCGGATGCGCAGTTACAACCTACAGGCCGCCGGGTATATCACCAAGCCTCTTGATCCTGATGAATTCATCAGAGTGATCAAAGGAATTAGTACATATTGGTTTCAACTAGTCTCTCTTCCCCACAAAAGCTAGAACACCTTTTCCCACCATGAGAACTTCCTCATCTTCTCTCCTCCTTGTCGAAGACAATCCTGGTGACGACCTCGAAGTCCGCACCCTCCTGATTGAGGCTTTCCCACGCCCAGATGACCCCAGCTGGGAAGTCACTGTCGTGCGCACACTTGCGGCTGCACGAAAACAGCTGGAGACAGAGGGCTCACCTACCGTCATCCTCTCCGACATAGGCCTTCCTGATTCCGATGGCACAGACACGGTGACAGCCTTAAGGGCGGCAGCCCAAACTGTCCCTCTCGTCATCCTCACTGGACACGACAACGAAAATACAGCCTCGGCCACTCTTGCAGCGGGCGCGCAAGACTATCTCGTCAAAGGACAAATCACCCCGGTTCTCTTACGCCGGACTATTTTGTATGCCCTCGAACGCCACGAGCTGTCCTCATGTCTCCTCCATGCCAATCACGAGCTTGCGAAAAGTGAAAAAAGATTCCGCCTCGCGTTTGAAGAATCAGCCATTGGCATGCTCCTTCTCGACACACAAGGAATCTGCCTCAAGACAAACGAGGCGTTCGCCCAGCTCGTCGGGAGAAAAATCGAAGATATCAAAGGAGGACCCGTCACAGACTTTATTGCAAACCAGGACCAAGACGAGTTCCGTACCGCGGTGCAACACCGCGAGCACCTCTCCTCCAAAGAAATTGCCTTTCACAGCGCAAACGGCCAAAAACTCACGGTTCTTGTGTCAATGAATGACATAGAAACAAGTGCCCCAAACGGCGCACTTATCGTACAAATTCTTGATATCACGGCCAGAAAACAGGCCGACAGGGCTTTGCATGCGACAAACGCACGCCTAGAACATTTCGTGGCAATCGCATCACACGACCTAAAAGCACCTTTACGCCGCATAAAAGTTCTTGGCGACATGCTCGCGACCGACCCCGACATCACTCCCGACGAACAAGGAGAAATCCTTTTCCGCATCCGCAACAGTACTGATCGCATGTCCCGTCTTGTCGACGATTCGCTCAACTATGCGCGTACCACTCCGCAACGCTGTCAACGTGCCCCCATAGACCTCGCGCTCATCTTCGCCGAAGTCCTTGAAGACCTTACCACTATCACACTCGAAGAAAACGCCCTCGTTCGCCTCACCCCAGACAGTGGCCCTCTGCCCATCCTATGGGGCGCAGAAACCCAGATCCGCCAACTGCTCCAGAACCTCATCGCGAACGGCGTCAAGTTCCACCGCCCAGAAGAGCCCCCTATCGTCACACTGCACTGCAAAACAGTACAAAACGAATGCGTTCTTACTATTGCCGATAACGGAATCGGCATCCCGCAAGATCAAATCGAAGAGATTTTCGAGCCCTTCCGCCGCCTCCACACAGCCGACCAGTACGAAGGATCCGGCCTTGGCCTCGCCACCTGTAAAAATATTATTGACACCCACAACGGCAACATCACTGTTGCCTCCTACCCCGGCAAAGGCACGAGCTTTACGCTGACGTTACCCCTGCATGCACCCACAAACCTGACAGAACATGACACTTCTCAGAATTCCCTTTGCAAGTTTCTCTCCTGAAACACCATAAAAAGCCTAGATGTTTGTGAAAAACTGCAGGCTCGGTCAGCACAATCTCGGGAAAAGGTCAGGAGTTTCATCCACTTCAGCAAAAAGGCGCTGCCACCCAGCCGAAGCAACAGCACTACCAAAAAAACACCTATATGCCGAAGGTGCCGAAGAGGGTCTCCTCTTATACTCCCTTCTTATGAGCAACCAATGGCAATCTCGAGACCATGCCGCCAACTATCTCACGCGCGCGCAGGTTCTCCCCCACCGCGACAAAGCAGAAGCAGCCCTCCTCGAGCTCATACAGCAACGCGTACCCTCTCTTACCCAGGTACTCGACCTTGGAACCGGGAACGGTCACACCCTGGCGCTCATCTTCCAGGACTACCCAAAAGCGCGCGGCATTGCTTTGGATTTCTCCCCATTCATGCTCGAACAAGCAAAAGAGCGTTTCAGCAACAACCCCGCTGTCCGCATACTGCAACACGACCTCGACACACCTTTGCACTCCTGCACGAACGACGAAATCCAAGGCCCCTTTGACCTTGTCGTGTCCAGCTTTGCCATTCACCATGTGGACGACACAAGAAAACAAGCCCTGTACCAAGAGATCTACGACCGGCTACGCCCAGGCGGCTTTTTCGCCAACCTCGAACACGTCGCCTCACCCACCCAGGCCCTCCACGAAGAATTCTTGGCAATCATTAAAGCCGAAGAAGACCCCTCCAACCAGCTCGCAAACGTAGAAAACCAGCTCAGCTGGCTACGCAACTGCGGTTTCTCCGGCGTCGAGTGTTATTGGAAGTGGCGGGAAATTGCCCTACTCGCGGGCACCCGACCCGCCTGAGTGCGCCCCTCTTGCTCGCACGCTCCCATTCCGGCCCTGTCCGATCCAGTTGCCTCACACAAAACACTCCGCTGGATGTAGGCATATATCCGGGATCCCGGCATCCCGGAAACTGCCCCACCTTCAATTCGGCGCTCCGTACACCCCCAAGAGACAAATACCGAGACATATTTCTCTTCTGGCACTGTCATTGTGCAGGCTGCAGGCAAGTGCGGCCTCGCCGCCCTGAAACACACTCTCCAACCGACCGAACAGGTGCCAGTCGAACAGGTGCCGATCGGTAACGTATCGACCGGACGAAATGCCAACCGGACAGATGGTGAAGCAGCAGGCGATATAAGCGCAGCGGGAGACCCACTGCAGCCTCAGCAGCGCATACTGCACTGCCTTCCTGTCAAGAAGTTGCCAGGAAGGTCACCTCCCGGTTCAGAGCAATAGTGAAGAAAGAGGGAGAGCCTCACTCAAACATGGCGTCATCCGTACTCTTTGTACGGAAATCCTGCATCTTTTCGTTGCCTGCAAACTCGTAACCATAAACCTCGCGAAAGGCTTCAAACATGGTCTCGTACGGAAAGTCAACGAAAGATCCTCTATACCGGATGTACTCCATATGACGGCGGTTTTCCTGATCATACTCATGAAAAAGTGCGTCGCTTTTCCCATCAAACTCCAGCGCTTTCACCCCAAACCGGTCGCACATCTCAATATTGAAAGCAGGCGTTGCCTTCAACCATTTTCCATTCAAATAAAACTCAGCGAACCCGTGGAAAACAAAGATATCTGTTCCCATACTCTCAGTAAGTTTCTCGGACGCAAGATGATTGCGCACATCACCAAAACCGAGTCGGGAGGGGATACCAACAGCACGCCCTGTGGCCGCCAGTAAGATCGCTTTCGGAACACAAAAAGACCTCTTCAGCCCCACAATGACGCTCGCCTTAAACGCATCGCGTTCGTACACAGCGGAATACGGGTTATACCGTATCCCGTCACGGACTTTGTAAAACAAGCGCACAGCAGCTTCAACCGGTCCCGTTGCCCCATCAACCGCAGTTTGGGCGTATTCCATAACCTTGGGGTCCGTAAAGTCAAGGAATTCCGTAGGCGCCAGACAGACATCAATGTCGTCAATGTCGTCAATGGGTGGCGTGGGGGCAGACTGCGCAGAGGACTGGGCAGTAGTCATTCTTCTTCGCCTTTTTTCGCTATGCAACGAGCTGAACCCGCAGACTGTCTGGAACTGCAGGGAAAAAGGCGCAACAGACTACGCAAAAGAAAAACAGCCGATTCTCCCGCGTTCCATACGAAATCGTCGTGCTGCTCATTTTACTCCACAGAAAGCACGGAATCAGCGCGGGTCCAAAAAAAACAGGACAGAGACCCCCGCAACGTCCTGTGTCATACAGTCTTTTTGTTGGAAAGTCTGCTTTCGAAAGATCACGAGAGATCCCTGGAAAAATCACGCAAGAGAGATCCCCAGCAAGACTCTTTCGATCGCAAGAAAAAAACATTGGCCGCTCTTGCACCTCTCACCCAGAGTCTCGTAAAGCCTCTTTCCACGTGCGAAAACGAGCGTACACCACACCGTCCGGTCCCGTTCCCTCTCCCTTGCCATCTGGCCATAGACGAAACACAAACTGGCGCGAAAGATCTTCGGAATCGAGCGCGAGATAGCGGGCGTGAGACTTCACAGCAGGTCCAGCTCGCCAGAGGAGCCATCGACCAATACGCCGTTTGAACGCCACAAGAGGGCCTCCAAGATCATCCCCAAGCGAGAGAAGAGTCGGCGGAGCTTCTATCCAACACTCCGGCACAATATTGCGATCTCGTGTCGGAAGAGCGGGCAGTTCCACAGTGTGATAATAAGCTGTATCAATAGGGCGGTCTTCTGGTACTCCCATCTGATGATTCTCTCAAAAAACGCTTTGCACTGCCGTTTTTCTCACGCGGACATTCAGCCAAGAGCGTGCCCGAAACGCGTTTTTTCAGGACGGATACCGGTATCTCTTGCACCCAGACAGGCGTTATCTTGTGTGGTCAGGTCTGCGTCTGCGCTGATTTTTTCTCTCGCTGCAACCAGCGTCTCGCCATCCCACTCGGCAATATGCACACTTCCAGTAGTCAACGCTGCGCCATCGGTTTCTGCTGGAGCTCCAACAACCAGGTCCACACGACCATTCCCGTCAAAATCGCCGGCGGCAAGAGCATGGCCGAACTCGCGCGTTTGTGGCCATGTTTCCCTGGAACTATCTGGTACAGGCGTGGCGTGTGTTTCTCCATCGAACACGTCTCTGCACACCTTTCCGGACCAAAACCCGGACTGTTTCAGTAACAGGCCGGCGGCAGACCCGCGCGCAAAACTCACCACACCACTGCCCCTGTTTGTTTCACCATGATCAGAAAAAACTGCTCTTGGGGCCCCGACCGCAAGATCGTCAAAACCATCGCCGTCCAAATCACCCGATACCAGCACTTGGCCGAAACGATAACCCTCAGGTCCGGTCGCATTCCGTGCGCGTTCTTCTGGTACAAATACTTCTGACTTATCCTGCGTCAACGCCCAAAACATATTTCCCGTCGCGACAAGACCTGCAGCAGATCCTCGCATCACACTCACTGCGCCTTCTTTGCTCTGATTCCCAAAATCCTCGCCAGGCGCGCCAATTGCAAGGTCGTCAAAACCGTCACTGTCAAAATCGCCAACGGCAAGGGCAAGACCAAACCGGTCCCACACTTCAGCCTCATCGGCAAGGCCCTTATTGCCTTGCCACCAGATCTCCGCGCGGTCCAGACGAAGCCCATCCAAAGAGCCGTAAAAAATGTTGACTACTCCTGCGTTGTCGCGACCTCGCAGCATCTCTCCTGGGACACCAACTGCAAGATCGGCAAAACCGTCACCATCAAAATCGCCGGCAGCGACCGCGTCTCCAAACGCGTCATAACGCTCCGCGAGACTCGGTACACGCAGATCCCGCTGCGACCAGAACTGTTCGCTTGAGAAGAGAAGCCCGACAGGAGAACCGTATGCGACACTCACTGCCCCCATATTCTCAATATCGTCAGCATCCTCGCCAGGAGCACCCCCCGCAAGGTCCTCATAACCGTCGCCATTAAAATCCGCCGCGGCAAGGGCAAACCCAAACCAGTCATGTGGCTCTGCCGCGTCGGCTTTTCCATCTCTGCCTTGCCACCAGAGCTGGTTGCCGGCTGCAGTCAAACCGGCAGAAGAACCATAAAAAATATGGACGAGACCGGTATCCTCACGATCCTCCAAGTCTTCGTACCAGGCAGAAACCGCCAGGTCATCGTAGATATCCCCGTTAAAATCGCCTGTGACAACAGACCAACCAAACTGGTCACCCTCTTCTGCAGTGTCCTGGACTCCCGGACTGTTTTGCGACCAGATTTGGCGAGTTGCGGACAGAAGCCCGCCTGGTGTCCCGTAGAAAACGTGAACAAGCCCGGCCTCGGCGTTTCCCTCAACTTTAGCCAATGGTATACCAACAACCAGATCAGCATAACCATCAGCATTAAAATCAGTTTTCTTCTCTACGGCCACATGATCCGCCGGGAGAATCTCACGCCGGGAAGTGTGTTCCTCAGAAGCAGCAGGCGCACTTTTGCCGGCAACGGACGGCCAGAAAAGAAAGAGTGCCCACCCGATCCCCATCAGAAAAACAACACGATAGAGCACCGCAGACATTCTGATTCTCAACACAGTCACTCCCGGATCCCAAACAAACCCTCGTGCCCAATGGTGATGCTGCCCTTGATGAGAAAGCCTAAATCGCAATTCTCACTTCAGCTCTGATGCAAAACTCTGCACGCACCAGCATCATAGACAAGACACGCTCGTCTCACCCGACACGTCCCCATGATCACCGCAACAATCAATCGCAGGAAATGCGACTTTCTCGACTTCGCGCGACATGCACGCCACCCCGCGACCTTGCCCCACGTCTCCCGCTCTTTTCCTGCTAGAGAGAACTATAAAGAAATCAGTCTATTTATACCCATACTTCTCAACATCAATTACCCACACACCCCACTGGGAAAATACATAGAAAAGCTTCTCTCTCCCGCGGCCACCCGGAAAAATAGCAGGTAAATCAATACGGGAAAGGATCGTCACGCCTATTTCACAAGAGACTTCGAAGATGCTTCAACGAGGGAAGAAAGCAGCAGTCACACTCATGCTGAGCAGTTCTCCCTCTCCTTCAAAGTCAGGGACAGTGACAATCACGACAAAAGCGTTCCCGTACGATGTCCGCACACAAAATATTTGCTCCGGAGCCACCGTCTGCACAAGACCACGCGTAAAGGAAAGTGAGGAGCCGGACAAACACCGATGGAACGTCCCCCCTGCCGGAATTTCGGCAGCTTCCCGAAACCAAAGACGGCCATCATTCTGGATACGAATCTCATCAGATTCCGTAAAAACACCATCATCTTGCCAACCGTCCATATCCCAGGCATCTCCTACAAGAAGTTCAAGCCGCTTCATTGCAAGCTGAGGAACACCCGAAATACCAGACGGAACATCTATCACTGGCTGAGCAACAGAAGAGGAAATTTCTCGAGTCTCAAAAACCCCAGATTCGTTGTCTTTCTGCAGAGAAACAAAAACGAGTGGAACAACGAAAAGGGCGACCGCGCACAAGAAGGCCGGCACAGGAACAACCTTGCCGGGATATTTCCCGAAAATTACTCAAAGGATTCCCGCCAATGCGGAACTACCAGAAACGAGAAGCGCTTCACGAAAACGATCAGTGTCTATCTCATAGAGAGAAGAAAAAGAGAGAAGCAAGTAAAAAGCACAGCCAAGACCGGCGACAAAAACTGCAGAAAGGGCAAGGCGCGCGGTGGAATCTCCCTTGTCTCTTCGCGAAAAACGGCGACGCGGCGGTCCTACCAAAAATTCTTCCGACATTTTTGCCGTCCGAGAAAGCCTCTCTGCTGCAAGCGGAGGAGTATCTCCATCTGAGGACTCTCGGAAGTCTGTAGTGGGAAGTGCCACCATTGGATAAGCTACAATGGCGTCTGGGTATTGTAGCTGCTCCGCCAAAAGTCCAGATTCTAACGGCTTTGGCGAATTGTCGAAAAGGAACTCTGGTCCAACCGAAGCGTCGCTTCTCTCTCTCGGTCTCGTGCCACCTTGCTGCCTCTCAGCGTTCTCGCGAACGCATGTTCTTTCCAAGCGAGCACAGAAAGAAAAGTTTCCACAATCCCCCACCGGGAACTTTTCTTACTTGAAAGGTTTTGCCTCAACAAAAACAAGGAGAAGAGAAAATACTCCGCTCTCCTCTGCCAGGGCATAGACTTTTATCTACACCCTGTATTTAAGCAGAAAGAATTCTGCAGAGACGCAGAATTCCCCAGTTAACATGCCAATTGCGGAAAATAACAATACTTCCCCAGAAACCCCTACTTCTTGTCCTTTCAAAACACAATAAATCGATATTATTACAGTAAGAAAGAGTCCGCACTTTCATGTCAGCATCATCTGCGAACTCTTCTCTTTTCCATCCGGGCAGACAGCCCTTTTCCTCGAGGCATTTCACCTGTTCTTCAGTGCACACTGCGCAATCAACTCAACAGTCTCAGCAAAAAATCACAACAGAGCGAAAAAGAAGATCCACCCCCCACAGTCCAACAGATGGAGAAAGACTGCACAAGAAAGCAACCCTGTTCTGCTCAAAACTCCTCACAAACAGGGCATAAACAGTATCTTCTGCCTTCATTCCCAAACAAGCCCCTGTCACACGCAGAAAAACCAACAAAAATTCTGTTGCAAGTCACTTCCCATACAACCCAAGCATTACTTTGCTTCCGGCAAAGATAACATCCCCACTATGGGATCCTAATTCCTCATATTTGTCATCACAGTTCCAATAATTCCTCTAGGTTTTTACTTTATTCGCGTCTTATTCACCGCATCAATTAGGTAGAAAAGTCCTTCAATGATCCCAAAAAGAAGAATCATATTTCCCCATCCCACTATGTACCATCTATCACATAACAGCATGCTTACAGGAGTTGTCTCTCGAAAGAAAAAACTTCTATATCCAGATCAATCAGATCTTGATATAGAAAACATTTCACTCTCGCTACTATTACAGAGTCCACAAGACCTGCATATTTCTCTCAAAATTCTACTTCCAACAGATTCGATCACCCCATCACAATACGACAGCACAAAAGCAAAAAAGAAACACACTACTTACTTCCATTATCTGCGCAGCAAACAATCTAGGAATACCCTCCAACAGGAAAACACACGGTGGACACCCCAACAGCTCCATTATCTCCACAGCTTCAACCAAAAGAAAACTCTCCTCCTCCACAATCCGCACAAAAACAACAGAGTTGGTGGGAAAAAACCTGGATTATAGTCCTCGCCTGCATCTTCTTCGCACCAGCAGGCATTGCTCTCATCTGGACATCAAACAAAAGATGGAGCAATACAACCAAAAAAATAGCAACTGCCATCACAGCAATCTGGCTTTTTCTATTTGTATTTGGTGTCGAGGACGAAAAGCAACCATCTTCTCAAGTTGCCCTATCCAAACGCGAACAAAGCAACATCATAGAGATAGAAACATCAGCCGAAAAAGGGAATACACAAACCACTACAGCCCCAACCACCGAGCCCACAACCATAACCTCTCACAGCACGTCATCAACATCAGAATCCTCGACTACTTTTTCCCCGTCGATGACGACAACAACAGCACCAACAACAGCACCAACAACAGCACCAACAACGACGACAACAACACCAACGACGACAACAACAACAACACCAACAACAACGACGACAACAACACCAACATCGGAATACGCCTACTACAAAGACTGCGGAGCAGTGAAGAAGGCGGGCAAGGCCCCACTCCATAGAGGTGATCCTGGCTACCGGCCTCGTCTCGATAGAGACAATGACGGCATTGCCTGTGAAATCTGACAAAGATCACGCTGAAAAAGCTCTCGCGCGCATATTTTTTCCATAGAAACGAGATAACAGCTGCGCGCGCAGACCGGTGGGAGAACTCGAGGGAAAAAATCCTTGGGGAAGAGGGTTTCTCCCACGACAGCAGCATATGTCTGGAGAATCCTGATGCAAGACGGGGAAGAAAAAAGGCACAACGGTGTGCCTTGGGCACGTCTTCTCCTGGCGGGCCTTCTCTTCGTCATGGCAGCAGGTCAGGCCAGCAATTTCAGCGGGTTCATTACAAAAATTGGCGACTACCAAGTGCCGATCGTGGCCGATGGTTTGCTCGGTGGAGTTCTGTTCTCCGCAGAATTATTCGCAGCAGTTGGCCTCGTCTCCAGCGCGCCGCGCCACCGACAAATCGGTGGCGCGGTCGCCTTCGGCGTCGCCCTTGTCTGGTCAGTTCTGGCAAGCCAAGCGTTTCTACGGAATCTCGTACTCGACAATTGCGGATGTTTTGGGGTCCATCTCGCCCAGCCGCTCCGCTGGTGGATACTGCTCGAAGACGCGGAATTTCTGATTTGGAGCGCGCTTGTGTGGCGGGCAGAAAAAGCAAAAAGACCGGTTACCCAGTCGCAAAAAGAGCACACCACGGCGCCGGTCCTCGCAGCATGCGTAAAAGACATGCCTGCGAGACCACCCGCCCAACAAATACCAGACAGAATGCCGGCGACAACCTCATCCTCTCCAGCACCCCATGACAAAAACCGCAGTCCTTTTACAAGCGGGTTGTAGTCAGCGATGTTCCGGATTCACAAAATCGAAACGGCAACCGGCATCCCAAAGGGAACGCTGATTGCCGTGCGCGGGAATACCACCCTGATCTGCAAGTAAACGCGCCATATGCATAAGGTTCCATGCCATGAATGTGGCATTACGGTTCGTGAAATCGTTCTCAGGACCACCGGAACCAGGATCCAAATAAGAAGGGCCTGGACCTGCTTCACCAAGCCAGTCGGCATCGGCTTGCGGCGGAATCGTGTAGCCAAGGTGTTGCAAAGAATAGAGAAGGTTCATCGCACAATGCTTTGCTCCGTCTTCATTGCCCGTGATGATACAACCACCCACACGCCCGTAGTACGCATACTGTCCGTTCTCATTGAGAATATGAGAACTCCCATACAACCGCTCGATCACCCCAGTACAGACCGAGGACTTCTCGCCAAGCCAGATTGGAGTACCCAAAATCAAGATCTGCGCGTCCATCACCTTTTCATGCAAACTCGGCCAGTCATCCTCATCCCAACCATGCTCGCGCATATCAAGATATACTCCAGGTGGGATCTTGTAGTCGACAGGGCGAAGCGTCTCGACGCTGACTCCATTCGCCTCCATCACAGCTGTTGCCACATCAAGCAAACCCTGCGTATGTGACAGCTCAGAAGAACGTTTCAAGGTGCAATTGAGCACAAGTGCCCGCAGCGTAGAAAAATCCCACTGGCTCGTGGTGCACCAGGCTTCTTGTTGCTCGTTCAGCGCCATTTCTCTCCTCTCAATGTTGTGTGGACACACGCCAGAAAGAAAGCGCAGCACACCACAACTTCATTGCTTCTCACAAAGAAACCCTACAAAAAAACAGAAACATCCTGTTGGTATGCAGGTGTCGACTTTGCCCCGGGGCAGCGGTCAGGGAAGCAGGAGAAAGCAGCCCAAGGCATCGAGAACTCCTCTCAGGCCAGAACAAACACCGCAGATACCCCGTGCGCAGCTCCCAAGTCTGGGTTTCTCAAAATCGGTCAGGAAGCAAGAGGCTGCGGAGAACTGCGGAAAACTTCGCGATAGTGCCAGTCAATAAACTCAGAGGCAACAGAACGTCCAGCCTGCGGAAGACGCACCGGACGGCCGTCAAGCGCATGCACAAGCTCACAAAAAATTGAACTCTCACCATGAGCGTACGGAGAAACTATTATTCGGCGATCCGTGTCGAGACCAAGGACACCCTTATCGAAGGCTTTATGGTGTAGAGCGCAGAGGGCTAAGCCGTTTTCCACCGTATCAGGACCAGCATGGCTATGCCAGCGTACATGTGCCGCCTCCAGGCCAAAAACTGTCTCCTCAATCTGCCCATCCCAGTCACAAAAAGCACAACAATCCTGATATGCAACACGGATCATGCGCGCAAAACCCCGATCGCGCACACGTCTATACACATATTCCACAAGATTCGGGACCACCTCCACCATGCCTGACTCGGACACGGCAATCAAGTCTGTTTCCAATGAACACAGGCCCACCGCGGTGAGAATATTCTCATGCAAGGACAGGGGAAAATGGGCATTGAGTATCTGCATTGCCGCCGCGTATACAAGCAGGGGGTTCTCTTTTAGTTCCTCATACACCTCTAGAGGAAAACCTCCCTGCAACTTGCGAAGATCATTGATACTCCTCGGGTCCTTCTGGGAATTTACGGGAATCTCATCCGCGCCAGGCACTTCCCAGATGCCATCATCATGACGAAGACGCCAAAATGGATATTGGGGCCGGGAATTGGATGGCACACCGAACTCTTGGAGAAGGTCTTGCAGAGGTCTCTCGACACTCCCAAAGTCAACAAGCCGGTCCTTACCGTTTTCCAGACGGCCGAGAGCAAAGAGTAAAAGTAGAGGCTTATGCGGGGCACGCTGCCCGCCCTTCCGCCACACAACAATCTTCTGGATACGATGCAAAAAGGAGAAATCTCCCGTTTCTCCTAGACCTGTCACAACAGCCTCATTCTCGCTTCAGTAAAAAACCCAAACAAAATCATAGTAGATCCAACACAGTACATTCTGCATGGGCAGATGGCACAAAACACACAGAACCGCAAACATCCAAGAAAACACGGAGCGTCGCCACAAACAACAAACCGCAAAAAACACGCACAGACACGCCCACACTTCTGCTTGTCTCATGCAAAGCACTTGAGACAAGGCAGACAAAGCAGAAAACAAGCCGCACCCGGAATGTCCCACACTGCTGCCGGGTTATCCTATCGGCAAGCAGGCCAAAAACAGACCTAATGGACTGCCCCACTTCGATGAGGTACTGCCCGGCAAAGGAGAACCACAAAAATGGCAACCGCACGTTCCCATATGAGAATCAACCGTCCGGCCCACGAAGTATGGAAGGCAGTATCAGACGCAGGGGCCATCTCCAAATGGTTCCCTGGGATTGAAACCTCGAACGCAACCGCCACTACCCGCAGCTGTGTTATGGCAGGAGGGGCCACGATCGAAGAGGAGATCGTGACAAACGACAGCGCACTCCGCCGTTTCCAATACCGGATCACGGAAGGCCCCATGCCCGTCGATTTTCATCTTGGCACAGTTGACGTGCTCGAAGACGGCGAAGGCGCCCTCGTCATCTACAGCACAGACATCACACCCGATGAAGGCGCCGCCATGATCGGCCCCGCCTCAGAAGGCGCCCTCAAAGAACTCAAGCGCATGCTCGAAGAAAACTGACCCCGCTCACTCCAGCATCAAGGACAACAAGCAGGCACAATATTCTCTCCCCCTTGCAAGATGAGGGGGAGGGGTCCTTCACTTGTACGCTGACCGGTAAAGCAAGACAAGACCCGCGCGTATCTTCTCAACAACGGCGCATAGACCACTCGCAGCAACCCAGTAAATTTCTTCGCGCAGCCATAAAACCCATTGGAAGCTGCCAAATTGCTCACATCACCTGCGGCATTCCATACCGCACGAGGACCTGCCAAAGCTGCTTGAGATGTTGAGGGGTGTCCGGCACGCTCCCCCAATCCGCCCAGGTTTCAGGCGAACGCACAAGAGAAACCGCAGCCCGGTCGATCGCCACAGCATTCAAACTGTTCTCAAAATCGTCTCCAGAATCACCCCAAGACAGAAAGTCATGTTGAGCGAGACGTAACGCCAGTTTCGGCATGGCAGGACCGCGAAAGTCATCGGGAACTGCATCAACAGGCAATACGTACCCGTCATGCCGGCGAAGCGCGAAGTCGTATCGTTCAGCCATGAGCGCAAGCAGCTCACCGGTATCAGTATCCCTGAAAGATGGGTCCGCAACAAGCGCCTCGACATCTTCACTCAGGCACAATTTCCCCATGTATCTCTGTCTCGATCCAGTAGTCGAGCGATCGCCCATTATGGGCTGGAGGAGAAGTACGGAACACCAAGTGCACGATAAAATCATGCACAGAAGTTGGTTCAGGTCCAAAGCCAAAACCTGTTGCCTCAACCGATTCCAAGAGATGCGCAAGAACTACGTCAAAACAGTCAGCGGTACCAACGTCCTGGGGAAGTGCCTGGCTACCTCCATAACAGTGAGTGACGCGCCCATGCACAGACGGACTGAGCAGAAAATAGCCATGCACCCTCGCTCACATAAAAATTCCGTGGCCTCTTTTTCCTGCCTATCTCAGTCCGAAGATATTCATATGCGAAAAACTGCATATTCTCCCTATTTTGCTACCAAAATCTCTTTTATGACAGTCTCATCGACTTCAGAATGTTTCGAGGCCCTTCTTCGGAGTGTCTCACGTGGCGAAAAGTGTGACTTACCAGCTCACAGCGTTACGAAACTCGACAAAAACAAACTCAACAGGATCCTTGCAGCCGCTCCTCATACTTCAGGAAAGAATGCTCTGCTCCGCGGATCCAACTTCCAAAACGTCATATTCACTAGCGAAGCCATCTTTTCTGGCACGGTTTTTGAAGATGAGACCAATTTCACAGGAGCAACATTCGAAAGCATTACTAACTTCAACAAAGCGATTTTCAAAGGTACAGCAAAATTCACAAGAGCCAAATTTACAAGTGCAACTAGCTTCTACAGAACAGAATTTATACACAAAGCCATTTTTTTCCAGGCCACCTTTGACGAGATCCCAGTGTCCTCCAAGGCAGTATTACAAGACCTACCGAGTTTCCATAGAAAAATATTTGATGGGGCAACATTTAGGAGAGCCATATTTAAGGGCGAAGCCAACTTCGCAAAAGCAGTTTTCAATGGGGGGGCTAATTTCGATAAGACAACCTTCAAAAAGACGGCAGATTTTCAGGAAATAGCGTTCAATAAATTGGCGACATTCAGCGGAGCAACGTTTCAACATGTCGCAATCTTTCACAGAGCAGACATCAAGAACCTGGCCGTGTTCAGCAGGGCCTTCTTTGGCGGTGGCGCCCGTTTCGACGAATCAGCCTTTGGAGATGAAACAAACTTTAAAAAAGTAACCTTCGAAGGCGATGCCAACTTCAACAAGGCAACCTTTGGACTCACTGGTCCAACATTTGATAGCTGGAGCTCCTTTCATAACACGGTATTCAGAGGTATGGCCCACTTCAATAATGTGATTTTCAGGGACAAGGCATACTTCGACAACACGCAATTCACGAGCAAAGCCTGCTTCGAAGACACAAAATTTGAGGAATCAGTCTGCTTTGACAAATCAAATTTCGCGAGCAAAGCCGACTTTAAGAACAGCATATTTGAGGGGAAAACCGACTTCAACAAAACAAAATTTAAAGGTGAAACTCATTTCAATGAAGCCATTTTTGGTCTCACAGGAGCAACCCTCGGAGGCAGAACTAGCTTTATGATGGCAGTATTCTACACCCATGCCATTTTCGACGGGGTAAGAATACTAGAAGAGATAGACTTTGATAAGGCAATATTCAAAGATACGGCAAGTTTTGTCAAAGCAAACTTTGAAAGAAATGCAAGCTTTCGTAAAACGAAATTCGCGAAAGATCCCGACTTTGATGGAGTCAACTTTGACAGAAAAACAAACATGCGGCAGGGCAATCGTCACAATTGGAACGCAAAATTCTAGAAGCGCAAGCCTGCATATCCTTCACGCCTTCAAAATGACCCCAAGCACACCCTCACTGATTCACCATCACAACTACGACAGAGAGCCTTCACAACTGCAGGCATAACAGAGAGAACCTGACGGCACGAAACCCTCGACAACTCCCTCAACTGCCCCAATCATCAACAACCTCATACCACCCTCGGCAGCAGGCCCCCCATCGCACGCGGTCAACGATCATCACGGGAACTCCATCCAACCCCGGCGGATAAGGCCCGGCACCGTCTCAGGCTCGGATTCCTCTGGCCATTTCGTGTCGGTATCGTAAAAAACATTGGCCCAGTTGGTCACCTCGTTCAGGCCTTTCGCTCCCGACAAACGAGAGCCGCGCAAATCTGCCCCGAACAAGTTCGCACCCGCGAGGTTGGCGTTCGTCAGATCTGACCGCTGAAAATCCACTCTCTCAAGGTTGGCATCAGAAAGATCCGCCGCCCGTCAGATCAGCCTTCGACACATTCACACCAGTCAGATCAGCGCCCGAAAGGTTTGCACGCGCCGGCCCTGGCCTCCGACAAATCCGCGTCTCGCACCACTTTCCCGGCAAGCGAGATGTCTCGCAGATCAAATCCCGACAAAACAGCCCCTAACAAATCGTCCACAATACTCAGAAGGAGAACGATCTCCCGAGAATCACCCTGTGCCTTTTCAATATTTTTCTGGATTTCCCACTGCGTCTTCTCCACTTGGAAGATGCGTTCTTCACGTTGGTCGGTAAGGCACTGTTCAGCAATCAAGACGACAAGCGCCACCAGGCCACTTGTCACAAGCGCGGTCGAGAACGTGGTGTAAACAGTATCTGACATACCTGGATATCTCGCCTGCCGGTAGGCAGCTCTGAAGCAGACAACCTCACCGGGTACCGTCACGGCCGTCGCAGGAAGGAAACCGTAAACCGAGCTTCCTTTGGTTCCCGTTCCAGAGCGGAAGAAAATCCACCAAACGAGAGGGGCAGCAACCGTCACCCCAGTGTCATCCCAAGACACCCGAATGTCCACCTCAAAAAAAGCGACCGGAGCTGTTCCGGCGTTCGGTCCTCAGAAAACCTGGACCTCTACACTATCTCCTGGTTTCCATTCACAACGCTTCCCAGTTCTTCTTCCACGCGTGTATGTGTGCGTCCCTACTCTTTTTGCATATCAAGCATGCCCCTACACAACTCTCATACAATTCCATGGCATAAATAAAACAGTACGCGCCCCACGCGCTCTCAGCCTGAAAATCATCATTACGCACTCTCAATCGAAAACTTACTGAAAAAGAGTACAGAAACGACCCAATCCCGTCTCGCATCTTTCACAACAGACCCCGAAAGAAGCGCTCCCAACATGGCCCGCACTACATGCAAGACGAGTTGCCGGCTTGCCGCAGAGACGCCTACCCAAACACAAAACACCCCTCCTGCGTGGCAAACAAAACCGCAAGAGGCAAGAGAACCTCTGCAGAAAAACCCCCGAAAAGGCATCAGACTCCACGAAATATGCACACAATGCATACATTGCTACATGCAGATTGCACATTCACCTCCGGGGTCCACCTCCTGGCCTCTGAAAGCCGGCACCAAGCCGGCCCCCTCACGGCTTTCGCACAGGAAACTCACACAGGCGCTACAGCGCTCGCAAGAACAGAAAAAATACGCGCATCAACACGCGCACGTCCCGCGTCCACATGAGCCATAAAGCGCCGAGTAGAAGAAAGATGCTCCCAAACAGGAGCGTCCCTACAACGAACATATGCCTCTTCGTTCGCCCATTGCAAATATTGCACCAAGCGAGTACCATCCTGACTCAAGTGCAAAGCACCAGCCACAAAGCCCTCCCACTCCGCAAAACGCTCCAGCCCCATACGAGCATGCGACAGCAAATCACCCATATCCTCACGCTCAGCATCAAGAGTCACAATGACCGTGCAAACTCCCAAGCCATGCTCAATCTGTGACATAAGCCTCCAATCCATAAGGTCCAAAAACAAAAAACCCCACCCCAAAAACAAACCCCTCCCCACCAATAGAAAGCAAAAAATCTTCCACCGAGACAGCCACAAATGATCCAGGAGAGAAGTACCACACATTTTCAACATGGTTCACATCTATCTCGAATTTTCCACATCGCAGAAAGTGCACAGGCAACCCAAACGACCAAGAAAACGAGTTGGATCCTGTGTTAAAGCACGGACAAGCGTCCTGGGTGCAGAAGAAGACGCCCGTGTTGCCCGGATCATGGGCGAGATTCTTTCCTCGTGAGTGTGTTTTTGTGGGTGTTGGGTGCTTTTGAGGGGGAAATCGGTGTGATGGGACGGAAAGGACTGTGTACGTATGTTTGGTGCGGCTAGGTTCGCACTGCGATGTCCTGTCTGGCCGGTGAGGACATGCGTTTCTATGGGTTTCTTCTCTGTATGGAAAGCCCAGCCTGCATGTGTTGTGGTGGTGGGGGTTGAGTGTGAGGGAACGGGAGAAAAAGATGTTCTTTGCTCTCGGCTTCGGTGTGTGTGCCGCGGTCGTTCTTTTTATTGTGATCGTTCTTGTGATGGCGTTTCTTTTTGCTGATGAACCATTGGCACGGGGAATGAGCGGTGGTTTTCCCGAAATTTCACCCTGTTGAACTGGCCTTCTACAAACAAGTGCGAACCCGGAAACGAACCTCCTGACGAACCCGGAAACGAGCTCAACAGCGAATTTTGGTATGGGCTTGCGCGCTGGTTAACAAGACCCTTACTTCTCGACACACGAGACTGCAAGGCTCCAAAAGACACGAAAGAAAAGCTTACGAGAGCCCTGAGAGCAGACCAAAAGGGCGGAAGCCAGCGGGTACGCAGATCAACCACCTTCACAGAAGAGAAAGCTTGTTCGATATGAGGGAGTTTGGCTTGGTAGCCCCGGAGGGTGTAGAAGACCATTCTGTGGCGTTGTGGGCGATCCAGAAATCCACAAGCTCGGGCACGGTCATGTCGTGATCGTCAGGCGCACGATCGACTTCGTCGACAAAGCGCCGGAGGGAGCGTTCGGCTGCTTTTCGGGTTGCGGCGTGGACGGTGCGAGTGTGGCGGCGACCGTCTGTTTGCACGGCGAGCCGCCAGGCGGTTTTTCCTCGTTTTTCCAAGTGCCCGTGTGCCATTGGGTGCCTCCGTGCCAGGGTATTTCCTTGGCAGGGAACAGACCAACAGATAAGCCGTTCCCATTCGCGTTCCCAATATTAAAACATTCATATTCTGATGTAAAACATTTGCCCTGGAAGAAGGACATTTCCGAGAGAGCCGGGGAGGGGAATTGAACCCCTGACCTACGCATTACGAGTGCGTTGCTCTGCCGACTGAGCTACCCCGGCGTTGAGGGGAGATGTTAGCCGAACCAGTGGTCAAGTTGCTCTCCCATATCGACCCAAGATATGGGAACAAAATCGGCTATGAGGTTTTGGGCTTCTTCGGTGCGGAGGACTTCGGTGTCGATGAAGTGGTGAGGGAGGACTCTCTGGTAGTTGAGGCTATCAAAAAAGGATGGGTCGGCGTTGCGTAGGGTTTTTGCGGCGGCTGCCATTTCGGTACCGGGGAGGAGGTCAAGGACTCCGATGGCTGAATCGAATGGCCGGAGGACAGACTGGAAGAGAGAACGGAATTCGTGGAAGGAGAGCATGCCGTAGATTTCATTTACCAGGCTGGATTCTGGTCCGGTGGATCTGGTCAAGAGGAATAGGTCGCAAGGGGGGATGATGTAGCCGGTGGCAGGTTCTTCGACCGTTTCGAACCATTGGGCGACACGGAACATGCGGCGAGTCGGTCGGTGGAGAAAGAAGGAAACGGGTGGGGCAATCACGGTATCTTCTGCTTCGATCCGCAGACGGTGTACCTGGTAGTTCCACCAGAGGAAGGAGGTGGATCGAGTAAAAGAAGAAGGTATGTCAGCGCCTCTGGCGAGCAAACTTAAGACTTCTTTTTCATTTTGTTGTTCCCAGTAGGTCATAAGCGCTGTAAAGTCGGCGCGCTGTGGCAGGACAAAGTGAGTTGGTGAGGGCAGTTCCGAGCCTTCTTTTGAACTCTCTCGTGCGCCTTCTTCCGGGTCTGCTCCTGGGGCGCCGAATGGGGCTGTGGCGCTGTTGTTTTCCGAGGCACACGATTCTGTGAGGGGGGAAGCAGGAGTGGAAGATGTGGCTTTGGGGTTTGCAGAGATTCTGCTATTTCTCGTGGGAAACAGGTAGAGAAACAGATCTGGCTCGTCGAAAAGCTCTTCTGCGAACGCCATTGCTTCCAAAGCAAAAAAGTGTGGCGCACATACGGGGACAGAAAACGATACGCCTGTTTGCCAGTATTGTGAGTGGTCGCTTGCTTGCCTGTCCAAGGCAGAACGGGGGCCAGAACGAGGATTGGGAGAAGGGACCGGGTTGCGGGGGGAGTTACCTACAGAAATGAGGGCAGGTGAGGAGGTTTTTGGGGGGACCATATCCAAGGTGAAGAAAACCCCGGTATCAGGGTTCGCGTAAAACCAGCGTTTCGCATCAGGAAAACCAGCAATGTCCGTCACAGGAATATCCGTCATACGACCGTGAGCTTTGCCTGCAACTTTTGCCATCATTCGGTCGCACAGGTCTGGCATTGGTTTCGATGTCACAACACTTAGTTCAACGCTCATGTCCCCTCCTTGCCACATGTCTTCCGCACAACACAGTGCATGTTGCCTGCTCTTTCCTGCTGGTGTGAGCTTGTGCTTTCTCTTTTCAAGAGGGGGAAAATTTCCAGCAAGAGTGAAAAATTTTTCCGCGCACAAGGCCCGCCGCCGGATCTTTCACTCTGCAAAACAGGCATTTTGTCAGCCTGTGCGTCTCTTGCAAGAGCATCAGGCAAACTCTACGGCATAGCGATGCAGACACCCATGCACTTCCGCCTCTCTTGAGGGATTTGTCATGCCCTCATACAAAGTACCGGAGAACTTCTCAATCGAACTCGCTCGACCTCGACCAGACCCCCAAAAAAGTCAGTACGCCCAAGTGCAGGGTATCAAAAGAGAGCGCTTTCGCAGAATCCCCTCAAGAAACAGTGCAACCCAGCTCAACATGAACATTCCACTGGAAAACTCTTAATCCTTTCGGGCTGCACGAAGATACGTCCCACATGCTCGCCGCTTTCCCCTCTTGACAGGTGACTTTTGCCAGAAAAACAGATGGATTTTGTAGGTGAAAAAATAGTGACCTGCAAGCATTTTGCGGGAATCTGCGGGACAGCTCTTCCCCAACATGCGTGCGGCATTTACCAGCCAACGCAGCCTGTCCAAACAGCCTAATCTACCTAACCTGCCCAAACAACCCAACGGCCCAATCTATCCAGCCTGTCTAGGCTGCTCGGTCTCCCAAGACCGCCAGGTCGAGCAGGACACCCTCAATAACCAGCTCAGCATGGACATTCCAGCGGAAGGCCGCCAAACCTTCTCCCACGACGCGCAGAGCCTGCAGTGCTCCGCCAACTCCGAGACGTTCCGCTTGCGCGGCAAGTGCAGCGGAAGCGGACCTTTCTGCTATTCCCTCCAAGGGGGTGCCCTCTTTTTCACCCTGTTCGAATTCTGTGGCCAATTTTTCGCAGAGCAGCGGGGCTCCTGTCGCGACAGCAAGCACGTCTCGGTAGTGAATGCGAAGAGCGCTCAAAAACTGTCGGTAAAGCAGCACAGACTGTCGTCGCCGCGCCCGTTTGTGGCGTTCCTCGACACTGCGCAAGGCTGCCTGACGGGATCGGGCACGCCCGGTCCCGAGATATTCTGTAAAACGTGTAACTTCTTCGGTTTGTTTGGCTTCCAGGCCCTCTCCCGATTGGGCGAAATCCTGAAAAATCTCTTGCACAAGGCTCGTGGCAGGGGAATTTTGCAAACGCAGGGGCAGCCAGCGCCAGCGGAGAAAGCGTGCGGTCTCTTCAGGATCGGAGAGCAGGCTTTTCACCCAGTCTATAGAGCCAGTAGCGCGTAGGAGCTGTGCGGCTTCTTCTGCGGGACAAGCGTAATCGGCAGCGAGTGCCTGGCTTGCGTCCACCGTCGACACAGCCGGTAAAAAGATTGTAATACAACGAGAACGGATTGTTTCCAGAACGGCTGCCTCGTCGGAGGTGCAGAATACAAAGCCTGTTGTTGGAAGCGGTTCTTCAACTGTTTTGAGCAGCACACCAGCCGGACGAGCACCGAGAGATTCCGCTCCATACAGCACAATAATTTTTCGTCTGGCTTCGAGTGGGGCTTGGCTTGCCTGCGTGAGGACGGTGCCCTCGATTTGTTCCATGAGATAGCCGCCGGCCCCTTCTCCCTCACATTCCACAATGTCAGGGTGGGCACCTCGCAATATTAACTCTTGCAACTTTCCTTCAGTTGCCATCAGCGCAGCAGCAAGCCGGCGGGCTGCAAGCCGAGCGGTACTCTCCCCTCCAACAAGAAGATATGCGTTGGCCGGAGCGTCTTTTGTGCTCGCCACAAGTTGGTCAAACAGGTCACGCCCCGCTGTGGAACTCGCGAGGGAGGAAGCCGGGTTTTCGTCTCGGTCTGTGTCTGCGTCTCCGTCTTGCATGCCAGGCCGAGCGATCACAAGGGCACTCCTCGTTCTCCAGCGAATATCACGACATGTTCCCAGATACGCGAAGATACTGTCTCGACTGGTGAAGAGGCATCGACGACTGGGGCGTTGTGCATGCGGGCCAATTCCAAAAATCCCCGGCGCACACGCTTATGAAAAGCGCGGGAATCGGTTTCGATCCGATCGCGGGGTGGGGCAAGCCGGCAAAAACCCACCTCTGGTGAAATATCGAGGAGAATGTAAAAAGGTGGGGGAAGATCTTTGATGGCGACTTGGTTCACAGCAAAAATCGTCTCTCTGCTGAGCTCTCTGCCATAACCTTGGTACGCGAGAGAAGACCAGAGGTGACGATCGCAAACGATGTCTTTTCCTTGGCGAAATGCCGGTAACAGCATTTTTTCCGCGTGTTGCGCGCGATTTGCTGCATAGAGAAGCATTTCTGTCACAGGGAGAATGTCCATCGTGACGTCGAGCAAGATCGCGCGCACGGCAGCGCAGACAGGTTCTCCCCCGGGTTCTGCAGTCTTGAGAACCCGGCGTCCACAGTCGCGTAGGCGACCTGTAAGTATCTCGGCTTGAAGCGATTTTCCGGCGCCTTCTCCGCCTTCGAGCACAACGAACAAACTGTTCTGCGCAGAGCCATCCCTACTCTGCATGAAGAGCCTTCCGCCGGATTCCACCCTGTCCTGTGTCGGGTGTCAGGCTCTTCTGTGTCGGGCTCTTCTTTCCGGGACTCTTCTGTGTCGGGCTTCTGAGAAAATATCCGGGGTGAGAAGGCGTCGTGTCTTTCACGGGAAGTCTTTTTTTTGCGCTTCCTTTGTCATCTCTCACCCTGTGATCTCGCCTCTTCTCGGGATTCCACGCGAGACATCGATTCTCTCCACAGTCTGGTCACGGTTCGCGTTTTCCGTTCCCTCCCCAGAACTCTCTGTCGCGGGAACGCTTCTCGCATCTTGCCCTGTGTCTTCTTGACGCGTGTCTTCTTGACGCGTGTCTTCTTGACGCGTGTCTTGGTTCAGGTCTTCTTGGTTCAGGTCTTGCCCGTCTGAAGCAACAGAAAACAAGAGGGCAGATCGGGACGAGCGGCGACACCATATTCCTACAACGAGCAAGTATGTCGCGCCAATCCAGAGAACAACCCGTACTGCAGCAATGGAATAGTCATACCCGAAGGGCAGATGGAGCACTCCGTCCGGCACGAGCGAATCGGTAATTGGCTCGACAAAGGCAAGAAGAAGCGGGGTGACTGCCCAGGAAACCACAAGACCAACGCGGTTCATGGTATTCAAAACGGCGAAGATTCGTCCACGCAGTTCATCTTTCACGTTCTCTTGCAGCACAGTGATGCCTGTGGAGTACGAGATTCCCGCACCGGTACCAAGAAAAACCACATACAGCAAGGCCCACCCGACAGTATTCACCGAGGCCACAGCAAACAAGGAGACGGCAGCAAAGGGGATTCCCAGGGTAAAGGCATGCAGATGGGAGTGGCGTCCGTTTCTTGTCCACTTGTTGACGAGAAACATGCCGATAATGCCGCCGACACCGACACCGGCCTGCAACAGACCGTACGCGCCACTATCTGTTTCATGGAGAATAACATCAACGAATTCGGTCGCCAAAGGAACGATCATGGCGCCACCGAATAAAGCCGCAGATATCCCCAGCATCACTATTTTGATGATGGGAACGCCTCGCATGAACTCGAACCCCTCTTTGAATTCGTGCCAGGTTCCTTCCATGCTGAGGGTTTTGCTGGAAATACTGCGGGATGGTTTTTCCATTGCAATTTGCAGCCGGAATACTAAAAAAACACTGAGGAAGAAGGTCATCGAGTTCACCCACATCGCGAGGTGCTCTGTCGAGGGTGCCAGTGGCTCGAACAGGTTCCAACTCAAAAAAGTGAGGGTGACGGCGCCAAGGGGCATGATGCCAAATGCCGCCAGAGTCCCAAGCGAGTTCGCAGTCAGCAAGTTCCGTTCATGCACAATTTTTGGAACCATTGCTTCTTTGGCGGGAGTCCAAAGTGAGGATAAAAACTCGACAAAAAGAGTAAGCACAAAAAGCTGGACAAGGTTTTGCGAAAAGGGCATCAGTAGAAAAGTACACCCACGACAGATGTCACAAATCATCATCGTACGTCGACGATCCCACCTGTCGACGAGTACGCCTGCAATGGGCGCAAAAAAGAGATTCGGAATGACTTTTGCCTGCAGGACAACCACAGTACCAACGCGCCCCGACATTGCCTCCGCGAAAGGCAGGAGCGCGAAAAACCCAAGCCAGTCGCCCATGCTCGAGACCATTTGTGCAGCCCAAAGCTTGACAAAATTACGATTCGCAAAAATGGTGCGACCTTCGTTGCCCGCATTCACAGGCTCTTGCGATTCGCTCGGCAAAAGAGAGGTCCTCCAAAACCGTATCCCTGGCGAGCAGGCTATACGGAAAACATTGTCATGAATGAAGCCGCAGCACCTTACAGCGCATACACAAAGCACTGGAGCGCCATCGATCATCTCATAACCGTGGAAGTACATCCTAGTGCGACGCCACAATTTTCAAGGGTAGAGGACAACCTGGGGTCCTTTTCGAGTCCCCTACAACAAACTGCCCATTTTTCTTACAATTCCGCAGTCAAAACCTTCGCAATATTGAGCGGAATCACAAGAAAACCCGCGTCACGAGCCCGCGTCACGAGAAAGAAGAAGACACACTATCAAGACTACTCCTCCCAGAGGAGATGTCCTGTAGTACAAGCGCAAGCCATTCCTGCATATCTACTGAAAGTCCAACAAATACAATGCTGAGTTCGTGACGTGCGCTCTTTCCTTCCAAAGGTTCTCTCACCATATCGGCAAGGACTCGACCCGCAAGTATCACTCTTTGTTTGTCAAACTCAATCTGCAGACAGAGCTCATCACCAACAAAGTGCGCTTTTACCGTACTAATTCGCACACCATGCGGGGTGAGATCAACAGTGTACGCATCCTGGAACCAGGTTTCTTGTGCAAGACTTCCTCCCCACTCGGCAATGGCACGCTTGCGCACTCTCTCGTCCCACTCGAACCCAACTGGGAACACAACGGACTGATGGCGCACCGGCACGGCCAGACTGACACGAAAATGCCGGCGCCGTTCAATACGATGCCATACCATACGGCGGAGATGAAGACAGCAGGCAGGCCAGGGCACTTCCAGCCCTTCATCCTTGTCCGAGATCATTTCCACAATTGTCTGCGTGCGAAAAAATCCACTGGAACAGCGGTATTCCACACGCACTTCATCGCCTGTTTTGAATTGATTTCTATGTGTGCTCGGAAGCCACACGGCCTCCGGACAGTTTTTGCCTGAAGTCCATACCACCCCGCTCAATTGCAAGATGGGCATGTTGTCTTGCAGGATGGTGACGAGAGCCGGAAAATCCAACCATTCCGGTTGCAGGGGGTTTGTCATGATCAGCCGCTCCTTGTGTGCCCCTCTGTGCTTGGCCTCTCTTGCAGCCACCAAGCACAGAGGGGCACACAATAATTCAGCATCTTGCTACTTCAGATTTTGAGCTTTCCCAGGTCTTGGGCAAGCCCTTCAATCACGTTTTTTGGGAAGCGACGATGCCCACCCAAAGTTACAAAATGAGGAATTTTCCCCTCTTTCGCCCATCTACTGACCGTCTTTGGCGAAACGTGCAAAAGCGACGCTGCCTCAGAAGCTCTGAGATATTGATCGGAAACACATTCTGTCTCCAGCGTATTCACCGGCAACTTCCTTTCCTCGGGAGTGCCGCCCACCATTCCGGAAGAGACCGCCAAGGACGCTTCGCGTCTTTGCAACGCGCATGTCGCGCAGACTCTTTCGGAAGCTCCCCCTTTTGGTCGGCATTTACCCGGCCTTGAAAATAGGACTCCAGCCCCAATTCATCGGACCGGACTACGGAACAGGCAAAAACATCAAAAAGACATCTGCGTCCGTCCATTACCATCCACTCCTATCCGGCCCTATCCGGGAAGGACAGCCCCCTTATGCACCAGTGCCCTTTTCGGATAGATCGTCCACAAAAACGGAAGTGTGAGCAGCATGACGCGTCTCGCTGGTTTTCTCGGGAAGGACAACATTCTTTCTTTTCCTCCGAATCGCACACACGTCATGGCAGTAGTGAACCTGTCACCAGAATCCCGTGTGCGCCATTCGATCGCGAACACCCCGGCTCAGGCCCTCGAACGTGCACGTCTCGCCCGAGATTGTGGGGCTTCCATCATCGACCTGGGAGCACAGTCCTCTCATTTTGAGAACAGGGAACTCTCCCCGGAAGAAGAACTTGACCGCATCCTGCCCACTCTCACTCTTCTCGTACAAGAAGGTTTTATCGTTTCCATCGACACCTGGAAACCACAAGTCGCCCGCGAAGCCGTGCAGGCAGGCGCGGCTATTGTGAATGACACAGGAGGCATGCAGCACCCAGAAATGGTTTCTCTCGTCGCGCAGAGTGGCGTGCATGCCATCATGATGTACATCGAAGGACGTACGCCTTTAACTGTAGGAGAACTCGATTTCGCAGAGGGAAAAATCGATCGAGTCGTACAGACATTTACAGAGAGACTGCACGCGCTCGCAGAACTTGGGGTGCACTCTCTCATTCTTGATCCGGGACTCAGCATCAATTACAAAAGCGACTACAATGCATACAGTCGTTTACAGCTTGATATCATCAGGCAAACTTCCCGATTACACGCGCTTGGGAAACCAGTCCTGATTCCCGTTCCACGCAAACAAGAAACCCACCGCATGCTGGCCTATCTCGTCATAGCCATTGAATACGGCGCGAACATCATCCGCGTGCACGACTTCGAGATGGCCTGTGATCTCATCAAGCTGTTCGACAAACAGCCCACCGAATGAACAAACTCAGAAAATCATAATAAAAAGGCATCTTGCCAGGTTTTCTTTGGTCTTTTCCTATCCCCATTTTTCCATGCAAAATCACCACAGTGCGCCACAACACTTCACAAGATGCCTAGACCCTTAGGAGAAATCCGAGGAACGCCCAGAAAACACCGCCCAAAAACACTTCACCGAGATTCCAACACCGAAACTCCGAACCACCACACAGGAAAAACATGACAACCGACCCAAAATCTTTTTTTCTTACTACAGAAATACAACAGTATATCAATGCACACAATCCGCCAATCGACACGATACAGCGCAATCTCATTGAAAAAACTCGCGCCCTCGGCCCCATGTCCATCATGCAAGTCGCCCCTGATCAAGGCGCTTTTCTCACCCTCCTCACCCAAATTTCCGGGGCTCAACAAGCTGTAGAGATCGGCACGTTTACCGGCTATTCCGGCCTATGCATCGCACGAGGACTTCCTGAAGACGGCAATCTGATCTGCTGCGACATCAGCGAAGAGTGGACCGGTATCGCAAAAGAAGCTTGGGAAGCAGCCGGCATCTCCCACAAAATCGAACTGCGCGTCGCTCCAGCCCTCGAGAGTGTACGCGCCATGCCCGATCAGCCTTTCATTGATCTCGCATTCATCGACGCCGACAAAACTGGCTATATCGCTTATCACGAAGAAATTGTTCCCCGCCTTCGACAGGGCGGTCTGCTCCTTGCCGACAATGTCCTCTGGAACGGGAAAGTATGCGATCCTGCAGCCAACGACGAAGCGACAACTGCCATTCGTGCGTATAACGCGCATGCTGCCGGCGACAAACGCGTCGACCATGTCATGCTCACCATTGCCGACGGCCTCACCATCATGCGGAAACGCTGAGCGCCCCACTCCACCGCCGAAAAATCACAGCGCTCTCACAAAACTGGGCGCTGTGATTTTCCTCCCAGCTCCGCACGCACCAAAGATCCGCGTGACCCGCAACACGACGACGACACAAGAACGACACGGCCGCAGCATCCTCGCAACCGTTCTCCAAAACCACTTCTCCCCAGCAAATACCCTGCCCACAAAATATCTCATTGCGAGAATCACCGCACGCTGCCCTAACAGCCATACATCCGGATTCTCATCACACGGCTCCGCACACCAACACAATGCGAATCATTCAACTCAAGAAAAAAAGCTGTCGATAGCCAAGATAATTTCACTCTGTCTCATCTCTCCTCTCCCGGCTCTCTCACCAGGGACACATGACTATCCCAAAGAACGAACTCGCAAAAAAGTTTCTTATTCCAGGCCAATACCTGGATTTAGAAATTCCCCGCATTGAAGATCAACGACCGACCTTCTACGAAACCGAAATCATCGCGATGGATGAAAACCTGCTCTATCTGTTGCATCCCAGGGAAAACGGTCTCATCCCAAACATCCCCATAGGCATCCAGGTCATCTTGAGCTATCTACAAAAAAATCAAGTCTGGAGCTTTACCACAAAAATCGTGAGAATAGCTGCAAAAAAACGACAACTCGTTCTTGTCCTCGAGTATCCAGAGAAATTCCGTCAAGACCGTCGCCGTCACTACCGGTTGGACTGCAAGCTTCCTCTCAAGCTGGAGTTTCTTGATCCCACACCCCAACACGATTTAGGCGACATACTCCATGTGGTCAGCACTGACATCAGCATCGGAGGAGTGGGTTTCTCCACACCAGAACATATCGCGCAGGATACATACTTTGAAGTGCAATTTCGCGCTGGAAACAAAGGGAAAGTACAACTTCCCGCTCGCTGCGTCCGTTGCATCCCAGCCGGCATTCCTCCCGATCAGATATACCTGGTTGGGGCACAGTTTCTCGTCATAGACCAGACAAGCGAAGATCAGATTTCCTCCTTCATTTTTTCTGAACAACAACAGAAGATGAGAGCAAAAAATTCACAACCGCCCCTGGAAACACAGAAACACGACTAGGTCAAGCTCAGCGTCCTCTTCATTTCGGGAACTCCTCAGACAGATTCAGCAGACAAAACATGACCGCCTTTACCGGTGCCGCGAAAAGTAGAAAACGCCATCACGAACTTGTGGGAGAGCCTATTTTGCGCGCTTTGGCAAAACAGGCTTTCAAAACCGCCGGTTCCATTGAAACCGAGGTTGTGATCCGTCATACATGGCGGCAAACTGTCCTTTTCTCAGAGCAGGGCATGCTACGCCACCGGCATCGAAAAGAAACCGTGATTGTGGTACGAGTGCTTTGCAACGACAGACTCGCGGTCGCTGCCACTCGCGTCCCCACACCTACTTCTGTCGCGCAAACAACACAGAGAGCCCTTGACAGCCTTTCGCACGCTCCCCTTACTCCAGGGTTTCCGGGATTTGCGACAGTGCACACAGTCAAAACAGACGAAAGCCTGCGCGGCTTTGATGAGGACACCGCACGCGTCGGAAAAGAAGACCTGGAGTCGCTCGCCGGCGAAGCCCTTTGCACCCTTCCGTCACACCTCCGGGCTGCCGGGCATGCTGGAGTGGGAGGCCACGAGATGGGCGTTGCAACCTCCCAGGGAGGATGGGCCTGGGCCGCTGATACCTGTGCAGGCCTCGAAATCATCACGCGAGCAGCACATGCCACCGGTATGGGCAATACCGCCGAACGGCGTTTTGAGACCGTTGACCCCATTGCAGCGACCAGAGCCGCGGCAGCCAAGGCCGATTGCGAAATTGCCCCGTCTGAAATCCCTCCCGCCACATACCCAGTCTTGCTTGAACCCGCAGCGATGGCGAGCTTGTTGGAGGCATTCGCCCGCCTGTGCTTGCGTCCAGTGTGTTCTGTCGAAGAAACCACTCCTTTCGCTCGCCTTCTTGGCCAAAAAATCTGCTCGTCAGCTGTCACTGTGGCAGACGACCCCACGGCACCTATCGCGCCGAACTTCCCTTTCGACGCGGAAGGCACCACGCGACGCGCCGTTCGTTTCCTCGACGCAGGAATTGCCGCGACAATCCCCTATGACCGGGTTTCTGCCGCGCGGGCCCAGCAAAATAGCTCACTGTTGGGGAGCGAGCCCACCGGTCACGCTCGTATACAAACCACACAGCAAACACCCCTGCCTGAAACCCTTTTTATGCTGCCAGGTGAACACACAACAGCGGCATTACTCCGCATGATCGACCGGGGAATTCTCGTGACGTGCTTCACCGATCTCTCTTTTGGCACAACCGATCCCTCTCTTACGGGATGTACAGCACACGGCACCTTCCTGATTGAGAACGGGGCCATCTCTGCACCGATAAAAAATCTTCGCTTCCGCATCTCCCCTCTTGACGCTTTCCGCAAGATCTGTGGAGTCGGTCGCTGTCTTGGTCCGGGCACTGGTTTAGTCCCGTCCGTTCTTGCCCCAGTGACAGTGCTGAGTGAATTCTCTTTCACTGCCCCCGCCTGAGACTTTTCCCACTTCACACATTCTCAGCAACAGCACTCTTCCCTGCGTCTTTTGGGAGACGTCTCACAGAAACGCTCGGAAAGTGCTGAAAAAGTGCGCGGAATTGTTTCTTTGCCGAGGCATCTTTCCCGGAAAACACAGCGAACATGCTTTTTCCGAAAAATCCCGCAAAATTGCTTGCAAAGCCGGTCGCTGCAGTTTTTTTGACACGCGCTCTTGCAGGGAAAAGAGAAATCCACAAGAAGTTTCTTGACAAAACCTACCTGGTCGGAAGACAATGCGGTCGTGGACATAACGACCGTTTTTGAATCGACCAGCATTCCAACCCGCCTCCTGGTCTTCGGCGTCTGCAGTGCCGAGGGAGAGCTGGAGATGACCAATCTCTACGCAGCTGCTGACGCCTGCGGACAATCACGTGAACAAGTGCGGTCCTGTATCCGTCGTCTTGTCCGAGAAAACATCCTGGAACGCTTGAGTAGTGGTCGCAACGCCTCATACAAGGCCACTCCCATAGGACTCACCACCATCACCACCATCCACAACCGACTCTTCTTGGCCTACCAGCAAGACCGAGAAAATAGTGCATGGGAAGGCACCTGGCACCTCGTGTCGTTCGCGATCCCAGAGTCGCAACGCAGCGCCCGGAACGCCTTCCGCTCCGGCGTCGCTGCCTTGGGGGGAGCTGCCATCCAAGGAGGGCTCTATGTCTCGGCCAACAACTGGTCAAAAGACATCAACAATCTCGCCACCCAACTCGACATCAGCGAGACAGTAACGTCTGCTTCGACTTCTGACCTGCGCATAGGTTCCGTAAGTGACCCAGCGGAACTCGCCCGCCGACTTTGGCCTCTCGACCAGCTTGCCGCCGGCTACACTGCCTTTGCGGCCAGCGCAAAAGGTGTAGAAATCATGTTGCGCCGCGCGGCCAAAGAAAACCTGAAACTCAACGAACACCTCTTTCTCGCAGGCGCCCTCACGATGGCGGTGCAATACCAACAATGCTTTGCAGACGACCCGCTCTTGCCGAAAGGGCTTCTTCCCTGCCCGTGGCCGGGTCGTACTGCACGCGAACTTCTCGCAGAAACACGGCATCTCGCCCTGGAACTGCGTGAATCCTCGGGGGCACCTCTGCTCTTCCGACGGTTTGACAACGAAATCGAAGAAATAGAGGGGAAAACATGAAATTCGGCATCTTCTATGAACACCAGTTTCCAAAGCCTTGGGGACCAGGGGCAGAGCACAAGCTCTTCAAAGATGCTCTCGACCAGGTAGAACTGGGAGACAAACTCGGCTACGACTATGTATGGGAAGTGGAGCACCACTTTCTTGAGGAGTATTCTCACTCCAGCGCGCCCGAGATCTTCCTCGCTGCCTGCTCCCAACGCACAAAAAGAATGCGTCTTGGGCATGGGATCGTGGCCCTACCCCAGGGATACAACCACACCGCCCGCATCGCCGAGCGGATCGCAACTCTCGACCTGGTCTCTGATGGTCGCGTCGACTTCGGCACCGGGGAAACCTCGTCGAACGCCGAACTTGACGGATACCAGGTTGTAAGAGAAGAAAAGCGCGAAGAGTGGACCGAAGCACTCGACGCGGTCACCCGCATGTTCGTCGAAGAGCCCTTCGCCGGATATGACGGCAAATTCCTGAAGATGCCCCAGCGCAACGTGATTCCCAAGGTTCTGCAAAAACCGCACCCACCTCTTTGGGTCGCCTGCAGCCGTCGCGACACCATCCACCTCGCCGCCACAAAAGGCATCGGGGCGCTTTCCTTCTCTTTCATCGAGCCAGAAGAGGCAAAAGCCTGGGTCGATGACTACTACAACACGATCCAGTCGGAAGAGTGCATCCCAGGCGGGTTCGCGGTGAACCCGAACCTCGCGATCGTTCTTCCCATGATGTGCCACCAAGACGAAGAGACCGCGATTGAGCGCGGCCTCGACGGCGGCCACTTCTTCGGGTATTCACTCGCGCACTTCTACGCCTTCGGTCAGCACAAACCAGGCATTACCAACATCTGGGAAGAATTCAAAGAGCGACGCGGCCTCTTCGGCTTCGACCGCAAGATTGCCTCCCGCACCGGCGACGTGCTCGGTGCCCAAATGCTCGAACGCGGCACCGGCTCTCTGCGTGGCGCAATCGGAACACCCGACCAGCTGCGGGACCTCATCCGCAAATACGCCGAAGTCGGCGTTGACCAAATGATCTTCGTCTCCCAGGCGGGGAACAACAAGCACGAGCACATCTGCGAGTCGATGGAACTTCTCGCCAAAGAAGTGCTCCCAGAATTCCAAGAGGGCGAAAAAGAGCGTGAGACCAAGAAGCTGGAGCGACTCGCTCCCGCTATCGAAAAGGCCCTCGCGCGTCGCGAACCGCCACACGAGTCCGACCCTGATTACATCATCCCGCCACCACAAGGCGCTTTTTACTGAGAAACCCCGCAAGGGCTGCAACTAACCCCCTAGTGACGACACGCGAACGAAGGGCCTCCTTGGATGGGAGTCCTTCGTTCGCGTCAGGGGAAATAGACAGAAATCCTGTCCTTTCCCCAACAAGTACACCCGAAAGAATGCCTACGCATCATCAGCATCATGCTCGAATCCCAAATATTCCCTGACAGAGCACCAAACGGGCATCACCCCATCCATCTCATGTGATGCCATGTGATCTCATATGAGGTCATATCGAGTCATCAATGGCGTAACTCCAAGGGTTCTTTTAAGGGGTTCTTTCGGGTTTTCGCAAGTTTTTTCAGGTTTCTTTCGAAGGGTTGTTTTGAGAATTTTTGCAAGATTTCTCCAGGGTTTTCACAAGAAAAAAAAGCGATAGGAAGAAGTGCGCATCTCATAAAACCCAAAAGGTACATGCACTTCTACCTGTTCCGGTTAAACTTGCATTACGGTTTTCATCGCGCCCACAACCCTGCATTACTCCTGCTCCTCCCACAACCTCGCATTGTTCCCTCCAAGGATCTCCCCCAAGGTCCCCTCATTTGCCCCTCCCCTTTTTAAAAAAGAGTCCGATCTTCTGTGAGATCCCACGTGAAAACGTAGGAGTAAGAACGTAGTGGTGAGGGCGTGCAAAAATGGGAGAAGCAAATGCTCTTCGCGCTCATCCTTGGCGTATGCACCGCGATCACGCTTTTTTGTATGTCCTACCGGACCTACACATTCTTCTTGCAAAAAACCCACACCCTGCCCGACACCCCGCCCTCCCGTAACCCCACCAACCCCCACAAGAAACACCCATCCCACCTCGCTCACGAAAACACACAACCAAACCAGCCCGAGCCCCGACCCCAAACTCGCCCTCGACCCCCACAACCCCACACAACCCCCACAACCATCAGAATCTCCAGAATCAACAGAATCAACAGGCCACACACTCCCCATCGAACCAACCCTGCCCGACACCAACCTCGTGAGCCTGCCCGAAATCGCACGCACCACCGGCATCCCCATCCCGACCCTACGCGACTGGGCCGTCCAGGGCATCTTCTGCCCACCCCTCGACATCAGCCCCCCAACCGCCCCCGGCTACGGCGACTGCCACCGCGACATCGTCACTCCCTGGCTCTCGGCCGTCATCTCCAGACCAAGGAATGCCCACCCGAAGTACATGCACTCGGACGCGCGCTGCAATGGTGACGAAATGGGGTTGCTACCTGACATGACGTCCACTTCCCACGCCCCATCATCGAGCGGTTCTCATCACAAAAAACCCTGAGGAAAAGCACAGTCGGAGCAAGTCGACCTTGGCACTGACCGAAAAAACTCCAGTCCCTCCTGGTGTCTGCCCGAAGAAACCTCAGAGGAAAAAACCAGAAAAAATCTGCCCCAGACGGGGGAAGCGCATGTCGCTTGTGTTCAATATGGTAATGGGAATCGTAGACATCTACGCTCTCGTCCTGGCCGCAAAGAAAAAAACCGCTGGGCGCATTCTGGCCGTCTTTTTTCTTACCACCGCGTGCGCGCTTACCTTGGCGCTGGCCATCAACAGCGCAACACAGGGCGGTATTTTCGGGTTTCTTCTGCTTGCGGGGCATTTTGCTTTCATGCATGCCCCGGGACTTCTCGCCGGACTCTCTGCGCAAGCTTGGAAAGTTTGCCGTCCCCTCTCATTTGCCGGCATTCTGCTCTGTGTCCTCACGCTCGCCGTTGCCTACGACGGGTTTCTTGTGGAACCGAATGCGCTCGACGTCAACACGCACAAAATAGTGTCTTCCAAGATAACGAAGCCCTTCCGTATCGCTGTTGTCGCCGAAACCCACTACGAGAATTTCCGCGAGCAAGAAAAAAAGGTTTGGCGGGTCGTGGCAGAACACGCTCCAGACCTTGTGGTTCTCCTCGGAGACTACATCCAAACGACAGAGTCAAACACGTATCGATATCTCACAAATGAGGTGAATCGGTTCCTCCGCGAAGAAGGATTCAGCAGCCCTGCAGGGGCTTTTGCCGTTGAAGGAAACCATGAGTTCACAAGCTGGCCTCGCATCTTCGATGGTCTCGCAGTAAAGACTTTTACCCAAACAGCAACAGCATTCGGCACAGTCGCTGGACAAACCATTGCTATTACCGGTTTAAGCGAAGAAGACGCAGAAAATTCTCAGACTCACGTGAGCGGCACTGCGGACTTCCATGTCGTCCTCGGTCACTCCCCCAATTTCGCTTTAGGCGAGATCGAGGCCGATCTGCTCCTCGCTGCAGGAACACATGGTGGCCAGGTACAGCTGCCTTTTACCGGTCCTCTTCTCACTTTTGCTGAAATCCCTCGTTCCTGGGCTGATGGTCGCACCACTCTGAAAACAGGCAAAGTACTCATCGTTTCACGTGGGATCGGGATAGAACGTGGCATAGCTCCGGCCCTGCGGTTTCTCGCCCGCCCAGAAATCTTGCTGATTGACGTGGTCCCAGCCTGATTTTCGCACTGCTTCTTCCCGAGGCGTCCACCCGGAAACTGCCCAGAGGTTTCCCAGAGTCTGCCCAGGTGGACGCCTCGAGCAGCCCGAAAACACCCACAGACAAAAAGCCCAGAGAACTCCGCCTTTCCCTGCGTTTTTGGTCTGTCCTTCGCTTTTCTTCTCTCGCAATCCGGTCCTTTTTACATGAGTGCCATGGATTTGGCGTCCATCCACGTGCCTCAACAAAACAATAGAAAAATAGAAAAATATTCTGGCCGAGATCAGGGCAAGACGCTTATGTGGAGTGCAAAAGAGTCGAGAGAAAGAGGAGAACATTTGGGCCACCTACCAGGGACATGCCTATGGAGGCACTTCTAACTGGCCGCATACAACGGTGGATTGCAAAAGGAACTGATTGGGAAGACCCGGAACAAGTAGAACACGCGAGACTGTTAAACATCTATTTAGCGATCTCTACTCCAGTCACTGCCATCACTCTACTCAGCTCCATTGTAGGAGGAGAATACAAGGCAGCCTTGCTGGCCTTCATCTGCCTTCTCATGCTGTGGACGGCTCGCCGCATCGTGCGCAAGCAAGGCTCTCTCGCTCTTGCCGCGCAGTTTCTCCCCGGAGCAGCCGCTCTCTATCTTGGCGCAGCGCCCTTTGTACAAGGGGGCCAAGAGAAGGCCCCTAGTATTGTCATGCTTTTGCTTCTTCCCCTTGTGGCCGCGGTCGTGGTGGACTGGCATGCTGCAGCGGTATGGGGGATGGTCGCAAGCGTCATTCTCACTCTTATTTTCGCCAGCACAATAGTGGCGGATTTTCCCGAGACAACCCCTACGACAACTGCCGAATATTATGGCTCCTATATTGTCACTCTTATTATTCTCATGCTTTTTGGCGGCATTCTCGCGAAACGCTTTTTCACGCAACTTGAGGATTTACGTGAGGAACGCGCTGCTTTGAAGCAGACACAAGCCCACGAACAGGCGATCATATCTGCTCTGCCCGTTTTTCTGACGGAGATCTCGCGGGATGGAGAAATCGTTGCATATCACGGCACCGACATTATCACGGATAGAGACACAAGAAACCTAAAAAACGCACCAATACACACAATCATCTCCGACAAAGACATCCTGCGGAAAACCATGGATGCGGTGCACATTGCCCTTGACACAGGAAAAGCCCAGTTCACCTTTTCCATTCCTGCACAAGACGATATGCGCTATTTTGAAGCAAGAATAGCGCCCTTTGGCACCGACGAAGTCATCTGTTTAGCGCAAGACATCACAGAGGCGCATCTTGCACAGAAAGAGCGCCAGATTCAGGAAGAAAAGCTCAAAGCAGTTCTCGACGCTTTGCCGGACCACCTCCTCATAGTCGACAAAGAACACAGATTTACCGACTTTCATCATGTCGCCGATCACACGCTGCAAGAAAGATTCGAGTCGATGATCGGGCGAAAAGTCGAAGACGTCATTCCCGCCTTTGCCGGCAAGTTCGCAAAGAGCATTGATCAGGCCTTCGAGACAGAAGAAGTCGTCACATTCGAGTTCACTATTCCCTACCCGCCAGGGACAATCACCTATGAAGAAGCCCGTTTCATCAGGTTTGACCCCAACACGGTGCTGGTCTTGGTCCGCAATATCAACGCACAAAAAGAAGCCGAAAAGACACTGAAACAGGCACTGAAATCAGCAGAGGTTGCCAACACTGCGAAATCTCATTTCCTTGCGAACATGTCACACGAGATTCGCACACCCATGAACGGCATCATCGGAATGCTCGATCTTATCGCTGATACCCCGCTCGACCATGAAACCAAAAGTTCTCTGCAAGTCGCCCAGGAATCGACAAAATCCCTGCTTACCATCATCAACGAAATCCTGGATTTCTCAAAAATCGAGGCGGGAAAACTCACTGTCGAAAAGATCCCCTTCGACCTCCATACAGTGCTCAGCCAAGCATCTCATTTAATGCGCCCCCGGGCAGAAACCAAGGAGCTTCAGCTCATCCTGCAGATCGACCCGAATCTTCCCGTACACCTCATTGGAGATCCCGGTCGAATCCGCCAGATCCTTACCAACTTCCTTTCCAACGCCATCAAATTCACAGAAAACGGCACAGTCACAGTAGGCGCAGAAAAACAGACTCTCTCCTCCGAACACCCGATACTTCGACTTTCTGTGCAAGACACGGGAATGGGAATCCCCCCCGCGAAGCAGGAAAGCATCTTCGAGATGTTCACACAGGCAGACGACTCAACCACACGAGAATTCGGAGGTACTGGTCTCGGACTCGCGATTTCCAAACGTCTCACGGAACTCATGGGTGGAAGTATTGGCGTGCAGAGCGAGGTCAACAAAGGCAGCCTCTTTTGGGTGGATCTCCCTTTCGAAGAAATCGCCCCGTCCGAAAACAAAAAATCCCGGGAAAAAGTAGCATCAGCAGAACAAAAAAGAATAGAGATCCAGCCGAAAAAGACGGCAGAAGAGGTCAGGGCAACATCCGCACCTCCGCTTGTCCTCCCCACGCCTGTCCCCTCTCATTCTCCCCTTGTCCTCGTGGTTGAGGACAATCTCGTCAATCAAAAAGTCGCCAAGATGATGTTGAAGAAGTTTGGTTGTACTGCGGAAATTGCAGTAAACGGCCATCTCGGTGCAAAAGCCTTCGAAAATATAGATCCCGACATCGTACTCATGGATATCCACATGCCAGTGCTTGACGGATGGGGTGCCACAAGGGTCATCCGTTCTCTGCCGAAAGGCGACAAGATTCCCATTATCGCAGTCACAGCCAATGCGCTTCCCGAAGACCGCGTGCGCTGTCTTGAAGCTGGAATGAACGACTTTCTTGCCAAGCCCTACACCGCAGAACATCTTGGCGAAATCATTAAGAAATGGACTCCTCCCAAACCCGCAAACCACACGGAAAACACCTGGAAAGATAAGATACCCCCTTCTTTCACTTCATATGGGAATGACTCCTAATAGTCGGATTTCCGGTTTGTTCCACTAGGTTGGGGAAGGGGTCTCCGGTCGCGTCGTTTCCCGTGCTGTGGACATTGTGAAACCCGAAGCCTGTAGCACGGGAGTATCTGTCGACAGACAAACCCGCCAGATCCTGGTGCTGATCTTCTGCGGGTTCACTCGCTGCCGATGACCTTCACAGCACAGAAAACTGGGGAGACGAATCATGACTAAAGCCGCAGTCTTTACAGGCATGGGCAAGGACCTCGAAATTTGGGATGTCGAAGTGGCATCCCCGAAACAGAACGAAATAAAGGTGAAGCTGGCTGCCTCGGGAGTCTGTCACTCCGACCTATCTGTCGCAAACGGAACCCTTCCCATGATGCCGCCCATGGTGCTCGGGCATGAGGGAGCCGGAGTTGTCGAAGAAATCGGACCAGGCGTGAGTCATGTGAAACCCGGAGACCATGTGGTCATCTCCTGGGTTCCCCAATGCGGGACATGCTACTGCTGCGTACGAGGCCAGGTTGAATTGTGCGAAGTTGGCATGGCCTCCCAGATGACTGGTGGCCTACTCGACGGAACAAGACGCATTAAAAAAGACCAGATGGAAGTCGGGCAGTTCCCCTCCTCCGGTACTTTCTCTGAATACGCCGTCATCCCTGACTTGAGCGTGGTGAAGATCGACGAAGATCTCCCCATGGACAAGATGTGTCTCGTTGGCTGCGCTGTCCTGACTGGCGTGGGATCAGCATTGAACACCGCAGACATCGAACCAGGCGCGAGCGTGGCCGTGATCGGCTGCGGTGGAGTCGGCCTCAACGTCATCCAGGGTGCGCGCATCGCAGGAGCAGGCAACATCATCGCCATCGACATGGTGGACTCCAAGCTCAAACTTGCAGAGCAGTTCGGTGCCACTCACACAGTGAACGCCAAAGAAGGAGACCCCGTCGCTGCCGTGCAGACCATTACCGGCCCTGGTGCGCTTGGCCCCCGCGGCGTCGACTACGCATTTGAAGTTGTCGGTGCAAGTGCCACAATCGAGCAGGCCATCAACATGACCCGACGCGGTGGTACCGCCGTCATGGTTGGTGTCTCCCGCATGGACGACGTCATTTCCAACTTCTCTCCCTTTATGCACCTCTTCATGGGCGTGAAGACCATCAAAGGTTCCTTCTACGGCTCGGCCAACATTCACCGTGACATTCCCCGCTATGCCGACTTGTACCGCAAAGGCACGCTCATGCTGGACGAGCTGGTCTCCAAGACCATCGATCTTGCAGACGTGAACCAGGCGTTTGAAGACATGAAGGGCGGAGAAGTCGCCCGTTCCGTCATCACGTACTAAACGACCTTCCTTCTGAGCAGGGTGCCCGAGATCGCGAGAATCTGTCTCGGTCTCCCAAAGCACCATCTCTTAAAAATCCTCCACAAAATGTGCAACGCCTTCACCGCTGAGGCCCTTGGGCTATACACCAAGGGCCTCAGCTCGTTCCGTACTTTTTCCAAGAACTTTTCCCGAACAGACCCCAAAGACAGGGGAAACCGATAAGTAAACTGCGGACATCAGTTAAAGGGGGAAAAAATGACAAAAGCCGCTGTTTTCACTGGGGCATCGGATGCTTTGGAAATTTGGGACATAGACGTCGCTGCACCGAAAGCCGGAGAAGTAAAGGTACGGCTTGCTGCTTCAGGGGTCTGTCACTCAGATCTTTCAATCCTGAACGGGACTATTCCCATGGCACCCCCGATGGTCCTCGGACACGAAGGAGCCGGAATAGTAGAAGAGATCGGACCAGGAGTCACTCTCGTACAACCGGGAGACCATGTGGTCATTTCCTGGGTTCCCCAATGCGGCAAATGTTATTGCTGCGACCGCGGCCAGCCAGAACTGTGCGAAGCCGGCGCCGGCACCATGATGAGCGGCGGCATGCTCGACGGGACAAAACGCTTCAGTAGGAACAGCACTGAAATCGGCCAGATGGCCGCGTCGGGCACATTCACCGAATACACGGTCATCCCAGAAATCAGTGCCGTGAAAATCGACAACGATCTCCCGCTCGACAAAATGTGCCTGATTGGCTGTGGAGTTCTGACCGGCGCCGGTGCCGCAATCAACACAGCACAAGTAGGCCCCGGAGACACTGTGGCCGTCATCGGCTGTGGCGGAGTTGGTCTCAACACCATCCAGGGAGCCCGTATCGCTGGTGCAGAACGCATCATTGCCGTTGATATGGTGGCATCCAAACTCAAACTAGCCGAACAATTTGGGGCCACTGACACTGTCAACGCCGCGAACGGAGATCCAGTCGCAGCAGTGCAAGCCCTCACAGGAACCGGCCCACTTGGCCCCCGTGGCGTGGACTACGCGTTCGAGGTTGTGGGATCAAGCGTGACTGCCGAACAGGCCATGAGCATGACACGCCGCGGTGGCACCATGATCATGGTGGGCGTGGGACGCGTCGACGACACCCTCAAAGATTTTTCTCTCTTCGGAGAGCTTTTCATGGGAGCAAAAACCATTAAAGGCTCCGTCTACGGCTCCGCAAACGTCCATCGAGACGTCCTACGCTTTGCGGGACTCTACCGTCAAGGAAAACTCCTCCTTGATGAGCTCATCTCGAAAACCATCAAGCTGGAAGAGGTAAACCAGGCGTTCGCCGACATACAAAACGGCGAAGTAGCACGCTCTGTCATCCTCTATTGAGCCACTCTTGAGCCACCCCTGAGCCGCTGCAATGGAGTGTTTCTCCCGGATCATCGCCACGCGCCCCTTCGTCTCCAGGTAAAAATTCCAGAAGAAAGCAGAGGAGACTTCCCGGTTCTCATCCGTTCTCATCCACAGAGGTGTAAAAAAATGTCTTAGGGCAATCCCACGCCTTTTGCAGTCCGCGTCCAGCCTGCTGCGGCAAAAACGCGCAACAACTCAGGATCATGCAGAGGAGTTTTCCCCCACTCCTCAAGCTGTCGGCGTCGCTGCCCACGCGCGGTAAAAGCGCGACGCAATGCCAGAAAAGCCGGCTCATACCCTGAAGCGGGACGATCCGAAAGAGGCGTCACCCGCCCGCCCTCCACTGCCACAACAGGGGCACCACACTCCAACACCAGCAAAGATCCTCTGCGCCGGCGCACACCACGGCTCTCGAGCAGGACACCCCAGGGATTGGCAGGATCAACGGCAGGAAGCACCCAGCATCCGTCCCGTTCCGGGTCGACTGGACGGCGCAATTCTTCAACCACCCAGGGCAGCGCAAACTGTATTCCCGAAAGGCCTTCCACAAAATACCCACGTCGCAGATCCCCGACAGCTTCGGCCCGATCCAGCGCGGGTCGCATCATCGACCAGGACACCACCCAGGACTCAGCAGCCGGCATCTCTTTTGCAACAAGACCGTAACGACCCAGTAAAAGCTGCAGCAGCAAGTCCACATCCGAGGAAGAAAACACGTCCTGTGCGGTATTTTGTACTGTGGCGCGCGCAAGCGCACTCCAACGTCCCTCGCTTTTCTCCGCGAGGTGTCCCACGCCTGCTCCTGCGCGTCTTCTCCGCACCCTCTGCCTCGCCGCCAAGCGTCCTGTCGCCGAGCGTCGAGACACGACCCCACCTGACGCAGGAGACGCAGGAGAAACACGCCCGGTGGCACGCACTACTGGAGAACGCCCCGGTCCAAAAGTGTCATTGGTCGCCTGTCCGCTCCATAACAAAGCACGAAGGGCCCCGCGCACCTTTCCTTCTTCCAGGCGAAGAAGCCCCGCAAGCTCGGACACACGCCAGCCTCCGCCTTTTGATAAATGCCGCAAAACAGTCAGGGGAAGGTCCTGATCCAGCGAAAGATCCGGCTCTGCGTCTCCGGCCACTTTCGACAACCCAGGCCCAGAAGGAAGACGCAGCAGGTGAAAAAGAAAAGGCCGCACGAAAACCACACGCTGCGTGTCGAGAGCTACCCACATCCATTGTCCCGATAACAGCAATGCATCAAGCATCTCAGGACGATAATCGGGAAGACGTGCAGGGAGAAGGTCGGTCTCCAGCCTCTCTCGGTACAAAGGGACGCCTTCGAGCAGGGAAAGAACCGCCGATAAGCCCTCTTGGCCAGAAGGAGCAGGAGCACAAAAAGCGGGATCTCCTAAATGATGGTGCTCACGCAGCCAGCGCGCAAAGGCAGTGGCATCCACAGGGGCAGTACGACGGCGCAACACCGCGAGAGTTCGCCGGTGCATACGTCGCAAGGTATCAGTGCCCACCCACTCCTTGCCCCCTCCTTCTGGCGTAAAAGCCCCTCGGGTCAGCAAACCACAATCAACAAGACGGGTCAGGACCTCAAGCACGACTGCTTCTGTTTGGTTGTAGCGTTCTTCCAGCTCCCTCTCAAGAAAAATGCCTCGGCCCAGCACATGGCGCCGCAACCAGCCCTCCAAATCGCCTGTTCCTGCCAAAACAGCTCGATACTCAGCGGCTTCTTCGCTTGCAACATAACGCCCCGCCACTTCGACCACACGCGCACCAAGGCGTTCGAGCGCAGCAGGCACGTCCACAGCGCTGCGCTCGTCCAGTTCCATCAGGGAGAGATCACCAAGCTGTCGCAAAAGGTCGAGCAGAGACTCGTCGTCGACCGCGGCCCATGCGGGGGCAGTACGCGACACACGTGCCGTCACTTCTGCGACTGCTCCCGGGTCCAGCAGTTCTGCCAGGTTGTCAGTTCCCAACAGATCAGCGAGAATATCCCGATTCACAGAAACAGCAGCAGCACGCACCTCTGCCCGCGGGGCATCCTCGTTGTAGATCGCACCGAAAACGAACCGCCAGAGCATGTCGGAAGCAAAAGCCGAAGGAGAATCCGTCGCGACTGTCGCAACCGCAATAGTGCCCTGTTCAATGCCTTCAAGAAGGGCCCGAAGACCACGCATATCAAGGGCGTCCTCGAGACACTCCCGGTAGGTCTCCAACACCAAAGGAAAGTCCGGGTCGCGCACTGCAAGCACCATAAGGTCTGCAGCCCGCAAGCGTTGCAGCCAGAGGGGTGTGCGCTGCCCCGGCCGATTGCGCGGCAGTAAGAGTGCACGTTGTGCATTCTCGCGAAAACGCGAGGCAAACAGCGCAGATCCCGCCAACTCTTTCAACACAAGGTCATCGATATCATGCGATGTCACGAGACGCAACAACTGCTCTGGGGGTGGACCATCCAGGTCAGGGAAACGAAACATCACTCCATTATCAGAATGGCTCATCTCCACCGTGAGACCGAGCCGTTCCCCAACTCGGGCTTGCAACCCGATACCGAGCGCCTGGTTCACTCTTGCACCAAAAACAGAATGGATCACGACCCGGGTATCGCCGATCTCATCTCGAAAGGTTTCCAACACCACACGGCGGTCAGTCGGAAGCGGAGTTTGGCGGGATTGTTCGCGCACAAGACCAAGCAGCGTCTGAGCTGCGACCTCGTCGCATGCACACTCCTCCCGCAGAAAACGCAGGAGCAGCCTGTCTGCAAGCTCCTCAGATCCCGTCTTTTCTCCGTGGGTCTGCCCCGGGGCAGACCCTATGGCAGGCCCTGTAGCAGACCTGGGGTCAGACAGTACTTGTTCCATTTCGCGCAGGAGCCGACCAGTCGCCAGACCTAAAGAACGGGGCCGCCCCATACCCTCGCCCCGCCAAAAAGGAAGGCGAGGCACAGCGCCGGCTGCCTCGGTAACTTGCACACGATCCCGACCGATTTCGAGGACACGCCAGAGGGACGACCCCAACGCAAAAACATCGCCGGGTTTCGACTCGAAAACAAACTCCTCGTCCAGCTCTCCCAAACGCACGCCCGTACCCGCCAAGACAACCGGGTAGAGGCCGCGATCAGGAATAACCCCACCTGACACCGCGGCGAGACGACCGGCGCCGGGCCGCGCGCACAGCACCCCTCCGGCTTCACGGGTACGATCCCAGCTGATCCGGGGTCGTGCGACTGTGAGATCTGCATCGCCACGTCCACCCGAAAGCATGGAAAGAACCGCCTCAAAAGATTGCCTGGAGAGGTCAACATACGCATCAGACTCACGTACCAGCATGTAGAGCTGATCGACCGCCCAGTCTCGCGCTGAAACTTCGGCCACAATGTGCTGCGCCAGCACGTCAAGACAGTTCCGCACAGGAAGGGTTTCCTCAATCCTGCCTGCCTGCATTTCCCGCACAAGGGCCGCTATCTCCGGCAACTCACTCCGGTACAACGGGTAAAAACGACCTTGGGAGACCGCGTTCACAAGATGTCCGCTCCGTCCCACCCGCTGCAGGGCACGAGACACAGACTTTGTGCTCCCCACCTGGCACACAAGATCGATCCCCCCAATATCGATCCCAAGTTCCAAAGTGCCCGTCGCCACCAGCGCAGGCAAACGCCCCGCCCGAAGAGAACGCTCCAAATGCTCTCTCGTCTCGCGCGACACACTCCCGTGGTGGGCACGGGCAAGCTCCCCGCCCGGACCCTCCGCAATCAACCCCGTCGTGGCCTCGTCGGGCTCCCCTCCATCGGCCTCCTGCTTTGCGCCTTCTCCCCTTGGGGCAACCTCATCCGGGACAGTCTCGTTCAGTCGAGCAACGAGGCGTTCTGCCGTGGCACGGGTGTTCACAAAAACAAGCGTGGAACGGCGAGAGGTAATTTCAGTACGCAGCCGTGGCGCAATGCGATCCCAGGAGGTCTCTCCATCGGGGGCCTCTCCATTACCGGCACTTGCCACGCCCGCCCCCACAACAGACAGATCAAGAGCAGGCGGGGAGCTTGCGTCCACCACACTCACACAACGGTGGGGACCACCAAGAAAGCGCGCGGCGTCGGCAAGAGGTCGCACCGTGGCAGAGAGGCCGATGCGCTGCGGGTCTTCTCGCTCTGCTGCCTTCGTGAGCGCAGACAGGCGTTCCAAGCTGAGCGAAAGGTGCACACCCCGCTTTGTCCCGTACAACGCATGTACTTCATCCAAGATCACGGCACGCACACTGCCAAGGCCAGGTCGCGCCTTTTTCGCAGTGAGAAGCAGATACAGCGACTCTGGAGTCGTAATCAGAATATTGGGAGGTTTACGAATCATCTTTTGACGGTCTGAGGCAGACGTGTCCCCGCTGCGCACACCCACCGTCACTCCGGCCAGGCGAGCATCCATCGCCACAATTTCTCGTAAAGGCCGCGACAAATTCCGTTCAATATCCGTTGCAAGCGCCTTCAAAGGAGAAACGTAGACAAGATCAACTCCGTCTCGGGAACGTCCCTCTAAAAGGTCACGAAAAAGACGGTCAACTGCAAACAAAAAGGCGGCAAGGGTTTTCCCCGAACCTGTAGGAGCCGTCACCAGACAATGATCCCCGGCCGCAATAACCGGCCATGCCAATTCTTGGGACAGCGTCGGAGGCCCTAGCTCGGTTTCAAACCATTCCCGCACAGCGGGAAGAAAAAACGCAAGAGAATTGGGACTATCCGGGCTGCTTGCGACCGACATCAGGGGACCACAGGATAAAAATCAAGTGTCTCCGCATAGGTACACCCCACACGTTCTCCCACGCGACGCGTCCACTTACGGACCATATCACCAATATTCTGCGCGTCGACCTGGCTTGCATGACATAGAAGCGCTGCGATCTTTCGATCCAGCGTCTTCGTAATATCCACAAAGCCACTCCGCCACCCAGGGCCCATGAGCACAGCCCCAGCAGGCTTCCAAGGGGCAAGTCCCTCATCAAGTAATTCTGGAAAAAGTAGTCGGGTGGACGCTCCTGTAATCAGTGCGTCCAAGGTCACCTGACCAACAATACGGTGATCTGGATGATTAAAAAAATGATTGTCAAGAATAGGCCGCGGATCCATGCACATCACGATATCTGGACGGACACTTCTGATGACACGGCTGATATCACGGCGCAGCCCCGTACTTTCCTCTACATGACCATCCTCGTATGTAAGCTGGATGAGATCGGCCCCGAGCACCGCGGCAGCCTCCTTCGTTTCACGAGAACGAATCTCGAGCAGACGTTCACGAGTCATACCCGGATCATTTGATCCAGCCCCACCTTGCGTCACAATCAGCTCCGTCACCGATATCCCACGGTCAACAAAACAGGCAATCGTCCCGCCACAACCAAAATCCAGATCGTCAGGATGGGCACCTACAGCAAGAACACGCTCTATATTCTCGAATCTCAACATGTCGATATCTGACACTGAAATCTTTTCCATATATCCTCCCTGTTTTCTCTTCTCTCAAGAAAGGCAAAACAGCTTTCTTCTCTCACGTCATATCTGTCTCCGATACAAACCTCAGACCTTCCCCCAGGACAGGCAGCCAACAGGCCGACCTTCCCAGCCCAGGTGCAAACCCATTCCGCAGCTCAAGTAACCTGAGAAAAATACAGAGACAAAGACGAGAAAGTCAGGAAAACTCATTGTGCAAAAAATCTTTTTAGAGGAAATCTCCGCTCTGTTTCACAAAAGGCACCTTAACTATCTGAAAAGATTCCCCACATGAAGAGACGCGCCAACAGATAAAATCGCGGAACAAACAGCGTCATCGCTCACCTGCTTCGTGCTCCGTTGCGCTTTAGCCAAGACACCCGTTCACCAGCCCATCGTCAGGCAAATGTCCTCGGAAAACTCACCTACAATCGACAACGACTCCGCTACCAACACCTTGCCAGTACCTCCTGCTCTCTCTTCTTCCACTGAGGCAGAAGAGAAGAAACAAAAAGAGACAGAAAAAAAGGAAAATAGCCGGCAGTCTGACCTCACCGCTGAAAGCAGCGAGGAAACTGAGCGTCCTCCTGCAGAAACCGGCGGAGAGCCCAAATCCTCATCCTCCGCACACACGCCAGAAATTTTTTCTTTTTCTTCCACAAAAACACGGAAGAAAAACATCCCGTCGGTCCCCACAAGACCACCTGCAAAAGCCAAGCAAGGGAAAAAAACAAGGCGCAGTTTACCCTTCCCCCATCGGGACACTCCTCCAAAAACGTTGGCACACGCCAAACCCCCATCCACTCTTACCGCGACTACCCGGTTTACCTTCCTTCTCGCAATAGCCGTCGTTTTTGTCTTCTCGCTCGGTTTTGTCCTCGACAGAGTCGCTGTCAGCAGCAAAGTTGACCGAAACATTTATGTCAATGGAGAAAACCTCGGGGGTCTGACACGCGCGGAACTAAAGGACCACCTCACAGCGCAGGCAAGTAGCCTCCTCCGCACGCCTGTGACAGTGCAGACCAAAGACTTCAGCCTTACAATCTCACCCCTGACGCTTGGAGCGGAAACAAACATTGACGCAACCGTGTCCGCCACTTTTGCTGCCAACAAAGGGTGGAATCCCTTGGCCTGGGCCCAACACTTGTTCACCAAGACAGATATCCCGCTCCCTCAGGTACAGCTTCCCCTCGAACAAACCAACCAGATATTGCATCCCATGCTCAGGAAAATTGAGCAGGCGCCCCAAAATGCCCATTACGACTTCGCTCCTGATAGCGCGACCCTGATACCGCATGTGGATGGACAGATTGTCGACATGGCTGCATTAGCTGATGACCTCACGCGCGCGATCCGGAATCCCAATAACCGAGAAGTAAACGCCCCACTGATTAGCCAATTACCGGAAACAACGACAGATGATCTGATTGCCCTCGGAATTTCCCAGCCTGTGGGTTCTTTCACCACGAAATTCGTACCGGGCCAGTCCCGTGTCACCAATATCACACGTATTGCTGAAATCGTCGATGGCACAATCCTGAAACCAGGTGAACGTTTTTCCGTGAACGAATTCGTAGGTCCTCGCACCATCGAAAAGGGATTCGTTTCCGCAGGTGTCATCTATAACGGAAAATACACAGACGATATTGGTGGAGGCGTCAGCCAGTTCGGCACCACCCTCTTCAACGCGGCCTACTTCAGCGGCCTTCCCCTCACCAAACACAAACCCCACTCCTACTACATCTCTCGCTATCCAGAAGGCCGAGAAGCCACGCTGCATCACCCTGAGGTCGATCTCATCTTTAAAAACAACTATGCATCCCACCTCAAAATCAAAGCATGGGTAGAGAAGAACTCCATCACCGTCACACTCTTTGCCACAGATGATGGTCGCAAAGTCACTTCAGTCACTGGCCAGCGCTATGCCAGCAAAGCCCCGGAAACTATCCGAGAAATCAATCGAAAACTACGTCCTGGCAGCCAAAGAGTGACATCGCAGGGCAGTACCGGCTTCTCAGTCAAAGTTACTCGCACCATCACCTATGCAGACGCAGAAAAAACCGTCGACACACGCGTCTTTCGCACCGTGTACAAAGCAGAACCAAGACGTATTGAATACAATCCCCTGCCGACAAGCACCACCACGACCACTCTGTTTCCCTTCCCCCGCACAACCATGCCCTGACAAGACATAGGCCGCTCAAGCCCAGAATACTTCGACGCGAAAGAAAACGGTACACTAGCATAACGAGACAGAGAGGAGGAAGTTCCTTCTCGAAGCTGTGAAAACACAAAATGGGGGAGAGGAACAGTGGACATTCTCGTGACAGGAGCAAAGGGGCTTATTGGCACCGCACTACGAAGTGCGTTATCCAAAAAAGGGTATAATGTAAAAAGCCTCACCCGCACTCCCACCCGCACCCCGCACGGAAACGATCCCAGCGAAATTTCTTGGGACCCAACACGCGGCATTCTGGACCCACAGAGCCTGGACGGCATCAATGCAGTCGTGCATCTTGCGGGAGAACCAATCGCCGGACTGCGCTGGACAAAAGAAAAAAAACGACGCATACGGGAAAGCCGCACAAAAGGTACCGAGCTTCTGGCAGAAGCCCTCGTTGCACAAGAACACCCGCCCACAGTCCTACTCTCAGGATCCGCAATCGGCTTCTACGGTGATACCCAGGACACAGAAGTCAACGAAAACACGCCACACGGCAACGGCTTCCTGGCAGAGGTTTGCCAGGAATGGGAAGCAGCAACGCAGGTCACGCAAGAAGCCGGAATTCGTGTCGCCCACCTGCGAACCGGCATTGTACTGAGCAGGGCCGGAGGTGCCCTCGCCAAACAATTGCCGCTCTTTCGTTCTGGCATGGGCGGCAAATTTGGATCAGGAAAACAATATCTTTCCTGGGTGTCGATACATGACACAGTTGGAGCGATCATCCATCTCTTGGAGGATGACACACAAAGCGGTCCCTACAACATCACCGCCCCCCACCCTGTCACAAATGAGGAGTTCACAAAGGCTCTGGGATCCGTCTTACATCGCCCCACTTTTCTCACGACTCCTGCCCCTCTCCTACGCCTCGCACTCGGTGCGGCGCAGGCAAATGACACTCTGCTCGCGAATCAACGCGTCGTGCCGACCCGTCTACAAGAAAGCAACTACGAGTTTCAGGACACAACAATCGAACCTGCGCTCGAGCGTCTCCTCACTATTGAACGACCGGAACGCTGACACGACTGGTTCTTGGAGGATTCCCCACAAGTCTTTTGAGAACGTCAATATACTCAAAAGGCTTGTGGTATGTCACACGGTTTCCCTCCGTCCCCGCATGCAGTCCTTACACCAGACCAGATCCCTCAAGTAACGGCGCCAAAAGCACATCCCAATCTGCGATTTCGCATCCGTCTGTGCGTGTCATCACTGCATCTACGGGTTCACCATCAAGTGTCCCACGCAAGGATGCCTGCTGAGGCCCACCATAAATTTCTGTGCATACGCGATCCGGATCCGGGCCGTTGCGCAAGTAATCTCGCATTGGCTGGTCAAAAACCAAAACCCTGCAAGCCTTTGCGACAGATGCAGGGTCCGCCAGAAAACCGGTCCCACGCTGCTCATCACATATCAAAGAAGCAGACACCGACTCGTCTGTCTCTGGATTCGCCACCACAATATCGAGACGAGTCTCTCCATCTTGCTGCGAATCTCTTGCGTTTCCAGTGTCGGGCCCAGCGTCAGAAGTTTTTACCAGAGCACTATCGCCGCTATCTGTGACGTTCTCGCCTGATGTCGTGGATGAAACATCCTCGCTACAAGCTGCGAAAAAGACACAGCAGAGCAGCAAAACCGGCACTACGAAAACAGAAAAACCGCCAGAAAATGGCTTCCGAAACATTCGGTAATCTCCTCGCTTTTCGTTTCATGTGGTGCCACAGAACCGCAAGACCAGGCCAAGGGCAAGAGTAGACACCTCTCCCGCTTCAGGCAACGTCCCAGCGCGAGATGCCGAATCTTCGTTTTCTGTTTTTCTTGTACCCTATCTTTCTTATCGCGACTGCCTCGAGCAGGCTTCCCCCAAGCAAAGACCCTCAACAAAGAGGAGAAAAGGACTCGCGTCAGGCTTCCATCACCTTCTGCATCGTTTCAGCCGCGTCAATCAACTCATCAATCAGTTCGTACACAACCTGTTTCGCGGGCTTCACCTGGTTCATCTGCCCCACAATTTGCCCAACAGCATAGTTGATGAGGGTATGCGCACCCGATCCTTCTTGGTGCGCGGCCCCATTGATCCTCGCGAGATAAGGACCCGTCAAGATGGACTGGAGAGGCATACCAAGCGGATCAGGAGTGTCCGGACGATCCCATTCATCTGTCCAGGCAGTGCGAAGCTGTCGCGCGGGCTTCCCGGTAAGACTACGCGACCGCACTGTGTCGGAAGACCCTGCAGCCACATACTTTTGTTTGACAACCGGGTGGGTTTCTGCTTCCTCTGTCGTGAGCCAGACAGACCCACACCACACTCCCGCCGCACCAAGAGCAAAAGAGGCCGCCACCTGACGCCCTGTCCCGATTCCCCCTGCCGCCAAAACAGGCACAGGTGCCACCGCTTCAACAACTTCAGGCACAAGCACCATCGTGGAAATCTGCCCGGTATGACCCCCCGCTTCGGAGCCTTGGGCAATAATAATGTCGGCCCCCGCGTTCTTATGGCGCACTGCATGTTCGACCTTGCCGGCGAGAGCGGCCACGAGCACATTCCGCTCGTGCGCGTCCTTCACAAGCCAGGCTGGTGGTGGCCCAAGCGCACTCACAAGCAACTTGGTTTTATAGTGAAACGCGATATCGATGAGAGGCAGATAGTCCGCCTCCGACACGCCGAGGCCCCGTCCTCGCATCTCCGCGGGGAGCTCAACCAAAGGCGGGACGTCATACCGGCTCATCATGCCATCCAAGAAATCCCGGTGTTCTTGCGGAATAAGCTCTTTCAGAGCCCCCCTCTCAAAACCACCAGCTTCCGCTCCGACATATTTCTGTGGCAACAAAAGGTCGACACCGTAAGGAGCATCTCCCACTTCATCTTCAATCCAGCCAAGGTCAATCTCAAGTTGTTCCGGGGAGTGCGCAGTTGCACCGAGCACACCCAGACCACCGGCTTTTGAGACCGCCGCCACTACATCCCGGCAATGCGTAAACGCAAAAATAGGGAACTCGATCCCAAACATCTGACACACCGGCGTTTTCATGACGTACCCCCTAGACGAATCCCCAAAAAAAAGAGAAAAGGTGAGATAGCAACCTTTACGAGAGAATCTCCTTTTCCCCTGGAAAAACTCCCGCGCAACCTACCCCGCTTTTTACTACGGTTTCCTCTACTTTTCCTATATAGGGCGAACAACTCTCACTGGCTTCTCCCCTTGATTTCTTCGCCCCACAGGCTTTTTCTCTCGCGATTTTTTCTCGCCATCGTCACGACAAAGCCGTATTTTGTCTCACATCTCGTTCTGGACAAAATAGCATTGGCCAAAATATGTCGTTCCAATGGGATTTTCTCGTGGAATCTCTGTTCCGGCGGCTGCTTTTCTGACAGAACACCGAAAACCAGACAAAGATCCACTCGTGTCATCAACACCGACCATCCACTCTCCACGCACTGTCAATAAAGAACATCATCGAAAAACACGCGTGCACAACACCCCAGAGTCCACAACCCACAAAAAAACCAGAAAAGCACACCCGAAGCAGATCAACTCCCTGTGTGATAAAGGGTTCGCGGCTCATCAATAAAGTCAAAACACCAAAACAAGCACATCCGAAGAAAGGCAAAACCCATGTTCTGGATCGCCAATAGAACTATAAACGTATTCATGAAAGGAACCCTGCGGTCTCCACTCCGCCGCCTCTTTCATAAATCAGTTCTTATTCTCCACTATAAGGGAATTCGCACAGAAAAAGAATATTCATTGCCCGTCATGTACGCAAAAAGTGAGAAATATCTCATCGTTGTCGTCGGCTTGGCAGAAACAAAGAAATGGTGGCGGAATTTCAGGGGAGGACACTCGGTCAGTGTGGAATGGCAAGGGGAAAAATACGACACGACAGGCGCGCTTTCCCAAGAGGTGACAGAAGACAGTAAACGCGCCCTACAAGCATACTTCGAGAAGTTCCCGCGCTCAGGTCGTTCGATTGCCAGAATCAAACGAGGAGAAGAGATCAGTGACAGCTCCCTGGCAAAAGCGGTAGAAGAATCCACCATTGTTCTGATCGACCTCCCCACAGAACTCACCGACCAGCTCCCGTAAGCCAGAGGGAAGCGGAGACGTCGCAGAGACCACTGCAAGATCACTACAACACCGCTTCTACAGGGGAACGAACAAAATCGTTCCCCTGTAGAATGAAAAATCACGCGATGATGGAAACAGAGCCAGAAATAAACACCTGCCCTGCTATTATCCTCTTATTCCTCATCCTTTCATTACAAAGCCCTCTGAAATACGGAGTAGATTCATGCCGACTATTTGCCATACCATCGACTATGAAGTGAAAGGCGATGACCTCCAATTTGTGGAAGTCGAACTCGATCCTGGGGAAACAGTGATCGGGGAAGCCGGGGCCATGATGTTCATAGAGAATGGCATCGAGTTCGAGACAAAAATGGGAGACGGATCAGACCCTTCTCAAGGCATGTGGGGAAAATTAAAACAGGCTGGAAAACGTCTTATCACACAAGAATCCATCTTTCTCACACATTTCACCAACCAGGGAAGTCGCAAACAACGAACGGCTTTTGCTGCCGAATTCCCTGGCAAAATCATTCCTCTTGATATGGAAGCATTGGGCGGTTCCATCATCGCGCAGAAGGACGGTTTTCTGTGCGCTGCCCTTGGAACAAAAATCGATATTGCCTTCCAAAGAAAAATTGGGACAGGCCTATTTGGGGGAGAGGGTTTTATTCTGCAGAAGATCTCAGGCGATGGCATGGTCTTTTTGAGTGCAGGTGGAACAGTTGTCGAAAAATATTTGAATAACGAATGTTTGCGGGTAGACACAGGGTGCCTTGTAGCTTTTGATCCCGGTATCGACTACAACATCGAACGCGCAGGTAATCTGAAATCCATGATCTTCGGCGGAGAAGGTCTCTTTCTCGCGACGCTGCAAGGCACAGGCCGCGTCTGGATCCAATCCCTGCCCTTTTCACGTCTTGCGGATCGCATTATCAAAAACGCTCCTGCTGCCGGAGGACGCCAAAGCGGGGAAGGATCCGTTCTCGGGGGTCTTTCCGACATATTCGAGCGCGATTAATCAAAAGGAAGTTCATCAGGAAGTCCGTGGAAAAAAGAGACGGACACGACGAAAAAGGAGAGTCGCCCTTCTGCATAGAAGGAACCTTGGACCCGGTCCACGACCCCTATCCGCAGAGAAAAGACCAGCTAGAATGGGGTTCTGTTCAAACCTCCCAAAATCATGGCACACTACAGATCATGGTTGACCAACTCCTCCCCGCCGGAAAAACCACTCCAGCACCTCGTACTGTCATCGATATCCGCACTCCTGACGGCTCAGGCACTCTCCTGACGCTTGGTGATGCAATTGAGACATACGATGTCTCGAAAACAACTCTCAAACGTCGACTTGCCCAAGGCCGTATCCCAGGAGCGCACAAAGTTCCTGGGCCACGTGGCGAGGAGTGGCGCATTCCTGTCGTCGCGCTCGACGCAATGTGGAAACGAACCGGCAACGAGGAAAAGGCAGAAAAAGAAGATCCCCACACACCCGTAGGTCCTTCAGCAGAGGACCTCTCTGATCTCGTGAGTTTGATCGCAAGACTCTCAGAAGATCTACGGACGGAACGAGAGCACCGGCGCCTTGAACTTGTCTCCGGGAACGAGGAACGAGAGCGTCGCATCCTCGAAACGGCAGAAGAACGCAAACGCACCCAAGAAGCTCTCGCAAAAAACACGCAGCTTGAAACCAGACTCGAATCCGAGCTGCGTCATGCCAGTGAACTTCTCGAAATTTCGAGAAAGCACAACAAAGAACTCGAAAATCGCGTACGGACAATAGAAGACGCCAGTATGGAAATACGTAGTGTCCTCACCGCACGCCAATTCCGCAAATTAAAACGGCGCCAGAGGGTCATGAACCAGGACCACACTGAGGGCACAAAGGAAACATGAAGCGAATCTTCGCAGTGTCATGACCTCTTCTTTACCCCATGTCACTTCGATCATACCAGTTCAGACCTGTCGCACCAGCACAGGGACCAGGACACGGCTCAAAGAGGAAGTCCTGTGGAAAAAGTGCTTGGTTCCGGGAAAAAGGGGATCCGCACTGCACCCGTCCCCGTGTCCTCCTTCTGCTTCTCGGAAGAGAAACAGCCACAGACGTCTCACGACACGGAATGCCCCACATTCTGCGGTCTCTTGAACCCCGTTCTTCCCCCCTCCAACACGTGATCCTTCTTCCTAGCTGCAGGACATTTCCCTGCTCACACCGTAGCAATAACGTTTTCTCGTGTCTTGGCGCACCAGTCTCTCCGGACGGGCGAAGAAGCGCTTCTTCGCCCGTCCGTGACTTATCTCACGCGCTACCACAAGGAGATTTTCCCAGGCCAACCCCTATCCAGAACCAAAAACAAGACCCTGCTCCCAGGACTCTTTTGAGAGGGATAAAAGAAGAATCAAAAAAAAATTCTGCTTCTGGACAACAGAAGGCTCCAGTGAAAGACCAACGAAGGTCCAATTACATATCTGACCCCGGTCAAATACTTATTTCCCCATATAGAGAACAATGCCAAGAAGGCTTCTCCAGCAGAATGAGCCGACTCACTTTGCTTTCTCTCATCACCTCACCCGCCGAAAAACACACCCCGTTGCTGCTTTTTCTGCAGAGAGGACAAGGAACAAAAATTACCCAACAAAGTACGAAGGCAAAGCAGAACACTATTTTATAGGACCTGTCATACCTCGACCATCGGCAGTTCCGACATACATCACAAGTAATGTCATTTCATATATCAGCAGTTCATGGGGTGCGCACAGCAGAAGTCCTGACACCGATCCCAAACTCGACCCAACACAGCCCATCTCGTTTCCCTGAGAACCTTCTGACCCCACATAACTTGTCCCTCTCCCCAGAGCGCTTCGGCCTTCCCCCACAGCGTTTCCCATTACCCGAACATTCCCGACAGCAAAAGTGCAGATTAGAGGGGAGAGACCGCTTTTCGCCTGCTACCGTGTCCCAGAAGCCGTAGGCAAGCAAAGCCAAGCTTTCCCCGGGAGGCAACAAATGGCAACAGACAAGGGCATAACCCACATAGCACTGGGAATCACGAAGCCAGACCAAACGCAAAAATTCTACGAAACTTTTGCAAGGATGAGCGTTATCCACTCAAGAGCTGACAAAAATTCAGGAAAAAAAGTCTTATGGATGAGCGACCTTACTCGTCCCTTCGTCATCGTTTTGATTGAAATGGAGAAGGTCTCTTTTCCCCTGGGAGGTTGGGGGCATCTCGGCGTCGGCTGTGAAAGCCGCGCAGAAGTGGATCGTCTTTTATCTCTCGCGCAAACAGAAAACTGGCAAACAAGCGGACCATTCGATGCCGGGCATCCCGTAGGATACTGGGGCATTATTCAAGGTCCAGATGGTCATAATCTTGAGCTCGCCTACGGGCAAGAAGTCGGACTTACTGTTCTTGAGGCGCAGAATACAGGTTGAGAATATCTCTCTCCCTCTCTCCTCTTCCCTGCACCACGAGAACGCAAAATTCCACCACCCCTGCACCCCAGGCCAAACCCGCCAGCGTGTCGGACAGCCAGTGTGCACGCAAATAAGTTCGACTCCAGGCCATACCAATCGCAAAAAATAGCAGCAAACCTTTCCACCAGTTCTTCCGACATCCTGCCCACAGCCACAAGGCCATTGCCAAAGCTCCGGCAAAAGCTGCATGCCCTGAAGGAAACGCCTTTCCCTCAGTAAAAATAACCTGATCAAGCGGACGCGGACGTCCGATAACGATCTTCCCGAGCACAACACTCACACTCACGAAGACGACGACACCGGTAAGCATCCACATTTCCCGACGATGCCCTCGCACATACAAGAACATCCCGAAGAGGACATAACACAAGACTGACAGAGGTCGCTGACCAAAAAGACGGAAAAAACGCGCCACATCCAAACCGATGTCACTGTGCCAGGAGAGCATCAGACGGTGCCAGGGATCATCCACTGTACGCTGAAGTATATCCAATACCCCGGGCAGGACAACCAGTCCTGTCAGCACTCCGGAAATACCGAGAAGAAACAGCGCCCTTCTCACATCGTCTCGCACATCAGACCTGTCGTTGACATCTCGCAGCAAAAACCCGGCACTCAGCAAACGAAAGACGAAACTGCCGGGGAAAGACGCTTTGCACTGCGAGAGATTCCGGTCGGCTCTGCGCTGTACCCTCCGGTATGCGCCTCTTCCCAAGCAGCCTACATGCCCTTTGCATATCCCATCAAAAGAACCGATTGCCCTTGGCATGCTGAGCAGAAAGGGGTTTCTTACTGTTCTTCACGCATCATCTCTCGCCGCAGCATCTTCTGTCTCACTCGCAAAACGTAACAGACCAAACACAAAAGACACAGCAATACACGAGACAAGCAAGGCGAGAAAAGTGCTGCCCTCCCAAGCAGGCATCTGCAGGTCGGCCCCTTTCCCAATCTCGTCAGACTGCCAAGGCCACAAAGCCCGCAAGGATCCCGCCATCAGTCCGGCAAGCACAACCATTGCCACATCATGATGCCGTTCGAGCGCCCACTTCAAAAACTGAGAAAATCCACCAAGCCCGACGAGAGCACCCATACCCACACTCGCGAGAACGACAATATCGAGCTCTTTCAGTGCGTCGATCGCTGCTTCATATACACCCATGACTTCCAAAAGAAAAGCACCCGAAACACCGGGCAGAATCATGGCACAGCTCGCCAAAGCGCCCGACATCAGAAACTTAAGCGTACTGATTTCTTCTTCGCCGGTACTCTCAGAAAAACCCAAAATCGTAAAAGCGAGTAACGCGGACGCCGCAGCAAGAAAAAGATGTACCCGAGGACGCTCCACACGCCGGCCCCATGGCACTTGCAACGACGCCGCCACCAGACCAAAAAAAGCAGCGCCCGTGTAAACAGGATACTCTTCAAGGAAATAATCAAGTATCCATGCCATCGCACCAAGGGCTGTGAGAATTCCCATCCCAAGCGGGAGAACAAGACTCCACTCCAAAGCACGAAAACGCTCTTGTCCTTCGCGCGGACGCAAGAAGACAAAAGACGCGATCATACGAGCCCCATCGCCTACCGCCCGCACAAAACGCTCATAGATCCCCAGGATCAGCGCCATTGTGCCGCCAGACACCCCCGGGACAATATCCGCTGACCCCATCACAAATCCGAAGATGAAATGACGGAAAAGCTTCGAGCGAGAAACTGTGTACTCGGTTGAAAGAACGGAACGCGTCGCCGGATAATCCATACTTGCCATCGAATCACCATAGTGCCGGAATAAAAACTCGGATACGGAAAAGAACCCTTGTCCGCGCCGACCAAAAAACAACGAACGCGAGAGAACAGGAAAAGCGTGCTTTTTCTCTCTACTCGGGCCATTCATCAGGCATATGCAACCGTAGAGCGATACCATGTCCGCCGAAGACCAGACACCGCTCACCGAGCAGTTGACAGCGTGCAGACGCTTGTCTCCCGCGATCAGCAAGGTTCGCCGAAATGCCAGACCCATCTTTCGACATTGTTTCCGAAATTGACTACCAAGAGGTACGCAATGCCGTTGACCAAGCCCAACGAGAAATATCAAGCCGTTACGATTTCAAAAACACTGACACTTCAATAATTCTCGGCCAAGACACGATCACCCTGCAGTCCACAACAGAGGCCCGAATCGAAGCAGCGCTCACGGTACTCATGGAACGGCTTGCCAAGCGGAAAGTTTCACAAAAAGTTCTCGATATCGGCAAGGTAGAAAGTGCCGGCGGAGGAACAGTCAAGCAAACAGCACAGCTGCTTGCGGGTATCGACAAAGAAAAAGGCAAGCAAATCACAGGTCTCATCAAACGCTTGAAACTCAAGGTCCAGGGAAGCTACCAGAGTGACCATGTGCGCGTTTCCGGCAAAAAGAAAGATGATCTGCAAACCGTCATGCAAGCTATACAAGAAGCAAGTCTGGACTTCCCAGTACAGTTCAGAAACCGACGGTAATTAGCTATTTCGCCTGGTTCCAGGCAGTGAGTTGACATGATCGACCTCCAACTATTGCATCGCTTGCCAGGCAGACCCCCTACCAGAAAAGGCGGGCAGTACCTGACAGACCAAACTTCACAAGTGCTTTGTTCCTGTAATCGAAAATGATTCGTAGGTATTTACGCCTTTTGCTAGGGAATATGACTGTTATTGGGCGGTGTAATTTTTACAGAGCCAGTACGCTCTCACAGCTGCTCTCTCCTGTCCCACGATTCTGCTCAACCCGCACAGATCTCCTCGCTCCGGGTCTCGTATCTCCACACAAAACCCCGCGACAAAAGACCGGGAAAAACGCCAAGGAAAGCGCGCGATACCACGCTTACGGCTAAAACGGATAAAGCTTCTACTATGACGAGATGAACAGCAGGACCATCAGGAAAAAGGGCAACCGAAACACAAGAAAACACGCCATTGGCTCCACTCTGCTTCTCATCCTGCTCAGCTGCCTATCATTTGGGTGCAGCACGGACAGAGAACCATCTGCAGACAGCCTGGCACGCTACGTCCCAGAGCGTCTTGGGAAACATCGCATCATTAAACGCACACCAAGTCGCAACCAAAGGATTTTCAACGAAGCAGCATCAGGTTTCGGCGTGGAGAATTGGGTCGAAGATCTCCTCATCGCGGACATCGGACGCGACATCGAATACGGGCGGAATGGTCTCATCATCGTCGCGACAACAAAGACCAAGGACGAAAAACGATCCCAACAGATTGCCTTTTTTGGGACGACGCCCGGAGAAGTCAAGGACGTCAGCTCACACAGCCATGCCGGCTACACATTCCACACAAGTACAGTGGAAAATGCCTTTGGATCATTTCACACGGCAACCTGGCAATTAGCCGAAAAAATCACTTTAGTCGTGACGATTGGCACGCACGCGAAAGGTGTAGGTGTCTCGGCTGCCGAGACGATGGAAGAAATCATCAACTGGGAAATCCAGGAAGAACGTGTTCCCCCGTCGCCCTTGTGACAGTTTTTCGCGTTCTGCCACACACCCAGAAATGAATGGGAACAAGAGCCTCGACGACGGACACTTCTTTCAGGCCGCGTACCGATGGAAATATGCATAATCAGACAAGAAACGTAGCGCTTCTTCTTTCGACAAAAGAGCGAAGTCTTCTTTCGGAGCATACGCTTGCACTGCATTGTCAACGTCGGTGTCAACGTCGGTGTCAACTGCGTCCTGTTTTCTCTTTTCCAGGTTGACGTCCATATCCTTACAAGAGGAAGTGGTCAAGAGCGAGTACAAAGCAGTGTTCTTCGCGTACACTTCAGCAATTTCCTTTTTCAATAGCGAAAATATGTGCGTCTACCAGCACTGTAAGGTATTTGACAAAAAGACAAGTGCGCTTTCCGCATGAAACAGCCAGGGTCATCTGTCCCTTGTTCTCTCTAGGCCACATGCCCTATCTCCCACCGGACCACATGGTCTTCCCACAACAAATCGACAGCAAGATACATAGCATGAAGGATAAAAAACTGCCGGAGAGGCTTTTCACCCGGGAAATCGAGCAAAACCGGCAACTTCCACAGTAAAAACACCTAGGTTATCAGGCTTACAACCGGAAAAGGGCCATAAGTCTGCGGAGAAGAATCCAGGGACTTCCATCGAGCGCCCTCAAACCATATTTTTCCGAAAGGACACCTTTCGCATGGCTGTTATCGCTCCGCAAAGCGAGAAAAAAAATGCAACACAGCCGTCTGCCACAAGAGAACCTGATCAAACGGCGCCTATGGCCGGTTTTCGGGCAGTGCTTGATAGCACAACAGCCCTCCTCCTCGCTGCGGGCTTTTGCTACGTTCTCGCCGACTTCGCGATTACTCCCTCAGAGACAGGCAACACGTTTTTCTCTGACCAGGCAGGGAGCGGAAGCTGGTTCATCCTTTTGGCAAGCGTCTCGGTTCTCCCAGCGCTGCGGGTTTCATGGGGGTTACGAGGTTTCCCCACAATGGAACACAAGAAACGGGCCGCAGCAGGCAGACGCCTTTATTCTCTCGGTTTTCTCGGTATCACCATGTCAGCAGTGGTCGCGCTCTTTGGGACAGGGGTAGATTTTCTCTTCACGTGTGGATTCAGCAGTGGTGTCTGCAGCGGCGAAGTTGGCATTTTGTACCAGCCTCTTTCCTACATCATTGCTTTCCTCGTTCTGATAAAGAGCGGGGTCGAAATGGAAACAGGTATGCGCATCAAACGAATACCCCCGCAAAATCCGCCCCTTCAACCCTAGAACAACATCAGAACAACATCAGAACAACATCAGAACAACATCAGAACAACACCGCAAAAAAGCCATCGGATCAGGACTATCACCAGGACAAAACAGGCCTTTTTACCCTGCGGCAATCCTTTTCTTCCAAGGATAATGAACAAAGAAGCAAACAACGTTCACTCGTTGCAGAGCATTTTCAAGAAACGTCCCTGGAAAAAAGCTCCCGTGTAGCCGCTCTGGTCAGCGACTATACGACAATGATTGGTAGGAAAAGGCCGTCATTCGGAGATGTGGAAGGATGAGGATCCGGTATCTTTGTGGTGCGGATATTCGGGTCCTCATCTCCCTTTTTCGCCCCACAGGGAAGCTGAGCACGCAGAACCCCCACTCTCTCACCCAAATCCTCGAGCGTCCTGTTTCAAGGCAGTATCAATACTCACGGCAGACGCCACAACTAAACTCCGCAAAGGCTCCTCAAGGGGACGGTGGATCTGCACCACATAATTATCGGCTGTCGTAAACAGGGTCCGTGCAAGCCCTTCCCAGGTTTTGGTAATCCGAGCAATTTCCATACCCGTTTCATCCACAATCCCAAAATTCCAGGCGCGCCAGTTCTCTCCTTGAATGGTTCCGTATCGCCTGCCTCCTGATTCAAGCGCAAAACGGATCTTGCCAATGGCATTCTCCTGACGGACAATGCCTATCTCACGGTCGGCAGCGTCACGCACAAGAATCTTTGATTTAATGAATTTGGCAGGTCGAGTCAGGTTCAAAAGAACTTGGCCGCGCGCATCGCACACTGCCAATCGGTGCGTGAGATATTGGTCGACCGAGAAAAGCACACGGGCAACTTTACGTAGCGAGGACTGCCCGACTTGCCGCACAGAACCAATCTGGTTGCCATTCTGATCGAAAATCGCGTATTCGTTCGTTACTTCAATCAGTTTGGCCTTCTGATTCACCACAAGAACCGGGGATGTCAACAGCGACTGCGGGCCCGGATCAGGGGAAAAGCCTGGAGTGTGCCCTACAACGTTTCCTGCCTGTTCGCGGACTTTTTCGCGAGCTCGGGCATTGACCTCGCCAAGCGCATCCACACTCGCCGCAGGCTGTGCCGTGCCGCCATCCACAGGATCACTGCCTTGCTGACCTTGGCGGGAAACGTGTTGCGTCCATTCCTGACCGTCAAAATAGCGATATTCAAAACGCCGCCAAGGATCTGGATACCAATCTGGTGCTACCGGAGTTTCTTCCATCTGCATTTTTCCCTTCACATTATTCAGAATGACAACAATAGGAGGAAAATAGCGAGAAAACTCATCCCTGCCTCGAATAAGTCTTTCATCCAAAAACGGCACATTCACTCTCAATCCACAATTTAGGCCCTAGAAAATTTGCAGAAATAAATAAGAAACTCATGACATTTCGTAAGATTCGCCGTTTTCAGGACAAGAGACCTAGGCGATAGGGGTCTTTCGCCCTGGAAAAACCTTCGTGCAGAACAAGAGAATAGAAGTCACACAAGAACTGGAGTCAAAGAACTCTGTCGACGCTCCTGTCGACGCCTGGTCATGTCGTAACTTACGACAAGATGTCCCTTGGCACAATGACTCCTTGGAGAGGGGTAAAACCATCCGCCTTCGTGGTGCAGGCAACCGGTTTTGCCCCTCTCTCGCGCACGCACATAAAACATCGATTTTCACGGCATACCCACATACATTCTCCCCCCATTTTTCTCAACAAGGAACACAGGACAGCTAAGCATCCAGAGAAGAACACAAAAGAAAAAATTCTGCCAGGTAGTTCTCGGAAACCATCCCCTTTATTCTTGTTCTTAGCGAAAAATGTGTGGTGCCAAACGATGATCGGTAGTAAAACTTTTACGGATAACACCTATCCCTGCCACTGTCACATTTGTACAAGTCGCACCCAGCACCATGTACATGATAACAAGCTGCATTCTCACTGCAGAAAAAGGGGACATGCCGGCCAATATCAGGCCAGTCATCGCTCCCGGCAGGTAAACCACTCCCAGTGCTCTCAAGGTCTCGATCTGTGGAGTAAGCCCTGTCCGCAAGGCCCGCCGCAACACAGGACGAGCGGCGTCAACCGAAGAAAGACCCAAAGCGAGACGCGCTTCGATCTCGTCACGATTTTCTCGCACTCCTTCTGCTGCCGCTCGAGCGACAAGCACAAGCGCATTCAAAGAATTTCCTATCATCATCCCAGTCAAAGGGACGATGGTCATGGGCGATATCTCCACAATAGCGAACCCAAACAACACTCCCCAGGTCACTATCGCCGCAAATGTAAAAGCTCTCAGTCCAATAAAAAACATCCCCGGCACCTCGGGAGCACGACGATATACCGTGTATGCAGCGAACAGGATCATCCCTCCTCCCCACACCCACGACCAGAGCAAAGAAGTATCCGATTCAAACACAAACACAAGCAACGCGCCGGCTGCAGTGAGCTGAACCAAGGCACGTATCACCGCCCCCAGCACAGAACGCGCAAGCGCCAAACGGTGAACAAAAGACAAGACAACTGGCAAAACAACAAAAAGCAGAGATATTACCAGGCCCAGAACACTGACTTCACCACTCACTTCGACACTTCCTCTGCGCTGAAATTCGTATGTGACAATCTCACCACAAACCACAATGTCGCCACAGAAGTGTCTTATTCCGTAAGATTCTTTTCTGTCAAAAAACGGGCTGCAGCCTGGCTCCCCAGATCTTTGCCCGACTCCATTTCCCCTCCCGCGAGAGCAAAAAAAGCCTCTGGCGCGCCATGGAACACACATCGACCCTCAACAAGGGCAACCAGAAAATCCCCCATCCGTCGTGCTTGCGCAAAATCATGGGTAACCCACACTCCAGCGCCTCCTTCTGCAACAAAAGTCCGAAGCGTATGCTCTATGACGTCCCGACGCACCGGGTCAAGCGCCGAAGTCGGCTCGTCGAGTAAAAGGACTTCTGGTTGTGTGGCAAGTGCCCGACAGAGAACAAGCCGCTGCAGCTCTCCCCCGGACAATGCATCAGCGACTCGATCCAAGCAGTTTGGATCGAGTGCGCAACGTTCGAGGAGTACAGCAAAATTAGGATCGGTACCCTCCGGCTGGGCCACAAGGAGATTGTCACGAACTGTCCCGGGAAAAGGCACCATGCGTTGAGGCACCCATCCCACCTGGCGACGATGATGCAACGGATTCAGTTTCGCAAGGGGAACACCACGAAACAGCACTCTTCCAGACGTGGGAACACTCAAACAATTACAAAGACGAAGCAAAGTGGTTTTCCCTGATCCCGACGGACCCACCACAATGCTGATTGACTTCTCTGGCAATCTGATATTCACATCAAGCAGTGTCTTCTCACAGAACGGACCGTTCTCAACCTTTGTCTCAACAACAACTCGTACGTTGTCAAAAAGAAAAAGACCATGCTCAGACGTAACGCGTTCCTCTCTCACAACATCTCAATGCGAGAATTCCCACTAAACACAAATACCAATCTGCAATCCATCTTTCTCCCGGGAAAAGAGGAAATCTTTTTCTCCAAGCCCGCAGAATATCAGGAAAACAGGAGAATGAGCTTGGCTGTTGATCGAGGATAAATTCTCGACGCACATTCTCTTTTCTCCGATTGCATTCCCACTAATAGCCACAAGCGCTCGACAAGTATGGAAAAAGAAAGGCAGAACATGCCCAACACCCTCCTCCTTGGAACTGATGGATCCACCGGCGCGCAAGCAGCCCTCGACCTTGCTATCAGGATCGCACAGCATTTGGACATGCAAGTTGTTCTTGTCCACGTGTCCACGCTTCCTATTTCGCTTGCTGCCGACATGATGCCCGTCCCAGAAGAAATCCCCTCTTATCTCGAGAATGTCGGCACACACATTTTAAAGAAAGGAAAAGAAGCTCTCGATCAAGCAGGCGTCTCGTGCGAGACAGTCCTCCTACAAGGGGCTCCTGCCTCTGCCCTGCTCAATGAAGCGAAAAAACGCAACGTCTCGATGATTGTGATCGGGCACCGCGGCGTCTCTGCCCTCGAACGGATCTTTATGGGATCGGTCGCAGACCGCATTGTTCATAAAGCTACGGTGCCTGTACTTTTGGCGCCCGAACCCGAAGAGAACACTGCCCACCTTGATATCTCACGAGTGATGGTCGCCACCGACGGATCAGAAAACGCCAAAGCCGCAATTCTTGAGGCAAGCAAACTCGCCAAAGCATTCCAAAGCAAACTCTACACAATACACATAGTTTCACCTCCTTATGCCTTGGCCCCTATTCCCCTTGACGAGGATTACGGACAACTGTTGAGCGAGGCCGCAAAAGCAGTGCTCGACTCCGCAAGTGAAACTCTGAATGATCTCGGCGTTGCACACGAACAAGTCATTGTTGAGGGCAGCCCCGCCACACAGATCGTGCAGGAAGCCACCAATCGAGAAGTTGACATTCTCGTCATTGGGGGGCGAGGAGTAAGCCTGATCGAACGGTTCTTCCTGGGATCTGTGGCAGACCGTATTGCACACGCGGCACCCTGTCCTGTGCTTGTCATTCCGCACGACTGAACACAGCACTACACGACCTTTGGGGAGAACACCAGAGAGGAACAGCGAGAGAACCAGTGGCGAGGAGAGAATTCTCTCCTCGCCACCACACAGAAAGTTTCAGGGCGTTCTCAGAGGTTTTCTCGCCCTGAAATGCCCAACGTCGGTTTTTCAGGAAAACTTTCACACGGCTTGGGGTCGCTTTCCAGCATATTTCTTCAGAATACAGCCGGGTCTTCTATCACTCGCTCCGCAATACCGGCAAAGACCACAACCCGTTCGCCAAGCGAGCGGAATCTCTCATCTTGCGTGAATCCCTTTGCAAAACGCGTATAAATCTGCTGCAAAACAACTGCAAGTTTGAACAGGGCATAAACGTAGTAATACTCAAACCCAGAGACGTCGATACCGGTCTTGTCACTGTAGAGCGCGATGATTTCGCGTCGCGTGAGGCTGCCGGGCAAATGGGTCGGCCCCATACTCCCTGCAACCAGAGCCGGCGAGTCCCGTGCTTCTATCCAATAGGAAAGTGCAGACGCAAGATCCATCACCGGGTCGCCAAGCGTGGCCATTTCCCAATCAAGCACTCCCACAATACGAGTGAGATCATTGGGATCGAGCACAAGATTGTCGTACTTGTAATCGTTATGGATAATGCCGGTTGCACGCTCTGTCGGCACACGTTCTGCCAACCAGGCAGCGACGCGCTCCATCTCTGGAATCTCATCCGTTTTCGCAACAGCGTATCGATCAATCCAGCCGGTGATCTGACGGCGCACATACCCTTGGGGTTTTCCCAAATCGCGTAAACCTGCGGCTTCGTAATCCAGAGTGTGAATTCTCGCGAGGTTGTCAACAAAATTCTCGGAAAGTCGTCGTACAACTGTCGGAGACAGATCCAGCTCTGGCGGGGGTGTCGCACGCAGAATCACACCGCGCAGACGCTCCATCACATAGAAAGGAGCGTCGAGCACATCCTCATCATCCGAAAAAAGCAACGGTTTCGGTACAAGTGAATATACATTATAAAGACCGGAGAGCACCCGAAACTCCCGGCTCATATCATGGCCCCCACGCGCCTGCGCCCCAAAAGGAGGACGACGCAATACCCACTCGTCTTCTCCCATACGAAGCAAGTAGGTGAGATTAGAGTGTCCCGAGGGGAATTGCTCTATAGAAAGCGTCCCGGCAGCCCCTGCCAAACGCTCTTGCAAAAACCCTTCAAGAGCTTTTGTGGCAAGCTCCTCTCCCGCACGTAAAGGCATTGCGCTATCGATAAATTTTTCTTGTGCGACAAGTTCTTCTTCTCGAGAACCGGACGCGGCAGCATCCCCGCTCATTCGCTCTCCCCCTGCAGCGACTTTACAGACATGCTAGAGGAGCCGCGAAGTGTTCGTGCACTGCTCTCTTCTCGAGAAAAGTTTTTATTGGGTTTCTCGCCTTTTTCTCGCCCAGGAAAGCACGGCAAATACCGAAAAAGGCATGGCCCCAACAGAGCAGACAATACTCCTGGACACCTCAGAGTATACGGAGAAAAAGCAGAACGCGTCCCGCAGTAGCGGGACGCGCCGTATTGCGAAAAAGCGGTCAGGAGAGAGCCAGGAGAGGATCAGGAGAGAAGGGCGTCCAAGCGAGAAATGTCTCGCACACCCCCTGTCGCTGCCGAAGTGGCCATCGCCGCGTACATGCGCAGCGCAGCCGAGACTTTCCGGTCACGAGGACCGGGTTGCCACGGGCGGTCGGACGCTTCCATCATGGTACGGCGCGAGGACAGTTCCTCGCCACTGACTGCAAGGTGAATACGCCGTTCCGGAATATCAATTTCGATACGGTCACCTTCACATATGAGAGCAATCCCGCCACCATCGGCAGCTTCTGGAGATACATGTCCTATGGAAAGGCCCGAGGTTCCACCGGAAAAGCGCCCATCAGTAATAAGCGCACATTTTTTTCCGAGTCCCTTGCCCTTGAGAAAAGAAGTGGGATAGAGCATTTCTTGCATACCCGGGCCGCCACGGGGACCTTCATAACGGATGACAATCACATCACCCGCCTGCATCCTATCCTCCGTAATCGCAGCAACTGCCTCTTCTTGGGTATCAAAAACCCGCGCCGGACCCGCATGCACAAGATTTTCTTTCTCGACGCCGGCAGTCTTGACAATGCAACCGTCTTCGGCAATATTCCCGTACAAAATAGCCAGTCCACCATCGGGACTAAAGGCGTGTGCAACACTTCGGATCACGCCGTTTTCGCGATCGGTGTCAAGCGAGGGCCATTTCGCGTTTTGCGAAAAAGCCTCAATCGTACGCGTCCCGCCAGGAGCAGCACTATAGAGATCCTGCGCTTCACCCAGGACGTCCTTCGACAGGATGTCCCAGTCCCGCAAAAAATCGGCCATAGAAGGCGAATGGATCGTCCCCGCAGCAAGATCAAGCAGATCAGCGCGCGCAAGCTCGCCCAGGATGCCAGGAATACCCCCCGCGCGATGCACATCTTCCACATGCCATTCGGAACTCGGCGCCACCTTACAGATACATGGCACGACACGAGAAAGACCATCAATATCGGCCATGGTGAAGGGCACACCCGCCTCAACAGCAGCGGCCAAAATGTGCAGCACCGTATTTGTGGACCCGCCCATTGCGATATCGAGCGTCATCGCATTTCGGAAGGCAGCTTCGCCGGCAATTTGGCGCGGCAAAACAGAGTCATCTTGTTTCTCATAGCAGCGAATCGCCAAGTCCACAATCGTATGGCCTGCCTTGACAAAGAGTTCCCGCCGGTCGGCATGAGTCGCGACAAGGGTCCCATTTCCCGGCAAACCGAGACCAAGCGCCTCGACAAGACAGTTCATGGAGTTGGCGGTAAACATGCCGGAGCAAGACCCGCAGGTCGGACAGGCATCGACTTCCATTTGATGTAAATCTTCGTCGGAAACCGTGGCGTCAGTGGCAGCAATCATGGGATGGATCAAGTCCAAGGCCCGCAAGACACCCCCACGAGAATTACCGGCCTCCATCGGGCCCCCCGACACAAAAACCGTGGGAATATTGAGACGCAACGCAGCCAAGAGCATACCTGGGGTGATCTTGTCACAGTTGGAAATACACACCAGAGCATCCGCGCAATGGGCATTCACCATGTATTCCACCGAATCGGCAATAAGCTCTCGACTCGGAAGTGAATAGAGCATGCCATCGTGGCCCATCGCGATACCGTCATCAACTGCGATCGTGTTGAATTCTCGCCCCACACCTCCAGCATCCGCGATAGAGGTACAGACGACCTGCCCAAGGTCTTTCAGGTGTACATGTCCGGGAACAAACTGCGTAAAACTGTTTGCCACGGCGACAATGGGTTTTCCGAAATCTTGCTCACGCATTCCCGTGGCCCGCAGCAGGGCCCGGGCACCTGCTTGGTTTCGCCCTGTGGTGACTGTGTTTGATCTCAAGTCCGTCATTTCGCGCCCTCTTTCCTCGCCCACCTTCATTCCCAAAATCAGCAAACCACTTTAAGGAACACTTCTACATCCCGCGGGTTTTTCTGGCAGACTCAGTACTGGTGAAAAGGAAAATTGTTTCCTCAAAAAGAAACACCGTCGCTCGCACGGAAAAACATCTCGTCGCGGAGTTCCAAGTAAAGTACCTTTGACGAGGTGCAATACGGCAAGCGCTTTTCCCGCGATCTTCCCGATGAGCACGCAACCTCAACGGTTGATGACAATAGTTGACGACAATCGCCGAATCGCCCCTACGCTCTCATTCCCACACTGCATCACGCCATGTTCCTTTTTCCGGAACACACACGGAGCGCGCACCACACCCATGCATGGAAGTGAGACACTAAAATTCCAATGGTATCTTCCGCGAACGCAATAGCTTCCTGGAAAAAACCATAAATCTCTTTTTTACTTTATGGGATGCATTGCAATCAGCTTAGCGTTATCGGTAAATTGCTAGGTGAGGCGGACAATACCTATCAAAGCTATTATTCATTTCCCTGTCGTCGGCTCCCCTCTGGAGATCCGAAAATGTTACGACGCATCGCTTTTCTCACTATGACTCTGCTCGTCACGCTTGGGGTTCTGTCACTTCACGGCAACCCAATCTCTTCTGCTGCAGAAATTGATGACATAAAAGCAAAAATCAAAAAACACGAAGCAGAAGCAGACGAAGCCGTAAAAGAATTCGAGGCTATTCAGAGCTGGGAAGATACCGCCCGCAAAGAAATTCTCGAAGCAAAAGCAAAAGTCGACCTATTGGAAGAAAAAGAGGACAAGCTCACAGAGCTTGTTCGCCGCAGAGCTATTGAGATGTACAAGGGAAGTGGAGACCCCCTGTCACTCAGCTTCCTCACCTCTGACGCTGCGGATATTACCGAATACGATCGGCGCACAACCTATCTTGAGACCGTCATAAAAAGTGACACGGACACCCTCGGAGAGTACACAAGGGTGAAAGAAGAACTACGGGTCATCAAAAAAGTCAACCTGGCTCGCCAAAAGGAGCTCGCGCAAGCCCGCAAAAACCTCGAACGGGAATCTCAGCGCATCAAAGAAAATCTCGCCGCCGCCAAAAAAGAGTATGCAAAAATACAGGGAAACGAATATAACTATTATGGACGGATCCCTATCGAAGGGCGCTACTGCCCAGTAAACGGGCCTGTCAGTTTTATCGACTCCTGGGGTTTCGCCCGCAGCGGTGGGCGTCGCCATAAAGGGGTCGACATGATGTCTCCCCACGGCACTCCCCTCGTCGCCATCACCAGCGGCGTGATCGACCGCATCGGCAATGGCGGCCTCGGCGGCATCACATTCTGGCTCAGAGGCGACGACGGCCACTCTTACTACTACGCACACAATTCCCGGAACACAGTCGTCAAAGGCCAGCGCGTCATCGCCGGACAACTCCTTGCCTATGTCGGCAACACCGGAAACGCCAGATCCACAGCGCCTCACGTGCACTTTGAAATCCATCCAAACGGGGGAAGAGCAGTGAACCCCTATCAGTGGGTACGTCCTCTGTGCCGGCAGTAACGTCAACACTAACATCTGTAATAGTGTCGATAGCAGGCACAACCAGCTGCGGAAAGCACAAAAACAGAGGAATTTGCCAAGGGTCGTTGACATCGTGACCAGCAAACCATAATTTCCAGTGCTGTCTGCCGGCACTGCTCCGCACACCACAACGCATCACTTCCCGGCATCAGCTTTCCCGAGATGAAAATCCGAGCCGAAGATGCCACAACACTTCTCCTGTGTTTTACCGATTTCTCTATTTCTCGCTCTCTGCGCCTTTTCTCCTCACGCCGCCCACGGCACTATCCACACAGCAGTCAGTACAGCGATCAGTGCAGACGACATTGGACAGGCCGCAGCAGAGATCAATGCTGCTCGCCTGCGCGCCGACGAAGCAGCAGCCCGTCTCGAAGCAATCCGCCACGCAGAAGAAAAATCCCGTCAGGAAATTTCGCGCACAGAAAAAAAAATCTTGGGTCTCGAACACCGACAACAAGTTCTGACTCAGATCATCCGGCAACGGGCCGTCAGCGCGTATAAAAACTCGGGAGACACCACAATCCTCATTTATCTTGGCAAAGGTGCGCAAGACCTCGCTGAATACGACCGACAAAACACCTATATCGACTCTGTTGTCGGTGCCGACCACAAGCACATACAAGACATCGAGTCCGTAAAACAGGATTTACGAATCCAGCACCATGAACTTCTCGAAGAAAAAAAGACGCTGGCTTCGCTGCGCAAAGAAATCGAGCATGAATCCAATCAGCTTTTCGCCGCGCTCCGCAGCGCCCAAAACGCCAAAAAGCGGCTTGAGAAAAAGCGGGCTCAAGAACAAGCAGTACGCAGAGCAGGACAGCTTCGAGCCAAAAGCACAGGAAAAGCCTGGCATGTGACAAGCGATGGATTACACTGCCCGGTAAACGGGCCTGTCAGTTTTATCGACTCCTGGGGTTTCGCCCGCAGCGGTGGGCGTCGCCATAAAGGGGTCGACATGATGTCCCCCCACGGCACACCCCTCGCCGCCATCACCAGCGGCGTGATCGACCGCACCCGCAGCAGCGGCCTCGGTGGTGTCACAATCTGGCTCAAAGGCGACGACGGCCACTCTTACTACTACGCACACAATTCCCGGAACACAGTCGTCAAAGGCCAGCGCGTGACCGCCGGAGAGCTCATCGGTTATGTGGGGAGCACTGGAAACGCCTCCCGCACTGCCCCGCACACCCACTTTGAAATCCACCGGAACAGCAGCAGCGCGGTCAATCCCTATGCCACTGTACGGCGGATTTGCTGAATGAAGCACTACACGCAAAAATAAGACGATGGCGCGCACACCAGTCCCTCTTTCGTTGGAACTACCCGCTCCCACCTTGTTCCGGTGTGTCTGGGACGAGGAGGGTTCCCTTGTGACAGATTTTTCTGCTCGCTCCCTCCGACTCGCCTGCCGTTGCGCTGCATGTGTAAGCGAAATGACGGGAAAAGTTCTCCTCGATGATTCCACCGTCCCGGAGACAATATCGGTTGTCGACGCAGAACTCACGGGCAACTATGGTGTCTTACTGGCCTTCAGTGATAGCCACAACACAGGCATCTACTCATGGGAATCTCTCTTACGACTTGTCCCTGACGAAAAACTCGTCGCGAAGATACGACAACTCGCGAGATAACAGCAATATCTAGTCGGTGCAGAGATCAAAGAGAAGATGACAGCTTGCAGAATCCTGTAGGCTGAGGAGCGCGCTCTTTATCAGACGTGCAGATCAGCATTACGGCTATTCTTCCTTGTTCTGTCTGCCTTCACATTAGAGGCTCATATGGGGTCGATAATCTGGATCCGCACCGCCGCTTGGGGCGGAGTGCTCATTCTTATGTTTGCTCTTGGCTTTCTTCTCGGAAGTTCTGGAGGTGAAGGCATCTCCATCAAAGCTCACAAACAAGTGGTAAGCGAACTTGCAGACGCCCGCGCTGAACTTCGTCACCATCAAACAGAAAAGACGGAAATTGGAGTAGACAACAGAGCAAGCAAAGGAGCTACGCAAGACAAGAACGACAGTAAGCCTGAGAAGACTGAAGACGCGCAGCTTCTCTCATCCTTACCGCCCAGCAGTCGTCCTGCCCCCCCGAAAAAACAGCCTACGCAACGAACTTATGTTGCAAAAGAGGGCGATACCTTCTGGGCAGTGGCAGCGACTTTGTATGGAGATGGCAAATTCTACCCATTGATCCTGAAGGCCAATGGTCTCAACGAAGATTCATACATGGTGCCAGGAAAACGATATACCATTCCTGCCCGATAGCACATCTCCAATCCAGACAGGTAACGAGATAGTAAACCCCAAAATGGGAAAACCCCCGGACCAGAATTCTGCTCTGGTTCTTCACGGTCTCTTCCCCGTGCTAGAAAACACGCTCTAGCTTCCTCTTACGAGCCATAACCATCCCCCCCTTAGAGAATCCAACAGTGGAGTACCGGAGCGTCCTCTCATGACAAGATATGCCGAGATATATGCGACGGTCTCCCCATGACACAAGGCGTAACAACTTTGGCTCTCCTTGAAGCCACCTATCTACCAAGCCATCGTCGCATGTTTCTCTGGCACCGCGACCTTTCAACAGAGCCTCCGACATGGCCAAACACCCAGCCAATCAGCGTTTCCCTCTTACTTCCCCTCTCCACATCAGAACTGCAACAAAAAGAAATTCGCGGCATCATGCTCGAAGCCGGCGACGCTGCCGAACTTCTCGCCGCACCGCCTCCTCTGCTCCGGTCTCCTTCTGCACATTTCTGGGGACTCGCCTCCCGTGCGCTGCTCGATATGATTTCTCGCGGACGCTTCTTGCCAGTCTCTGTGCCTGGGAAAAGACAGACTTCTGTGCAAATCTCATGGAAACTGCTTTTTGACCAATCATCTGACCGCAAACGAGAACGCATGCTCTCGCGCAACATGCCAGGCGCCTGTTACTGCAGTCTGCCCGATCCTGATCAGGCTTTTTTCCCAGAGGCAGACACGCAAGATGCAGAAAAAAAACGTGCTGCTGTCCTGAAAGCGTTTCTCGCAGACGCCACTGACTCTCTCGTACGGCGCGCGGCCCCTGCCAACAGGGTTTTACACGGTTGGGAGGCTGATCTTGTTGAACACTTGAGCGAACCACCTGGATACGACTTGTATCTCTCTTCCGTCCCTCTGGCAGAAGAAGTTCTGCACTGGCTGCGAGAGCCCAAGCCTCAACAGTCCTGGACCGCGGTTGCACAGCTCACAACGCCAACAAAAGACACCGCGCAGGACGAAATCCTTTCCGCAGAATTCCTGGAAACAGCGACAACACCAACAACCCTGCCACAAGACGCGGACACCCAGGACACACTGCAATGGCTTCTCTCGTTCTATCTGCAATCTGAAGACGAGCCGGAAACCCTGATCCCCGCTGCAGAAGTCTGGGAAGAAGGCAGCGAGGACCAACGCCTTGCGCTTGAGGATCTTCTCGAACAGCTACAAACCGTTCTCCCCAAGGAACTCTCTGCGCGCACACGCAAAGGCAAACCATCTTCACTCGCCCTTGACACTGCAGGTGCCTGGGCGTACATCGAAGCTTCCCACCGTGGATTCTTCACAAAAAACACAAGCACGGAACTTCCCGATTCCCTCAGACTGGAAGAACAAACCCAGCTTCGACTCCGGCTTCGCGCGGATGCCGGCACAACACACGCACAGCCGCACGACCCTTTCTCAGACCCGGAACCCTTCACTTCGACATGGGAACTCCTGCTCGGTGATATTCTGCTGAGTGAAAGCGACACGCGAGCCATTACAGAGACGACATTTCCTGTCCTGCAGCTCGGCGATAAATGGGTGACTTTCGACCCTATCGAACTCAACCGTGTACAAGAGCGCATCAAAGGGCCGCCACCAAAAATGGGACCCGGCGAAGTCATCGCAGCAGTGCTCACAGGAGAACTCAGCCTCGATGGAATCGACACTATCGAGGTCGTCGGCACAGGAGAAGTCGCGCGGCTTGCGCAAATTCTACGCCTGCAAGAGTACGGAGAACAGACGGTTCCGCCAGATTTCACCGGTTCTCTCCGCCCCTATCAAGCCCGCGGTTTCGCCTGGCTCATTTGGTTGGACAAGAACGGTTTCAGCGGTTGTCTGGCTGACGATATGGGATTGGGCAAAACCGTACAAGCCATTGCTCTCATGCTGCACGATACGGGTCCGACGCTTGTTGTCTGCCCAACAAGCGTCCTGGGGAACTGGGAACGAGAAATCAACCGTTTCGCCCCTACTCTCGAAGTGCTCCGGCACCATAGCCCCCAGCGATTCGCTGATCCCGAGTCCTTTATCCCGGCCGTCACTCCTCGCCATATTGTTCTGACTACGTACACTATCCTTCGTAAAGACAGTAAGCTTCTCACACAAGTCCACTGGCGACGCGTCATCTTGGATGAAGCACAGAATATGAAAAACCCATTGACCGACACAGCACGAGCAGCACGAGCTGTGGGCGCTTCGGCAAACTCCCGCCTTGCGCTCACTGGAACTCCCGTCGAAAATCATCTTCTCGACCTATGGTCCATCCTGGATTTCTGCAACCCCGGACTCTTGGGCAACCCCACTTCCTTCCGGCAACGTTTCTCGGTCCCCATCGAACGCAACAACGACACGGCAACGGCGACACGTCTACGCCAGATCACCGCGCCTTTCCTGTTGAGACGGCGAAAATCCGACCCCGACATCGTCCCCGATCTTCCCGATAAACACGAGACCACTATTTTCTGCAATCTCACTTCTGAACAAGCCGACCTCTACCGCACTGTCGCACAGGCCGGAATGGCACGCGTACGGTCTATCGATGGGATGGCTCGAAGAGGACAGATCCTCGCCCTACTCACCCGTCTGAAACAGCTCTGCGACCACACTTCTCTTGTCGAAAAGGGAAAAAATGCCGCCCTTGCTCTCAAGAAATATGGTGAAAACGGTTCTGGAAAGTTGAACACCCTACTTGACCTCGTTGCAGAAGTCCGACAAAGCGGAGATCGGTCTCTCATTTTTACCCAATACGTAAAAATGGGCCATATCCTTTCAGAAGCCCTAGGAAAGGTTCCTTTTTTTCACGGCGGACTCACACAGGAAAAACGCGACAAGCTCACGCTCGCTTTCCAAAATGACCCTGAAGGTCCCGATGTCTTCATTGTGTCACTCAAAGCAGGAGGACTCGGCCTTGACCTCTCCGCAGCAAATCGCGTTTTCCATTACGATCGCTGGTGGAATCCCGCAGTAGAGGATCAAGCAACAGACCGCGCACACCGCATCGGGCAAACACAAGACGTTTGGGTTCATAAACTTGTTTGTTTAGGAACACTCGAAGAGCGCATCGATGAGTTACTTACTCGAAAACGAAAACTCGCCGATCATGTGCTCCGTCCTGCAAACAACTGGGTAACCGAGTTATCAAACGATGAACTCGAAGCCTTGATTGCTCTCGAAGAGAGGGCAGTGTTGTGAACGAATCTCTTTCTGTCTCCCCGCTCGAAACACTTCTTCCACCTGATCCCGAAAAAGACCTGCAGACACCCGCACTTCCTGATTTTTCAAACGAACCCACAGCAAACTTTTTTGGAGAGATGGCCAATTTCACAGAAATCAGGATCCTCTTAAAAAGAGAAAATGCCGAAGAAGACACAGGGTTCCCTCCCGCTGTACGACTCATTGCCCGGCCTGCTTCCTGGAAAATAGCGTCATCCCCCGCTTCCATCTTGGCTACCCAATACGCTTCCGCTTCCCAACGAGCCAAAACCGTTCTGGCCGGCAGCGAGAAAGAGCACTGATCTCCTACAGGACAAATAGCCTTATGACTTCCTCTTCAGCCCGCTCTACCCCGAAAATTATCGACAAAACTTCAGCACAAGCTCTGGTTGAGCTCACCCCCCTTGAAGCTGCGCAGCAGTTTTTCAAAAAGGCAGCAGAAAACAATGAGCTGCATGAGTCAATCCAGCGAGTTCTTGCCAACCCTTATCGAGAAATTTCTGTACATATTCCACTGGAACGGCCTCCTGACGGAGAAATCGACGTTATTCGTGGGTACCGGGTCCAACACAATGGTGCCCGCGGCCCCTACAAGGGAGGTATCCGGTACCACCCAGAGGCTGACCAAGAAGAAGTACGCGCGCTTGCCATGTTGATGACCTGGAAGTGTGCCCTCGTTAACGTGCCATTTGGTGGGGCAAAAGGCGGTATCGCAATTGACCCCAACGCATACAGTGAGCAGGAACTCGAACAAATCACTCGACGTTTCACCATGGCAGTCGCCCACATCCTCGGGCCACACCGCGATATTCCCGCTCCCGACATGGGAAGCAACGCCCAAACTATGGCGTGGATGTTCGACGAGTACTCAAAACGAAATGGGTTTACTCCGGCAGCGGTCACAGGAAAACCCGTCGAGCTCGGAGGCACTCCTGGCCGAGAGGGAGCGACCGGACATGGCGTCGCAGTCATCACCGCTGCCGCCTGTGAAAACTGGAACATCCCCCTGGAAAACGCGCGCGTTGCTGTGCAAGGTTTTGGGAATGTAGGGCGTTTCACAGCGCTTGAGCTGCAAGCACGCGGTGCCAAGATCATCGCAATCTCCGATATCACATGTGCCCGTTATGACAACAAGGGCATCGATGTGAAGCACGAGATTAGCCGGCTTGACAATGGCGGCACTGTCTACGATTTCAAAACCGGCGATCTCATCACAAACGAAAATCTGCTCTCGCTCGAATGCGACATTCTCATCCCTGCGGCAATCGGCAATGTCATCACGATGTCAAACTCCGACAAGGTGAAAACGCGCATGGTCGTGGAAGCAGCAAATCATCCAGTCACGCCATTAGCGGATCAGGACCTTCGTTCCCGTGGGACGTTGGTTATCCCGGATATTCTTGCCAATGCAGGCGGAGTGATCGGCTCCTATTTCGAGTGGACACTGAATATCCAGCAATACCGTTGGGGTTTGTCGCGTTTTGAAAGAGAACTCGACGAAACAATTCTCAAGGCCTACCGTCACGCCAGCGCACATTTCAAAGAAGAGGAGAAAGAAAACCACTCTTTCCGCCAGGTTTGCTACGACATTGCGGTACGACGAGTGGTCCAGGCCATCCTCAGACGGGGTTTTGTCCATCCTCCGAAAGGGTGGTCTCTCAAAGCGCCCAAGCACCCCAACGGCGAAAAACACGCCCAATTCTCTTGAGACGCGCCCCCGTCACTCCGTTCATCCTGCCCAGGTCTTCAGCAAATGCTGTGCTTCTTTCTCAAACTATTTTTTCTTTCACTCTGGCATCGTGCAAAGTCACAAGAATCCAGAATTAAGCTGGGGTGTCCTGCCCCCACGCCCGCAAAACGGCTTCACGGCAGCGCACAGCCTCTTCAACATTCTCTACAAAATCGCCCTGTCGCCGGTCCCAATATGCATTACCCAGGCTGTTCTTCGCCATTACCCACTCCTCGGGGAACGTTTCCCATGTCCAGACGCGCAATGCATTCCTGTAGTAGGAGATCGCTTTCTCGATATTGCCTGCACGCGCACCCAGACTCCGCTCCCAATATCCAGTGCCCAGATTGTGCTGTGCCATTGCCCATTCCCGCGGAGTAGCATCTTGTGTCCACACTCGTAGCGCATCTTGATAACAAGAAATCGCCGTCTCCGTATTTGTTGCCTGCTCACCGACAATCCGGCCCCGATACGCGATACCCAGATTGTTTTGCACCATCGCCCACTCATGAGGAGCAATCTCTCGATGCCATACCCGCAGAGCTGCCTTATGACAACGAATCGCCTGTTCAAGATGCTCCGCTCGATCACCTGACGGATCTTGCATCAAGCTGTTGCCCAGTTCCGCGTGCAATGCCGCCCAAAACCCGGGATCAACATCAGAAGGAAGAAGAGAAAGGGCCTCGCGACAAAGAGACACTCGCTGCGACATATCTGCAGGGTTCGCCGGGGAATGTAATTTTTGCAGCACTCCCAGCAGACGATCCTTCCACCCTGCCCCAAATTGATCAGTCATTTTGCCACCCTCAGAGCACAAAGCATCTGGAACTTCCCCAGAACATGCGCCCATTCCACCAGCCATCGAGTGCACTCTTTACCCAGGATCCTGAGCCAGTGACACTCCACTCTTTTCCCACGCTTCTGCAGTCTATTCATCTTGCAAGAAGCCCGCTATCAGATCTGGCTCCCAGTAACAAACTTCACAGTACATAAAACAGAAAAATCGAATCCTCGCTGCCAAGGACTGCAGAGCTTGAGAGGTTCCGCGCACATTGCGTATCAGCAAGCACACAAAAAACGCAGAGATACCAATAAATACACAGCAAGACCCGTGAAAAACACTGGCAATATGAGCGACAGCACTCTTCTTTGACGCGCCTCTCGGAACCCATTCTCTACATAGGCGAGATCGGCAATTGTGCACTTACGGCCCAGGCAGGAAGCCTATTCCCGGTCAACACGAAGAAGGTCGGCTTCGGAGAGGCCCTCAAGTAGATCAGCAAATGCTTGCCGTTTCGGTGGCTTCTTTTCTCCCGCGAGAGAAAGGGTTTCCGTCACTGAAAGACCGTAACCGGCAAGACCAACCCGCCTCGTGGCAGGATGATTCGACAAAAGACACATGGACGTCACGCCCAAGTCCACCAGGATCTGGGCACCAATGCCATAATCCCGGTCATCCATCCGCATATAGTTTTTACTTCGCTGCCCCTTGAAAGAAGAAAGTTCGTCAACAACACTGACGTCTTTTCCGTCATACCGACGGAAGTAAAGCAGGACCCCTTTTCCGCTTTCCGCGATACAACGCATGGCCGCACGAAGCAGAGAACGACTGTCATTCTCACGGTAGCCCAAGATGTCGCCAATGAAATACTCGGCATGCACACGCACAAGCACGTCGTCTTCGCCAGACACATCGCCTTTCACGAAGGCCACATGCTCCGTTCCATCAATCGAAGACTCATACCCCACACAACGGAATTCCCCATATTCGGTCGGGATACGGGTTTCGACCACTCGGCGTACTAATTTTTCAGACTGCCGTCGATAATGAATGAGATCAGCGATAGAAATAATGCGCAGCCCATGTTTCTCACAGAACTCTACGAGTTCTGGCAAACGGGCCATTGTCCCATCGTCACCCATAATTTCGCAGATCACACCGGCAGGACTGCAATTGGCAAGCAATGCAAGATCGACTGCTGCCTCTGTATGGCCGGCTCTACGGAGCACCCCTCCTTCTGTATAACGCAGGGGAAAGGTATGTCCGGGTCGGCGAAAATCCTCCGGTTTACTGGACGGGTTTATCAGGGCCTGGATTGTATCCGAGCGATCTGCTGCCGAGATTCCTGTGGAATTCGTGTCGACATCGACAGTCACAGAGAAAGCAGTTCCATGCGTATCTGTATTTACCGAGACCATTTGGTCGATCTCCAACGCATCAAGACGCTCGCCAGATATCGGAGTACAAATCAACCCTCTACTGTGTGTCGCCATGAAATTAATAGTCTCAGGCGTACACTTTTCGGCAATGGCGACAAGGTCACCTTCGTTCTCTCGGTCGGCGTCATCAACCACGACGACCAGCTTCCCTACCGCCAGATCGGCAACGGCTTCAGGAATAGAAGAAAATATTTTTTTCGCATCAAATGAAGTTTTAGGACTTGTGGTCATCTCGGTGTGTGCAACGATCGACAAGAAGGACATGCCAAGTGTACGGTACGGCTCGCACAGGGACCAGACATCACTCAAAGAAAACCGCATACCACCCCCCACACACGCCGGCAAACAACGCTCGGAAAGCCAAAAATCATGTCCCACACACCCCCTCCCACCATCGTCCACATGATAAGTTCCCCCGTGCGCGGTGCCCCACGCGAAATAATGTACCAACTTGTTTCCGATATCGTCTCGAACGGAGCACAAGATACTGGGCCAACAAAGCCACACACGCGTCACCCCCAAAAAAATCCGTACCAGGCAGCCGTTATTTTCTTACGTGAAGGCCATGCTGAAGCGCAGTCTTTCAACCTCGACAGTATGAAACCCCAATTCGAAGCGCTTGGCATTCCAATGATCGTCACCAGCATGGAACGCGTCTGGAACGTGTCTGGCGCACGTGCCTTACGGCACTTCCTCCAAGACAACAATGCCGCACTCATCTGTAGTCATCTCAACCGAGCGGACCTCTGGGCAACCTACCTGGGCCGGCAAAACAAGATTCCAACCGTGCGCGCCGTGCACGGCCTTGAAGCATGGCGGACCGTCACATTTCCCTCCCCTCGGTACGCCATCCGTCTGCTCGACCGACTGCTCCTCCGGCGTAGCAGCAAAATCGTCTGTGTTTCCGAAGAATCTCGCAGGCTGCTGATCGAATACCAAAAAGTCCCAGAAACAAAGGCCGTGCACATCCCCGGGGGAATCGACATCGAACGCTTCCGCGTGGCAAGGCCGCCCTTTTCCCGAGATACCGCACCTGTTCTCGGCATGATCACCCGCCTCACCGGCGAAAAAGGCATACGAGAATATATTTCAGCAGTTGGAACCTTGCAGAGAGAACGCCCCGATTGCCCGCCGCAAGCGCTCATTGCCGGAGCAGGCCCAGAAGAACACGCCCTACGCGAACATGCCACCGCGACAGGCGCCACAATCGACTTTCTCGGACACGTACACGACGTCCCTGCACTCCTCGCAAAAATTGATGTTTTCGTCCTCCCGTCTTACCACGAAGGCACCCCACTCTCCGTCGCAGAAGCCATGTCTGCAGGTCGGGTTGTTGTCACATCTGACGTTGGCGGGCTCCCTCACATGATCAGTGACCATCACAACGGACGGCTTGTTCCCGCCCGCGACACCACCACACTCACCAACGTCTTGCGTGAAATTCTCGAAGACCCAGTAAAGGCACGCGCGTACGCCACCCAAGCCGGCATCGACGCAGCAGCCTATTCACGCAAACGTATGACAACCGCCTGGAAACAGCTCTACGACGAACTCCTCTAAAAAACTCCTCTAAAAATACGCGTACACATATACCTGGACGCGTATCCGACACTGTCGCCGGACACGAGAGGGTTTTTCTTCGCCCTGTTCTTCCCTCGCCTCAAGATCACACCCTCACAGCACACGCGTTTTCAGTTCTTCCATCAGCTCTCGCGCAAGCGCAAGACCCCCTTGGTGCCGGCGAACACGCATGTTAAAAGTGGTCACATCTCCCACGCTCAGCACAGAAAGGGTCGGAGATTTCACCCCAGTTGGGGCATGGAAGACTGCTCGCTCCACCTCCGGCAACATTTCCTTGGGAACCTTGCCAAGATTGTTCAAACAAATCGTTCGGGCAGGAGGGGTGGACAAATCAGGAGAGCGCCGTGTTGCAAGCTGTGTGCGCGCGCGGCGCGGGAGCTTTGACCGCACAAGATTTGTGAGTAATGGTGCATACCGATTGTGGCCTTCGAGAGCCCGCGTAAGGCGCGCCTGCACCTGAGCGATGGTCACAGGCCCTTCACACAAGATCTCCACACTACCGACCCAGTTGCCCAATGGCCACCACTGGGCATGCGAAGGACGCAAATTCAGCGGAATGTAGACCGTAGCGGTCTCTCCCGGGGCACACCGGTCTACACACATGCCTGCCAAAGCAGCGGTCAATGCCCCCGTGAAGCTGCCATTCTCCTGGGCTGCCCGGGCAAGAATTTTCGCAAATTCGGCATTGTCAAGAACCCAGACTGCGGCATCACTCGCCGCGGCAACAGCGGAAGTCAGAGGCCAGGGAAACCCCGCTGCTTTCGCAGAAGAACCGCGTACACGACGCGCAAACTCCCACAAAACTGAGGGACGCAACATTTGAGTGCGCAAACTCTTCTGCAGGTCCGTTGCGGTCGCCCCTTGCGCAGGAGAAAATACAGCGTTTCCGGCAAGGGTATGCATCAGACTCGACACAAACCCCACAGCTCCGGCGACATCGGTCACACCATGTGCCCAAGCCAAAAAAAGGTGCCCATCTTCATAGGCGACACGCAATCCAGGATCGCCTTCAGGGTCAAACCAGGTGTCAAGAAGAGCGGGCCGCAAGTCATCCCAGTCTTCATCGTCTCCCAATGGTAACATGGCATACGCGTCAGATGGTTGCCGCCTTCTCCATTGTTTTCCTTTCAAGTACGCGCCACACCGGGGGTGCAAGGTCAAGGCCTCTTCCAGGGCACGCCGCACGTTTGCCTCGCCAACATCTCTCTCGAGATCGAGCTCCAAACCCGCCACCCAGGGATCGAGTTCATCCGGACTGTACGCATAAAGAAGATCTGCCGGCGTGGCTCGCTCTCTCAAGCTCTTCCCTTCTGTGATGCACCCTCCGGGCGATGCGCTCTCCAGCGTCTTATCGCCGTGCTCGCCACTGCTATTGCATCTCCTTCTGCGCGAGCACGCCTCATGTTGACTTCACAGCGCTTTTCTCCTCAAGCGAACTGGCCCAGGTGTCGTTCCCAGCCCAGTCCCGGCGGGCGCGAGTTACTCGTCTTCGTCTTCGTCTTTCACCTCAGCATCGGTCTCACTACTCTCAAGCGCCTCTTCCAGGGTTGGAGGCGAGGAGGAAAGATCAAAAGAAACCACGATTGCGTTCAAGAGATCAGCAGCTTGGCGTGCCTGTTTTGAGACCCTCTCCTCAAGGCGACGCCGTGCAAGATCGACACGTCCACTCTCTTCAACCGCGCTATCGAGGGAGAGCAGGGCACGCTTGGCCATCTCATTGATGGTGGCACTACGCGCACAAATTTCCTGGGCGGGGGCAGTAAAAGATTTGAGAACAGGGTGATCTGAAGTTGACGATTCACCAAAAAGAAGTACTTTATCGCCCTCTACAGAAACCGTACGTCCTGTGCCCACAGCAAGAAGCGTCAGGAGATCTTCCAAAGCCTGCGGATATTCACTGCTCTTGAGCCCAAGCACTTCTGTCATGGGTTGCAGTTCATCCAGCCCTGAGCGAGCCGTGGCAACAGCCTGCGTGAAAAGCTCAGCATTGCGAATGGTCTTGCCTTTTGCAAGATGCTGCAAAGAAGCTCGTGTCTCTGTTGCCTTTTCCGTCAACTTTTGCGTCACACGCGCGACGCGACGCGACAAAATAGACCTGACTGAGTCGACGATCTCTTCCATCGGCACACCGACACGTTCTGCGTCTTCGTCAACACGGCCCAGCAGCTCATCCTGACGACCCGAGAACGCGAGAGCCAACCAGAGACGACCGACCGCTCGCCTGGAGAAAGGTCCCAATTCCACAAGACGGAATGCCTGCTCCAGCGCTCTTGTGCTGTATCCGTCGACAAACATCAAGTCAAAACGCAGCTCAAGCAGGGCTCTGTCATCCAGAGAAGCAGCCAGCACTTCTGGCAAACCCATGACTTCATCGGCCTGCGTCTCACGACCTGCCGCGATCAAGGCTTCAGCCAGAGGAGCACGAAGAGCAGCGGGCAATTCCCCAGATTCCCAACGGCGCCATCCGATGTCAGCGTCACCATTCACAATCGCCATCGTCTCTGAGAGGGCAGAGACCTCATCGGCAAAAACGGGGTAATCAGCGAGGTTGACACGCCCAAACGCCTTGCGGGCACCAGAGAAATCTCCCGCATCAAGCTGACGTTTCGTTGCCCACAGGACAACTGCGGGATGACCCTTGAGGCGCTTGATAATGTGACCGTAGCGCGGACCTGGTTCCTCTCCGCGAGACAACATGCCCATTGTGAGCAAGACAAAATCAGCAGTAGCGACTGCCTGGCGCGGAGGATCTCCAACTTCTTCGCCGGCCATACGGCGGGTCGCCCAGCTCAGAGGGTCGAGTTCACTCAACGGAGAAGCCGCGGGCGTCCATTCGACTCCCATGGCCAGGTTAATCACCGCGAGGCGGTCAGCCTTCACTGGATCAGGCTCATACAGGGGAAGAATCCTGGCCAGTCCGCTGGCACGAGGACGCCGTTTGCGCTTTTGACCGCCCTGCCCTCCCCCATGTGAAGAGTCTCCTTTGTGATCTTGCCCGCCGGAAGAAGTGGGTTTCCGACGCGGTGCCCGCCGTCTTGCCGCTTTCACTGCCGCAGGATCAGGCGGCACAACTCCCGCGGCTTCTGCCGCGTTCCGTACCGACTGTACTTCGGGATAGCTGCGGGAAAGGGCCCTCCAAGTATTCATTCGCACGTCGCCCTGCAAAAACAAAAGGGCAGCGTCAAGGGCACCAATGGCGTCGGTATTATGAGGGTCAAGATGAACAGCAGAGTATGCCTGAATGCGGGCTTGCGTCGCCTCCTCCTTTTCGCCGCCAGGAGACAATCCTTCTATGGCCGCGCGCGCAAGCCAAGTACGAATTTCAGATTCATACCGAGGTGGGATCTTTGGAGACGGTTTGACCGCGAGCGAATCCTTCACTTCGGCAAGCCTGTCTGATTTCTGCCCGTCCAGAAAAGCGAGTGCAAGGTCACCCCGATTCAAAACAGGTGCGCCGGAGATGCTCTCAAGAAGGGCATCGAAGTGTTCAGCCATGGTCGCTCCGGAATGTCAAAGACCCCCATAAGTGACAAGCAATGCGTTCTGCCATTAATAGCAGTGCAACTTGCCAAACATATGCCAGGCCCTATGTCGCCATCTCCCCCAACTCAATAAAAGAGTCTGGGAAACGTCTGCGCCAGTCACCAATTATGAGGTATTTCGCAAAAAACACCGTTTCGGTTGGGCCACACTGCACGAAAGCCAAAGAAAGTGAACTCTCCCCCACTCTCCTGCCCTTTTGCAAGCACCTCAACCAAAACAAAAGTTACCGCACAAACCATGCGCCTGCAATAACCTCATCTGGCATACCGGGAACTAGTGCCCAGGACAACCAAGGAGGGCAAACAGAAGAAGGAAGGTGGCAGAAAAAACCTGCAACTCACAAGGTTTCGCTCGTAAAGCCAAAAATGAATCGCGGCACCATCCTAGGACTTTCACAAAGGTCTTGCCTCCCTGATTCCCTCCGCTCTTTGCCTTTTTCCCTTTCCCTTGCCTCGAGACTGCATATGCAAATCCTCACGAATCTCGCGCGAAGCCGCCAGAACACCACGTAAATGCCTATTTTCATGCATGGTTTTCCCCCGGCTCCTTCCCGCGTCCCAACTCAAAATTCATGGGTATCAGGACACGCCAAAACAAGAATTCCATCGGAGACATACTGAACAAGCCATACCCGCAAGCGATCAGGCGCGTGCAGACAGTCTCCCGTTTCCATATCGAATCGCCAGCCGTGTCGCGGGCACACAACAGCGAAAGAGCCGTCACTCTCACGCGCAAGACCTCCCTCGGACAGGATGTCTCCTCGATGAGGGCAGATATCGTCAAGCGCGTACAAATTTCCCTGGATATTCCAGACAGCCACAGGCCAACCATCGATCATGAGACGAAGCACTTCACCTACAGCAGGAGGCGCAACAGGAGGCGAGACTGATCGAGACACATCACATGAAAAAGCAGGGCTATTCGAGGTAGCAGCTGCATCAGCACCTGAAGCAGAAGAAGACATAACCGACTCCAGTTTCCTTTTCGTCAGCAATGAGGAGTAGAACTTGAGAAGAGTCCCTGTAGGAATCAGAAAAAACTGAGAATGCGCAAAGCCTAAAGAATCTGAAAACCGGGACAAATCTTACCTCGTCAAGCCTCGTCAAGACGGATGAAGACGGATGAAGACAAGTCAAAAGCAGGGGTTTTCCGCCAGACAGGAAATAGCTTCTCAGGAAGACAGTGAGAACAAGGCCTTCTTTTTTCACAGCTTCGAACAGAATTGCAGGGACCTCAGGGTCATGACCGAGAATTAAAGAATGTGACGAGCGCTGACCATTTCCGTTTCCGCCAGACAGAACTCCGCGTCTTAGAAGGTGCGCTAGAAACGGCACACTCGCAACAGTCAGCCACGGTCTTGCTCGTCGGCGAGGCAGGCATCGGGAAAACCCACCTCCTCACTCATTTTATTGAGGCATACGCACAAGACGCTGCCGTGCTCCAGCTCTGTCCGACAGATACGCACATCCCAGAGCCTCACGCTGCTTTAGGCGACCTTGTAAACAGCCACACGCACACGATCCGGGAAAATAAGGCATCTTTTCAGGCCACAGTTCTCGCAGAAGCAGTACGCAGCGGTGCAAAACACCGAGAAATTCTTCGTCTTTTTGACGAGCTTATCGCCCAAATAACTGCGGTTCGCACCACCATCCTGATCCTCGACGCCACAGAAGACCCACGCCAGGCGCTACTCCCCATCATCGCCCACACGGTAAGACGAAGCGCGCACAGAACGCTCCTCACTCTTCTTACCACCAGACCCGATCATATGGTGATCGACCAGATCCTCGAACAAACCAATGCCATCGTCCTGCCCATCGAACCTCTCATCTTTGACGAAAGCATCATCTTTCTCAATGAACTCACCAGAGGACAAGCGACCGAAAAACGACTCGCTCAAATCGCCGGGAGATCAGGGGGGAATCCCCTGTTCTTACAAGAACTTGCAGAAGCTGCAAAGCATGCCGGCGATTTCACGCTGGAAACTGCCCCAACCCTCAGTTCTCTCCTGCTCTGGCGCATTGAACGGCTTCCCCCCAATGCCCTCTCATTTCTGCGCGTCGCAGCAATGAGCGGATGTCGCGCAAGTCCGCGTTTTTGCGCGCTTGCGGCCGGCCTCGACCCTGATGATGCCCTTCCTTTGCAAGAGCTACATGACGCCCAGCTCATCCTGGAAAGCACCCAGGAAAACACCGAGAACCCCAGGAGGAACACCCTGGCATTCGCCAATCCTCTGCTTCCCGAAATGGTGAGAACCGCCATGCCGGAGGCAATTCTGCAGGACTTCCACCGGCGCATTGCGACCCTGCTCTCCCTATTGGACGCGGCACCAATAGAAATCGCGCCACACGCCCTCGCGGGCGTCGACACGAAACATCCCTGGAGCAATGCAGTTGTAGAACTCGCGATTGAAGCTGCTGAAACAGCGATTCATCAGGGAAGACCTGCCATCGCAGTGGATTTCTCGGATAAAGCACTCAACTTACATCCATCCCTCACACTTCAGCACAAATGTTTGACGGTGAAGGCGGAAGCCCTGCTCTACCTGGGCATGAACAACGATGCTTACAGCATCTTCCAGGCCATCGTTCAAAGAGCAACGCGTGAGTTCGATCCCGGTTACACAGAACGAGGAAAACTCGGATTGGCCCGTTCTCTGCAACGAACCGGGAAAATCAAAAAATCTCTCACCGTTTTCGAGTCTTGCCAGGGAATCGACGCCGAACGCGGGAAAGCCGAAACCCTTTTGGCATTGGGACACGTGCAAGAGGCAAGAAATGCAGCGCTTCTCGCAGTCACATCCGCACGAAAAGTACAAGACAAGGCCGGCATCGCTTCCTCTCTCGCGAACCAGGCCATGGTAGAAGCGGTCACCCTACATCCCGACTCCATTCGCACAGCAGTGCAGGCAACACAGTACTGGCGCGAACTCGGAGAGGACTTTTTGGACTTTCCTCCGCTCCTCTCCCTTAGCCTTGCCCAAATTGCACAAGATCAGTTCCAGGACGCGCTGACTTCGTTGCAAGAGCTGCAGACCTGGGTAGACAATCGCGGCCTTACCGACATAATCCCCCGCATAGTACGCACAGAGACCATAGCGGCCTTTCTCTCCTGCGAGTGGACGCGAATGGAAATCGCGATCGCAACCGCAGCAGAAGTCAAACGGAACCTGCCAAATCACGAAATGGGCCCTATCTGGGCAGCCGCCACTGCAATAGCAACAGCACGCGATAACACCAGCGCAGCAAACACAGCACTTGCACGCAGCGAAAACGCCCTGCGCCAACAATCCACTCCTTTTGACCGATCCCTCACAACCTGGTGGCATGGAACAACCGCTCTGCTCAAACGAGATTTCGAAACCGCGCAGATAGCTTTCACACAGGCAGCAGAGGGCTTCCGCAAAATCGGATCTATCGACCTGCTCGTCCGCACTCTCCCCGTCCTCGTTTTAGCAAGGGCAGCAACAGGAAAAGACCCCCGCACGCATGCGAGAGAACACGCAAAACTCGCAAAGAAAATCCGTCGCCCGTCCATACAAGCAAACGAGCACCTCATCACGGCTCTGCTTGCAACAACAACCGAAAAAAAGCAAAGCTCTCTCCTCGCCGCAGTAGATATCTGGAACAAATCAGAACACCGTTTCGGCCTTCTTCAAGTGGCTCTGGCCAGCGAAATACTCAAAGTGCAAGCACTGCCCACAGAAACAGCTGAGCAGTACAAGAAGATCTGGGCACCTCTCGGCCCGCAGCATACTTTGCAACAACTCCTGGACCGACAGCCCCATCCCACCCTCCACCAAGGGTGATAGTTCTCAAAAGGAGCGAAGAGCAGGACACGTCTGCAAGCTTTTTCCCTGCCACGCAAGGAAACGCCCAAGCAACATGCAAGCAAATATCCGCACTCGCCAGGCAAGACCTGACGGCAATTGGCTTCTCCAGAATTATGGCCGGTACGCCTTTTCTCTGCGCTCCCCGACTTTCGCACTATTGCGCAAATGCAAGCTTCGACAAGACATCCTCTCCCCCTCTAGCCTGAAGAAGCGAGAATCCGAGCGCCAAGCCGCGCCTCGAAGGCAGCACAGAACTCGGCCCAGTCAAAAAACCAGGGGGAAGAATTCGCCATGCCGATCTTGAAACGAGACGCCGTCAGCGTCAAATACGAAGTAAGGGGAGAAGGAGCGCCGGTCATTCTCGTCAACGGACTCGCCCTCATCGGCAAACTCTGGGACTTTGTCGCCGACGGGCTGGCAGAACGCGGACACCAAGTTGTGACGCTCGACAATCGGGGAGTAGGCGACACGGTCATCCCCGAAGACGCACAATGGACAATTGCCGATATGAGCGAAGACGTGCTCGCAATCGCGGACACGCTCGGCTGGGACACATTCAACCTGGGTGGACTCTCAATGGGAGGCATGATCACCCAGCATCTCATGATAACGAGCCGGGCACGCCTGCGCTCTGCTGTGTTGATGGCGACTGCCCCGGGCATGGTCCTACCCGGTAGCGAAGACGGCCCAAAAGTAGACCCTCCCAGCCCCCAAGCCATGCAAATTTTGAGCCGGCCCCCGGATCCCGAAGACATGGAAGGCATGCAGCGCAACATGGTGGAAGCCCTCTGCGGCCCCAACTTTGCAGAAAAGAACCCCGAGAAGCTGAAATGGTTCATCGGAGTACAAAAAGATTACCCGATGGAAATGAAAGGTGTCATGGGGCAGATGCAGGCGCTCATGGCGTTCAAACCCTGGAACGAACTGCCCAACACCAATACACCGACTGTTGTCATCCACGGGGACACCGACCAATTGCTGACTTACAGCAACGGACGCGCACTTTCTGAACAAATTCCCGGAGCACAGCTCGTCACAGCGCCGGACTCAGGACATCTTCTCTTTATGGAGCAGCCTGAACTGCTCATCGATACGATCAGTGCACATATCGCAGCGAATGCTCCCTGAGTCGGGCATCAGTTCCGTCTCTGGGAAAACGTCGCGAGAGAAATACCTCAAGGCGAATGCCTCTGGGTAAAAGAGCCAGGAGAGGTTTTCCCAGGCGTGCAGTACACAAGTATCGGGGCAAAAAAGCTCTTCGTCTTTTTTTGCCCCGCGGTCACTCTTTCTGCTTCAGGCCCGCTCACAAGCCCAACTGTTCTTTCTTCTCCTCCACAGGCCCCATTATTCTGCGAGGAGTTCCACTGAGGGATGTGTCGACCAGCTTGTACCCCAAGCCGCGAATCGTAATAATTGCCTCAGGGTTGGCCGGGTCTTTTTCGACGCGAGACCGCAACCGCTTGATGTGTACGTCAAGGGTTTTTGTGTCCCCTACATAGTCAAATCCCCAGACACATTCAATCAAACGCTGCCGTGTCAGCACATGACCCACGTTCTCCATGAGTACTTTAAGGAGTTCAAACTCTTTCAAGGGCAAAGAGAGGGCTTCGTCTCGCACGGTCACCTCATACCGATCTGGATCCAAACAAATGTCCCCAGATGTGAGAAGACCTGCGTGCAGCGACGCGCCAGACTCAGCACCTGTCACACGCGTGCGGCGCAAGGCAGCTCGAATACGGGCGACAAGTTCCCGCAAACGGTAGGGTTTCGTGATGTAATCATCGGCCCCTACTTCAAGACCCACGACCGCGTCGATCTCCTCTCCTTTTGCGCTCAGCATGATGATCGGCACGCTTGTTTCTTTGCGCAATTCCTGACAAACGTCAATTCCTGACAAACGCGGTAACATCACATCAAGTAGCACGATGTCTGGTTCCACTCTCGCAAAAGACTCCAGAGCTTCCACCCCGTCTCTCGCGACATGCACTTCAAACCCCTCGCGTTCAAGCCCGAGACCAAGTGCTTCCAAAAAGGATTCTTCGTCGTCAACTGCAAGAACAGTAATAGCATGTCGTTGGGCCACAGTCTTTTCTCCCTCCCAGTTCTGACGTTTCACTCACTATGACGCGTTTGTCTTTCGGGCGTCTCCGCGTGTTCTCCGGCACTTGGAAGCTGGAGCGTGAAAGCAGATCCCTCTCCTTCACTTGATTCCACAAGTACCCGACCATTGTGATTTGTCATCACATGGCGCACAATGGCAAGACCAAGGCCCGTACCTCCGGTCGCCCGACTACGCGCGCGGTCGACCCTGTAGAAACGTTCAAAAATACGTTCTATGTCGCGGGCGGGAATTCCGATTCCCTGATCTTGCACCCGAATATCAACCTTGTCTCCTACTTGTTTCGCGCCCACCGTCACAATATGTCCAGGATCTGAGTATTTGACTGCGTTATCGAAAAGGTTGGAGAGCGCGCGCCCTAATTGACGGGCATCTCCTCTCACACTCAAACCGGCAGGAAACTCTTGGATCTGGATTTCGACTTCCTTTTGAGTAGCGAATGCATACACATGATTCAAGCCACTCGACACAATGTCGTAGACAAAAACCGACACATGGCGCGGTTGTTTTTCTTCTTCCAAGCGTCCGAGATCAATAAGGTCATCAATCGTCTCACTGACTCGATGCGCCTCGTCAGTAATCCGATGCAGCAAACGGCGACGGACCTTAATGTCTTCCTCGTCATACAAGGTTTCTGCGAGCAAGGCAATTGCCCCGACTGGCGTTTTGAGTTCATGGCTGACATTCACCACAAAATCACGACGAATAGCATCAATCCGGCGTTCTTGTTGTGCAGCTTCAATGACTGCGACTCCCGGAATACGCCGTGCGAGCACCCGTTTCATATTATTTTCCTTGGAAGGAACGAAACGCTTTTCTCTTTCCCTGGAAATCTCCGATTCCGGGAATAGGTGCCTCACTCCCTCCGCAATATTGACCGCATGATCACCGATACGCTCATAGAATCGCCCGAGTACAGCCAGTTGCAGTCCCTGTTGCGCGTTGAGTTCACCCCGCGAAACAGTACGAATAACAACTTCAATATATTGGTCATGCAGATCATCGAGACGATCATCGAGGTCAGTCAGCGTCGCGGCCTTCGCCTCGTCCCTCTCTACATAAAACTTGATGGCCTGGGAGAAGAGAACCCCGGCTTCCTCGCCCATATGGCGTAAAAAATTGCGGATTTGCCGGTTAATGTACGCACCCTGAATCCGCCCAACACCTTTGCAAATATTGACAGCAAGATCACCACTGCGTTCGATCTCGCTATTCATTTTCAAAGCAGTAACAACTGAGCGTACGCCTATTTCATCCAAGTGACTGCACACGAGAAGATCCATGCAGGAACGTTCGTATTCCAAAGAGTACGCGTCGAGGATATCGTCTTCCTCAATAACGGTTTGTGCACGATCCACATCGTTCGCCAGAAGGGCTTCTGTCGCGCGCCCTACAGCAACAACGACAATTTCTGCCATGTGTTTCAGGTCACGATCAACAGCCTGCAAGCGCTCCGCAAGAGGCGTATTGGAGGGAGTGAAATCTTCCGGCATTCTCTGCAAAAGCCATTCAACAGGGGAGCAAGTGTCACCGCACTGCCAATCGCACATACAAACGGCGACGATAGGCAATGCACCTTCTCAAAAGGGACCGCTCTCGCACAAGAAAACAGCTATTTTCATATGCAGAGTGCAGCAGCTGCTCCGACCGCCACACCACCAATTCTGCACGTCTGTCTCTTGCGCGCATAGGCCTTTTACCAGTGTCGCCCCAGTATTATCAAGCAATATCGACGGATTGTCCACCCAAAGCCATCTTGCACATGCTACCGGCCTCTTCCCGGCAAGAGACCACGAAATTCACAAACCTGCCCTATCACAAGCAAGCTCTCCCGAGAAGATCACGGTTCTCAAGAAGAGTCGCATCGCATCAGAGCAACCGGCAATACTCCGAGTGCAACACAGCGAAAAGACAGAGGAAAAAGAGAGTCTACCTCTTCTCCATTCACCCCACTTGACCCATTATATACTGTAACGTGCGTTTATCTGATGGGTCAGTAAACACTTTTTCTGTGTTATCGTACTCCACCAGCACCCCGTAACGCGAGTCTGATACCTCGTCAAGACGGGTAAGAAAAAAGGCGGTCTGTTCGCTAATGCGTCGTGCCTGCCCCATGTTGTGCGTCACAATAACGATGGTGTAAGTGGACGCAATTTCTTGAAGAAGTTCTTCAATCCGCCCTGTGGCAATGGGGTCGAGCGCAGAACATGGCTCATCCATTAAAAGCACATCGGGTTCAACAGCAAGTGCCCTCGCAATGCAGAGGCGCTGTTGCTGCCCACCGGAAAGACCAAAAGCAGAGTCTTTCAGGCGATCTTTTACTTCATCCCAAAGCACAGCTTTGCGTAACGCCTGCTCGACGATGCCGGACAAGTCGCTCTTTTTCTTGATGCCGTTCAGTCTTGGACCAAAGGCAATATTCTCAAAAACTGACTTCGGGAACGGATTGGGCTTCTGAAAAACCATACCAATACGTCGACGGACTTCAACTGCCTGCACCGCAGGATCGTACAAGTCAACATTATGGTAGGAGACCATACCTTGTACGCGTGCCCCATCGATCAGATCATTCATACGATTTAAACAACGCAAAACCGTACTCTTCCCGCAGCCAGACGGGCCGATGAAAGCGGTAATCTGATGCTCGCGAACGTTCATGGTCACGTCCTTGACCGCGAGCGCATCACCATAAAAAACAGATAAGTTACCTATCTCAAACACAACAGGGTTCGGCTGGGGTAAAGCAGAAAGACCCGCGTGTTCAATAACGTCAAGCTCAGCAACAGGGGAGTTCGTTATCACCCTTGCCTCCTCTTCTCGAATCGGTTACGCACCAAAACTGCAGCCAGTGTTGAGAGAAGAAGTACAAAGAGCGTTACTACGATAACCGCGGAAGTAAGCTCCTCGAACTCAGCTTTCGGCTGTCGGGCCCAACTAAAGATAAGCATGGGGAGAGCAGTAAAGGGTCCTTGCAAATCCTCAACAACGTTCTGGTCACCCGTGGTAAAGAAACCACTTACTGCACCAACCAAAATAAGCGGAGCAGTCTCTCCCAATGCCCGCAGCACCGACAAGACAATTCCGGTGGCAATTCCCGGCATCGCGTAGGGGATCACCTGGTGACGGATCACTTCCCAGCGCGTGGCACCAAGCCCAAACGCTCCTTCGCGATGGCTTTGTGGCACAGCACGCAAAGCCTCCATCGCAGCAATAATGACAAGCGGGAGCACAAGAATCGACAAGGTGAACCCTGCCGATATGACGCTTCTTCCTCCTGTGAAATCACCAAGGAATTTCACAAAAACAGAAAGCCCCAAAATCCCGTAGACCACTGACGGCACACCAGCCAGGTTCCGAATATTGAGAGATACAAAGCGAGTAAACCAAGTATCTTCAGCGTATTCCTCAAGATAGACCGCAGAGGCCATTCCTACAGGAACCGCAAATACCAAAATGAAAACGACAAGCTGTATGGTCCCCTTCAGGCCCTGCCATACGCCGGTTCGACTGGGATCGGCGGAAAGAGGAGACGAAAGAAAATCCCATCCGCGCTCGGCGAGTACGGGAATACCGTCACTGGTCACACCGTAGAGCAGGAAGAAAAGTGCAAAAAGCGAAAGACCAACCGAAGCAGAAAGCAAGCCCCTGAAGCCGTGGCCTTTGAAGTCAAAGCCCACTCTCGTAAGAGCTGTACGCGCCTTGCTTTCTCTTGTTTGTGGCATCGGGACATCCGGCCTAGGCACTGAATAGGATTCTGCCATCAGAGGTCTCTTCCCGGGATCACGCTATCCGTTCCTTCCAGGACGCTCCACACCATCTCAATACCTTTGCCGCACTCGACGCACGAACCTGTCCGCAATCAGGTTCACAACAAAGGTCATCACAAAGAGCAAAAAACCCACGAAAAACAGGCTTTGGAAGGCTGCAGCAGAACCCTTCACCGCGTCGGTTCCAGTGGCAAGCGACGCCATCGCAGCGGTCATCGTCAAACCTGAATTAAAAACGTCAGTAGTGAAGAGGTGCCCACCTGAACCGCCTGCGGCCAGAGCAACCACCATGGTCTCACCCAAAGCACGAGAACCTGCCACGATGCAGGAGCCCACAATTCCTGACACTGCAGCCGGTATCACTACTCGAGTCACTGTCGTAAATTTGCTTGCCCCAATCCCGTAGGAGGCTTCCCGTAATGAATCTGGCACAGAGTGCAGGGCATCCTCAGAAACAGAAGCCACCAGAGGTATGGCAAGCAGGCCAATCCCGAGCGCAGCCGACAAGAGGCTGAACGCTCCGGCATCAGACCAAATCCGCTGTATCAGTCCGGGAGTGAGAACCGTAAACGCGAAAAAACCCAAAACCACACTGGGGATACCGGCCAGCACTTCCAAAGCCGGCTTGACCACGGTACGCACTCGGGGAGATGCATATTCGCTGAGATATACCGCCGACCCCAAACCAAGAGGGATGGCAACAAACATAGCGAGCCCGGTGACAAGGAACGTGCCCGCTAAAAGAGTTGGCACATCGAACATCCCACGACGCGGAAACCACCCAATATCGGTGAGCTGCGACAGTTCGATCTGGCGAAGAAAAGTCAGAGCCTCTCCCGCAAGAGAGATCACGATAAGAGCGCTGATCCCCAAAGACAGAACAGACGCGCCCAAGAAAAGACCGCGCACTGTTTTGTCCTGTCGCAGGCGTCGACGGTCACCGATAAAATCGGTGACCGTCAGTACACCGGGCATGGATGACGACGAAGAGTCGTCCATGCAAATACCTTTCTTCTTTTCAGGAAGCCGTCAACGGCTTTCCCATACAGTCCGTGTCTCATTCAAGGCACTGTCTTCGAGCATCACATAACCTGCGTTCGTGACATTCGCGATACCCTCGTCGCTCAGGTAGTAGTCGACGAACTGGGTAAGAGTTTCATTCTTTGCCGCCTTGTCGGTGTTGACATAGATGAAAAGAGGGCGGGACAAGGGATAAGTCCCAGCAGAAATCGTGGCAGGAGTTGGCGCGACACAGATGCCATCTCCACCATCGACCTCAATTGCCTTCACAGACTCTTTGTTCTCCGAAAAGAACGCGAAACCCACCCAACCAAGAGAAGTCGTCTCATTCGCAACCCCCTGTATAATGACATTGTCATTGGGAAGGGCCTCGTAGTCAGGGCGAGTAATGGCTTCCTGACCCCGGTCTTCCGCAAAGTCTTCTATGACAAACTCTACAAAAGTATCAAAGGTCCCTGACTCTTCGCCTGGTCCCGTAATGAACAACTTGGCGTCGGGGTAAGGAGTGTGACGGGAACCCAGCTCTTCCGCCAGATCCTGCGCCTCGGACCAGTTTTTCATGCCTGTAGCTTCCATGCTGGTCAGCGCGTAGAGATCTTCGTAGCCCAAGCAGGAGACAGCGTCATTCTCCGGGGAGGTAAGCACGCTAATCCCGTCTATACCAACCTTGAGCTCAACATAGCTGACGCCATTTTTCTCACAGGCTTCTTTTTCAGCATCCTTGATAGGACGGGAAGCGTCCGAGATATCGGTTTCACCATTGCAGAAAACCTCGAAACCATCGCCGGTTCCCGGCCCATTCACGGCAATCGCCAAATTCTCAACTTGTCCTTGGAAGCCCTCAGCCACCAAGGAGGAAATAGGTTCCACCGTAGAGGACCCAGAAATGTTAATCGACCCAAACCCGTTACTCAGGTTACCGTCACTCCCTGTACCATTTTCCGCGTCATCGTCATCACCACAGGCAGCGAGGAACAGCGCAGCAGCACAGGTCAACGCCGTAAAACGACGGCGGCGCGCCCACTTTGCGCGAGAGGAGAGAGAAGAAGGAAAAACTTGAGATGCAGTTGTAGCGTTGTCATCGCCGGAACTGGCATCGTCACTGATATGTTGTCGTAGCCTCATACTTGAAAAGCTACATTCAGCACGTGACCCTTAGTTGTTCCAAGCATGAATAAAAATCGAACTTTTTCCCGCGCAAGACAGTTTGCTCACACAAACAGAGGAGAAAGATTGCGCCGAAGCGTCTTTTTTCCCTCACCAAAATAGATTCCACACAAAAGAAATTTTCGTACACTATCATTTATATGAATAGTGGCGCATATCCTCAAAGTGAGCCGAAAAACTAATAAAAAACGCTTTTCGCCGCAAGATCCCGTTCACACTTCCGTTGCAACCGCCTTCGAATGCAACCGCCTTCGAACCGCTTACGCCGCAGAGATGCCATCCAAGTGTCACAAGGTCGTCCTAAGGTCACCCTAAAGAAAAGCCAGAAAAAACCCTCACGAGACTGAACACCCCATGTCCCAAAAACCCGTTCTTACACTCCAAACAAATGACTTCCCTCAGTGGTACCAAGAGGTCATCGCAAAAGCAGAAATGGCAGAAAACGGTCCTGCACGCGGCACGATGATCATCAAGCCATGGGGCTATGCCATCTGGGAAAGCATCCAAAACGAACTCGATCAACGTATCAAAGATACTGGCCACTCCAACGTGTATTTCCCTCTTCTCATTCCCAACTCCTTTCTTCAAAAAGAAGCAAAACACGTCGAAGGATTTAGCCCAGAAGTTGCTGTCGTCACGCATGGAGGAGGAAATAAACTCGGCGAGCCGCTTGTTGTCCGACCTACTTCAGAGACAGTGATAGGCGACGCAATGTCGCGCTGGATCCAAAGCCACCGCGACCTTCCCCTTCTCCTCAACCAGTGGGCAAACGTTGTACGTTGGGAAATGCGCCCACGGCTCTTTCTCCGCACGAGCGAGTTCCTTTGGCAAGAAGGTCATACCGCACACGCCACAAAAGAGGAAGCGGTAGAGGAGACGCTGCGCATGCACAACGTCTATGACGACCTCATGCGCAAAGTACTGGCTATCCCGACAGTCCTCGGCCAGAAAACAGAACGAGAACGCTTCCCAGGTGCCGACGCGACTTTCACGCTCGAAGGCATGATGCGCGACACAAAAGCCCTGCAAATGGGGACCAGCCATTACCTCGGTACGAATTTCTCTGAGGCTTTTCAGATCGACTTCGCCACGCCAGAAAACGAGCGTCGCCTCTGTCACACAACCTCCTGGGGCGTCTCAACGCGAGTCATTGGGGGTCTCATTATGACGCACGGCGATGACTATGGCCTGCGATTGCCTCCTGCGGTCGCCCCTGTACAAGCAGTCGTCCTGGCAATTCGCCCAGAAACAGTGCCAGAGTCTGCCGCCCTCACAGAAGAACTCAAAGCAGCGGGAATACGTGCCCAACTCGATAGCGACACACACACTCCCTTTGGGAGACGCGCCGTGCAATGGGAACTCAAAGGAGTCCCTGTTCGCTTTGAGCTAGGGCCACGCGACCTCAAGCAAGGAGTCGTGACTTTCGTCCGCCGCGACCAGAAACATGAAGGGCAAGAAAAACAGACTATTCCCCTGGCCGGGGCTGGACAGGCCGTAGTGGAAATACTTCCTCAAATCCACACGGCTCTCTACGAACAGGCACTTGCACGACGCGAAGCAAACACCCATAACGTGAAAGAAATCGGGGAAATTGAAGGACGGGGCTTCTTCCGTGCTCCTTGGTCGGCAATCGGTTCTGCAGGAGAAACCAAACTTGCAGAAAAAGCGTACAGTGTCCGCTGCCTTGTCCACCCAGAGGGACAAGTTCCTGTAGAGCTCACTCCTGAAAATGACCTTATCGCCTACATCGCAAAGGCCTACTAAAGCAGGTAGGCAGACAAAAGTTGGGAAGAGAAGTCCTGCCAACCACTTGCGGAAAAAGTTTGCCGCACAGAGTTTTCATGTGTGACTTTCATTCCCCATACAACGCTCAGAGAACAAGGAAACTCTGTAATTTTCAGTATATCTCAGTCACTTGCCCGAAACGCTCGACAAACCTCTTAGAAAAAAGCTGAGAAAGTGGCAATATGACAGCGTGCGCTCGACAAGAAATTTAGCATTCGTTGATGTCTCAGGATTCACGACCTACACCGAAGTCGAAGGCGACGAGGCTGCGCTCGAAGTTCTCGCCGCATTCCGGACACTCCTGCGTGCCATAGCCTCCCGCCGAACGGTGCGGATCGCCAAATGGTTGGGTGACGGTGCAATGCTCATTGGACTCGACACCATGTCATTGATTTCTGCTGTGCTGGAAATTGAATGGCACATGGTCAAATCAAACGCACCCTTGCCGATTCGGAGTGGCGTCACAAAGGGCGAGGTGCTCATGCTCGACGGTGATGATTATGTCGGACGTGACGTGAACCTCGCGGCCCGTCTCTGCGACATTGCACATTCCCACCAAACCCTCATTCCAACTTCTCTCCTCTCCTGTGCGCCCACCTGGGCCGTTGCGAGCCCGGCAGGAAACCGCGCCATTCGCGGTTTCCTCACTCCGATCTCCCTCACGTCTTTGGTCCTCCCGGAAAACATGCACACCTGGCCAACAACTTCCGCAAGTGATGACTCAACGCCGGCATGGTCTCCGGTCTAAAACTTTCGAGGACCCCCTGCGCAAAACCCACGCGACGATCTGTCCCACACATAATGAAAAATGCATTTTGCAAGGCTCTATCCGGTCGCGACAGCAGCAACCCAACACGCAGCCATAAATCCTGAGAAAAACGACGGCACCAGCTACCTTCAGGCCGGGAAAAACCATGCAGTGCATGGTTCGCGTTCTTCTCGCCTTGCGGCGAGAAGAACATTTTTCTCTTTAAAACTCGCTCAGAGTTCCAAACCAGTGATACGCACACCACTACGCGCTTTATAACGCATGTTGATGTCGATCAACACAGGGGTCAGCGCTTCAAGGGCAGTGGCATTCTGCAACTGACCGGCCTCTACGGCACGCAATCCCGCTACTGAATTCACCAGTTCTTTCACTATTTTTATCGCGGAGTCATCGTCTCCGGCAATGAGCACATCAAAATCAGGAACAGCAGAGCTATCGAGCATCACTCGGGCAGGAAGATGGTGCATCGCAGCGATGACCCGCACTTCAGGAAGGCGGGATTGCAGACGCACCGCAATAGAACCTGAGGCAGGCAAAAGCGGTTCAGGCCTCCCCCCATGAAACGCGATGGCATTCACCATGGAAACAAGAACTTTTCCCCGTAATTGCGGCTCAAAGCCTTCTGCCGTCGTCACCGCCCCCTGCCAGGGTACCGCCAGCACAATCAGGTCGGCTTTCCCTACGACGTCCTCATTGCGAGCGCCAGATATCGTTCCGACCAGCACACTGTGAGAAAGTTCTTCCGCACTTTTTTCTGCACGCTCGATATCACGTGATCCTAAAAACACGTCATGTCCTGCTAAAGCACAGCGATATCCCACACCTTTTCCCGCTGGACCTGTTCCTCCCAAAATCCCGACAAGCATCACACACTCCTCAAAAACACAAACTTTTACTCTCACAGGCGTTCTCGGGCACGGCTTTTACGTCGTCGCCTTCACCAAGCATCATTTGCTTGCCACAAATACCCTGTCGAATAGACAGCACACAAAAAGCTCCTAAAGAAAGGCAATATGCACAAATCTTTGCGTGCTACACAAAAAGTAAACACGCGAACGCGTTCCTTCGTTCACAAGTACGGTACTCTGCACCGATGAGTGTCAGATCACCTTTTCCCGCACCTTCGATCCCGCCCTACGGATACGGAACGCTTGCTGAGATTGTCCCTTCAGGACTCGCACTCTTACTTGACAATTGGCCAGACCCATTAGGCTTGAGAGAACGCGTGGAACACGTCCGACGCGTCTGCTTGTACTTGATCGACGGGCTTGGCGCCACTGCCATACGCGACTATGGAGATACCGCTCCAACCTTGCGTGAACTCCTCCAGGCAGAAAACAGTTCTGTTATTCGCACCTGCTTTCCCTCAACAACAGTCACAAGCCTCGCGTCCATTGGCACAGGACTTACCCCAGGACGCCACGGCCTCGTCGGTTACACCATCAACTGGCAAGCAACAGGAGAGATCATCAACCTGGTGCGCTTCTCCCGATATGGGGCCTCTCCCAATAAGACAATCACTGACGCGCTCTTCCCTCAAAAAATACAACCTCATCCGACTCTTTTCGCGCAAGCTACCGAGGCCGGAATTCCGGTCATTTCCTGCACAAATACCCTTTATGAGGGAAGTGGTCTCACGCAAGCAACCCTACGCGGCACACTCCCGCATGGTTGGACCCAGCCAGAAGAAGCCCCCACACAAGCAGCCAAAGCTGCGGCAGAGCACGACCGTTGCTTTATCTATGCGTACCACCCTTCTCTCGACCGGATCGGTCATGTCTCAGGCGTAGGGTCAGATCCCTGGCTCGAAGAACTCGCTCGTGTCGACAACCATGTGCAGAACATGCGCGCACAGTTACCCTCGGACACTCTCCTTATGGTGACAGGGGACCACGGCATGATGAATATTGATGAAGAAAAAAAAATCGATTTCGATACCACAGAAGCTCTGCAAGAGGGAGTGCGCTCGCTCGGAGGCGAACCACGCATGCGCCATGTCTACACATTAAAAAACGCCGGCGATTTTGTTCTCGAAACCTGGCGTGATTTTCTTGCAGACCAGGCATGGGTGGTATCCAAGCAGGAGGCTCTGCAAAAAGGATGGTTCGGCCCAGTTGTCGAGTCCCGCGTCCTCCCCAGCATCGGAAATGTGGTCGCAGCCTTCACCGACGCTCCAAGCGGCATATTCCAAACAAAAGTCGACAATTTACAGTCGCGCTTGCGCGGTCACCACGGCAGCTTCTCCGAAGCGGAATCTCACATACCTCTTCTCATCTCCCGCTAAAAAAGCTCTTCGGAGAGCCTCGCGCGTAAGCTTTGTCTGTGAGCGCTCTTCTCAGTCTCCAAATGAACGTCCCGGCAACAGAAAAAGCCATTGCATCATTCCAGCAACTTGCTTTCAAGCTGGAGAATGCAAGCCCTACTGCAGAAACCGGAGTCCTACAAATCGGTTCTGTTCAGGTGCATATGGCATTTTCCAACACCCCTCCTTTTGGTTTGTCTTCCTGGACTTTTCAGGGAGACGAAGACACTTCCATCCGCCTCGACCCCAGTGTTGCACCACCCACTTTCACGCAAATAACCCCCCCTCCCACAGTCTCCGCCTCTCACCCGAACGGGGTCACAGGCATCGACCATGTGGTAGTGGTGGTTCCCTCTCTTGACGCGCTCGTTGCCGGCATGGAAAGTTTTGTGAAAGTTCCCTGCAAACGACGCACTGAAGTGCGCGGCCTGCCCGCCGCCTTCTTTCGAGCAGGCGAAACAATCCTCGAAGTTGTAGAAATGCGTGGCCAACAGCCTCCCCGTATCTGGGGATTGGCCTTTTCCACCCCAAATCTCGACGCGACAATCAGGGCGGTACACACGCACGGCGGTAAAATCAGCAAAGCCAAGCCTTCTCTTCAGGGCGGACGGATCAGCGCCTCTCCTTTTGATGGGGGCGCCGATATCTCCGTTGCCTTCATCGAACCCCCACCCGCAAAGAAAACCTAAAAAACACGCGCGAAGACTCACACCCAAAAATTCGCCGCTCATCCACTACCCAAAAGAAGCAATACGCCAACATCTCCGCCAAAAAAACCTCAAGCCTTTGTCATCTCCGGTAATAATCGACAATAATCGCCAAAAGGCTTCATTGCACGACACCCGATGCACAACACAAAATGAGACCATAGGGGCAGGAGAACACTGTGGGGCAGGACGGACCATTCACCAAACCGCCCACTGCTGGGATCGTGCTCATCGGCAACGAATTGTTGTCCGGCAAGATCCAAGATGCAAATGGGCCATATCTCATCTCGCTCTTACGCCGTAGTGGCATTGACCTGAACGAGACCCATGTGGTGAGCGATGACATAGATGCAATTGTTGAAACTGTCAACCTCTGCCGCAAGCGCCGAGATTATTGCTTTACTTCGGGAGGCATCGGCCCAACTCATGACGATGTCACAATGGCAGGAATTGCCGCAGCCTTCGATGTCGACATGGAAGAACGAGCCGAGCTCGTCACCGTGATCGAGTCCTATTTTGGGACCGGACCAAAAGGCAAAGCCTGGCGAAAAATGGCGTCTATCCCGTCAAATTGCCAGCTGATCCATACAGGAACAACCTGGCCTCTCTACACAGTCGAAAACGTTTATATTCTTCCGGGCATCCCCGATATTTTTCAACGCCAAGCCGATATGATCGTTGCGACCATCGATAGCGTGCCGATCATCACAAATATCGCCTATTTTAAGATTGGAGAGGGGGAACTCGCTGCTATTCTCACGAAACTCGCGCATGAATACAACGGTGTGGTCGCCATCGGGTCCTACCCACTCCTCTCTCACCCCGATTACCAGGTGAAAGTCACGCTTGACAGTCGCGACCAGGATGCCCTGGAAAAAGTGACAGAACGTCTTGTTCGTGCTTTTCCCAGCCAGATGATTCATGCGCTCGACCGAAACGCCGGCTGATACTCCACGCATAAGTCCCCCGTCCTTTTCCCCTGTTCTTTCAGAAAACTTGCGACCAACAGAGCCGGTCGCAAGTGGCAAATCCGAATTCGCCAAACTCTTCCTGTCACATATACGTAACCTGTTTTCCAGCGAACCGGTCCAACAGAAGCACACACCGCGTGGAAACTGTATTTTTTTCCTTGGTCAGACATCATCTGGCCGACACTCATAAGGTGAAAATTTACTTTTATGCTGCTCTCTTCCCACGCTTTAACTGATTTTTACGCATTGCCAAAACAGAATATTCAGACGAACTCATGACACCTGCCGAAACCTCCCGGAAGAAACGGATGCAGCGAAAGTTTTCTCGTGTCGCAATCGTGAACCGCGGTGAAGCCGCGATGCGATTCATCCACGCTGTCGAGGAACATAATCGAGAGCATACGTCTCCTCTTACGACCATTGCCCTGTACACAACAGCAGACAGAGATGCCTGCTTTACGCGCGAGGCCCATGAGTCTTACTGTCTCGGCCCCGCGACGCGCACGACAGAACAGGGCGAAACACAAAGCGCCTACCTTGATTACAACCTGCTACGGCAAGCCCTGACACAGGTCCGCGCGGACGCCGTCTGGGTTGGCTGGGGTTTCGTGGCCGAACAGGCAGAATTCGCGGAACTCTGCCAAAATCTCGGCATAGTTTTCATTGGCCCACCACCCGATGTGATGCGCGAACTCGGGAATAAGATTACCGCCAAGCACCTTGCAGAAAGTGCCAAAGTTCCTGTCGCGCGCTGGAGCGGAGGGCCTGTTCCATCAGTTGCAGCCGCCGAAACCCATGCCGACGAAATCGGCTATCCCCTTCTCATCAAAGCAGCCTCAGGAGGCGGTGGACGCGGCATCCGAAAGGTAACCGAACCCAGTGGCCTCTCTTCTGCGTTCACACGCGCCCAAGAAGAAGCGAAAGCGAGTTTCGGCGATCCCACTGTCTTTATAGAGGAGCTCCTTCCAAGGGCTCGCCATATTGAAGTACAAGTCATCGCCGATAATCACGGAACTGTGCAAATAGTCGGCATACGCGACTGCACTATCCAACGGCGAAATCAAAAGGTGATCGAGGAATCGGCTTCGGTAGTCCTTGATCCCGCAGACGAAAAAGCCGCCCGTACTGCTGCGCTCCGTCTCTGCCAGACAGTTGGTTACCAAAACGCGGGAACCGTCGAGTTCCTCTACCTCCCCGCCAAAGACAATCGCCCTTCCCGCCTCGCTTTCATGGAAGTAAACACTCGTTTACAAGTTGAGCATCCCGTCACTGAAGTGACCACTGGACTTGACCTTGTCAAACTGCAATTGCACGTTGCAAAAGGAGGGCATCTCAACGACACGCCCCCTCCTACGACTGGTCATGCCATAGAAGCACGGCTTAATGCCGAAGATCCCGAACGCGACTTCGCTCCGGCCCCCGGAAAAATCGCGGCATTCCGACTGCCCACAGGACCGGGCATCCGTGTCGACACAGGAGTACGAGAGGGCGACAGCATCCCGGCAGAGTTCGACTCCATGATCGCCAAGATCATTGTCTGGGGGCAGAACCGACAAGAAGCACTTGCCAGACTCGAACGGGCCCTCGCCCAGTGCACAATTGTCGTAAAAGGCGGCACAACGAACAAGGCCTTTCTGCTTTCTCTCCTGCAACAACCTGAGGTCAAAGCGAGCACAGTAGACATCGATTGGCTGAACCGCCTCACAGCCACCGGAGCCCACATAAATCGAAAGCACGCCGAAATAGCTCTCGTCCAAGCAGCCATAGAGGCTTACGACGCGGAAACAGCGGTCGAACAAGCCCGCTTCTACTCGACAGCCGCCAGAGGCCGACCCCAAGTTCGCAACGAAATCGGTGTCAACATCGAGTTCCGCCTGCACGGCGGAACATACAGCGTGCATGTCGACCGCCTGCAAAAAAACCAGTACCGCGTCCAGGTGGAAAACGCCTCTATCACTGCCGAAATTCGCAAACAAGACAAATTTGAACGGCGACTTACTTGTTTCGGACAGACACATCGTGTCATTTCCGTGATTGACGGACCAGACCATCTCATAGAAGTAGATGGCGTCCCACATCGGGTCTCCAGAGACGACGGCGGTATAGTACGAGCACTTGCCCCTTCTGTTGTCGTCAGAATCCTTGTCGCGCCAGGAGACAAGGTGCATGCGGGCGAAACAATCGCCATTTTGGAATCCATGAAAATGGAAACCGCTGTGGCGGCGCCCTTCTCGGGACAGATCAGGGCAGTGCATGCCACCTCGAACACGCAAGTGGACGCGGGAACGCCCTTACTACAAATCGACGCGGAAGAACGTCCCTCTTCAGGAATGGAAAACGACGAGACCCGGCTGCTCTTTCACAGAGAAAAAGACCAGGGAAACCAGACAAATAGCATGGATCTCCTGCAGTCTCAGATGCTGGGCTTCGATATCTCCGCAGCAGACGCGTTTGAGAGCATCGCCCACACGGACCAGACTGACGCTCGAGAAAAAGCGATCCTCGAGATTTTTGCAGACATTTGCTCTATCAGCCGCCGCGAACGAGAAACCGATGTTGCGCTCCCCGGAGAAAACGAAGACCGACGCAGCCCATCCGAGCATTTTCTGCTCTATCTCCGCGCGGTTGAAAGTGCCGGCACAGGGCTCCCTTCCACCTTTCTCGACCAGCTACTCCAGACTCTTTCCCACTATGGAGTGGAATCTTTTGATCACTCTCCAGAACTCGAGGAAGCCCTGCTTCTCCTCTTCAAATCACACCAGCGTATCGAACGTCAAGCTCCAGTTATCACAGCTATTTTACACCGACAGCTCAAAGCATATGCTGGACAGCACACCCTCGATACTCCTGCGAATTTCGAGCACTTACTCGATCGTCTCGCCTCAAGTACAACAAGCAGATTCCCCGAAATTGCCGATATCGCCAGAGAAATCCGCTACACCTGTTTCGATAAACCCATTCTCGACAAAAAACGCTCGCAGGTATACGCGGAAATGGACGAACATATCGCGGCAATCCGCGATCCCTCAGAGGCCACAGAACGCGCGCAAAACCTAAAAGCGCTCATCCAATGCCCACTGCCTTTGCGCGCGCGACTTACACACCATGTCCTGAGCGAGCCCACCCCCCTACGTCAGACTTTGCTGGAAATTCTGGCCAAGCGGTACTACCCCGATCACGACTTCAGCGAATTCTGGTTTCCGGACACCGAGGCTGGACCCATTGCGGTGAGCCAATGGGTAGAGTCCGGGAACGGGCCAAAGGGAGAAGACCTCACCGTCTCCCTTCTCACTCTTGCCACCACAGAGAAAAAACTCGACCATGCCGTGCAGAATATCCTTGGGCTGGCTGCTTCTCTCCCCCCTGATCATGTTGCCGAAATAGACTTTCACCTGTCGTACAGGGATTCTTTGCCCATGGAAAAAGAGCTTTCCACACGGCTACTTGCCCTTTTGCACAGTCAACAGCTTCCCAAAGGGCTCCGCCGTGCAACCTTCATGGCGGCAACCTCCACACCATCAGTCACCGGAGAAGAACAGTACTTCACCTTTCGTCCTACGCAAGAGGCCACCACCACACTTGCACACAAAAACCCAGACAAAAATGGCGACAGCCCAACACAAGAGACCCTGCCACAAAAACAGCAAAAGGACCCGTTGCCTCCCCTCCAGCAGGCAAAAAACCAGTTTATCGAGGATCGGCTTGTTCGAGGCATGCATCCGGCGATCGCAGAACGACGACGGCTCTGGCGTCTCGCCAACTTCGACATCGAACGCCTGCCCGTTCCCGGAAATGTCGTCGCGTTATTCCGCGGGAAAGCCAAAGAAAACCCAAAAGATGAGCGTTTCTTCGCCCTTGCCGAAGTACATGATCTTACAGAAGTGCGGGACAAGAACGGCACACTGCTGGCCGTTCCCGAACTCGAACACGTGCTCCTCGATGCGTTCAGCACTATTCGGTCGGCTCGTACACGCCATCCGGAACGAGACCGCATGGTCTGGAATCGCGTCATGCTCTCGGTCCGTCCGCCCCTGCGTTACTCATCAGCAGAAATCCAACGGATCGCCCAAAAATTGGCAGGAGCAACCGAAGGGACTGGACTCGAGGCTGCAGTCGTCCAAGTGCAAATGCGCAGTCCACGCACAGGAAGACTGCGCCCGCTCGTCCTGCACATGTCGAACCCAACGGGAACGGGGTTTACACTCAAGGTGCAAGACCCACCTACGACCCCTTTGGTACCGCTAACCGAGTACACACAAAAAGTTGTGAAAATGCGACGCCGGGGTTTGCATTACCCGTATGAAACAGTAGAAATCCTGGCTCCCTCCACGAGTGGCAACGGCATCCCCGGCGGCAGCTTCGTCGAATACGACCTCGAACCCAGCAAAGATGCGGCAAACACGAAGCCATACAATTATGATGACCAGCTTGTTCCCGTACGCCGACCCCCTGGCCAGAACAAAGCCAATATCGTTCTGGGAATAGTCCAAAACCATACTGAAAAGTATCCAGAGGGGATGGAGCGGGTCATCCTCTTGTCCGACCCCTCACGTGGCCTCGGATCCCTTGCAGAAGAAGAGTGCCGTCGCATTATCGCTGCTCTCTCACTCGCAGAGAAAAAACGCCTGCCTGTCGAATGGTTTGCCACATCTTCCGGTGCCCGCATCTCCATGGAAAGCGGCACAGAAAATATGGACTGGATCGGACGAGTCCTGCGCCGCATTGTCGAGTTCACACAAAAAGGCGGAGAAATCAACGTGGTGGTATGCGGCGTCAATGTCGGCGCGCAGCCCTATTGGAACGCGGAAGCCACGATGCTGACGCACACAAAAGGCATCCTCATCATGATGCCCGAATCTGCAATGGTCCTTACCGGAAAACAAGCACTGGACTATTCCGGTGGGGTCTCCGCCGAGGACAACCTCGGGATTGGCGGCTTCGAGCGTGTCATGGGGCCAAACGGGCAAGCCCAGTACTGGGCAAAAGATTTACGGCATAGCTGCAAAATACTCCTCCAGTACTACGAACACTCCTATATAAAGCCGGGAGAGCGGTTCCCGCGTCGCGCCGTCACCACCGACCTCGCAATTCGTGACATTTCCCGTTTTCCCCACCCTACCGAGGGTTTTCAGACGGTGGGAGACATTTTCCATGAGGACACGAATCCCGGACGCAAAAAACCCTTCGATATCAGAACGGTCATGCGTGCGGTCATAGACCAAGATCTCCAGCCTCTCGAACGATGGTTTGGTCTTGCCCAAGGAGGAGAAACCGCCGTTGTCTGGGATGCCCATGTCGGCGGCATTCCCATGTCCTTACTCGGTATGGAATCAAGGCCCCTCCCCCGCCAGGGACTGATCCCTGCAGATGGGCCGGATGCTTGGACATCGGGCACTCTTTTCCCACAATCATCAAGAAAAATCGCTCGCGCGCTCAACGCGGTTTCAGGAAACCGTCCCGTGGTTATTTTGGCAAATCTCTCAGGTTTCGACGGTTCTCCAGAGTCCTTACGAAAACTCCAGCTTGAATATGGCGCGGAAATCGGTCGAGCAGTTGTCAATTTCAAAGGACCTATTGTTTTTTGTGTGCTCTCTCGTTATCACGGAGGTGCCTTCGTTGTTTTCTCGGGCACACTCAATGACAACATGACAGTCGTGGCACTTGAAGGCGCAAAAGCTTCGGTAATCGGAGGTGCTCCTGCTGCAGCAGTTGTCTTCGCTAAAAAAGTACGCATGCAAACTGAAAAAGATAAAGAGATAAGTGCGCTACAACAACAGATTTCAAACGCAACAGATAGCACTGCCATAGCCCGTCTTCAAACTGAGTTTGATGAGGCTTTCATCCGAGTCCATGCCGAACAACTCGGACAGATAGCGAATGAGTTCGATGCTATTCACACTATTGAGAGAGCACACGCCGTAGGATCAGTGCATGAAATTATTACTGCGATAAAACTCCGGTCTTTTCTGATTGAAAAACTAGGACAAACAACAAGTCAGATCTAAAAAAACACAGCGAGAGACAGTATGTCACGAGATTCCCTCAAAGAGAATCTCGGATAGAAAATACAGCAATATAGGTTGCTGGAAAGTCAAAAGACACGTGCTCGCAAAAAAGTACCGACCGCACTGAGTGCAAAAAAGGAAAAACAGACATAAATACGGTCGGTACTGACCTTAGCCAAAGGAAATCACCTAGGAACCACGCGGGAAAAAGACAATTCAATCACACCGCGTCTGTTCTCTCGCTCATAGCGCACGGATCATCAGACATCGAACGAAAAAAGGGGAGAAACACACAGTAACCAGGATATTAATCAGTGTTCTCTACACAACCTCAACCAACAGGAACATTCCTGTTCCGCTCCTGAGGAATACCTGCGGCCTTCATTACTGCAGCCGGCACTCCCATTGCCCGAAAAGCCGTATATGTAATACCTTTACGCTCCGCAAAGCTCTTCGCAACTTCCACGAACTCTTCTTCTGCCCGCTCGTTACTGTCCTCTGCTTCCGCTGCCTCAAGACGATTCTCAAGATCAATCCGCTGTTGAATCAGCTCAAGTTTTGCAAGCGGATTCCCTTCATCTTCAATAGTTTCAATCGTCTCTTTAAGACGGCGCTGCAATTGGTCTCTCGACACTCTCCGACCCGGTTGTTTCCGAGCTTCCAAAGTCTCAAGATACCGTCGCACAACCGCGCCTTCAGCACGTCCCGCGGCAATTGCCGCCTTGTGGTCCTCGCTCATCCTGCGTTTTTTCTTCACAGAATCCATAAAACGTCCTCTATGACAACAAGTAGAGTATTGCCTCTCAATTGTCGGGACCCAAATGCTGTTGACGCCGTGAGAGAAACCTTGTTCTTACGGCGCGTCCTGGCGACATGACCGCGAAATGATCGCAACAGAAAATCAACATCAGCTGGCCCGCTCCGCTGCCTACTCTAACACCTCACGATATCTAATCTCCGCATTTAACGCTTCTACAAAATAGCTTTGGAGAAAGTCTAAACAAAGTCGACATCGAGTACGGATTATCTTGAGAGCTATTCTGATCAAAACAAATAGTACTCAGTCTTGTCTGCATTCACTGCTTCTCACTGCGTATGTTCCTCTTCCTTCCTGACCATTTCCCAATTCGTCGCCATAACCCTTGTGAGTATCTTCACCAAGGCATGCCTTCCTCAGTATCTCCCGTCATTCTGAAAGAATGCAGGAAAGGAACAGAGCACAATGCCCCAACAAGCTCTCGATGACCTTCCCTCAACTTCCCAACAACCTTCTTCCAAGCTTTTCTCAGTCTCTTCACAAGTCTCCACGAAAAGCAACTTTAAAAACTAAACCGTACTAATCTATTCGTCGCCAAGAACAAAAAATCGGTACACAGACCCAGAGGTGAGTACGCTCGTAAGAGCAAGGCGGTCGGACATCCCAACAACCACCCCGACAGTAAAGATCAGGACAAAGTCTTTCCCGCGGCAATTTTCCCTTCTCACACATGGAGCGTCCATTCAAATGGATCCCCTGCACCCCGAGTTCGCAAACGCCGTTAGTCAAAACGTTTTAAACGCACTCGATCAACTCGAAAAGCAAACTCCCCCCGACCCTGCCTTTGCTCTGATCTTTGAAGAGCTACGCGGGCTTATCAAAGCTGGTGGAAAACGGATTCGCCCCATTTTTATGTTCTGGGGATACACAGCAGCATCAGGCTCAGAAACCGACATTATTCTCGAAGTTGGAACAGCATTAGAACTCGTGCATCTCTGCGCTCTCGTACACGATGACATTATGGATGGGTCGACTACTCGACGAGGGAGACGTACTCCTCACCTTGCTTTTGCAGATGCCCACGAGAAAAACCATTGGAAAGGAAATTCCACGCACTTCGGCACATCTGCCGCAATGATGGCTGGAGACCTTACCTTGGTCTTAGCCGATCGGCTCATGGAACACGCCGCTCGCGACGGTGATGGCTGGCATCGTAGTTTTACCCATTTCACGGAAATGCGGCTTGAAGTGGTGATTGGCCAGTATCTCGATCTCGTTGAAGGTTACAGACATCTTGCAAACTCAAATACAGCCCTGGAAATCGCAAAATTAAAGACAGCAAAATACACAGTCGAACGTCCGCTTTTAATCGGGGCAGCGTTGGCGAATAGCCCCATATCCCTGGAATCCACCCTATCCGCCTTCGGCATTCCGCTCGGCATTGCATTCCAACTACGCGACGATCTTCTTGGTGCTTTTGGGGACGAAAAACGAACAGGAAAACCGGTTGGCATCGATTTCCGGGAAGGAAAACAGACTTATCTCGTCGCACGCCTGCGCGAACTAGGAACCCCAGCCCAATGGAAACTTGTCGACTCCCTACTCGGAAACCCCGACATCACGGAAAAAGACATGAATGACATGCGAGACATTTTCCTCACGAGCGGGGCAGTGAATGATGTCGAAAACCGCATCGACACTCTTGCAGAAGAAGCCAACAATGTGATCGAATCGGCCAGAGAAACTATCCCAGATCATGTTGTCGATGCGCTCGCAACCCTCGCGCAAAAAATAGCCTACCGTGATACATAATCAGACATAGACACAGATACGGAAAACAAACGAAAGAGAATCTACTTCCCTGAGTGAAATGCTGACCTTTTCCCGAAAGACAGCTTCTTCACTTCCCCTCTACACCCATTCTCTAGGATCATAATTTGCGCTTGCGTCCCACTCTTTCCTCTCTCGCACTACACAAGCAAAATAATATCACTCCACAACAAGCCAGATTCAAATACCCCGACAATCATCTTTCCAACACAAACCACCAAAACACTAGCCATAATCCAGGTTTCTCCGCTTTCTCTCGTTTCTCCGGCTTTTTCCGACAAAAACAGGGACAACAGGGGCTCACCCTCACCGTTGTCCTCCTCGCCACCTTCTCGACAAACCTCTCCCTCACTATCCTGACCGCAGTCACCGACAACATTGCCGACGAATTCGGGACCGAAGTCACGAGCGCGGCTTGGGTCACCCTGGCTCCAATGATTGTTTCTGCTCTGCTTACTCCCGGAGTAGGCCGTGCTGCTGACACGTATGGACGGAAACGAGTCTGGATGCTCGGAATGGGTATCGGCATTATCGGGATGGTCGGTTGTGCACTTGCCCCCAGTCTCCCTGCCCTTATCTTTTCCCGTATCTTGACCGGAGCAGGAACAGCCATCACGATACCTTCGGGTATGGCAATTGCGACAGCCGCCTACCCACCAGAAAAACGCGGCGGCCCCGTCGGGCTCTTTCAGTCAATTCTCGCCTTCTCTCCTGGAGTTGGACTTGTGCTTGGAGGCGCCCTGGCGGATACTTCCTGGCGCGCGATCTTCTGGGCCCAAATCCCGTTTTCCCTGCTGGCTCTGGCACTCGCCACCCTGATATTCACCGAGCAAAAGGTCGAAACAACAGAGAAATTCAACTTGGTAGGCGCGATGCTCGGCGCTGGAATGCTGGTCGGAGGACTGCTCGCGATTTTGCAGGGACCAGCATGGGGAATAACAGCCCCAGCCACAATCGCGACACTTGCGCTCGCACTCATTTGCGGTCCTCTTTTTATCTGGGAAGAAAAAAATTCCGCAAATCCCGTGCTTCCCATCAAGTTACTCACCGAGGATCGCCTCGTGACCTGGGCTTGTGCCGTACGTGGCATCGCGAATCTCCCTTACCTTGGGAGTTTCATCGTGCTCCCGCTCCTTCTCATCAATGTGCACGAGTGGGAAACAGGAACAGCAGCTTTTGCCCTTATCGCCCGACCTGCTGCGATGGCGATATTCGGCCCTATCGCAGGTGCACTCATCAATCGCGGACGATCTCCTTCACTGCTCTGCGCAGTCGGAGGCATCACCATCACCATAGGAATTACCTGGCTGGGTTTTCTCGATATCCCCTCCGCTTCGCCCGGGAAAGCCTCTCTTGTCTCCGCTTCTCTTCTCGCGCCCCTACTCACTTGCGCGCTTATCTTCAAAGGCGCAGGATTAGGCCTATTGAGCACAGGTGCTGCCACGATCGTGACACAACGGGCAAATGACCAAGACCTCGGCGCAGTCTCAAGTGTTCTCGCCATTGTGCAAACTGTCGCAAACACTGCGGGCATCGCGATCATGCTGACTATCGTGCAAATCGGAAATGGTGCTCCGACCGAAGCAGAACAAGCCGCGGGAGTCAACCCAAACCCCGAAGCCTATACGTTCGCCTTTCTCATAGCAGGGAGCATCGCACTGCTCGCAACCCTGAGCGCATGGCAGCTCCACCGTCTCACAAAAGCCGGCAATACAACCAGCACAAGTGCCTAACCCGGGGTTTTTTCCAGAAAATCCCGGCACATGACCACTGCGAAAACGAGCGCCATTCTCTCTCTCATGCAAGAGTTTCACGTCATCCCCGCACCCAGACCAAGACCTACCTCACCATATCGGGGTCACCCACTGCACCACACGCCCCCATTCGTAGAAGGAATCCACTGTGTGCAACAAGTAACATTGCCGCAACCCCTCTCGGTGGAGCGCTATCGCAGACAGTCCTGGACCGTTTCCCCGACCACCACTCTGTTATCAACTACGAGAGCAGTTGCCCACCATGACGGACACGACGAATACAAAGACAACAGCAGCGACCGCGCCGAAAAAACCCCGCTGGCGATTCCACTGGAATCATCTCTTCTCCGAAATAGTGACCACCAATATCTGCACCGGGTGTTCTGGCTGTATCGTCGCGTGTCCCCACGATGTCCTGCAATATGATGACAAATGGCACCCCGTTCTCATGGGAAAGGCCCATGTCGAAGGTGACGACTCACACTGTGTGCACGGCGAGAAAGCTTGCACAATGTGCACCCGGGCTTGCCCTCGCTTCCGTGACTGGGAACCAGAAATCGACACACACCTTTTCGGTCGTCCACGCGAGCGCACCACCGACACTGAACTTATCGGCATCTACCAATCCATCCTCTTGGTAGAAGCCACAAACGAGACAATCGCAAGGCTCGGCCAGGACGGCGGACTCGCCTCTGCCATGCTGATCTTTTGCCTGGAAAAAAAATATATCGACGCGGCCCTCGTGAATTACTACGACAAAGAATGGAAGGCCACTCCCGGCGTGGCGTGGAACAAAGAAGACGTCCTACGGGCAGCAGGTTCTCGCTACACATATTCAGCCAACACCCTGGCCTATCAAGAAGCCATTGACACAGGTGCCGAAAAGCTTGCACTCGTCGGAATGAGTTGTCAGTCTTCAGTTCCTCCCGCCATGATGCGGCGCGGTGCCCGCAAACCAGGAAAAAAGTTCGTCCTCAATATCGGCTTGCTCTGCTCCAAAACGTTTACTGACGACATCTACGAGAACCTGATCGAAGCGGAATATGGCGTGAAACGCACAGAGATCCGCAAAGTCAACATCAAGGGAAAGCTGCAACTCTGGCTGGAAAAAGACGTCAAAGACGGCGATTATCTAGAAATCCCTCTGAAAGAATGTCACCCTTTTACGCGGGAAGGCTGTAAAACCTGCCCTGATTTCTCTGCCGAGCATGCCGACATTTCCATGGGAGGAATCGGAAAATACAATGGGCGCACGCTCACCATTGTGCGCACAGACACCGCAGCCGGCATCCTGAAGGAGATGCAGGAAGAAGGCTGGATTCGCGTCTGGGACGCGGTAGACGAAGATCCCGGGGCAGTCGCACTCATGCGCAAACTCGCGAAAAAATCCCGCAAACGCTGGCCTATCGCGGCAGACAACCCACATGGACCAGAAGCCGCTGCTCCTGGCGTGACTCCTCAGCCTCCGCCCGCACCCGCGCCCACGAACCCCCCAAGCTGAGCTGCGCACTGTGCACACAGATCAGCGAGAGGTTTCCCTCAAAGAAATCTGCACTCCCTGCACCGCAGTGGGATCAAGCATCCAGACCGTCTCACCGCCGGCTCCTGCACAGCTTGTCGCCTGCACCCCGGCAGCCTGTAAACGCTCTATGCCATCTGCAAAATCAGCGACTTCAAGGGCAAGAGCACACGCACCCTCCCCACGCGCCGCCAGACGATCCGCAGCCCATCCTTCCCCCGATGGGGTCACAAGCTCGATCTCTGCGTTCGCCATACGCACACCACGTGCTACAGTGCCCAACTCTGGCACCTCATAAGAAGGACCTACTTCTTCAAGACCAAAAAGATCAGCAAACTGGCCAATCGTCTTTGTGATATCTGTTGTGATCCAGCTGAGATGACGGTAACCAATCACCTGGAGAAAAGGATCTTTTGCCTGAGGATCGGCATAGGGACTCGACGCGACTCCACCGCCTGGAGTCGCCAGTTCCAACAAAGTACCCCCCACCGATTTGGGGTGCACAAAACCAATACTCCCCGCCAGACCAGGACGCGGGACCTTGTCAATGAGACGAACTCCAGCTTCTTGCAAAGCAACCAGTTCAGCCGCCACATCAGAAGACTCGAAACACACATGATGGACACCACCCCGCTTTCCAAAACGGGCAATCGCACCTTCAGCATCTAAAGGTTCAAGCAGTTCGATTTCCCCATCCCCGCAAGGAAGCAAGACTGCACGCACCCCTTGAGAAGGAACAGTTGCTTCCACTCCTACGCGAAGGCCAAACCAGTCACGCCACACCGCGACCCCAGCCTCGATAGTCGAACAAACAGTAGCGACATGATGTAGACGAGAGATCATAAGCCAATCCAGAGAAAACGCGACGGAGAATACGCAACCAACATAGCGACCTTACGCCACTTCAAGCGACCCTCAACGACCTTGCAGTGACCCTATCGCGACCCTGTAACGACCCTAGGGCATCCTCTCCGTTCTCGTGCGCGTTTCCTACTTTTTTCTCCCCAGCAGTGGCGAGAAAAAAGTGAGGAGGAACTCCCGTGAAATACTTGGAAAAGCCACACAGGGGAAATATGGCGACAGGGGGTACACCTTCCCGGAATCAGGCAGGCATGACGACCTGTCACCTCTCTCCCAGACTGACCGCTCGAAGAAATCTCACATACTCCCCAGCTTCATGAGGGCTATCTCATGAAGGCTATTTCATGAGGGCTATCCAATTGCCACACGGGCCTCTGCCCAGGTCTTGCCCATCTCAGCGTCGATGTCTTTCGGAAGCCCCAGGACGCGTTCACCGATGATATTGCGCTGCACTTCGGAGGTTCCGCCCCCAACCGTGAGCGCCGTGGAAAACAAGAAACCATGATGCCAAAAAGTATTGAAGTCATTTTCGTCGGTCAACATACCGGCGCTGCCCGCGAAATATTTCGCCAGGCCCATCACAGCTTTGCCATGCTCGTCCGAAAGAGCCTTGCGAATTGACGCCTCAGGCCCAGGGAGCTTCCCGGCAACAGCCGCAGAAATTGTGCGCAGTCGAATAAGGCGAAGCAGTTCCGACTCAATGTAGAGTCGGACAAGTCTCTGACGTTCCACAGGATCTTGCGTTCCACCGGCCGCAATCACCTGGTTGACAAGATCGCGGGCGGTCGGCCCCATCCCCCACAATGCACCTTCTCGGGAAAGCGAAACACGTTCATTTCCCAAAGTCACTTTCGCAAGGTGCCAACCCTTATTGACTTCTCCTACAACATTCTCCGCAGGAATCCGCACATCATCGAAAAACACCTCATTGAAAAGATGTTGACCTGTCATCTCAATGATGGGACGCACTTCGATGCCAGGTGTGTCCATCGGGCAAATAAAATAGGTAATACCCTCGTGTTTCGGCACATCAGGATTCGTGCGCGCCAACAGAATCCCATACTTGGAGAGATGCCCTCCAGAGGTCCAGATCTTCTGGCCGTTCACAATAAATTCGTCGCCATCGCGTTCTGCCCTGGTACTCAAACCAGCCAGGTCAGATCCCGCTCCCGGCTCACTGAAAAGCTGGCACCAGATCTCTTCAGCGGACAGCAAAGGAAGAAGATAACGGTCCATTTGTGCCTGGTCACCGGCATAAATGATGGTAGGACCAGCCCAGCCAATCGCGATACCGTTCTGGGGACGGTCCACCCGCGCGGCCCGAAATTCCTCGTCAATCACAAGCTGCTCCACAGGGGAAGCATCCAAACCATATGGCCGCGGCCAATGGGGTGCAACATACCCTGCTTCCGCAAGTTCCCGCGCCGACGGCGAGGGATGGTCAGCGAGCCAAGCTCGGACTTTCTCGCGGTACCTCTCAGCTTCCTGTGGGTATTCGAAATCCACAGTGGTCCCCCTCCAGCCAGTCATCGCAGCCGGTAATCTTCTCTTATGCCTGCTTCTAGCGTACTTGATGACTTCTTTCCAGCTCGCACTCGACCTTTCTCCCGGTCTTTTCAGGGGGTTCTCTGAAAGGGTTCTCAGCTGTTTCCTCCCAACGATCCCCGCAAGAGACCTCTTTTCAAAAAACAGGTCTCTGCACGCGTCTCCATACTGATTTTTCTCCGGGGTAGAGCGCGTGAGACCAGAGACATAAAGCCGGCGACAAGATGCACGCCACGCTCTTTCCACACAAGACCGCTGCTCTCAAGGAGATCCGGTTATCGGAGCCACAGACAGATCCGCGCTGCTCTCCATCTGAAGCACAATCTTCCCGAGCACTCGCCCCCTCATCAGATGGGTAAAGGCTTCTCGAGCCTGCTCGAGTGGATAAACTGCCGCAACTCGAGGCCGCATTCGCGTGTCTTCCACAAAAGAAACAAGGTGCTCGAGATCGGAACGGGATCCCAAGGACACACCAATCACGCGTAGTCCCCGCCAAAAAATACGTCGCAGGTCGGCAGGGGGATTGGCGCCGCTTGTCGCTCCACTCACGACAAGCGTCCCACCGGGCCGCAAAGCCCGCAAACTACTCTTCCATGTGGCCTCACCCACATTCTCCAAAACAACGTCTACCGGCCCAACCTGTGATTTCACGTCATCATCGAGCGTCAACACACGATCTGCCCCGAGAGCAAGCAATTCTTTCTCTACCGCAAAATCATCTGCGAGATCGTCCGCAAACCCCTCCGCACCACCAGCTTGACCAGCAGCTTGGATATCGACCGCGCGTGGTTGTGCACGCGTACGAATCTGGGCAATCATGCGCGCACCAAGCGCTGACCCAAGTTGGATGGCAGCCACTCCTATTCCTCCTGTCGCCCCTGTGACGAGAATCGTGTCACCAGCTCCTGTTTGTGCTGCCCGAAAAAGCTGACGGTAAGCCGTGAGATACGCTGAAGGCAGACAAGCCGCTTCAATATCTGACAGATGCCTGGGTGAGGCCACCACATGATCTGCGGGAAGCACGACACTGGGCGCGAGCGTGCCATCACGCGACTCGCCTATCAGAGAAGAGCGCTCGCAGAGGGAGAGGTCATCATGGCTACAGCCATAGCAGCGAGAAGGATCCTGGCATCCCCCGAGGACCGGATAAAAAAGAACCCCGTCGCCTGCCCCGTCGCTCCCCATGACACGAGGATAAGAGAGAGGCACTGCGCTCACACCTCGCAGGGTCCATAGATCGTGATGATTAAGGGCGCCGGCACGAACAACCGCTCTGACTTCTCCAGCACTCAGAGGCGGAGGAATCAGAGGAAGCAGAGCCAGCGCGGCAAGAGGATCTTTCGGCATAGCGCGTGTGGCCATGACTGCCGGCTGAGCAAGCGACATAAAGCCCTCCAAGTCAGAACAAGGACAATACAGAAACTTCCAGTGTAGATCGCCGGCAAACCCCAAAAGGATCATGACAAAAAAACACGCACCCGCTTTTTCTCTTCTCTTCCTCATTTGGCATTACTCGCCCTTCCTCTGCGAGCATGAAAACCTCTCAGTTCACCAAAAACTATTGGAAAAATCATGAAACGTCGCGACCATATCAAACTCACGGATGACGAACGAGACGAATTTTTATCAGGAAATCTAAACTGCACTCTTGCCACAATTGATGCCAATGGATTCCCGCATTTAACAGCAATGTGGTACGCCCTAATCGATGGAAAATTTCACTTTGCTACTTACGCAAAATCCCAAAAAGTTATCAACCTCCAACAAAACCCAAAGTGCTCTGTTCTCGTTGAAGACGGTGACACGTACAGCACCTTGCGCGGCTATACCGTACAGGGCAGAGCAGACATCGTGCAAGATGCCGAACTGGCTGGTGATGTCCTTATAGAGACCTCAAAACGATACGCCGGGCTCGACGTGGGAGCAGCAGGAGAATCAGTGGAAAAGGTGATAAGAGAGCGCGGAGCAAAGCGGAGCGTCATCATTGTTCAACCTGAAAAAGTGATGAGCTGGGACCATCGAAAACTCGGTGGCACCTATTAGATAATTTATATATTAGAGGAGATATTTCAGCGCAAAAAGACATATATCAAAGATAAATATCCCTAGCTCATTCGCCATATTCCCTGAACAATAATAAAGGGAATAGGGGAAAATTCCCGATGCCCAGAACACTAACTATAAATAGAGTATCATTTATAATACAACAAACAACAACCTTCAAAAAACAATAAAAAGCTTATGCAAGAGGACCCCCTCATCGCCTGTAGTGCCTCCGTCCGGCGGGTGAGCAGCTACTAGGTGAACGAGCCGATCGCGAACCTCCACGGCTCTTCCGGGCCGCAGGAAGAAACGCGCAAAGAGATACTGTCGCTGTTACCGGTCCAAAATACGACAGACTCAGTTTCGCCCTGCAAGGCCAGTAGCACGAGGGTCCCAGGAAACCGGGGGAGGAGGTGTCAATGCCTCTTCAGCCTCCTCTCCCGGTTTCTCTCGACTGCCTCTCCTGGAACAGTCTCCTTCCTGCATTTTTCTCCACCCGGTTCCCACCTCCCCTCTCCCCTCATCTCAATGTGAACATCCAGCGAGAAACGTCCGGCAAGAAAAAAGAGTGAGCAGTCGAGTAAAAATGACAACCCGACAACGTGTAATGTGCGCGAATGGCACCTACAACAGAAACAAAGCGCAAAGCCTGGACTCTCGACAGTATTCCCCCGCTCAACGGGAAAACCGTCATCGTCACCGGCGCCAATAGCGGCCTCGGTTTCCACACGGCAAAAACTCTTGCGGCAAAAGGCGCCTGCACTCTTCTCGCCTGTCGCAACCAAAGCAAAGCCGAAAAAGCCAAGGAGAAAATCCAACAAGAACACCCTGAGGCCACACTCGAACTCCTCCCTCTCGATCTCGCTGACCTCGGCTCAGTCCGGGAGTTTGCCGCGGCTTTCACAGAGTCACACGAAAAGCTCGATATCCTCATCAACAATGCGGGGGTCATGGCCATCCCTCGACAAACAACAAAAGATGGCTTTGAAACGCAGTTTGGCGTGAACCATCTCGGGCACTTTGCCCTGACTGGACGCTTGATAGAACCAATCTTGCGATCTGCTCCCTCACGTATTGTCAGCCTCAGCAGTGGGATGCACTACACAGGAAAAATGGACTTCGCTGATCTCCAGAGCGAAAAAAGGTACGGAAAATGGAAAGCCTATGGGCAAAGCAAACTGGCCAACCTGCTTTTCGCCTTGGAACTCCAACGTCGCCTTGAAGAACATCACCCTGACGTGATCAGTCTCTCTTGTCATCCTGGATATGCCGACACCAATCTGCAAAAAGTCGGCCCAGAAATGGCAGGTTCCTCGCTCGCACAACGCTCTTGGGGCTTTGTCAACAAAGTCGTAGCCCAAGACGCCGCCATAGGAGCACACCCAACACTCTACGCTGCCACGGGAAATGTAAAAGGTGGCGAGTACTACGGTCCCGGAGGAATCGGAGGCCAACGCGGAACTCCTCCGAAAAAGGCGCGACCTTCTGCCCGCGCGCGCAACAAAAAAACCGCCGCCGAACTCTGGGAAGTCTCTTGTGAACTCACAGGAGTCGGGTACGAAGCCCTCTCCCATCCCCTCCCATAAGCTGCGGCTCCCATAAACTGCGGCAAGCTGGAGGAAAGAAGGACAGGAAGAAAAGGGCAGAAAAACGTGAGAAAAGTTTGGTTGCCGGCATTTTCTTGCCCTTCCTTTCTTGCCTTGTGTGCTGTCTGCAGTTTCTCAGCGCAAAGATCACTTTAAGAGAACACAAAGAGAAAACATCGCAGCAGTCTCTCCCAGACAGCGACAGGACACGGGGCAACACGCGCGCGAGCGCCGCGCCACAAGGCAATTCTCGAAAAAGAGGTCAGAAAAATCTAGAGACAAAGGAGCAGTCGTTCAATATCTTCCTCTTGATTCCACGCATGAGGACTCAGGCGCACGCCACCACCACGCGGGCCGGACACAACCACACCGGCCTCCCGTGCTGCATGCACAATGTCTTGTGGGGAACGAGAAGGGTGCGCGAAGGTGAGGATGCCCGACTTCTGAGCCGCAGAACGATCAGACACGATCCGCATATCCTTTTCAAGAAGACGCGCTGCAGCAAAATCCGTGAGCGACTCCACACGCTGCCAGATCTTCTCTATTCCTACAGCGGTTAAGAGGTCGAGACTCGCACCCAAAGCAGCGATACCTATTGTGTTCTGGCTACCTCCCTCAAAACGCCGCGCGGAGGCGTCTGGTACCCATGCAAGGTTATCCCATTCCGTACGATGAGATACGGAATTCCAGCCAGGTTCAAGTGGGCGCAATCGCGGGATTTGCGAAGAAGCAATGTACATGATCCCGGCTCCCTCAGGACCACATAGCCATTTATGCCCATCTGCCACAGCAAAATCAACAGGAAGAGCCTGCAGGTCCAGTGGAAGCACACCACACCCTTGAATCATGTCCACACAGAGCAGGGTCCCATACTCCCTACACAAACGGCCTAGTTCCTCAAGATCAGTGCGCCAGCCTGTACTGAACTGCACCCAAGAGACAGCGAGCACAACAGCAGGCGGACCATCTGCAAGAGCAGCAGCAAACCGCTCAATAGGCCAGCGAAGATCCTCTGCGGGCACAACATCTACGCGCGTCCCCAAGTCAGCAAGAGTCAGCCAGGGGAAAAAAGAAGAGGGGAATTCATTCCCACTCACAATCACTCTATCGCCTTCTCCCAGACCGAGGCCGTTTGCCACCCAACCGAGCCCCTCAGTCGTGTGACGCACGAAACAAATCTCACCAGCAGTCGCCCCAACAAAAGATGCAGCAAGCGCACGAACCCGTTCAACCTCGGCAGCACCCTCCCCTGAGGCAAGAATGCCCATATGCGCCGTGTTTTCCACAATACGTTGCGTTGCCTTTACTGCTTGCATCGGAAGAAGGGAAACACCTCCGAAATCAAGATACGCCCACTGCTCCAAACCCGGAAAAGAAGCGCGAGCCATGTCGAGCTCACCAGATTCACCAGCAACCTTCACCACAATTTTTCCCCTACACAGAAAGTTCTTCTACAAAGACATAAAAGGAAAAGCCTACACAAAAGAAGCGAAAAAAAATCTAAGAGTTGCGAAGCGCCGCCAAGACTGATTCAATAACGATCACAGTTTGGCAAGAATTCCTCCGCAATCAATGCAGAAAACAGCATCTACCTGATTTTCTCGACCACATTTCAGGCAGACAGGGGAATCCGGCTTGTGAATGGTAGAGACGAAATAGGCATCCGGATTTTCGGGTACAACACTTTCAGAAAGTTCATTCTTTCCTCGGTCTCCAGTAAGACCGCCCTCTCCCTTCCCCTTTTCCCCGTCCAACGCCAGGACAGCGTTGATCGCACTCGCGAGCTCGACAGCACGCGGTCCTCCATCTTCAAACTCAGTGCCCTCGGCAAAATCAGAGGAAATCGGAGCAGTCGACCGTTCCAAAGCCGACGACATGTCGACAAACAGATCCTTCTCTTCCAGAAACTGCGCAGCAGACCCGTCTTGAAAATCTTCGACTTCTTCTCGCCCGTCTTGCACCAGAGACGCAGACAAGCTTGTCCCGCATTCTGCTCCCGCCTGCTCTTCTCGGAAACTCGCAGCAAACTGCGCTGCAGTCTCCGCTTGACCATGAACCACCCGAAAACTCACCGAAACAAGATTGTCCATAGTGACATGCAAAAAAACTTGCGCACCATGGTTGCGGCATACGACAGAGAGCACATTCTCCAAAGGAACGGAGACGTCTATATCCTGTCCGTTCCTCTCGTCACTTCCCTCACGCAACATATCAGCGTCCTGAGAAACACCGAGAAATCTTTTATCGGTTACTGCCAGCACATACAACAATCCGTCATTTTCCGGGGGTGTCGCATCCAGAGGAACAGGTTCCTCCCCACTTTCACGAACCGCAAGAGCGTCATGCACAGACAAGGAACTTGCAGAAAAAGAACAGGAGGCGTCCTCAACCAGTGTCTTCTTGATAAAACGCGCCGCGACCACATGGATCAGAACTTCCCCAGTGTTCAAGTACGCTTTGATCCAGCTTCTCGGTTCTCTTTCAAAGTCGTCCCACATACTTTTCTGTTCGACCGTTGGCAGCCTAGGCTTGATTATCGCCTTGTGGCAGCCTCCGCATACTCACGGCTCAAAATAAACTAAAAATCGGAATAACGGAAACGCTTATGAGGTTAAGAAGGAAAGGATTAAGGAAGGGGCAGCAAGTGATCTCAGTGCCGAAAGCACTGTGCGGAGAAAAACTCCGTACAACTACAACGTCCATTGAGCTTCGACAAGCACGCTTTGAGTGTCATGTGCTTCCCCATGTCGACATCCTTTATCGGGTGGCTCGTTCCATGACGAAAAGCCCTCACGACGCAGAAGATCTCGTCCAAGAGACCATGCTGCGTGCCTATCGGGCCATAGATCGTTTTGACGGACGATTCCCAAAAGCATGGCTTTTAACCATCCTACGGAACGAGGCGGTAAACCGGTCACGGAAACGGACTCCAGGTCTACTCCGCGACCCGGACGCGACATTGGAAACCGTGACGTCCTCTCAAGCACAAGAGGACGCGGCAGAAGACGTGGCACTTGCCGGCTCGTACGACACCAGCATTCTTGACGCCTTCCAAAGTCTGCCGGAGAAATTCCGCACCGTCGCCCACCTCGTGGACGTCCAGGGAATGTCCTATCAAGAAGCCGCAGATGTTCTTGAAGTTCCTGTGGGAACAATCATGAGCAGGCTTCATCGGGCTCGGAACAAACTCCGGAAAAAACTGAGCGCGATGCGACCTCAATACACGGGGTGACAACCATGTTGAAACCTCCATTCCGCTGGCCTCGACGAGTTCACTCTGAAAGATCAGATGAGCTGTCTTGCCGAACAGTAATCCGTCATCTCCAGTCTTATATTGACGGACACCTCGATGAAGAATCCACCGAGGCATGTGCCGAGCATCTCACTTCTTGTCCGTATTGTGCGACAGAAGCAGATCTCTATCGTGGGCTAAAAATGTCTCTCGCACGCCAGTCACCACTAGCCTGCGAGGAGGTCACGACTGTTGGTCGCTTACAAGAATACGGGCAAACCCTGATCTACGATACTGGAGTAATCCGCAGTATTGAATCTTCCCACTGATCAATACTTCATACAAAACGAAATGGTTGTACAGAAAATTCTGCTTTCTGTACAACCATTTCGTTTTGACACAGGTTTTCACGACAGAGTCCTGATAGTCCCCTGCACTCACTCAGTGACCAACTAGAGGGAGCGGTACCTGTTCGTGATGGGGAGACGGCGATCACGGCCAAAAGCCTTCGGTCGAATACGCACACCAGGTGGTGCCTGCCGGCGTTTGTACTCGGTTTTTTCCAGAAGATGACCCACAAGCTCAACGTCTTCACGTGTGCCGATTCCGGCATCAATGATCTCGCTTGCCACCATGTCACGCTCAACAAACGCCTCGATAATGCAATCGAGAACATCGTAAGGCGGCAAAAAATCGGAATCAAGCTGGTCAGGACGGAGTTCAGCAGAAGGTGGCTTCGTCAACACAGAATCCGGGATAAGAGGCTTGCCTGCTTCCTCGTTACGCCACCGGCACAAATCATACACAAGAGTTTTCGGCACATCCTTGATAACGGCATAGCCACCCGCCATATCCCCGTACAAGGTGCAATACCCAGTTGCCAGCTCGCTCTTATTTCCCGTGGTTAAAAGCAGCGCCCCAAATTTATTGGAATAGCCCATCAGGATCATCCCACGAATCCGAGCCTGAATATTCTCTTCTGCCACATTAGCTTCAGTCTCCGCAAAAAGCCCATCCATCGTCTGCAACATAGAGGCGAAGACATCGTCAATCCGCACAGTGTGAAATTCCATGGAAAAATTTTGTGCGAGCAGTTCAGCATCGACAAGGCTGTGATCTGACGAGTAAGGAGACGGCATCCCAATACCAACAACAGATTCGCTTCCGAGCGCGTCCACAGCCACTGCTGCCGTCAAAGACGAGTCAACCCCCCCGGAAAGTCCTATAACCACTTTGGAAAAATCATTTTTCCAAAGGTAATCACGCACCCCAAGAACGAGCGCTTTGTAGACTTCTTCTTCTTCAGAAAGAGAAGGGGCAAGAACCCCAGGCTGAATCTGCAAGGTTTTCTGTTGCGATGTACGAAGATATGGCGAGGAAGTTCGATCTGTACTACCCGCGTCGAGATCCAGAATAGGCAAGCTGATCGGAGCGTGTCCTCGCAAACGGCTCTCGCGTAAACGCTGCCGAAACCCCTCCACACAATTGATGTCCCAGGCAACAAAGCACTCTTCAAAACGAGCAGCCGACGCGCGAAGACGGCCTTCTGCATCAAAGAGTAAAGACCCCCCGTCAAATACCAGTTCATCTTGGCCACCGACCAGGTTCACATATACAAGGGAGGCGGCACAATCATTCGCTCGGGTAGACATTGTTGAGTGACGGGTTGCTTCTTTTCCCATCGCAAAAGGAGAGCCGTTGATGTTGACAATGAGTTGGGCTCCCGCACGCGCTTGATCCAGCAGAGGTCCGCCCGGCACCCATGCGTCTTCACATATCGTCACTCCAACAAGCACATTGTTGAGCTGCAACAAAGGTCCGGCATCAGTCCCGGCCGCAAAATACCGTTTCTCATCAAAAACGCCGTAATTCGGAAGATATCGCTTGTGGTAATACGCGGCGACTTCTCCCCGTACGCAAACTGCCGCCGCGTTAAAAAGATCCACATGATTATGGACTGTTCCCAAAATCATGACGAGGCCAGGACACGCTTTCCCAACATCCTCCGCTAATTCCTCTAAAGTGCATTCCAAGTCATGAATAAACGCAGGCTTTAAAAGCAAGTCCTCCGGAGGATACCCACACAAAACCAACTCTGGAAAACACACCAGATCACAATGTTCGGTTTCAGCTCTGCATGCATACTCAAAGATCTTCTCTTTATTGGCGCGCAAATCTCCGACAGTAGTGTTGACCTGTGCAACACCCACTCGTAAGTGCATCCATCTTCCTCTCTGGCGGCCCCTTCTCCCAACATATTCTCAAGACAGTGACAAAGCTTCTCCAAATAGACACGAAGACACAAATCGCCAGACTGCTTCCCAGGGACATTCCGCCAGGGCACTGGGAAAAACTCGACGATCTCATCCAACGATCGGCCCAACCCGACCTCGTCCTCAATCATCTCACGCGCATGAGCGAGCTCGCACCCGTACCAATGACCGAGGTTCTTTCCACTGACGTAGGAAGAACCTGCCTGACCACCATAGCAGCGGTCTCTCAATCCCTTACGCGCTGGCTGCAAGCACACCCCGACAAGTTACGCGCCCTTGCCGATGACCGTTTCCTCACACCATTACCCAAGATTTCGACACTACGGGCAGAGATAACCGCAGAAATCACCGCAGTCACTCACCCCTCACAGAAACAGGAAAGCGTCGCACGCGCAACCGAAGCCCTGCGCTCCTTCCGCACCATGAAATTCCTGAGGATCGCGCTGCGTGACCTTCTCCATGTGGCAACCCTGCAAGAGACAGGCAGCTGTCTGTCTGATCTCGCGGATGCATCCATCGACAATGCCCTTCGTATTGCCCGTTTGCTTCATCTCGGAACTCCGATTGACACCCCGTTTGGCGCAGAGTGTCCTGGCGTCATCGCGATGGGAAAACTCGGCGGAAGAGAACTCAATTACGCCTCCGATGTTGACATCCTTTTTGTCAGTCCCGATCAGGAAAGCGCGCGAACCCAGCTTCCTCTCACCCGTTCTTTTCTTGAAATCATGTCAGGACCAAACCAAGGAAGCATCATCTGGCGTGTGGACACCAACCTTCGCCCCGAAGGGAGAATTGGCGTACTCATCCGTTCGCTCGACTCCTATCTCAACTACTACACCCACTGGGCCAAGCAATGGGAATTCCAAGCGCTTATCAAACGACGTACCTGCGCGGGAAACATGGAGATTGCCGAGAATTTCGTTACGGACACCACACACTTTGTCTATCCCGAGACACTCGATCCCGACGGTATTGAAGAACTCCGCGCAATGAAAGACCGGGCAGAAAGGCTCGTCCAGCAAAATGGCCTGCACGATCGAGAAGTAAAACTCGGCCCAGGCGGCATCCGTGACATTGAATTTGCCATACAACTTCTTCAGCTTGTACATGGACGCCATGACGTTTCTATCCGCTCTCCGAACACACTTACTGCACTCGAAGAACTCACCAATTCAGGTTACATTCATGAGAATGATCGAGAGATACTCACTAATTCCTATATAAAACTGCGCACGATCGAACACCGCCTCCAGCTGAAATATGAGCAGCAAACACATGTTTTGCCCTCCACAGCAGACGAGACAGAAAACCTCGCCAAAATCCTCGAATATCGGCCTGATTCCGCCACTTCAGCGGCAGAAAAATTCCTCTCCGACTACCGCCAGGCCATCACTATCGTACGAAGTGTGCACATCCGGCTTTTCTACCGTCCGCTCCTCGAAGCATTCACCGGAAAACCACAAATCCTCACAGGAAAAGCCGCCGAAGAACGACTCCGCGCCTTTGGCTTCGGGAATACTGCCGCCACGTACCGCCTGCTCGATTCACTTGTCACCGGCTTTTCTCGCCACAGCAAACTAATGGAAGCAATGCTTCCTCTTCTGCTCGAATGGCTGAGCGCGTCCCCCAACCCCGACATGGGACTGCTCTTTATAGAACGGCTCTCCTCCCGGCCTCACACCCAAAAATTACTCACCAGCCTTTTCCGCGAATCTGCTTCCGCGGCCCAGCGACTCTGCCTCATCTGTGGAAGTAGCCGGCGTATAGGAGCACAATTTTCCCATTACCCTGAGCTCCTTCGAATCCTCGATCAAGACACACAGCTCCAGCTTTCACAAACGCAAGAAGACTTTCTCGCCAAGGCAGCAAAACAACTCTCGTGGCGCAGCAGCCTGCCAGAACAAAGCAAAGGTTTTTGCCGGTTCGTGCAAAGAGAAGAAATGCGCATAGGAATTCGTGACCTTCTCGGTTTTACAGACACGGCAACCGTCTCACACGAGCTCAGCGCGCTCAGCGATGCCTGCCTGCGCACAGCATTCCACACCGCATGGCAGATGCAGATTGCGGAAAATCCCTCTCTTCCACCCATCGCGATTATCGCAATGGGGCGGTTAGGAGGAAAAGAACTCTGCTACAATTCCGATCTCGACATTCTGCTCGTACACGGAGACGACACTGGCAAAACAGCCAGTGAAGCCAATCACTTTGCTCTCCTGTTTGCCCAGCTCATCTCATCCCCAACTGAGCGCGGCACAGCATTTGACCTCGACCTCGGGCTTCGTCCCGAAGGAAAAAATGGCGTTCTCACAAGAAGTGTGCACAGTTATGTACGTTACTGGGAACGCTGGGCCCAAACCTGGGAATTCCAAGCCCTGCTCCGGGCCCGTTTCGTCGCGGGAGACGAAACGTTAGGACAACGCTTTCTCGAGAGCGCGCGCCCTTTCGTCTATACCGATGATCCTTTTGCCTCCGAACGCATCATTGACATCCGAAAGATGAAAGCCCGCATCGAAAAAGAAAGACGCCCACACGAAAGGGACCGGTTTCACATCAAGCTGGGAAAAGGCGGAATGCTCGACATCGAGTTTGCTGTGCAAACACTCCAACTGCAATATGGCAGACGCACACCTTCGATCCGCACCCCATCGACTCTCGCTGCCATCGACCGTCTCTGTGAGGCAGGATATCTCACCCCGACAAACGCCAATCGTCTGCGTGACGCGTACCAGTTTCTCACGAGACTACGAAATGTGCTCTATCTTTATGGGGCAAAGCACACAGAGAATCTATCGCTCGACGCGTTGGAACAAGCCCGGATTGCCCGCATGATGGGTATCGAGCATGAGCCTTCTTCCCAATTGCGAGAGCAGTTCAGCGAACTCACCAGAAAAGCCTATTCTGCCTCCCACGCAGTGTTCTACCCCGATGACATGTAACCCGCATATATCTGGCACAAGCCGCATACCACTAAAAAGTTCGGGAAACCTCACACAGGAGCATGCTCAATCCTTGGGAGAGATGCGCCGATGCCATCAGTATGGCCCGCATTCACGACAGCCGTCCTCGCGTTCTCCTCGCCGTTTCCGACACGGCAGTTGTCTCCCTCTTGCGAGAAACTCTCCAAGTACATGGTGGCTATTTATGCTGCGGCTGGACACACAAACCAGAAAAAATCATCCCAATGTTGAAGGAGGTTCGACCTGATATCATCATCAGCACAGATACCCTTCTTGCCACCAAGTGGTTTTCTCTTTTACTCGACACCCGCCCCCATATTCCTATCGTCGTGTACAGCACCAACACAGAACCAAAAACTGCCCTTCATGCGATCCAGCAAGGGGCAAGTGGTTATCTTGACCAGGCAGATGGGTGCGCACAAATACCTCATGCCCTCAAACAGGTCCTCAAAGGGGAACTCTACTTTTCTGCCACGATTCTCACCCTTCTCGCCAAAGCACTTGGTCGCACACGACCGCCCACCCCAGCAGTCCCGGAAACAACTCGCATTCTTATTGAAAGCGCCGCCGTCCAAGCAACTGCCACACTCACCAGCATTGACACTCCGCTTGATGCCGAAGATGTCTACAACGAACTCACGCCTCGCGAACAACAAGTCATTGGTGAACTCGCCATTGGCCGCACAACAAAACAGATTGGCAATAAACTCGGCATCACTGAGGGCACAGTGAGCACCTACATCAACAGAATCCGTCAGAAACTCGGCATACAGAATAGGGAAGAAGTGCTCGTGATTGCAGAACGCATCATGTCAGCTCAACTCGTACGCACAGGAACACGTGCCAGTTCGGTCTGAGAACAGCAGAAGGACTTCCCACTCAAGAAGCCATCTTCCGTCTAAAAATACCTCTCGTTCAAGTGGCACTCTTCCCCAGGAGAAAATCTGGAGAAGCAGCAACATCACTCGAGCATTTCCCACCATTCAGTCGCGTCGCCTTCAAGCTCGAGCACAGAATTGTCTTCACTCAACCCCAGAGAGAGACTCTCGCCCTCGCCAAAACCAGCATCAAACAAGTCGCCAAGCCGGCTATCCAGACTGACATCGGCGAAATTAAAATCGGTCTGGGTATTCCATCCACCGATCGTCTCTTCCAGATCTCCAGCAAGACTGCCCGTGATTTCATCGAGAGAGGATTCGAAAGACACGTCACCAGACTCGTCTTCGGCTTTTATTCCAGAACCAAAATCGAATATGTCTGAATCATAAAATGGCGCTTCTTCAACCATTTTCCCTCCACCTATCGCCCCTCAAGAGTCGCTGATCCACACAACCAACGCACCGATAACCACCGGTCTTTTCTGTGAGGGCACCTTACTACCCGTAAGAATTCTCGTATGAAACACCCTTCACAGCACACAACCACAATGTCTATGCACTGCTCACAATCAACACACTCCCACAAAGGCTATCAGACTGCGATGTTTGGCTACGAGCATTGCCTCAAATAAGCAGATCATGAGGCAAAAAAATTTTCTGTCTCAAGAATATCAGGCGAAAAGGGGGACAGGAAGGAGGAAGGCTCCTCTCCCCGTCCTCCAAACAACAGAACCTCGACACCCCGGAAACAGCAAAAAACTTTTTGTCCAACCACGGGCACACTCGCCACAACCAGACTCTCGCAAACAAGTGTCCCAGGTTCTCTGCATTATGCCCGAGAAATCACTTCTCAGATGTCATAGTAAAGATGAAATTCCCAGGGATGCGGTCGCAGACTCACAGGAATCACCTCATTGTCCCGTTTATAGGCAATCCACGTGTCCACCACATCTTGTGTGAACACTCCCCCCGTCGTGAGAAAATCATGATCGTTTTCAAGCGCATCCAAAGCAGCCTCCAAAGAAGAAGGAACTTGGGGCACCTGAGACAATTCTTCCGGCGGCAAATCGTACAGGTCTTTGTCCATAGGTTCAGGAGGTTCGATCCTGTTCTGAATACCGTCGATTCCAGCACAGACCATCGCGGCAAAAGCCAGGTAAGGATTCGCTGAAGGATCGGGACAGCGGTACTCGACCCGCTTGGCTTTCGGAGAGTTTGAATAGGTTGGGATACGACAGGCGGCCGAACGGTTCCGCTGGCTGTACACCAAATTCACCGGGGCCTCATAGCCGGGAACAAGGCGCTTGTAGGAGTTCGTCGTAGGAGCGGCAAAAGCCAAAATAGCCGCAGAATGCGAAAGCAATCCACCAATATACCAGCGTGCAAGATCCGAAAGACCCGCATATCCCGCTTCGTCATAGAAAAGGGGCTGATCTCCTCTCCACAATGACTGATGGCAGTGCATCCCCGATCCGTTATCCTCAAAAATGGGCTTTGGCATGAAAGTGACGGTTTTCCCAGCCTGCCACGCCACATTTTTCACAACATACTTATACTTCATCACATTGTCGGCAACATAGAGCAGAGTATCGAACTTCATGTCAATCTCGGCCTGGCCGGCTGTACCCACTTCGTGATGGTGTACTTCGATCTCTATGCCAATTGATTCCATAATACGCACCATCTCAGAACGTAAATCCTGATAATGGTCCATAGGAGAAACAGGAAAATAGCCTTCTTTATAACGCGGCTTGTAACCAAGGTTCGGATTCTGGACAGTGCCAGTGTTCCATGACCCATCTACCGCGTCTACATGATAAAAACCCTCATGCTGGTTCTGACCAAATCGGATATCGTCAAAAATATAAAATTCCGCCTCTGGCCCAAAATACACAGTATCTGCAATACCGGTACTCTTCACGTAATCCTCCGCTTTTTTCGCGATAAAACGCGGATCACGAGTATATGACTCTCCAGTCAATGGGTCCTTGATGAAACAGTTGATCACCAAGGTCTTATGCTGAGAAAAAGGGTCGATAAAAGCAGTTGCAGGATCGGGAAACAACAGCATGTCTGATTCCTGGATCGCCTGAAACCCACGAATCGAACTTCCATCAAAACCGAAGCCCTCCGTAAATGAATCTTCATTCACCGTGTGCGACGGAACAGAAAAATGTTGCATCAACCCTGGCAAGTCACAAAATCGAAGATCAACAACTTCGATTTGTTCCTCTTGCACAAGTGCCAGTACATCCTGAGCAGTTTTCGGCATGGCTTCCTCCTCTAAGACTTTCGAAGTCCATCAGGTTTCTCAACAACACTTCGCGTAGGATTTCGTCCTACAGGCGATGAAACCGAGCAAGCCGTCTCCCGCTGACAACTCCCCTGACGACTCTGGTGTGTCCAAAGCGCAACTGCCTTAAATATCTAGCAAAATATCTCGGCGAGGAAAGGGACACTTCCCGCCCAGCTGCTCTTCTTCCAAGTCTCGGTTATCCCACGGTTCAGCCCAGTTCTTCGAGATGGAAAGTCCTTTTGCATGCCATACTGCACCAAGCGCAAAAAAAGATATGGCACATAAAAAGCATTTTTTCATGGCTCGCCGTATGGTTCGCTACCAAGTAAGTCTGCCACCAAACACATTCTCTTTCATTTCAAGCCAACACGCTATGGTTTTTTGTGGCACTATTGGTTGACACCGCTACGAGTACCACTACAAGAAGTAGGCCACCCCGTTGCAACACGGAGAACAAGCGTGAATCGGCAAGAAGACTACGTTTTGCGTACAGTTGAAGAACGCGGCGTGCGCTTCGTACGTTTGTGGTTCACTGACGTTTTGGGCTTTCTCAAGTCCTTTGCAATTACACCTCAAGAACTCGAAAACGCGTTCTCTGACGGCATGCAGTTCGACGGATCAGCGATAGAGGGCTATGCCCGGCAACAAGAATCCGACATGCTGGCGCATCCCGATGCCCGCACCTTCCAGCTCTTGCCCTGGCGACCAGGAGATGAACCAGTCGCGCGCATGTTCTGCGACATTCTTCTCCCCGATGGCTCTCCATTCGAAGGAGATCCTCGACGCGTGCTAAAACGCGCACTCGACAAGGCAGTCGAAGCCGGATTCAGCTTTTTCGCAGCACCAGAACTCGAATATTTCTATTCCAAGTCCACCACTGAATTCGAGCCTCTTGACACAGGCGGATACTTCGATCTCACTCCGCTCGACGCCGCGTCAGACTTGCGCAGGCAAACAATCTACGCACTCGAAGCGATGGGCATATTGGTGGAATACAGCCACCACGAAGCAGCACCAGGACAGCACGAAATCGATCTTCGTCACGCGGATGCTCTCGCCATTGCCGACAGCATCATGACATTCCGTCTCGCAGTCAAAGAAGTGGCGATGGAGTCCGGCATTCATGCTTCTTTCATGCCGAAGCCTCGAACCGAATATGCCGGTTCAGCAATGCATACCCACGTATCACTCTTTGAGGGAGAACATAACGCCTTTTTTGACGCGAGTGACAATACTGGTCTCAGCAAAATCGGGAAAGGCTATATTGCCGGGTTACTCGCCCATGCTTCAGAAATGTCAGCGGTGACCAACCAATGGGTAAACTCCTATAAGAGATTATCATCTGGTCATGAAGCCCCTGGTTTCGTGTGTTGGGGACGACATAATAAGTCAGCACTCATCCGCGTACCTGCGGTGAAACCCGGAAAAGAACATGCTGCCCGAATCGAGTTCCGGGCACCGGATTCGGCATGTAACCCCTATTTGGTTCTCGCGCTTATTTTGAGCGCAGGTCTACGAGGTATCGAAGGGAACTACGAATTGCCACCTGAAGCGTCCGATAATATTCATGACCTCACGTCTGAAGAACGACGAGCAGTAGGTATCAAGCCCCTCCCGCACTCCCTCCATGACGCCATTAACCTCTTCCAAGAGTCAGAATTCGTCGCGGAAGTACTCGGCAGTCACGTGCACGAATGGTTCCTACGAAACAAGCTCGATGAATGGAACGCCTACCGGAGCTATGTAACAGCGTTTGAAACGAACCGTTACTTCCCGATCCTTTGAGAATCACATATGGATCCTCTTCTCATTTACTCACCCGCGCTTCAACCAGACCTTCTTCCCACAATCCAAGAGCACGGATATGAGTTCACTATTGTGAGTTCTGTGGAAGAAGCTTCAGTAAAACAGCCTCCCGATGGCTGGTCCGGTGCCATCATCTCGACCCTCGACAACAAAGAAACGGCCTACGAGCTCTGCCGGTTTCTCCGAGAAACTACAGTCGAAGCACCAATCCAGCCCCTGCTGATCATTGTCAAGCCAGAAACCATCAAAGAACTCGAAGTGAGAGACAATCTCTTCGACGAATTCCTGGTTGAAAGCCAGATTCGTATCGAACTTGCCGCCCGCCTGCGTCATCGCTTTTGGCACACAGGACGAGGAACACACCCCGACCTCATTGAGTATGGGGACCTCATTCTCAATCTCGAAACCTATCAAGCAAGAATCAGGGACAGGTCACTCGACCTCACCTATATGGAATATGAGCTGTTAAAGTTCTTCTCCACCCGCCCTGGAAAAGTTTTTACGCGAGAAATTCTTCTCTCGCGCGTCTGGGGATACGACTATTACGGTGGAGCACGCACTGTTGACGTACACGTCAGACGCCTTCGCGCGAAACTCGGCGAAGAGTACGCCAGCTATATTACGACAGTGCGTTCAGTAGGGTACCGATTCGGCACTTCCAAGTGGGGAATGTAGCCGCACAAACCACGCATTTCGCTTCAGGCGGTAGCGACCTCTCCCAAAACGCACCCGATTCGCTTTCTCGCTCCGCACAGGATTATTGGCAGAGCCCCGACCGGAATGGAACCCCTGCCGGCAAGACGCCTCACTCACTCAACAGGCGCAATCCCGCCTCCGGCGTCGAATTTGCCTGGGCACGAAAAGCGTCTCTTGGCCTTTCTCGCAGCACACTCAATACTTGACTTGCAACCGCCTGCACCACCATGGGATCCCGCATGATGCTTGCATTCTCGACTTCGTGCCCATGACGGGCACGTGCCGCATCACTCAGAAAAAGTGCTTCTTTCTCTTCCCATTCGTCACCCTCCTCTTTTACCCGGTACCCAGCAGTCTCCCCAGACCGGGAACGAGCATCCGTATCAGGTCGAAAAGTTGTGGGAGGGGAGGGAGAAACAGCATTCTGAGGATCGATCTTCATCTCTTCACTACTCGCTGTTACGACCCGGCTTGGTGTCGCCCTTTTTCTACAACAGACTCACGACGTTGTTCTACCTCTGAAAAATTCATCGAACGCAGAAACGTCACGAATTTCTCCCGCTCATTTTCTATTCCCGCCTGCGGAGAAAGCCGGGAATTTTCTTGGAGGAGAAGAGCATACTGCCGCATGGCCTGTACAGGGTGCGCGCTGACTTCACGGGCCTGCGCCATTGCAACATGCACAAGCTCCTGATGGGGAACAACACTATTGACAAGACCAAAAGCAAGCGCTTCCTCAGCGTCAATGAAACGGCCGGTCAACGACATCTCCCGGGCCTTGCGCACCCCCACTGCCTGCGCAAGCAGCACACTCATACCAGCTCCAGGCAGAAGTCCAACACGCACATGTGTATCAGCAAATTTTGCCTTCTCCGACGCAAGAAGCCAGTCGCATGCAAGCGCAAGCTCCAGTCCTCCTGTCGCAACCGCCCCATTCACTGCGCCAATCACAACCGTGGAACTCTCCCAAAGACGCGTAATGAAATCCAGCCCTGTGGTCATACCGCCACCGCCAACCTCACGCAGGTCAAGCCCCGCGCAAAAAGCCGGATCAGCGCCAGTCAAGACCACGCAGCCAATTTCATCCTTATCGAGCACCTCGTCATAGGCAGCGTTCAGCTCTGTTACAAGCGCTCCCGACAGGGCGTTCCGCTGCTTCGGGCGGTTCAGTGTGATTTTCGCCACACGATGCTCAAGGTCTTTTTCCAGTAGCACAAGCTCAGACACAGCTTCCCCCTCTAAAAAGTCGTATCAAAAAACCGTACGTCCGCTCAAAAGATCAACCACCTTCGCTCTGCTCACCTGCCATGAGCTCCTCGTCGCGATCCCCGGCATTCGACATGAGAGCCCGCAACAACTCAGACGCCCCAAACGCCATCGCATGCGCCAAGAGCGAAGAACCGACAACCAAAAAGCCGACTATCAGCACAATGCCCACGAAATTATCAGTGTTCAACCACTCGATATTCATCGCGTTACGTTAGCCCACCAAAGCAACAGCCTCCATTTCGATAAGAGCGCCTGCAGGCAAAGCACTCACTGCAACCGCTGAACGCGCCGGAGGATCCACTGCAAATACTTCAGCGTAAACCTCGTTGACTGCAAGCCAATCCGTCATGTCCGCCAGAAACACCGTGACTTTTACCACGGCTTCCAGGCTTGTGCCTGCGTCTTCGAGCACCCCCCGCAGGTTTTCCAATGTCTGGCGCGTTTGCGGGCCAATTCCCCCTTCAACAAGGCTGCGTGTGCGGACATCCCAACCAATTTGCCCAGCAGTAAAAACAAACCCCTGCGCCTTCACTCCGACTGAGTAAGGCCCCAAAGGTTCGCGTCCTGCTCCGGGAACCACAATCTCTTTCGCTACCTTCGCGGCCATACTGCCCCTTTTTCCTTCTCTAGCAACACATCTCTCCCGCCAGGATAAAACCACGCGACTCCGCCTTCCCCACTACTGCCTCGCCCGTAACCTCGCGCATGATGGCGGTCTCTTCGCCTGTCATCTACGACGAATTGCCGTAGCGGGAGGGGATCCTCGCATCGGCAAACCAAAACCATCCTCATGATAAAGACGGCGCACAGCATTCGCGAGCGCGGGAGGAACAGCAGCAAGAGCGAACTCATCCAACCGATTTTCCGGCACATTTCCCAGATCTTGCGAGGAAGAAAGATCCACGGGAATCACTTCAAAAAGGGGAGTATGACCAGGGCGCAGCATGCCAAGTGAGCGGATTGTGGCCGGTGACGGTACCCCCGCACGCATCGGCACTTCTTCCGACAGCGCAGTCCCCACTCCCATAAATGCCCCGGAAAGCAGGGCATTCTGCGTTTCTTGCGTGACCGCCCCTCCGGCATACGCCAGTCGCACCAAAACCAGCTCCCCTCGTGCCCCAAGGCGAACTCCTACCGCCACGGCCATCCGTGCGTTTCCTGCAATCGCAATTCCATCACAATCTGTGACTGCTGCAAAACAACGGGCAGGCAAAGGAAATAAGAAGTCCCCCCGGTCCACTCCTGCCCTATCCAACTCTTGTTCCAAGGCAAACGTCCACTGCAAAAGCCCTTCGGCACGTAATGATCCCGCACGCCGCCCCGGCAACGGATCAACCGACACCGCAACAGGCACTCGATAGGGACTTGGCCCGAGATCGGCACTCCCACCTTTCATCCGCATTCTGCCATCAATACGGCGCAGCTTTCGACCCGCCGGACCGGTTCTGCCAGTGCCGTCCAGCTCGCTTCGGTTGCCTCGATCGCCCAGCTCGCCGAGATCGTCGAGATCGCGACCGGTAAGATGGCTGTCCTCAAGATCAAGAGTGATATCAACAGCACAAGGGCGGCGACGGCGGTGCCACAAAATTGCCTCACGTCGACCAAAAACACAGCAAACTGCTGCTCCGTCAAAGGCGAGAGAAGACAGGGCAGCATAGAGGGCAGGGCCACTTCCGGCTTTCCCCCCATACGATCCTCCCCGTGTCTCAATTTCCAGGATGATTTCTCGCTGCGGAAAAACCGTCTCCAATTCCTGCAGGGCAATCTCGGGCGTGTCTGTTTGAGAACGTATATACAGCTTTCCATCTTCGGCTTTTGCCCATGCGGCATCAGGTTCCAAAAAAGCAGGGTCAACCGCTGTCGTGAGCCACTGCATCCCCTCTTCAGCAGCGGGATCACTTCCCAAGGATCCTGTCCCGGAGGCTGGGGCAGAAGGATTGGGCGGATCCTCGATATGGACTCGGGTCTTCTCGACGGCAACACGGGCATCAGAAAGACGAGAAGCAGCCACAAGAGCCAGAACATCGCCGGGGTCGGTGACCGTATCACCAAGATGTCGGAGAGGGAAAACCGGCAAAGGCAGAGAGGAAAGGTCGCCTGCAACAAGCATTTTACAGGCAGATGCAACCTCGGGAGGAAGAGGAGAAAACCCACGGAAGACTCCGCCTGCAACACCGGCAACAACAGGCATCACCCAGTGCGAAACCTGTTCACGCATCGCCCGGTCAATAAGAAAAAAATGCTCGCCCAGCGGAACTGCATGCGCAGAAGAGGCAGAAGAAGACAGCGACTGCCCGTTTTCTCGTTTTTCCTGCATTTTCCGGCTGTCACTTGTGCCATGGCTTTCCGTGCCGGCCTGTTCTACTCCGGACACAGGCAGCATGCAGTCTGTCACAGCAAGAGCCTCGGTTCTGCGGCTCACTGCAAGCACCGCATCGATCACCGGCTGCCATCCTGTGCAGCGGCACAAATGACCAGAAAGGGCACGGACAACGTCCGCTCGCTCGAGCGAGGATGGTTCTGCGCAGCCAGAGAGCAGGGCATGTACCCGCACCAAAATACCTGGCGTGCAGAAACCACACACATAGGCACCAGCCTCCACAAAGGCGGCAGCAAGCCGGGAAGCAAGCGGCTCACGCAATCCAGCGGGAGTACACACAGGCCGACCTGCGACACGAGAGAGACGAGTCACACACGACAGCTTCGGAACCCCATCAACAAGCACACTGCAGGCACCACACTGGCCTTGGGGAGCACAGCCGTCTTTCACACAATATTTCCCCAGGTCTTCACGCAGCGCATCAAGCAAGGTACCTTCTTCTCGCACCTCACACGTCATGCCATCCACTTCGAGCTCCATCAAGCCAGGCCTCTTGTTTTCCCTGGCGGAAGCACCGCCTCCGCACACTACTGCGCACATTATGGTGTCTGTTCCAGGACTCTGCAGTAACCCATACTCGCGTCCTCACACATCGCATCCCGCGCCATCTCCGGCCAGATACGCCAGGTACGAAAGAGAGGGAAGAACAGAGGGAACATTCTACGGGCAGCATGCCACAGAGCCACATACGCAAGGAATACCCTCATCCTGCCTGCCGGACACAGAAATACTTTGCCAGGCACTACAGCCGCACACAACCTCTCGACCCGCAAACGCGTGAGGCGGCACATTGTTTGCAATGGGCTTGTCGAGAGCTGGTGCAGGTGAACGGATACCTGACACCTCCGGGCGCTTCCGGGTTTTGTCAAGACTGGGATGACCATGATGTCATTGTCGTGCAAGCGGCAGGGACAAAAACATGGTCTTTCCGGGAGGGTGGCCGGGAATATCCCTTATACCGGGATATCGAATTTGAGAGGGAAGATCCAGAAGGAGAACCATCTCGCAAGATCCGACTCGCTGCGGGTGATGTCCTTTATGTGGCGAGAGGGGTTTTGCATGTCGCAGAAGCAGAAAACACACCAAGCCGGCATGTATCGTTTGGAATAGGGCGACACACACCTCTTGACTCTCTCACGTTCGTCATCGACCGGTTACGATCCAAGGTGTTTTTTCGTCGGGATATTGAGAGAACAAATCCGAAAAGCGCACATGAGACCGTCACGCGGTTCGCAAGTACAGCGCAAGATCCGGATTTCGAGGATTTCCTGCTTGCCCGCAACGAAAACTCAACAGCTCGAAAATTCGCACAATTTCCCTGGGCAACAGAAACAAAAAATCTGGCCTGTGTCGCAGGCAGAATATCTCTTTATCATGTTAAGTCACGACACGCAGGTCCCGCGTCATGTACATCATGACCTGTCACGACACCCCCCAGCCTCACTCAAACGTCCATTTTTGTCCTCAAACGTCCTCAGCCCAAATGACTGAACAACACAACCCCCCAGAACAAGAGAACAAGAGAACCTCTCAGGCCAGAGAGGCAAAACACGCGCACAAGCCAGAAAAAACACCCGAGCCAGTAAACCAAGACAACTACTGACCGTAACCAGCCCAAAAGCACTCACATAGCCGGCAACAAACCGCTATCGTTCCGTTTGCCACAGGCAAGCACAGGTGAGAACAAAAAGGTGTAGCGGTGGACGGTCTGACTGAACAATTAATAACGCTCATAGAAAACCCAGCCCTGATACAGGGGACTCTTTGGGGCCTCGAAGTAACCGCAGCCCACACTCTCACCGAGTCCCTCACCGCTCTGCGAGATCGGGTAGGGAGAACGAAGTGGAAGCAATCCCTCGAAGGGATCTGCAAAAAAGCAATCTCCGCAACGGTCGAGGAACTCGGCCAGAACCTCTCCCGCAAGGAAAAAAAACGCGCCGAAGAACAATTGAAGACATTGTTCTCTCAGAACAAAACCCTGATCCACATTTTCCAAACCGGAAAAGCCCCAGACGGAACAGACCTCTCCGGCATCGGTATCGACCCTGTCCAAGCCGCACAGACCTTCACTGCGAAACTTCTCGAACATACAGCAGGCGAAACCCCACACCAGCAACGACACCTTGCCGTCAGTGAACAAACACGCACCAACACCACCGACATCAAACACACAACCGAACAGATCAGTGCCGATGTCAAAGACATCAAAGAGAGTCTTGAGCGCCCGCCAGAACCAAAAACCGAACGGTCCTCCGCACCCGCCCGAGCCTGGAACGTCCCACGCGATAAAAACCCGCATTTCACCGGACGA
>Ga0209633_10000034_pt1 | contig 161087 bp, 130 predicted proteins | sample Cruoilmetagenom1_FD_187290 | JGI IMG/M metagenome (GOLD analysis project Ga0209633, IMG submission 187290) | Oil polluted marine microbial communities from Coal Oil Point, Santa Barbara, California, USA - Sample 1 (SPAdes) (version 2) | ecosystem: Environmental > Aquatic > Marine > Oil seeps ... | reverse complement strand
AGAATCTTTTAACGCTAAAATAAAAGCTTTTAGAGCACAGTTTAGAGGTGTGAAAAATATAGACTTTTTCCTTTTTAGACTTTCAACTATTTTTGCTTAAATCTTAAATCCCACAACTTTTGGACTTGATCCAAAATAGTTAAATTCTGTACCTATAATTAAAAAAGCAGTTATATTTTCATATAACTGCTTGATAATCAAGTAGCGGGGACTGGACTCGAACCAGCGACCTTCGGGTTATGAGCCCGACGAGCTACCTACTGCTCTACCCCGCGATTTGGATGGCAAAGATACGACGTTTTTTCAAAAAACCTACAAGTTTTTATAAATTAAAAAGATTAAAGAGTACCTTTGCCGACTTAAACATTGAAAATGAAGCATAAAGCAGGTTTTGTTAATATTATTGGAAATCCAAATGTTGGTAAATCAACATTAATGAATGCATTTGTTGGGGAACGATTATCTATCATCACCTCAAAAGCGCAAACTACTCGTCACCGTATTTTAGGGATTGTTAACGGGGAAGATTTTCAAATTTTATTTTCTGATACTCCTGGAATTATAAAACCCGCTTATGAGTTACAAAGTGCTATGATGGGTTTTGTGAAATCGGCTTTTGAAGATGCCGATGTGCTTATTTATATGGTAGAAATTGGTGAAAAAGAACTTAAAGATGAATCCTTTTTCAAAAAAATAACCAATGCCAAAATTCCTGTTTTGTTAGTAATTAATAAAATTGATACTTCGAACCAAGAACAAGTGGAGGAAAAAATCGAATATTGGAAAGCAAAAGTTCCAAATGCTGAAATTTTTGTTGCTTCTGCACTTGAGAAATTTAATGTAGAAGGAATTTTTAATCGAATTGTAGAATTACTTCCAGAATCTCCAGCTTTTTACCCAAAAGATCAATTAACCGATAAACCTGAACGTTTTTTTATCAATGAAGCTATTCGTGAAAAAATTTTGCTACATTATAAAAAAGAAATTCCATATTCGGTTGAAGTAGAAACTGAAGAATTTAATGAAACTGACAAGCTAATTAAAATTCAATCTGTGATTATGGTGGAGCGTGAAACACAAAAAGGGATTATTATTGGTCATAAAGGTTTGGCATTAAAACGTGTTGGTACAGAAGCTCGTAAAGATTTACAAAAATTTTTTGGCAAAAAAATTCACTTGGAATTATATGTTAAAGTAAATAAAAACTGGCGAAACGATAAGCGACAACTACGTCGTTTTGGGTATAACGATTAGGTATTGCAGATGCTTTCACTTTATCTTAAAATCCTTCATTTTTTTAATCTTCTAAAGTTTTCATCATAAAATTAAAAAGTTCATCCATTTGATTACGCCCTCTTTTTTTTCCAATTCGCCCTAAAAAATACATGGAAAACCATAAAACTGGAAGTAAAAAAACCATCCATAAAGCAAACATATTATTTGTTTTTAAGTTCCATTGAACATAAGCCATTATTGAAAAACCAATAAAGGAAAAAGCCATCACAAAATGTATAAACATAAATAAAGTCCAAACTTGTGGTTTTGGTCCAAACAGCCCTTTTACAAGCGATTTATTTTCAGAAACCTCAACAATTTCGATATTAAGTTGAGGCGACCAAAAATGATTTTCATTTTTAGGAATGTCAATTATAATATGTCCATCTACAATTTCACTACAATATTTGCAATTTTTATGGGTAAGGTTATCTTTAAATTTTGTTATAATTTTCTGTTGACTTAAATTATAATTCATCTTAAACCTTGGTCGTAGATAAATATCTTTATTTTTTTTAGTACTCAATTGTTGATTTTTTTAGTGCTGGAATATACTAATTTTTAGTTTACTAAATATTAGAAGTAAACTATGTCAATACTTAAAAATAAAAAATTGTATTTTTGCAAAAATTTAAAAAATACCATGAGCAATATTGTAGCCATTGTTGGAAGACCAAATGTTGGAAAATCAACCTTATTTAATCGGTTAATTAAACGCCGACAAGCTATTGTTGATTCCGTTAGTGGGGTTACAAGAGATCGTCATTATGGGAAAAGTGATTGGAATGGTAAAGAGTTTTCAGTAATTGATACTGGAGGTTATGCTATTGGCTCTGATGATGTTTTTGAAGAAGAGATTAGAAAACAAGTACAATTGGCTATAGATGAAGCAGATATTATAGTATTTGTGGTAGATGTGGAAGAAGGCATAACACCAATGGATTCTGAGGTTGCTAATATTTTACGAAAGGTTAAAAAACCAGTACTAATTGCAGTAAACAAAGTAGATAACGCCAAGCGTGATACTGATGCTGTTGAATTTTACAATTTAGGTTTAGGTGAATATTTTACAATTTCATCTATAAATGGAAGTGGAACAGGAGAATTATTAGATGCTTTAGCTGAAAAATTAGAAGACGAAGTTAATGAAGAAAATGAATTGCCAAGTTTTGCTGTAGTTGGTAGACCAAATGCAGGGAAATCATCATTTATAAATGCTTTAATTGGTGAAGAACGAAACATAGTTACTAACATTGCCGGAACCACTAGAGATACCATTGATACCAAATATAATCGTTTTGGTTTTGATTTTAAATTAATTGATACTGCTGGAATTAGAAAAAAATCTAAAGTTAAAGAAGATTTAGAGTTTTATTCCGTAATGCGTGCCGTTAGAGCTATTGAAAATTGTGATGTTGCAGTTTTAGTTATTGATGCTACACGTGATTTTGAAGGACAAGATGAAAACATATTTTGGTTAGCCGAAAAAAACAGAAAAGGCATTGTAATTTTAGTAAACAAATGGGATTTAATTGAAAAGGAAACCAACACCATGCGTGATTATGAAGCTAAAATTAGAAGAGAAATTGCTCCGTTTACAGATGTTCCTATTATTTTTATAAGTGCGCTTACTAAACAACGTGTGTTTAAAGCTATTGAAACTGCTGTAACCGTTTTTGAGAATAGAAAAAAACGAATACCTACCAGCAAGTTAAATGATACCATGTTAGATATTGTTAAACAAAATGGACCTCCTGCAATTAAAGGGAAATTCGTTAAAATTAAATTTTGCACTCAATTGCCAACGCCAACACCTCAATTTGCTTTTTTTGCAAATTTACCACAATATGTAAAAGAGCCATATAAACGTTTTGTTGAAAATAAATTACGAGAAATTTTTGATTTTTCTGGAGTGCCAATTACCATTTATTTTAGAAAAAAATAAAACTACTTGTTTATATTAGATATTCTTAATTTTTATATTTTAAATTGACAATCTAAATTGGTATAAATTACAAATTCCAATAACTAGTGTATAATTTTCATTAGTTATTGGAATTTATTGTGTTTCACATTATTCCACAAATTATTTAAAATAATATCTGTGGATTTGTAAAATTACATAAATACTAATTTAGAATGCAAACCAAAATTGTAAATACAACATATTATTATCTGATGCATTTCTTCCAAAACCATCATAATTATTTTTGCTACCATTAAATTTACTATATGCAAAATATTGTAAAGATAATTTTGTATTAGCCCAAGGCAAATAGTCAAATTGAGTTCTAATTCCACTACTATTTGGTATTCCTGAATTACTTCCATCTACCTCTGACGGGGTGTAAAGTCCATTATCTGATGAACCTGAAGTACTAAAATAACCTGCCGTAAAGTTTATACCAGGTTTAAAATAAACACTTCCATCAATATTAAATTTATTAAGATTATTGGACAAATTTTCACTATCACCAGCACCATAAGATGCATTTAATTTTTGATTTTCATTTATATAAGATGAATGTAATGTAAATTGCCCATTAGTAAATTGTCGTTCATATTGCATATCAAATGCTACATCTGTAAAGTCATCCGTACTTCCAGATATTCCGCTTGGATATAATTTAGTAGCAATACCAAATGTTCCAACTGAAATATAATTTTTCCCAATTTGTTTTTGAATTGCAGCTCTCCAATAAGGTGATGTGCTTTTTAAAGCTCCTTCAACTGAGGAATCTGGTGGTAATGCAGCGCCTAATTGGGCTGTTCTATAACCTGAAAGCTCTAAATAGAATATGTTATTAATCATAGCATATGCCCCAAGACCTGCTACAGTGCCACCTAAATTTTCAATTATAGTTCCTGCCCCAGGTGTTGGTGCAACACCAGAAGATGCATATGGATACCCCCAAGCAGGTGTAGTATTCCATAAATCTTGAGCAGTTGGGTTGTTGTTTAATGTTAACCCATAAGTAACAGGAATTTTTCCAGATAATTGATTAGCATATCTAATATCCGTATTGTCCAATCCAAAAGTTCCTGATTCATTATCTAAAGTCAATTGAATAAAGGTACCAATTCTTGGAGAAACTTGTCCTGCATAAAATAAACTTAATTGTTGTGGAAATTCTAAATTATTATTTTGAGTGCCAGGTATTGTTTTACTTACGTTTGTATATCCTGTTTGGAACATTCCTGATAGTGCAGAAATGCTTAAAATCCTTAAATATTCCCTAGTATCTTTATTATCTTTTTTACTTACCTCTTCACTTATTGTTTTAATTCCTGTAAGCGTATAACCATTTAATTTAAACGCTCTACCAAAAGCGGTTAACTGTGGATAAACTGTATGACAGGCGGTACAAGACATTCCTGTTTGACGAGCATAACTAGGAGTTGCTAGCATATTACTTGGTAATATTATTAATGTTACCAATAATATACCTAATAAAATATTCGATTTTGTATTAAAATTGTATGTTTTCATAATCTAAAATATTATTCATTTATTATTTTTTTCAAGTTGTCTAATGTAGCTCACTAATTGCCAACGTTGTTCTTTAGTATATATATCTTTATACGATGCCATAGGCGGATTCCCTTCTGTCATTTTCCAAAAAATAGCACCATCAGATTCTCCTCTAACTCGCATAGATAGAAAATTAGCTGGTTTAGGATTTAAACTAACTCCTCCAACTCCTTTTCCATCTCCTTTTAGACCATGACAAATAAAACATATTTGATTAAAAATACGTTTACCTTTTTTTGCTGCATTTTCATCATTAACAAATGGATTTTTCATAGCATTTGCACTTTTTGGTGCTACCCAAGTCTTCATTTGGGCATTAATTATAAGTGGTGATGCAACTAAAAATACTATGATTAATAGTGTTTTCATAATTATCTTTACTTTTTTAAATTCCTTGTAAATTTCCGAATATTAAAGGATTGAATAATCCTATTTAATACGTACTTTAGTAAATATATTAAAAATACCAAAATACCCTGAGGTAAATTAATAAGCTATTAACCAAGTAATGTTTAATGTATCTTGTATTTTATTGGATTATTAAATGTTATACAATATAAAAGATAATATGACACAACAATTATCAACAGTCGGAGTGATTGGAAAATCACTAAAAGAAAATGAAAAACGGGTAGCTATCCATCCAGAGCATATTAAACGCATTCCCAAAAGATTCAGGACACAGATTACCTTTGAAGTCGGTTATGGTATAAAATTTGGAATGAATGATAACGCAATAGCCAAATTAACATCAGGACGAGTTGCATCCCGAGAAGAAATACTTAACAATTTTGATTGTGTGCTAATACCAAAACCCCTTGCAGAAGATTTGAAACAAGTCCACGAAGGAGCGATTGTATGGGGATGGCTGCATTGCGTGCAGCAAAAAGAAATTACCCAAACATCCATTGATCGAAAATTAACGCTTATTGCATGGGAAGAAATGTTTAAATGGAGTAAAACAGGTGATAAAAACATGCATATATTTTATAAAAACAATGAAATTGCAGGTTATGCAGGTGTAAATCATGCATTAAGCCTTATAGGTGTTATAGGAAATTATGGGAAACCGCAAAAAGCAGTAATCCTAAGCTTTGGTTCTGTGAGTCGGGGAGCAGTATATGCATTGCAAGGTCATGGAGCCGAAAACATTACCGTTTATACACGTAGATTACCAACAGATGTGGCTGAACAATTACCAGGCGTAGTATTTAAACAAATGAAAAATGACGAATTAGGGAATTTACTTTTGGTAGAATCTGATGGAAGTACTCATCCATTTTCAGAAGCGTTATCCGATGCACAAATTATTGTTAATGGTACTCTACAAGATATTGAACATCCTTTAATGTTTATCCCGAAAGAAAAATCTAATAACTTGAAGGATGGCACTCTAATTATCGACATAAGCTGTGATGAAGGAATGGGTCTTTGGTGTTCGAAACCTACTACATTTGAACATCCGTTAATTCATGTTGATGGCAAATTTTATTATGCTGTTGACCACAGTCCAAGCTATTATTGGAATTCTGCCTCATGGGAAATTTCAGAAGCATTACTTCCATTTTTACCTATAATTATTGGGGGACCAACTAAATGGGAAAAGAATAAAACCATTTCAAAAGCAATAGAAATACGCAATGGAGTAATTCAAAATCCAAAAATTCTTTCATTTCAAAATCGAGAGAAAGGATATCCACACCAATTTCGTTAATGAATTTTATTACAAGGAATATTACATCGTATAAATAGGTTTTAAGAAAACTTGTAAAACGAGAAAAGATATGGAAAATTTCAGGAGGTATTTATAATGGACATAATAATGAATAAAGAGCTCAACAGATTACGAACAATAATCGAAAAAAATAGAGTTGCATTTACTGATGCGGTAAATATTCAACAGTTACAAGTTGGATATGATATAAGGGCAGACAATTATAGCAAAGAAAGTCAAAGCAGGCAGGATAAGATACATCAGACTACTTCAACAGATAGGTTCTTTCTTGAAGAACTGAGAGGATTAATCAACGGCAAAAGAATTGCCTATTTAGATGTTGGCTGTGCAGATGGCAGAAGAACTAAGAGGTTTTCCAATGAACTGGAGGAATTTTGCAAAATTGACAGACTTTGTGCAATTGACTACTCAAGAGGAATGGTTGTCCAAGCTCAAGAAATTTTAGGTCATTCAAACGTTGCATTGGAAAACATTACTGATTTACCTTTTCAGGCGGAATTCAATTTAGTTACCTGTATGTATGGCGTTATTGGACATTTACCGGAGGATTTGATTCAGCAAGCTTTTAATAATATATCACAGTCTCTCGTAGATGGAGGCATTCTCTGCATAGATGTTCTTGGAAGGGATCAGAAGTTTTTGAAACAATATCATTACAACGAAGTCAGTGGTAATCATGGGAAATATGTTGCATATTTTGTTAAAGTAGGAGGAAGCCCATTAACGAATGGCAAAAACCAGCCGATAGTCTATACTATGAGGATGTTTACTCCGGGAGAAATAAAAACTTACTCTAAGATTGCAGGTTTTATACCTGTAGCAGATAAAGAGATTTATCCAGTTGAAAGAGGAATTGATGAAATGGAATATGCATTAGTACTTAAAAAAGAGTGCTAACAAATCTATTTATTTGCTTCGATAAAATATCCGCATCAGTTTCGTTAATGAATTTTATGACAAAAATTTCACATTGTATAAAACACTGTGTATAGCGCATTAAAAAGCACCATACACCAACCGGGTTAAAAGGAGATTAAATCAGTCTAATTAGGTTAGCTCATTTTGTACAGCATATTTAACAAGCGCTATTATACTTTTTGTTTGAAGTTTTTCCATAATATGCTTTCTATGTGTTTCAACAGTTCTAATACTAATGAAAAGTATATCTGCAATTTCTTGATTAGTATATTCTTTAACAATTAATTTAATTATTTCCAATTCCCTTTTTGTTAATGGTATTTCTCCTATCAATTTAAACTTTCTTTTATTAATATCTAACGTACCTGCTGATTCTTGATTTACACTAAGTTTTTTTGAATAATGATACCCTAAAAATAATATTCCTGATTTAATAGAGGTGTCATCCTTCTTATTATAATCATAAATTATAGATTTAGAAAAAGAGATAGGAATGGCAGCCTTAGACTTTGTGTAATATGTATTATAAATATTTTGGAAGGTTTCTTCATTTGATATTATTTGTCCAGTTTCATTAGTTTTAAAAAGTATAATATTTATAGATTTACCAATAAGTTCTTCTTCTTCATAATTGAGTAAGTCTAAAGTTGCTTGGTTTACTATCGTAATTATCCCATGGATATCTGTAATTATTAAGCTTTCATGCATTCTGTGAATAATGCTCTCAATATAAGATCTAGAAACCGTTTTTTTAGACAATGTACCTATCATATCATTAAATAAATTAGCAAATGAAATAATTTTATCATTTGTAAATGAACCATTATTTGAATTGGAAATTAATGTTTCATCATTTATTTTTTGTGCAGCCAATGTTAATTGATCTATTGGTTTTGTAATGGTCCTCACATAAAAAAACCCACCAAATATTACCGAGGTTATAATAATTAATAATAAAATTGACATTCTTTTAGTAGAAGATGAAATTATATTTTGATTTGTATTTACATATTCCTTTAACTCTAAATTTGACTTAGTTAATAATTCATTTATTATTTTCACAGAATTGACCGAAATATCATCCATTACTTCCATCATGACAATTCCTTTAGGATTCCCAATTGGATTTTTTAGGTTAAATATTTTTTTACTGTACATTTCAATTTCTTGAAAATTATGCTCCACATCTTTAAAAGTTTGTTGTTTAGAAAATGGATAGTCCTCTTTTTTGTAATCAAGAATTTGCCTTTTTACAATAGAATCGACTATTTCAAAATTTTCTATCTCAATTTCAGCTCCACTAATAAGATAGTCGTTTGCAGGCATTAAAAGCTGACTTAAACTTAATTTTAAATTCTGAAGTTCATTTTGTTTAACATACTCTTTTTGTATGGTTTGAGAAGTGGTTTGAATATCAAGAACACCTTTTTTTCCAATATAAACAAGCAATACAACTAATGCTAATAAGGCAATTACTCCTATTAATAATTTTTGGAAAATAGTCATTTTAGTATTTAATCCATCTAATATTTTCCTCAAATATTTGAATATCATTAAGTTTAAGATTTTTATTTAGCAGTATTTTAATTCCCTAAAATACATAATTTTATCGTTTTATAAGATTCAATTATTAAAAAAATAAAATTTAGTTCAAATTAAAATTACTTGAATAATTTTAGACTGTGATTTTAAAATTATACTTCAATTTAAATTTCATGATTTGAAAATAGTTGTATTAAGAAAAGTTTTAACAACCATTTTTAATATTATAATTATTTATTTAAACACTTCATTTTGAAGAATTTTAATTAAAATAACTGCTATAATACCACCACAAAATGAAATTAGGAAATTAATAGCTAGTAAATTATAATCTATATTTCCAGTTTTGAGAATAATTATAGGGTCAAAACCAAGCCTACCAATAGATTTTATAAAAAATATGCTTCCAAAAACACCTGCAATTGAATTTCCTATAAGCCCAAAAGAATATTTTTTAAAAATAAAACCAAATAGGTTGGCTCCAATAATTCCAATTACCACACTAATCATAGCTATTAATGATTCAAGCATAATTATTAAAATCAGTGATTTCCATAATCCATATGATCAATTTTACCTGTTAAAATTCTTTTTTGAACAATAAAATATCCAAACAACAATATAAGTCCAATAATTCCCCATCCTAAAGCAACAGATAAACCATATTCTGAAGTAGCTGTATTATAAATAGTAAGCGGTTCATTTATAGTATTTGTTGATGGTAAGACAACTGGAAATAAAGAAGCTAGCGAAGATGTTATTCCACCTAATATTACTAAGGTTGAAAATGTAAAAGCGTAAATATCCTTTTTTAATCTTTTTATAAAAAATAGCCCAAACAATCCAACAAAATAAATAATTGGAAACCCTATTAAATAAGGCTTATCTATAAAATTATTTAAAGAATTCGGTTTTACTATTTCCCAAACAACCAAAGAAAATATAGTTAAAATTAGTAGTGCTACATTTAACTTAAATGTTACTGATTTAAGCTGATTATTTATAGAAGCATTTGTTTTTAAAATTATCCAAGTGGCTCCGTGTATTGCTAAAGTTACTACTGAAATTAACCCAATAATAATAGTAAACCAATCCAAAACTCCTGGATGTTCACTTAAAGGACTAAAACTACTATTCCATAATGGTAAGAAAAAATATTGCTTTTCATAAACAGATATCCCATTTTCAACTCCTCCTAAATTTACACCTCTAACTACATTTCCTAACGCAACACCAAAAAACAAGGCCAATAATAGGCTGGACACACCAAAAGCCTTATCCCAAATAGTTGTCCATATATTATAATTAAACTGACCTCTAAATTCCAACCCAATAGCCCTAAAAACAATCAACCATAATACAATTATTAGTGGTAGGTAAAACCCGCTAAAAGCGGAAGAATACAACGTAGGAAATGCCATAAATAACATTCCACCTCCAGCAACAAGCCATACTTCATTAGAATCCCAAAATAAGCCTGCGGCCTTTGCAATTACTTCTTTATCACTCTCTTTTTTTGCAAAAAACAAATGTATAATACCAACTCCAAAGTCGTAACCATCTAAAACAAAAAATATAGCTAAAACAACCGCAATAATTAAATACCAATATAGTTCCATAATTTAAAGTTTTTTAGGGGTTGGACCTTCGTGAATAGTTTTGCCTATTAGCACTAAAAATAATAATCCTAATAGCATATACAAACCAACAAATCCTAATAATGTAAATAATGTATTTCCAGATGAAACAGTTGGAGACATTCCAATACTGGTTCTTAGTAATCCATAAACCAGATAAGGTTGTCTTCCTAATTCCGCAACATACCAACCTGTAAGATTAGCGATATAAGGAAAAGGCACTAAAAACATAATTATCCATAGTAAAGGTTTAAACGTAAATATTTTTTCTCTCCACAAAAAGAAAACGGACAAAACCATTACTGCAATAAAAATAGTTCCTAAACCAACCATGATATGATAGGCATAATAAAGTGCAGGAATATTATCCGGTGAATCTTCCTTTTTAAATTTATCCATTCCTTTAATTTGTTTATTCCAATCTTTATAGGTCAAAAAGCTTAATATATTAGGTACAGCAATTTTATTATCTAACTTTTTTTCAACCATATTGGGTTGACCTATAAGCACAATTTCAGCACCTCCTTGTTCAGTTTTAAAAATACCTTCCATAGCTGCAAAAGATGCTGGTTGATGTGTAGCTACATTTTTAGCATTCCAATCTCCAGTAGGAAAGGCAACAAATAAGCTTGAAATTAATCCAAAAATTATTCCTGTTTTTAAAAATAATTTACCGTATGCTACATTCTTATTTCTCAAAATATAAAAAGCACCAATACTAGCAACTACAAATGAAGAAGTTACCAAAGAGGCAGCTTGATTATGTAAATATGCTGGTATTAACCACGTATTACTAAAAAGTGCTGAAAAATTATGCAGTACAAATTTTCCATTTTCTAAAATTTCATAGCCTACAGGATGTTGCATCCAAGAATTGGTAGCCAAAATAAACCATCCACTTAGCCAAGAACCTAAAAACACTAAAAATCCTGTTAAAAAATGTAATTTCTGTCCCATTAATTTTTCACCAAAAATAAAAAGGGCTAAAAAAGAGGATTCTAAAAAGAAAGAAAACATACCTTCCATAGCTAAGGTTTGACCAATAATGCCTCCTGTAAGTTCAGAAAATTTTGCCCAATTAGTACCAAATTGAAATTCCATTGGAATGCCTGTTACAACCCCCATTGTAAAATTAACTGCAAAAATTTTCATAAAAAACTTTGCCGCATTATTGTATTTCTCAATATCCGTTTTTAAAAACTTCCATTTAAAATAGACTATCAATAAAGATAAGCCCATTGTTAACTGAGGAAATATGTAGTGGAACGTGATAGTAAATGCAAATTGCAATCTATCGTAGAAAAGCATATCATTCATGGTAATGTTTTTAATTTTAGGACAAAATTATATTTAATAATACTTGATTTTATTAACAAAGGGTACTAACAAAAATTACATTAATAATGAACATAAATTTAGGAATAATTAAATAATATAAGATAAGTATTCAAAAGGAATTTTGTTTTATATGAAACATATTGAGTTTAAAAATTTATCCTCATTTCTTATTTTGCAGTCAATTAAACTTGCACAATCAATCAGAATAAAAGCAACTTATTTTATAGAGTTTCGTTTTGTTATTACCATCCGCCACCAGCTCCACCGCCAGAAAATCCTCCGCCACCAAAACCTCCGCCAAAGCCTCCTCCAGAACTTCCTCCGCCAAAGCTACCGCTTCCAAAATTTCCTCGTCCTGCTCCGCTTAACAATATGGCAGTTAAAATATTTACAGCTGTATTATTTCTTTTTCCTCCGCCACCACCACGTTTATTATTATTGGAAAAAATAGCAAGAATAAAAAAGATTAAAATAACAATTAAAAATATAGGAGGCGAATTAGACTTTTTATTTTGTTTAGGTTTATTATTTTTAAAGGTTCCATTTAAAACCTGAAAAATAGCATCTGCACCTTTATCTAGTCCACTATAAAAGTCTCCTTTTTTAAATTCGGGAATAATGATGTTTCTAACTATAGTTCCTGTAGTTCCCGCAGTTAATTTATATTCAACTCCGTAACCTGGAGATATCCATATTTTATGTTCATTTTTGGCAACCAAAACTAAAACTCCGTTATCTTCTTTGGCTTGACCAATTCCCCATTTTTGTGCCCATCTTGGTGTTAAAATACCTATATCTTCCCCTTTAATAGTTTCTACGGAAATCATCACAATTTGAGTAGAAGTTGAATCAGAATATTTAATAAGTTTTTGTTCTAATGCCGTTTTTTGTGAACTGGACAATAAATTAGCATAATCATAAACACTGGTTTGTAATTTAGGTTTGGGCGGAATATTAAATTGTCCAAAAGATAATTGTACTAAAAAAAGGGCTATAAATAACGGAAGACTCGTTTTAATTAATTTATTCATTACAATTATATTATCCTTTTGAAATTTTATCTGGTAATTCATTTGCATCATCATTTTCATATGGAAAATAGACTTTTAATTGATTTCCAACTTCAATAATTCCTTGTTCCAGTCCTTTTGCATAATTTTTTTCTGCAAAATTAGTAAGCACTTTATTTTTTACTATTTCCCAAAAGTTGTTTGGCACTAATTTATGAATTCCTTCATCGCCTATAATAGCAAACTGCTTGCTTTCTACAGCCAAATAAAATAGCACCCCATTTTTTAAGTGTGTTTGATCCATTTTTAAAAATTGAAAAACCTCCTTTGCTCTTTCCATAGAAGGTTTTTTTGCATTTTTTTCAATATGAACTCGTATTTCACCTGAAGTATTTTTTTCGGCAAGTTTTATTGCTTTTACAATAAATTGTTCTTGCTCAGCAGATAAAAAATCTTCAATTTTAGACATTAGTTTTCTTTTTTATTGAAGTCAAATTTCACATCTGGAGCTTTATCTGCACCAACCTCTGCATCAAAATAAGGTTTACTTTCAAAATGAAATAATCCTGCTAAAATTGAATTTGGAAATGTCTTAATATGATTATTATATGGTTTTGTTGCTTCATTAAAACGTGTACGAGCAGTTAATATCTGGTTTTCAGTGCTAGTCAATTCATCTTGTAATTTTAAAAAATTTTGATTTGCTTTTAAATCAGGATAACGTTCAACAGTTACCAATAAACTTTTTAAAGCACCACTTAATCCGCCTTGTACTTTATTAAAATTAGCCAATTGTTGTGGCGTTACTTTAGATGGATCTATATTTATGGAAGTTGCTTTAGCACGAGCTTCAATTACAGCAGTTAAGGTAGATTTTTCAAAATCTGCTGCTCCTTTAACCGTATTTACCAAATTACCAATTAAATCACTTCTACGTTGGTAAGCAGTTTGCACATTTCCCCAGCTTTCTGAAATATTTTCATTTAATTTAACTGCTGTATTGTTGAAATTTACACCCCATCGATAAAATCCAAATACAATAACTACAATAATAATTACAGGTATTAGCCACTTTTTCATTTTTATATAATTTAATTGTTAATAATTCTTTTTATAGGTAGTATAAAAGCAGTTTTTGTTACGTGTTAAAACTAGTTTTATTCTAAATTATTTTTTATTTTAATTAATTCTGATTTAATATTTTCTAAACGTGTAATAATTTCAAAATTATCTTTTATCACTTTAGGTTTTTCCTTCATTTTAGCCTTAGCACCTTCTAAAGTAAATCCTTTTTCCTTTACTAAATGATAAATTATTTGCAAGTTTTTAATATCTACTTGTGTAAATAATCGATTCCCTTTTTTATTCTTTTTAGGTTTTAAAATATCAAATTCTTTTTCCCAAAATCTAATGTGCGAAGTATTCACATTAAATGCTTTAGCTACTTCGCCAATTTTATAATATCGTTTTTCAGGTAAATTTATATGCATTAGTCTAAAGATTGTCCTTCCATTTGAGCTGCTTTTTGCATTGCTAAAAACTCTTCAGGAGATAAATTTCCATAATAATAATTAATTGGATTTACTTTTATTCCATTTTTATGAACTTCGTAATGTAAATGAGGACCTTGAGAACGACCTGTTGTACCCACAAATCCTATTAAATCCCCTCGTTTTACGTGTTGCCCTTTTCTTACATTATATTTACTCAAATGCGCATACAACGTAATATATCCAAATCCGTGATTTATTTCAATATGTTTACCAAACCCTGATGCTCGTTGATCTGCTCTTTTTATTATTCCATCTCCAGAAGCATAAACAGGTGTACCTATAGGAGCAGAAAAGTCCATTCCATAATGTTTTTTTCTAGCCTTTGTAAATGGGTCAGTTCGCCAACCATAACCGGATGCCATTCTTTTTAAATCTCCTTTTTTTACAGGTTGAATTGCTGGTATTGCGGCTAATAATTTTTCTTTATTATCTGCTAATTTTACAATTTCATCTAACGATCTAGATTGAACATATAGCTGTTTTGCTAATATATCCATATTTTTAGTAACGTCAACCACCATTTCAGAATTGTCAAACCCTTCTAACGATTTGTAACGATTTACGCCTCCAAAGCCTGCTTTTCGCTGTTCTTCCGGAATTGGATTTACTTCAAAATATAATCGATAAATATTATTATCTCTATCTTGAATTTCGCTTAAAACACCTTCCATTTGTTTTAACCGTTTACTATGCAATTGTTCGTTTAGTTTAACAAATTCTAACTGACGTTTTAGCTCTTTTTCTTTTGGCGATTCAAATACGGAAGTAAAAACAACATACCCTAAAAACATTAGTATTAAGGATGCCAATAACATTAACAAAAAATTTCTAAATTTTTCCCTTTTCCTTAGCTGAATTTTTTGATAGGATAAAGTATCTGGATTGTAATAATATTTTACTTTCGCCATAAATAGAAATTATCTTATTTTTGCACTATAAAACGTGCTAGTATTTTATAATATTGTAGTGCGTAAGCAACAAAATTACAAAATGTTTTGCAATAGATGTAAAACAAAACAATTTTAGCATTGTATTAACATATGAAATCACAAGATATACGTCAACAATTTTTAGATTTTTTTGCTTCTAAAAATCATCAAATTGTACCTTCTTCTCCAATGGTATTAAAAAACGATCCTACATTAATGTTTACTAATGCGGGTATGGTTCCTTTTAAAGAATTCTTTTTAGGACAAAAAAATGCCAAGTACAAACGTGTTGCTGATACCCAAAAATGCTTGCGTGTTTCAGGGAAACATAACGATTTAGAAGAAGTAGGTAAAGACACCTACCATCATACTATGTTTGAAATGTTAGGAAACTGGAGTTTTGGTGATTATTTTAAAAAAGAAGCAATTGATTGGGCTTGGGAATTTTTAACTGATGTTATGAAAATTGATGAAAACAGTTTGTATGTTACTGTTTTTGAAGGTGATAAAAATGACAACTTAGCTTTTGACAAAGAAGCTTTCGATTTTTGGAAAAAGCACATTTCAGAAAACCGAATAATTAATGGAAATAAGAAAGATAATTTTTGGGAAATGGGTGCTCAAGGCCCATGTGGTCCTTGTTCCGAAATCCATGTAGATTTACGATCTGATGATGAAAAAGAAGCTGTATCAGGTAAAAGTTTAGTAAATCAAGATCATCCACAAGTAGTGGAAATATGGAATTTAGTTTTTATGGAATTCAATAGAAAAGCGGATGGTTCCTTAGAAAAATTACCTGCAAAACATGTAGATACCGGAATGGGATTTGAACGTTTGTGCATGGTTTTACAACATAAACAATCGAATTACGATACCGATGTTTTTACGCCTTTAATTAGAGAAATAGAAACCATAACCAACAATGAATACGATGTAAAAGAAGAAACTAATATTGCTATTCGTGTGATTGCAGACCATGTTAGAGCTGTTGCCTTTGCTATTGCAGACGGACAATTACCTTCAAATACTGGAGCTGGTTATGTGATTAGACGAATTTTACGAAGAGCCATTCGTTACGGGTTTACTTTTTTAAATAAAAAAGAAGCCTTCATCTATAAATTAGTAAATACGCTAAGCAAACAAATGGGCGATTATTTTCCTGAACTAAAAGCTCAAAAACAGTTAATTACAAATGTTATAAAAGAAGAAGAAATTTCCTTTTTACATACTTTAGAACAAGGTTTGGTTTTATTAGATGGAATTATTAAAAATACTTCTGGGAAAGAAGTTTCAGGTAAAAAAGCTTTTCAATTATTTGATACTTATGGATTTCCTATCGATTTAACCTCTCTAATTCTTTCTGAAAAAGGATTATCCTTAAATGAAAAAGAATTTAATGAAGAATTGGCAAAACAAAAAAATAGATCAAGAGCTGCATCTACTATTGAAACTGAAGATTGGATAATTATTAACGAAGATAATGAGGAAGAATTTATAGGTTATGATCTTTTAGAAGCTACTATTAAAATAACTAGATATAGAAAAATTAGCACAAAAAAAGATGGAGACTTATATCAATTAGTGTTTAATTTAACTCCATTTTATGCTGAAGGCGGTGGACAAGTAGGTGACAAAGGTTATATAGAAGAAAATAATGGAAATGTAATTTACATTATTGACACTAAAAAAGAAAACAACTTAACCATACATTACACTAAAAATTTACCAAAAGATTTGAATCAAACTTTTAAAGTGTTAGTGGATGAAAAACAACGTTTTAGCTCTGCTTGTAATCATTCTGCTACTCATTTATTACAACAAGCATTACGCGAAGTTTTAGGAGAACATGTGGAACAAAAGGGATCCTTTGTGCATGCAAAAGGTTTGCGTTTCGATTTTTCACATTATGCAAAACTCACTGTAGATGAACTTCGTGACGTTGAAGATTTTGTAAATGCTAGAATTGATAATAAATTATCTTTACAAGAATTTCGTAATATTCCAATGGAAACTGCAATAAATAAGGGAGCTATGGCTTTATTTGGAGAGAAATATGGCGATACCGTTAGGGCAATTCAGTTTGGAAAATCGGTAGAACTTTGCGGTGGAACACACGTAAAAAATACTGGAGATATTTGGCATTTTAAAATTATATCAGAAAGTGCTATTGCTGCTGGAGTTAGACGAATTGAAGCTATTACTGGTGATGCAACTAAAGATTTTTATTTTGAAAATACTAATGCTTTTTATGAAATTAAAGATTTATTGAAAAATCCAAAAAATCCGAAAAAAGCTATTGTTCAATTACAAGAAGAAAATGTAAACCTAAAAAAACAAATTGCACAATTATTAAAAGACAAAACCAAAAACTTAATAGAAGAATTAATTTCAGAAGTAGTAGTGGTTAACGAAATAAGTTTTTTAACTAAAAAAATAGATTTAGATCAAAATAGTATTAAAGATTTAGCTTTTGATTTAGGAAATCATTTTGACAATTTATTTTTGTTAGTAGGAAGCGAAAAAGATGGTAAAGCATTTTTAACCTGTTATATTTCTAAAAAATTAGTGGAAGAAAAACAATTAGATGCAGGTAAAGTAGTACGAGAATTAGGAGCATTAATTCACGGTGGTGGTGGTGGACAACCATTTTTTGCAACTGCAGGTGGCAGAAATCCTGATGGCATTGCAAAAGCTTTGCAAGAAGCTAAAAGATATATTGTTTAAATGTTGAATTTCAGAACCTTATAATGTTCGTCATACTGAACCTGACTCAGCATCTTTTGATGAGATGCTGAATCAAGTTTAGGATTACGGTTAAATAGATACAGTGAAATTTAGAACCAACATACAACTTAAGAAAGAACATAATCCATTTGATTATAATGCTAAAATAATGTTATTTGGTTCATGCTTTTCAGAACATATTTATAAAAAATTAGATTACTTTAAATTTAATGCATTTAACAATCCGTTTGGTATTTTATTCAACCCAATAGCTATAGAAAACTTAATTACAAAAGCTATAAATGAAGAAAGATATACTGAAAAAGATATTTTTCAAATCAATGAACGGTGGCATTGTTTTGATGCGCATTCCGATTTAAGTTCCAATAAAAAAAATGATTTACTTAGTAATTTAAATACGGCAATTATAGCTACAAATAATAAACTAACAGAAGCTACTCATATTATTATTACCTTAGGAACATCATGGGTATATCGATTTATTGAAACCGATGCTGTTGTTGGAAATTGCCATAAAGTACCTCAAAAAAAGTTTTTAAAAGAATTGCTTTCTGTCGAAAAAATTATTGCTGCTTTAAAAAATATAATTACGCTTATTAAATCCGTAAATCCAACAACAAACATCATTTTTACAGTGAGTCCTGTTCGTCATTTAAAGGATGGTTTTACCGAAAATTCTGTGAGTAAAGCACATTTATTAACAGCAATTCATCAACTAATTGAAATTTCTCCTTTGGGGGTTAGGGGGAATTATTTCCCTTCTTTTGAAATTATGTTAGATGATTTACGCGATTATCGCTTTTATAATAGTGATATGGTTCATCCAAACGAAACTGCAATAAATTATATTTGGGAGCAGTTTCAACATGTGTGGATTTCAGAAAACACTACGTCTATTATGAAAGACGTTGAAACCATACAAAAAGGATTGGCTCATAAACCTTTTAATCCAAATTCTGAGCAACATCAACAGTTTTTAATTGATTTAGAATCCAAAATAGCAATCCTTCAACAACAATTTCCATTTATTTCCTTTTAGCACAAAAAAAAGAGAAGTAAACACTTCTCAAATACTATTTTTATGTAAAATTTTTTAATTCAAAAACTTAGCTACATTTTGCCAAGGTCCTCCATTTATAACATCAATACCTTTTTTGCTTAAAAAAGACGTTGCTTGTCCGCTTCTAGCACCACTTCTACATACAGCAATTACCTTTTTATTTAAGGCTCTAATCTCTTCTACTGCTGTAGGAATATTGTTTAAAACAATATTTTTAGATCCTTTAACATGCCCATCATTAAACTCTAAAGGTGTTCTTACGTCAATAACCACAGCACCTTCTTTAAGGTATTTTTCTATAGCTTCGTTATCATTACCTCCTCCAAATAATCCGAAAAAACTCATTTTTTATTTTTTTAATTAGGGCGCAAAGATAATTCAATCCTTGCACACCATTGTAACAAAAATTACTTTATTTTTTTAGTAACTGAAGCCCATTAGTTATTAAAGCTTGGAATTTAGGTTGCTTTTTTAATTGATTTAAATAGTTCAATACTTCCTCTTCTATTGCAGTTTTAGATTTATATAACAATTCATAAATCTCAAAAGTCAATAGCCAATCGTTACAATATTCATCCATTATTTTATAGAATATTTTAGTTAGTAATTCAATATTTACATCATTATTTTCTCTTAATGCTCTTACTTTTTTATACAGTAAATGCAACTCCTTTTGCTTTTCTGTATATTTAATTTTATGTGTTTTTTCTTTTGAAATTTTACCAATATTTTCAAATGAATTCACACAAGCAGATCCTGCATAAGCCGAGATGATTTCTTTGCCAACAGCCATATCATAAATACCCCATTCTGGTTTAAACAGCATAGTTTTTTCATGGGTAACCGTACAGTTTTTAAAAGAAATTAGCACAATTTTGCCCTTTAAATCTCTAACGCCTGTAATTACTTCTCCTGTAACTTGAATATTTCCTTCAAAAAGTAATGTTGTTTTTTTTCCTTCATAAATTTTGTAGGCCTCCAAATCTTTGGGATACATATTTTCAATAGCCAAATTAATCCCTTTCAATTTACCAACTGGACTTCCAAATCCTTTAGCATGATACTTTGTTCCATGACCTATTAACTCTTTATCTTTAATTGCCAAAGCTGTTGCCCCTGTTGTTTGAAAATAGGCAACTTTTTGATTTTCAGCAGCAATCACATTGGTAAATACTCCTGAAATTTGAATTCCTGTACTTAATTCAATAGTGCCAATATTTTTAGATTGGATTAATTTATTTAAGCCTTTTAATCCTCCTGTTCTTAAAGCCATTTTGTTAGCAAATTCCTCTAAAACAAAGCTTAAATGAGCAAAATCTGGCGTTACATATAATTGAGGTTGAGCTTTGGTTATATCAAAACTTTGGTTTGCTGCATCCATAGTATATGGTATTTTTTTCACCTTATCAGTCAAGCACCATTTACTTTCTCCAATAGAAGATAGCAACCCTGCACCATAAATTTTAGGATTTTTAAGAGTTCCTATTAAACCGTACTCAACGGTCCACCAATGTAGATTACGAATTTGCGCCATTTCAGAAAGTTCTTCCGTAGATTGCTGTAAACCTTCAACCTTTTGTTGAGCTTCATTAATTTCATTTTCAGTTGAATTTGGATCTTCTTTTAAAATGGATAATTTACGTACCGCTTCATATATTTCAAAATCTTTGGCTGAAGAAATTGCCTTGCTTCCTATTTCACCAAATCGTCTTAAATATTCTGCATATTCCGGATTTGCTATAATAGGTGCATGCCCAGCAGCTTCATGAATAATATCGGGTGCAGGAGTGTACTCAATATGCTCTAAGGTTCTAATATCCGAAGCTATTACTAGTACTTTATACGCTTGAAACTCCATAAAAGCATTAGGCGGAATAAAACCATCCACAGCAACAGCAGCCCAACCAATATCTTTCAAAATACGATTCATTCCTTCCATTTTTGGAATAGTATCCACTGAAATACCCGTTTTTTTTAATCCTTCCAAATAAGATTTATGAGCTGTTTTACTTAAAAAATCAATATTCATTCGCATTACATACCTCCAAACTGCTTGGTTTTGATAAGTATAACTAGCATAAGGTTGCTTTACAATGTATTTGTGTAAATGCTTCGGTAAATTTTTTGTGATACTATTAAAAGTAATTTCATTGGTCATTTAAATTATTTTTTGCGTGAATTTACAATTTTTTAGCAGTTTTTTTAGTATTATAGATTTATACGATTGCTTAAATATAAAAAAAGAGAAGAAGAAATTAAAAAAAATAAATCTAGCTTTTAAACTATTTACATAAATTATCGTACCCTTTACGCAACCGTTTTAGTAAATTTTACCGTAATTAACAATTATTTATAAATAGCTTACCTTGATTAGGTTGTATATTTGCTTGGTAAAATAAATACTCAATTCTTATGAATAAGAAAGTAATTTTAATGATTTTAGATGGATGGGGAATTACTCAAAACCCTGAAGTTTCAGCAGTTTTTAGTGCTAAAACATCTTTTATAGATAGTTTATATAACAAATTTCCAAATGCAAGTTTACGAACAGATGGTTTAAATGTAGGGCTTCCTGAAGGGCAAATGGGTAACAGTGAAGTTGGGCATATGAATTTAGGTGCTGGTAGAATTGTGTACCAAAATTTAGTGAAATTAAATTTAGCTATTAAAGAAAATACTTTAGGAACAGAAAAAGAATTGTTAAATGCATTTAATTATGCCAAAGAAAACAACAAAAATGTTCATTTTTTAGGTTTAGTTTCCGATGGAGGAATTCATTCTCATATTAATCATTTAAAAGCTTTGTTAGATGTTGCTGCAAAAAATAAAGTAAACAATGTGTTTTTACATGCGTTTACGGATGGACGAGATTGTGATCCAAAATCTAGCACCTATTTCATTAAGGAAATTGAAAATCATATGGAAAAATCAACTGGTAAATTGGCAACAATTACTGGTAGATATTATGCCATGGATAGAGATAAAAGATGGGAGCGCGTTAAAATAGCTTATGATGCGTTGGTAAATAATACTGGTGAGTATTCTGAAAATGCTGTTAAAAGTATGGAAGAAAGTTATGCGAATAACGTAACTGATGAATTTATTAAACCTATCATTATGACTGATGAAAATAATCAGCCAGTAACAAAAATTCAAAAAGACGATGTTGTTATTTTCTTTAATTATAGAACCGATAGAGGACGTGAATTAACGGAAGTACTTACCCAAAAAAATTATCCTGATTTTAATATGAAAACAATCCCATTATATTTTGTTACTATGACAAACTATAATGAATCCTTTAAAAATATTCATATTATTTATAATACTGAAGATTTAAAAGATACTTTAGGTGAAGTTTTAGAAAAAGAAGGGAAAAAACAAATTAGAATAGCAGAAACAGAAAAATATCCACACGTTACTTTTTTCTTTTCTGGTGGAAGAGAACAACCTTTTATAGGTGAAAAAAGAATTTTATTAAACTCTCCAAAAGTAGCTACTTACGATTTGCAACCTGAAATGAGTGCTTATGAAATTAAAGATGCTATTATTCCGGAATTAAATAAAAAAGAAGTAGATTTTGTTTGTTTGAACTTTGCGAATGGAGATATGGTTGGACATACTGGTGTTATGTCAGCTGCTATAAAAGCATGTGAAGCTGTAGATGCTTGTGTAAAAGACGTAGTAACTACCGCCTTAAATAATGATTACACTACTATTATTATTGCCGACCATGGAAATTGTGAAACTATGATTAATCCAGACGGCACACCAAATACGGCTCATACTACTAATCCTGTTCCACTAATTTTAGTAGATAAAGATCTTAAACAAATAAAAGATGGAGTTTTAGGAGATATTGCTCCTACAATTTTAAAATTAATGGGAATAGCACAACCTAAAATAATGACACAACATTCCTTAATTTAATTTTATAATTTTAATTCGTATTGTATGAAAAAATTAATTTTAGGCTTTATTATATTAACTGCCATGAATTGTACCGCTCAAAAAAAAGAGTCTGCACCTACTAAAGATTCCGAAGGAAATTTAATTGGTTACGCACATAAAGCAGACTTTTTAGCAGCATCTTATAATTACTGGTTTACCCCAAATTATAAGCATTATAAAGTAGATGAAAAATTAGTTTCTAAAATAAAACCTTTACTAAAAAATGTTACCATTAAAGCATTTATGGGAACTTGGTGTAGTGATAGTAAAGAACAAACTCCTGCTCTTTATAAAATTTTAGATGCTGCAAATTTTAATTATAAAAATTTAAAATTAGTAGCGGTTGATAGAGATAAAAAAACACCCGACAGTTTACAAAAAGGATATAATATTCATTATGTACCAACCTTTATTTTTTATAAAAAAGGTAAAGAATTAGGTCGCTTTGTTGAATATCCTCAAGAAACTATTGAGAAAGATATGTTAAAAATATTGAGTGGCGAACCTTACAAACATTCGTATCAAGATGAAGATTAGCTATTAACTGCAATATAAAAAAGATGCTGCCTGAAAAGTGTCACTCTGAATAATAATGAAGAGTCTCAAAATAATCAAATTGCTGATAATTAGACAAATAAGATTTTTCGACTGCGCTCAAAATGACAATTGAAAGATTTTTCAGGCAGCATCTTTTTTATGTTTGTTTTTTTTTAACAAATTTCTTCAAAAAACGTTCTATCAATTCGCTCCCTGTGATCTGGATGAGCAATTTTAACTAAAGCTTTAGCTCTTTGTTTTATAGTTTTTCCATATAAATTAGCTACTCCATATTCCGTTACAATGTACTGAACATGAGCTCTAGTAGTTACAACACCAGCTCCTAAATTTAGACAAGGCGTAATTCTACTTATTCCTTTTTTAGTTGTAGAAGGTAAAGCAATAATTGCTTTACCGCCTTCACTTAATGATGCTCCTCTAATAAAATCCATTTGTCCGCCAACACCAGAATATAACCTTTTACCTATTGAATCCGCGCAAACTTGCCCAGTCATATCAACTTGAATGGCAGAATTAATAGCTATCATTTTAGGATTTTTTCTAATATTATGCACATCATTAACATAATCACATGAACGCATTTCAATATAAGGGTTATCATCTACATAATCATATAATCGTTGTGAGCCAGCTAAAAATGTTGTCAGAGCCCTTCCTTTATTTATACCTTTATAATTACCATTTATAACATCCTTCAAAATTAAATCTATTACACCATCCGAAAACATTTCGGTATGCAAGCCTAAATCTTTATGGTTACCAAGTCTTGATAATACCGCATTAGGTATATTTCCAATTCCCATTTGTAGCGTACTCCTATCCTCAATAAGTTCAGCTATATAATCTCCAATTTTATTTTCAACATTACTCGGCTCTGGCATATAAAATTCGGGAATAGGTTTATTTACCTCAACAAAAATATCCAATTCAGAAATATGGATAATACCCTCTCCATGCACTCTTGGCATTTGCTCATTTATTTGAGCTATTACATGCTTTGCATTTTCAATCACAGCTAAAATTGCTTCTACTGAAACTCCTAAAGAACAATATCCATGTTTATCTGGTGGAGAAACTTGTATTAAAGCAACATCCACAGGTAAAATCCCTCTCTTAAAAAGCAACGGTACCTCGCTTAAAAAAACAGGAGTATAAGAACCATTACCTGCTTTAATTGTGTGTCTAACATTTTTACCTATAAAAAGTGAATTTACATGAAAACTATCTTTATAAATTGGATCAGCATACGGTGTTTTACCTTCTATATGCAAATGACAAACCTCAACATTTCTTAGCTCTTCATGTCTAGCAGACATTGCATTTATCAATTCTTGAGGTGCTGCTGCGGCAGCTTGAATGTATACCCTATTATTTGATTTTATGACTTTTACTGCCTCTTCCGCAGTTACTGCTTTATACATCATTTCATTCATTTTTTAATAATTATGCAAATTTAGGGATGATTTCACTTAAAAATACTGTTAAAAATCACTTTTACATAGATTCATTAAAAATAATTTAAAATGAAATTATTTTTAATGGAATAAAAAACTATTATTTAAATTATCTTTGCATTATAAAATATATTACTAATATGATTAAAATTAAATCTCTAGAGGAAATTGAATTAATGCGTGAAAGTGCTCTTATTGTTTCCAAAACATTAGGAATGCTGGCTAAAGAAGTAAAACCTGGTGTAACTACCTTACATTTGGACACACTTGCGGAAGAATTTATTAGAGATCATGGTGCTGTTCCTGGTTTTTTAGGATTATATGATTTCCCAAATACCTTATGCATGAGTCCAAATGCACAAGTTGTTCATGGAATTCCTAACGATAAACCTTTAGAAAATGGTGATATAATTTCTATTGACTGTGGATCCTTAAAAAATGGTTTTTATGGAGATCATGCATATACATTTGAAGTTGGCGAAGTTGCCGAAGAAACCAAAAAATTATTACAGGTAACCAAAGAAAGTTTATATGTTGGCATACGAGAGTTTAAAGCCGGAAATAGAGTTGGTGATGTTGGCTTTGCAATACAAAATTATTGTGAAAATCACGGCTACGGAATTGTAAGAGAATTAGTTGGTCATGGCTTAGGAAGGGATATGCATGAAGATCCTGAAATGCCAAATTATGGAAGACGAGGAAGAGGTAAAAAATTTATGGAAGGTATGGTGGTTGCAATTGAACCGATGGTTAATTTAGGAACACATAGAATTAATCAGTTAAATGATGGTTGGACAATTTTAACTAAAGATGGAAAACCTAGCGCTCATTTTGAACATGATGTTGCTTTAATAAATGGAAAACCTGAATTGTTATCTACTTTTAAATATATCTATGAAGCACTAGGAATTGAAAGTGATGAAGAAGATGAGTTTAGAGCGAAAAAATTAGTATTATAAACTATGAATAAATTCTTAAAAATTTCAGATTTAAAAACAACAAATTTGCTAAAAGGATTTCATGGTAAATTTGTTCATGCCGAAAATTTTACCATTGCTTTTTGGGAAATTGATAAAGATTCTATTTTGCCTGAACATGCTCACATTCATGAACAAACTACGCAAGTTATAGAAGGAAATTTAGAATTAACCATTGGAACAGCAACTAAAATATTAAAGGCAGGCGAAATGGCTATTATTCCTCCAAATGTTACACATAGTGGTAAAGCATTAACTAATTGTAAAGTTACGGATACTTTTTATCCGGTTAGAGAAGATTATAAATTTGATAATTAGTTAATGTTGAAAAGGTTATTTAAATTTTTTCTAAATAGTATTCCACGTTCTATCCTAATAAAAGTTAGTTACTGGATTGCTCCAATAATTGCGTTTCTTTTAAAAGGAAACACATTTACTGATCCTATTGACAATAAAAGTTTTAGAACATTTTTACCTTATGGTTACGGTAAACAACGCTCTAATGCATTATCTCCAAGTACACTTTCTTTAGAACGTCACCGATTATTGTGGTTGTATTTACAAAATGAAACTAATTTTTTTTCAGCCCCAAAAAAGGTGTTACATATTGCTCCCGAACAATGTTTTTTAAAACGGTTTAAACAACTGGAAAATTTAGATTATATAACTGCCGATTTATATTCACCAATAGCTGATGTAAAAGCTGATATTTGTAATCTTCCTTTTAAAAATGAAGAATTTGATGTTGTTTTATGCAATCATGTTTTAGAACATATTGAAGACGATAAAAAAGCAATGAGCGAATTATATCGGGTTTTAAAACCAAACGGATTTGGTATTTTTCAAGTACCACAAAATTTAACTCGTGATAAAACTTACGAAGATTTTACCATTACTTCTCCAAAAGAAAGAGCTAAACATTTTGGACAATATGACCATGTTAGAATTTATGGAAAAGATTATTTTAACAAATTACGTACTGTTGGTTTTAAAGTGAAAGAAATTAATTATTCCACTAAAATAAGTGATGAATTAGTTAAAAAATATTGCTTGGTGAAAAATGAGATTTTACCAGTTTGCTTTAAATAATTTACTCCGTAAAATTAGGGGATTTATACGTTTTCATTTCATTATTATCAGCAGAATAAATTAAAAAAGCCTTTAATTCTGGATGATTTTTCAAAAATACTTTTGCCTTTTCAAAACCCATTGCCATAAATGCAGTTGCATACCCATCTACATCAGCACAATCGGATTTTGAAATAACCGAAGCGCTCAATAAATTACTTGGAGTTGCAAAGCCGGTTAACGGATTTATGGTATGAACATATTTTTTTCCATTTTTTGCAATTCTATATTTTCTATAATTACCCGAAGTGGCAATAGATTCGTTTAATAATTTAATTTTAGTATTAATAGATCTGGTTCCATCAGAATTTGGGTTTTCTATGGCTATTCTCCATGGTGTTCCTAACTGATTTATTCCACGCGCCCTAATTTCACCTCCAATTTCAACCATATAATTTGTAATTCCGTTTTTTTCAAACATTCTGCCAACCAAATCCACCAAATATCCTTTTGCTATGGCATTAAAATCAAAATACGTTTGCGGGTATTGTTTTACAATTTTATTATTTTTTAAAGCAACTTTATTAAAACCAACATACGTTAATAATTCTTTTACTTTAACAGAATCCATATTATCCAATCGCTTGCCAGGACCAAATCCCCAAGCATTAACTAAAATTCCAACTGTTGGATCAAATTCACCATTAGTTTCTTTATAAATTTTAGCTGATTTTAAAAACACTTCTTTAAAAATAGAATCTATAACAATAGTAGTATCTCCTTTATTAATTTTTGATATATCCGATGTTGGAATATATGTTGAAATGGATTTATTTACTTTTTTAATAATAGCTTCAATTCTAATATCTAAATTTTTATTTTCAGGATTTAAATATCTAATTGTAAAGGTTGTCCCAATTGTATCTCCGCGTAAAATAACTAAATTTTCTTTTTTATTGTTGCATGAAAACAATGCTACAATGCTTAAAAACAGTATTATTTTTTTCATTTTTAATGAAATTAATTTTCTAAAAATTTATCAATGTCAAAGATATAATTTAAATTTTTCTTAAAATGAAGATTATTCATAATTAAAGTTCAAATCGTACGTTTCTTTTTTATAAATTTGTTATTCCTTAAACCATTTTAAATTATGAAAAAATTATTTTTAGTAGGACTTACTATTTCCATAGCCTTAAGTTCTTGTGTATCACAAAAAAAGTACAGTGAGCTTGAAGACAATTTCAGCAATAAAAGTAAAGAATTAGTAGATGCTAAAGCAGACTTAATGAAATGTAGAATTGAAGCTGAAGGCAAACTTAAAACTTTAAATCAACAAGTGGAAGACTTGAAAAAAGATAAAGAAAAAACATTAGAATATGTAGATAATTTAACCGTTTTATCAAAATCTGCTTCTGACAACATTAAAGAAACCCTTTCTCAAATGGGTAAAAAAGATGAATATATCAAATACATTCAAAAAGCAATTACACGAAAAGATTCTATTAACTTGGCTTTAGGATTTAAATTAAAAAGTGTACTTAAAGAAGGTTTTAATGATCAAGATATTCAAGTAAGCGTTGAAAAAACGGTGGTTTATATTTCTATTGCTGATAAATTGTTATTTAAAAGTGGAAGCGCTACCATTTCCTCTGCTGCTAAAAATGTGTTAGGTAAAGTTGCCGAAGTTGTTGGCGCACAACCTAATGTTGAAGTTATGGTGGAAGGTTATACGGATAATAAACCTATCAGCACTGCAAACATTAAAGATAACTGGGACTTAAGTGTTGAACGTTCAACTGCTGTTGTTAGAGTTCTACAAAACGATTTCAAAATTGATCCAAGCCGTTTAATTGCTGCTGGTAGAAGTGAATATAAACCTTTAGAAAGTAATGATACTGTTGAAGGTAGAGCAAGAAACAGAAGAACAAGAATTGTATTAATGCCTAAATTAGATCAGTTCTTTAAAATATTAGAAGATAAAGTAGAATAAATTCTATTTAAAAAGATTACATACTACTAAAAAACCACATTTTAAAATGTGGTTTTTTAGTTTAAATCAATTGCTAAATCTTGTAATCCTTCATATTGTAAAAGATAATCTTCGTCTAAATTTGGGTACTTAGTTTCATTACCTATACTTCCTAAACCTAAACCTGCAAATAATACTTTAGCATTATTTTTTTGAACGTGATTTTTAAAAGTTTCCATCCAAATCACATCGTACTCCACTGGGTAATTTTCAACAGTATCAAACCTAACAATAACAAAATAACGTTGATTTTTAGCGTCAATACAAACAAACTGAGGATGTTTTTTTAATTGACTATTAACCGCTATAAATTCAAAGCCTCGTTTTTCTAAATCTTTACCTACAATATTCATTGCTAAATTATGTAGTTCTTGTTGTGTTAATTTTCGTTTCATTTTAAAGTATAAATCAAAAAAAATCCGATACAAAAGTACCGGATTTATCTTTTATATTAATTTATTTTGAATTATCCTCCAAAGTCATCAAATCGAATATTTTCATCTGGCATACCAAAATCTTGGCCCATTTTTTGAACTGCTTTATTCATTAAAGGAGGTCCACAAAAATAAAGTTCAATATCTTCAGGTGTTTCATGTTTTGATAAATATTCATCAATTACAGCTTGATGTACAAACCCTGTAAAACCATCTCCTTCAGGATCAGTTATATCTTTTTTATTTACCCAATTATCTTCAGGTAAAGGTTCTGATAATACTAAATAGAATTTAAAATTAGGAAATTCTTTTTCCAAATGTTTAAAATGATCGATATAAAATAATTCTCGTTTAGATCTACCTCCATACCAATAGCTAACTTTTCTATTTGTTTTTAAAGTTTTGAATAAATGATATAAGTGAGAACGCATTGGAGCCATACCTGCACCACCACCAACATATAACATTTCGGAATCTGAATCATTAATAAAGAATTCTCCATAAGGTCCTGAAATAGTAACTTTATCTCCTGCTTTTCTTGAGAAAATATAAGAAGAAGCAATACCCGGATTAACTTTCATCCAACCATTAGTTGTTCTATCAAAAGGCGGTGTAGCAATACGAACATTTAACATAACCCTTCTTCCTTCGGCTGGGTAAGAAGCCATAGAATAAGCACGTTCAACAGATTCTGGGTTAGTCATTTTTAAAGGCCATAAATTAAATTTATCCCATTCCATTTTAAATTTATCGGGCGTTTCGTGTTCCTCAGGATGTGCAGTAATATCAATATCTTTAAATTCAACTTCACAAGGTGGAATTTCTATTTGAATATATCCTCCTGCTTTGTAATCCATATCTTCAGGGATTTCAACTACAAATTCTTTAATAAAAGATGCTAAATTATAGTTGCTAACAACCGTTGCTTCCCATTTTTTAATTCCAAATACTTCTTCAGGAATTTTAATATCCATATCCTGACGAACCTTAACTTGACAACCTAAACGGTAACCATCTTGCAATTGTTTTCTGGTAAAATTTGGAGTTTCTGTTGGTAAAGCTTCACCTCCACCAGAGTTTACAATACATTTACATTGTAAACATGTACCTCCACCTCCACAAGCTGATGGTAAAAATATTTTTTGGTTTGATAAAGTAGTTAACAAAGAGCCTCCGGAAGGAACTTCAATTTCCTTTTCTCCGTTTATTTTAATTTTTACTGGTCCTGATGGTGCTAATTTTTGTTTAACAACTAATAGCAAGGCCACTAATAAAAGTGTTATTATTAAAAAAGCTACTACCGTTACAACAATTGTACCTAGTGTATTTACTGCTAATATCATTGTTATTTTTTAATTTCTGTTGTGTTATCAGCTAAGTCATTAGCTTTTTTATTATTTTCAACTTTTACAGTTTCTACTTTTTCAGCTTTTTCAGCTTTTTCAGCTTTTTTTTCAGTTCCGCCAGTTAACATTCCACCAAAACTCATAAATCCAATTGCCATTAAGCCTGTAATAATAAATGTAATTCCTAATCCTCTTAAAGCTGGAGGAACATTTGAATATCTAATTTTTTCTCTAATAGCTGCAATAGCTAAAATTGCTAAAAACCAACCTATTCCAGAGCTAATTCCATAATTAAAAGCTAATCCTAAATTTGGAATTTCACGAGATTGCATAAATAATGAGCCTCCTAAAATAGCGCAGTTAACCGCAATAAGTGGTAAAAATATTCCTAAGGAATTATATAAGGATGGAGAAAATTTCTCCACAATAATCTCTACCAATTGAACCATGGTTGCAATGGTTGCTATAAACATAATAAAAGATAGAAAGCTTAAATCATAACCTGAGAACCCTTCTCCATTTGAACTTCCATCAATCCAAGCTAGCGCACCTTCTTGTAAAATATAATGATCTAGCAGCCAATTTAATGGTACTGTAATTGCCATTACAAATATAACAGCTGCTCCTAAACCTACCGCAGTAGAAACTTTTTTTGATACTGCAAGGTATGAACACATTCCTAAGAATGTAGCAAACACCATGTTATCTATAAATATTGATTTAAAAAATAATTCTAATTGTTCCATAGTGTTTAATTTTCTTCAATTAATGTTGTATTTTTAGAACGTTGTATCCAAATGATAATTCCTAAGGTTATTAATGCCATTGGAGCCAACAACATAAATCCATTGTTTTGATATCCGTAGGCATAAACTCCAGTCTTTTTAATGGAATCTCCTAATACTTTAATGCCCAATAAAGACCCTGATCCTAATAATTCTCTAAAAAAAGCAACGATAACTAATATTATTCCGTATCCCGCTGCATTTCCAATACCATCTAAGAAAGATTTCCAAGGTGTATTTGCTAAAGCAAATGCTTCAAACCTTCCCATAATAATACAGTTAGTGATAATTAAACCAACAAATACTGATAACTGTTTTGATAATTCATAGGAATATGCTTTTAAAACTTGATCAACAATAATTACTAATGCTGCTGCAATTACTAATTGAGCTATAATTCTAATTTTTGGTGGAATAATATTTCTCATTAAAGAAATTACCACATTACCCATAGCTAAAACAAACATTACGGAAAATGCCATAACAATAGCTGCTTTAAGTTGCGCAGTAATCGCTAAAGCAGAACAAATACCTAAAACTTGAACCGTAATAGGGTTGTTATCTGCTAATGGGTCTGTTATTAATTTTAAATCTTTTTTTGTTAAAAATCCCATAATTTATTGCTTTAATGTTTCTAAATAAGGTACATACATTTGCAAATCTTTTTTAAGCATTGCTGTTACTCCATTACCTGTAATAGTTGCTCCAGCTATAGCGTCAACTTGACAATCTGTTTTATCTAAATTTTTTGGATCAGCATTTCCTTTAAGCACATCTACCCCTTCAAATGTTTTGCCTTTAAAAATATGCTCTCCAGTAAATTCATCCATAAAAAAACGTTCTTTAATATTTGCCCCTAAGCCAGGTGTTTCACCAGCATGATCAAAATATACGCCTTGAATAACTAAATTTTTATTTAGAGCAATATAACCCCAAATTGCATCCCATAATCCTTTCCCTCTAACTGGTACTATGTAATAATATTTATCATTATTTTTACCAACAAATAAGGGTAATCTTCTAGTATAAGATGGTTTTTTAGCCTTTTCGGCCTCTTTTTTAATATCAATTAAATAAGCTTTATCATTTTCAGTAGCAGTAGTTCCCTTAACAACATATTGTTTTACAATATATTTGGAAAAATCTTCGTCTACTTTATCCTTTGGAATAAAATTAACAGAACCTTCTTTATTATCGTTAACTCCCATTGCGTATAAAATATTTTGTTGTTTTTCTATACGCTTATTTTCAGCTATTTTTCCTTTTAAAGATTGGGCAACAAAAGCTAATAATGACCCAACAATAAGTACCATTGCTGCTGCAAACAGTACAGTATATGTATTACTTTCTGTATTCCTTGACATTTTAAACTGTTTTTGGTTTTAATCGTTTAAGTCTTTTTTTAATATTACCAGCTATAACATAGTGATCAATGGTTGGTGAAAATACATTCATTAACAATATTGCCAACATAACGCCTTCTGGATAAGCAGGATTGAATACTCGAATCATAATAGATAGAAAACCTATTAAAAATCCGTAAATCCATTTTCCCTTATTTGTTTGTGAAGCTGTTACTGGATCTGTAGCCATAAACACTACACCAAAAGCAAAACCTCCAATAATTAAATGTTCCCAAAATGGGGTATTCATTAATGTATAAAATTTGCTTCCTTCAACAATCCACCCTGCATTTACTACACCGTTAAAAATAAGACCCATAGTTAATGCTCCAATAACGGCTGATAACATAATTCTCCAACTTCCAATTTTTGTATATATTAAGTACAATCCACCTAATAATATTAATAAAGCAGAAGTTTCACCAATTGATCCTGGTATAAAACCAAAAAACATATCTGAAACAGAATATGCTAAATGTTCTCCTTGTGCTAAACCTCCTAAAATAGTTTCCCCCGAAAAGGCATCTAAATTGGCGCCAGCCATAATTTCTTTAGATCTTTCTACGGCGCCAGTTACCCAAACTTTATCTCCACTCATCCAAGTTGGATAAGAAAAGAATAAGAATGCCCGAATAGTAAGTGCCGGGTTTAAAATATTCATTCCTGTTCCTCCAAAAACTTCTTTTCCAATAATCACTCCAAAAACTACTGCAACCGCAAGCATCCATAATGGAGTATCAACGGGTACAATTAATGGCACTAACATACCTGTAACTAAATACCCTTCTTCAACTTCATGGTTATTTATTGTTGCAAAAACAACTTCTACTCCAAGTCCTACAACATAAGAAACTAATAAAAGTGGTACTAATTTATAAGCACCAAGCAAAAAGTTATCAAAATTCCAAAACTCACCACTAAAGAATGACATATTTTGTTGATAGCCATGAATAGCAATGTGTTGTTGATAACCTATATTAAACATTGCAAAAATTAATATCGGAATAAGTGGTATTATTACCGATGTCATAGTACGTTTTAAATCGTCCGCACCTTTTATATGACCTCCTGAATACGTGGTTTCATTTGGTGTATATAAGAATGTATGAAAAGCGGAGAAAGCAGACAGCCACTTTTTACCCTTTCCTTTTTCTTTTATATTATGTAATTTTTCTTTTAATCCCATAATTTTATCCTATTTCTTTTAACATTAAGTCTAAGCCTTTTCTAATAATTTCTTGATGTGGTTGTTTTGATACACAAACAAATTCAGTTAACGCAAAATCTTCTGGTGCAACTTCATACATTCCTAAATTTTCCATTTCTTCTAAATCATTATACATGCAAGATTTTAATATTTGCAATGGATAAATATCTAATGGAAATACTTCTTCATAATTACCAGTAAGAACAAATGCTCTATGTTCTCCGTTTGTATTTGTGTTTAAATTGTATTTTTTATTAGGAAACAACCAAGAAAAAGTTAAAGCTCTAGTAAGAGATATTTTATTAAAAACTAATTTTGTCCAACCTAAAAATTCGTAATCATTTCCTTCTGGAATTATTGTAATTTCGTTATCATAATAATGTAAAACACCTTTTTTACCTACCTTGCTTCCAGTAAGCACATTACCACTTATTATTCTGCTTTCCACATCATTTAATTTTCCTTCAACTAATGATGAAATATCTGCACCTATTTTAGTGGTGTAATATTTTGGCTCTTTTACAGATGACCCTGTTAAAGCAATAATGCGTTCGGAATTAAACTTACCTGTTAATAATAGTTCTCCAATAATTACTAAATCTTGAGGTTTAATAGTCCATACAACTTCACCTTTATTTATAGGATCAATTTTTGCAATTTGAGTACTCACATTTCCTATTGGATGTGGTCCTGAAACTTTATGAAGCGTACAATTGTCTAAACCTGAAAATGGAGAATTACTATTTTTACCAACACTAACATGTACTTCTCCCGAAGTAAGTTTACTTAAAGCGGTTACTGCAGCTTGTAATTCTTTTTCTTTTCCTGCCAACACATAATCATAATTGGCAGCTAAAGGCGCACTTGCATAGGCTGAAATAAAAATAGATTTTGGCTCCTTTTCTGGATTTGCAATAACATCATACGGCCTTTGTGTAATAAAAGGCCAACAACCTGCATTTAATAAATAATCCTTAACCTCATCAGCTTTCATAGCTTTTGAGTCTTTACTACCAAAATCAATAAATTCTCGGGAATTGTCTTCTTGGATTTTAATTGCTAATATTTTTCTTTTTTCTCCACGAATAATATCCACTAATTCACCACTTACAGGTGATGGGAATTTAACAGTTTCATTTGCTTTGCTAAAAAACACAGTTTCACCTGCTTTTAATTTTGCACCAACTTTTACTGTTAATTTAGGAATAATATTGTGGAAATCTTCTGGGATTAATGTGTAAACATTACTAGATTTTGCTTTTTCGGTTACCTTTTCTGCAGCTCCTATTAGCTTTATATCTAGCCCTTTCTTAATTTGAATGTCCTGTGACATATGTTAAATTTTATTAATAGTCGTTAAAAACTGTGCAAAAATAAGAATTAAAACCATAGTTTTAAGTCATTTTAACAAATTATTATGTAATAATCATTACCAAAACTGATACTATTATAGCAACTATTTATTAAATTGCTTTTTATCTTTGGAACAGATTTTGTAACATCCCTAAATTATGTCGAATATTTTGAAACCTATTTGCTTTTTTACTATAATTTTAATTACTTTTTTTGGCTATTCCCAAAATAAAATACTTGAACCTAATTATATAAAAACTATAATTTTAAAGTCAAACAGAACAAATAGCTATGCTCCAATACTAAAATTAGGCGATAAATTTGAGCTTAGTTTTGATGATTTACATGCTGATGAAACCGAATACTATTATAAAATTGAGCATTGCACTTTTAATTGGGATATCTCTAATTTAAATGCATCAGAATATATTGATGGATTTGACAAAGATAGAATTAGAAATTATGAAAATTCTTTCAATACCTTACAACCTTACACACATTATCAAGTTAGTTTCCCTAATGAATATACTCGAATTAAAATAACCGGAAATTATTTATTATCTGTTTTAAATGAAGATGATGAAATTATTTTTCAACGAAAATTTGTAGTATTTCAACCTAAAGTAACCGTAGGGGTTTCCATACATAAAAGCAGAGATATTGCCACTATTGAAACCAAACAATCGGTTGAATTTAGTATAAATCATCCTAACCTTATTATTAATAATGCAAGTGTAGAGATAAAACCTGTTATTTTACAAAACGATAATTGGCAATTTGCCATTACCAATTTAAAACCTCAATTTTATAGAGGAACTCAATTATTATATAAATACGATGTAAAAACCAGTTTTTGGGCGGGTAACGAATTTTTATATTTCGACAGCAAATCCATTAGAAATTCTAGTTTGCATATCGTTAAATCCGAACTAGGAAAACAACTTTATCACACTTATTTATACCCAAACGAGCCTAGAGTTAATGAACCCTATACCTTATATCCTGATATAAATGGTAATTTTATAATTAGAACTTTAGATGGTGAAAATCCAAATACTGATGCCGATTATAGTTGGGTGCATTTTACCCTAAAAACCCCTAAACTTATAAATGAAAATGTTTATGTTAATGGAAGTTTTAATAATTGGAAATTGAACGATATAAATAAACTTACCTACAATGAAAAATTAGGACAATATGAAGCGGCAATTCTATTAAAACAAGGTTTTTACAACTATAATTTTGTAACCGTAAATAATAATACTGAAATTTCAAATCATGAAATTTCGGGATCACATTATCAAACAGAAAATAAGTATACCGTGTTAATATATTATAAAAAATTCGGCAGTAGATATACGCAAGTAATTGGTATTGGGTATGGAAATTCTGAAAAACTAACTAATTAAATTTGTATATTTGACAAAAATCAAAGACTTAATCAATTATGGTACAACAAGTAACAAATGGCATTAAAATTTCTGTTACTTCTATTTTTGAAGGTACTAGCTACCGAAATTATAGACTGTACTATGCATTTAGTTATCAAGTAACCATTGAAAATCAAAGTAATGAAACCGTTCAATTATTGAATAGGCACTGGAAAATATTTGATTCTTTAAATAATATTGAAATAATTGAAGGAGATGGTGTAATTGGTAAAAAACCCATTTTAAAACCTTTACAAAAACACACCTATAAATCAAATTGTTTTTTAAATTCTCCTATTGGAGCTATGAGTGGTTTTTACACCATGGTTAATATTAACACCTCAAAATCCTTCAAAGTAATTATTCCTACATTTCAATTAATGGTTCCAAATATTAGTAATTAAATGTGAAATTAAAGTTAATAAAGTACCGACCTAAAAAAACGAAAGGGTTAGCATGTTTAAATTGTGGACAACCCCTTTTAAATAATGAAAATTTTTGTTCTTATTGTGGTCAAAAAAATAACACCAAACAACTAAATTTCTCTAATTTTTTAAGCAATTTATTTTCAGGTTTATTTTCGTATGATTCTCGTTTTTGGACAACCTTTATTCCTTTATTAACAAAACCAGGTAAAGTTTCAAAACAATATATTGAAGGAAAAAGAGCTCGCTTTGTAAATCCGTTTCAATTGTATTTAAATGTATCTATTATTTTTTTTCTTTTAATTGGTATTTCAAATAAATTCAATTTAAATAAAACTGAGAAAAACACAGGAGATCTTGTCAAATTAGATTCTATTATTAATAGAAATGATATTAATAAAGATTCTCTTACTGCAAATTTTAAAGAACAATTATTAAAAAACATTCCTGTAGATTCATCCAAAACGGAAGATATTCAAAAAATAAATGATGCTTTTAATATTATTGTGGAGCAAAAAAAGAAAGAAAGCGACAGTGTCTCAACCAAAAATAGTAACAACAAAATTTCAGGAGTTTTGTCTAAAATTCAATTGATAATAAATTTATATAAAAAACACCCCAATTACTCTAAAAGTCAAACTTTAGATAGTCTAAAATTACTACATACTTTTTGGAACAATTTTTACTATCAACAAATTACAAATGGCTATAAAAATTACGAACAAATAAAATTGGATGGCGGTAAAAGTTATATTCAAAAACTAACTTCAACTATTTCAATTTCATTGTTTTTCTTTTTACCATTTTTTGCACTGTTCTTAAAATTAATTTACTTCAGAAGAAATTATACCTATATGGAACATTTGGTTTTTGTTTTTAACACACAAACCATATTTTTTCTTTTATTCATTATTTTTTATAGTGCCAATTTAATTGGTAAAACAGATACTTTTTCAATAATATTTTCATTGGTGTTTTTATGGTATTTATATAAATCCTTTAGAAATTTTTATCAGCAAAGTCGATTTAAAACCATTTTAAAACTTATAATTTTAAATTTCTTCTACTTTTTATCCTCAATTGTCGGATTAATTTTAGTTGCTGCTTTTTCTTTTTTTATGGCTTAAAAATTGACTGTAGATTTTTTATTAAAAACTACATCTTCATATCTCATTTCTATTTGCTCATTTTCCTTTTTTACTGAAGTAATACTAACCGTTTCAATAGTTGGACGCTTCATTAAAACAGATTGCGTTTTATCTCCAATTTCAGAATGATGAAATTTTAAAATACTTTCGGAGGTAAAATCGAGTTCATTTTGCCAATTTTCAAACCATTTTTTTCGGTCATTTTTACTATTTTCAGAATACAATGTTGAAGATGACCAAATTCTTGGTTTTTGGTCTAAGTCTGTAAAATGTTTTTGCTTTTCATCCCAAATTAACTCGAACAAATCTAATTCAACACAATTCCAATCTACAATTATCATAGTAAAAGGTTCCACATTTTCTAGATTCAAGCAATCTACATACTTTGCTAAATCTGCTTCTATTAAAATTTCTTTAGCAATTATACCTCTACTTTTTGCATATTTGGATTTTCTAACATGCTTTTTAAATCCCCCATTTAGTACACAAACCAATCTTTTTTTTGAACTAACACCAATCCAAGTTCCGCCAGCAATTTTATCTTTTGGAAATAATAAATCTATACCATTTTCAGAATAAATTTTAGGAAAAAGTGTTGCTCTAGTTTGCTGCTCATCTCGGTTTGATGTTAATATAAAATTATTGTTTTTTAAAGGTAAAAAAGTAACCGTACACATGGGTTTATTATTACAAATTTGAGATTCAATAAAGTAAAAAAAGTCGTTTCAATTACTTAACTTTGCAACAAATTTAAACTAAAAAACCTTTAAAAAATAAATATTATGGCTTCAGGATTTTATCAAGTACCAAAAGCTGTTAACGAGCCTATTAAATCATACGCTCCAGGTAGCCCAGAGTTAAAAACTTTAATGGCTACTTATAACAAAATGTATCAGGAAAAAATTGATATTCCTTTTTATATCGGTGGTAAAGAATATAGAACCGGAAAAACGGTTGATATTCATCCTCCACACGATCACAAACATTGTGTAGGCAAATATCATACTGCAGAACGTGAACACCTAGAATTAGCTATTGAAAAAGCTGCTGAAGCGAGATTAAAATGGGCTAATACTAAATGGCAAGATAGAGCTGCTATTTTCTTAAAAGCTGCCGATTTATTGGCTGGACCATTTAGAGACAAAATGAATGCTGCCACTATGATTGCACAATCTAAAAATGTATTTCAAGCGGAAATAGATTCTGCTTGTGAATTAATTGATTTCTTTAGGTTTAACGTTGAGTTTATGACTGAAATCTATAGCAATCAACCACAATCTTCAGCAGGAATTTGGAATAGAATGGAATACAGACCTTTAGAAGGTTTTATTTATGCTATTACTCCGTTTAACTTCACCTCTATTGCAGGAAACTTACCTGGCGCACCAGCACTTATGGGAAATGTTGTTATTTGGAAACCAGCGCGTTCTCAAGTGTATTCGGCTCAAGTAATTATGGAATTATTTAAAGCTGCAGGTTTGCCTGATGGTGTTATTAATATGGTAACCGGTAATTCAGGAATGATAACTGACGTTTTACTAGAGAGTGAAGATTTTGCAGGAGTTCATTTTACGGGTTCTACTCCTGTATTCAAAAGTTTTTGGACAACAATTGGAAACAATATTGATTCCTATAAAGCATATCCAAGAATTGTAGGAGAAACAGGTGGAAAAGATTTTATTTGGGCGCATCCAACTTCAAATCCACAAGAAGTTGCAACGGCTATTTCAAGAGGAGCTTTTGAATTTCAAGGTCAAAAATGTTCTGCAGCTTCACGTGCTTACTTGCCAAAAAGTTTATGGGAAGACATAAAATCTACCGTAATTAAAGATGTGAATTCTTTTAAAATGGGTTCTCCAGCAGATACAGGCAATTTTATTAATGCAGTAATTGATGATAGAGCTTTTAAAAAACTTTCAGGTTATATTGATCAAGCTAAAAAAGATAACGATGCCGAAATTATTGTTGGTGGCAGTTATGACGATTCTAAAGGATATTTTATTGAACCTACGATAATAGTTACCACAAATCCTCAGTACAAAACTATGTACACTGAGTTGTTTGGACCTATTATTACCATTTTTGTTTATGATGATAATGAATGGAAAGAAATTTTAGATGTAATAGATAAAACTAGCGAATATGCATTAACCGGTGCAATTTTTAGTGGTGATAGATATGTTATTGACATTGCAACTAACAAATTAGAAAATGCAGCTGGAAATTTCTATATAAATGACAAACCAACGGGAGCTGTAGTTGGACAACAACCATTTGGTGGTGCTCGTGGATCTGGAACCAACGATAAAGCTGGTTCTGTTTGGAACTTACTACGTTGGGTTAATAACAGAACTATAAAAGAAACTTTTGTACCTCCAACCGATTATAGGTATCCGTTTTTAGGGTAACAAAAAATGTTAGATAGAAAAACTCGCTGATTGGCGAGTTTTTTTTACAAATAACCAATTCTCCAGAACAATCCAACTATATAATCCGGATTAAAATTACAATATAGTATAGCAAACTATAATTCGTAAAGATGAAGAAAAGTTTAAATCTATTTAATTAAAATTAATTGAGTTAGTCATTTAGCTACTGTTAATTTTAATCCTGTTATTCAGCTAGTTACGATATATTTCTCTTTAAAAATGAGTAAACATATTGATTGAATCCTCTAATTCTTCATATAATTTTATGTAACTAGTTTAAAATCAGTTAAAACAAAAATATGTTCTTTAAGTGTATAACTCAATCTATTTAAATTAAAATTAATTTTGTATTTTTAATAAATTATTAACAATTAAACTTAAAATTTATTATGAAAAAACTACTTTTAGTATCTTTTATTTCCGTTATTTCTCTTATTTCTTGCCAAACGGAATCAATTGATGAAATTAATGCAGTCAAAAAATCTACTGTTTTAGCAAATAAAAATTCTGCAGCTAACAATTCCTTTATGGTAATATCTAAAAATGAAACTTTATCAAAAAAACTTGAAATTTCTGTTAAACAATATGGAGAAATCATTAGAACGATACCAGAAATAGGAATCTTAATCGTAAAGTCTTCTGATGCTAATTTTGAACAAAATGTTTCTAATATCACTGAAGTAAGATCTGTAGTTCCTGATTTAACAGTTAATTGGTTAGAACCTATAAGTGTTGAACCCATGGCAAATCCAGCTAGTATAGGTGATGATGAAACATATTTTGGCTATCAATGGGGAATGGATGCTATTGATGCTCCTGAAGCATGGAATGCTGGTTACGAAGGTGAAGGAGTTAAAGTGTTTATATTAGATAGTGGTATAGATGCTGAACACCAAGATTTAGCACCTAATTTAAATACCTCTCTCTCAACTTCATTTGTTCCAGGTGAGGATTGGAATGTTAATCAAGAATTAAATTATAACCATGGAACTCACGTTGCTGGAATTATTGCTGCTGCTGATAATAATTATGGTGTTATTGGAGTTGCACCAAAGGCAGAAATAATAGCAGTTAAAGTTTTATCGGAAAATACAGGATCTGGTAGTTTTAGTGGAATAAATGCAGGCATTGTTTACGCTGCAAATAATGGTGCTAATGTTATTAACATGAGTTTAGGAGCAACGTTGAATAAAAATGGTAAATTTTATGATGATCAAGGTAACCTAACAGAAAAAATTCCTTCAAAATTTATTCAGGAATTAGTTTTTGCACAACAAAGAGCTATTGATTATGCTTATAAAAAGGGTGTTACCATTATAACTTCAGCGGGTAATTCTGGCATGAATGGAGATGGAAATGGATCTGTTGTAGTTTTACCAGCTGATTTAAATAATGTTATTACAGTATCTGCAACAGCACCTCTAGCTTGGGCATATTACCCTTCAACTAATTTAGATGAATTAGCCTCATATTCTAATTATGGAAGATCCTTGATTGATATAGCTGCTCCAGGGGGAGATTTTGATTCACCTTATAATTATTGGTGGTATGACATGGTTTTAAGCACAAATAGTAATGCGGGCTGGTTTTGGTCAGCAGGAACCAGTATGGCTTCACCTCATGTTGCAGGTGTTGCTGCTTTAATTATTGGTAAAAATGGGGGGAAAATCAATCCTCATGAAGTAGAAAAACAACTTTTTAATACAGCTGATAAAATTAATACAAAAGGTAATAGCGCATATTATGGGAACGGTCGGGTAAATGCTTATAGAGCTGTAACAGAATAAATAAGAGCAATACTACACGTTACTTACTGTATTACTTAGATAAAAAACGCTCCAATTGGAGCGTTTTTTATCTAACATTTAAATTTTTAATTAACCTTTTTGCAATTTCTCTGCATCTGGTAGCAACCCAACTAATTCTTGAGGGTTATGAATTAAAACTGGTATATGCTGCGGGCAAATATAAAATTCACTTTCTTGGTAGTAAAATTTTGTTACTGGTGTTTCGTTTGATTTTTTTTTACAAACTAAACATTCTTGAATTTCAGCCATAGTTTATTATTTAAAGGACAAAAATATCTTTTTAATTTTTAATTACCTATGACCTTTGTCATAACACCTAAAAAAGTAAAAAGCTCGCCAATGGCGAGCTTTCCTTTACTAATGTTAAAATATTTATTATTTTCTGTAATTTAAGTATATAATACAAACCCTATTTTTAAAATGAGGGTACATAAAAATAGGTTAAATGCTTGTAACTATTTGCTATTTACATTATTTATAATAAAATTTCACCTCAAAGTTAGTAACTATTTTTTAATTAAAACATAACAAATGTCACATTAGTTACTTTTTAAAGGAATATGAACTACTTTTTTAGTTTCAAAAAAATCTTCTTTAAAGTAAGTTGAAAGATTATAAATTTTAGCTTTTGGAAAATTCTGAAGTTCTTGTTTTAAATCGCCTCCTTTTAAATATAAAATGCCATTTTTAAGTAAATGTTTTTGTTGTTTCTCAATTTTATTTTTAGTCCACTTCACAAAATCATCCATATTAGTTACTGCTCTACTTACAATAAAATCGAATTTTTCATTAACTTTTTCTGCTCTTAAATGAGCTACTTTTACGTTAGTTAATTGTAGTGCGTTAACTACTTCATCAACTACTTTAATTTTTTTTCCAATAGAGTCTACCAAATAAAATTCAACTTCTGGATGCAAAATAGCCAAAGGAATTCCAGGAAATCCTCCACCAGTTCCAATATCTAGAATTTTAGCTCCAGAATTAAAGGGTTGTACTTTTGCTATTCCCAATGAATGCAGTACATGTTTTACATACAATTCATCAATATCTTTTCTTGAAATCACATTAATTTGCGTATTCCAATAGGTATAAAGTTCTTTCAGTTCAGCAAATTTAGTATACTGATCTTTGGTTAAATCAGGAAAATATTTTTTTATGGTATCCATTTTTTAATTTCGATAATGGCAAAAATACAATTATCCTACTTATTTTACACATCATAAAAAAGTGTTATTTTTTTTTAAAAAAACTAATAACTAATAAAAATGATTTATTTTCGTTGCCATATTATACTACGAATCAATATAATTATATGACTATTAAAACCATAAACTTCTCAAGAATTGATAAAGCAAAGTTTTTTAGAACCTTAAATAAACGTGTAAACAGCTATTTTAAAGAAAATAATATAAAACGAACAGGCAACTGGAAATTATACACCAAAGCAATAATAATGTTTAGTATATTTTTAGTTCCATTAATTTTAATTTTAACAGTTAATATGCCTCAATGGGTATTACTATTGCTAACGATTGTAATTGGAATAGGAATGGCCGGTGTTGGTATGAATGTAATGCATGACAGCAATCACGAATCTTTTTCCAGTAAAAAATGGGTAAACAAAATTATGGGAAGTAGCATTTATATTTTAGCTGGTAACGTTTATAACTGGAAGGTGCAACACAACGTATTACACCATACTTTTACAAATATACATGGTCATGATGAGGATATTGATGCAGGTAGAATAATTCGTTTTTCTAAACAGGCAAAATGGTTATGGATTCATAAATTTCAAAAATATTATTCTTTTTTTCTTTATGGTTTATTAACTATAAATTGGGCAATTACAACCGATTTTAAACAAATGCATAATTATTTAAAACGTAAACTTTCCTATGGTAAATTTCCAAACCCAACAACTGAATGGACCGTTTTAATAATTTCTAAAATAATATATTATTTATTATGGATTGTACTTCCTTTAGTAGTTTTAGATATAGCCTGGTGGAAAATTTTAATAGGTTTTTTTGTGATGCATTATACCGCTGGTATTATTTTAAGTGTAATTTTTCAGTTAGCGCATGTGGTTCCTAATACTGAAATGCCAAAACCAAATAAAGATGGAAATTTAGAGCATACTTGGGCAGTTCATCAATTATATACAACCTCTAATTTTGCTCCAAAAAATAAATTCATTTCTTGGTATACTGGCGGATTAAATCATCAAGTTGAACATCATATTTTCCCAAATATATCTCATGTTCATTATGAGAAAATTGCAAAAATTGTAAAAGAAACCTCTTTAGAGTTTAATTTACCTTACAACGAATATAAAACTTTTCAAAAAGCTATTATAGAACACTTTAACCAACTAAAAATGCTAGGTGCAAAACCTACGTATGCATAATTTTTATTTTATGAACAACCAACTATCCAACAGAATTAACAGTTTGCCAATTTCAGAAACTTTAGCAATGGCTGCTAAAGCAAGAGAATTAAAAAACCAAGGAAAAGATATTATCAGCTTGAGCTTAGGAGAACCCGATTTTAACACTCCTGATTTTATAAAAGATGCTGCAATTGAAGCTATTAACCAAAATTATAACTCTTATTCCCCTGTAGATGGGTATTTGGAGTTAAAAGAGGCTATATGCAAAAAATTTAAACGAGATAATAAATTAAGTTATATCCCTTCTCAAATTGTAGTTTCAACTGGAGCAAAACAATCTATTGCAAATGTTGCTTTAGTGTTGTTAAATCCTGGGGATGAAGTAATACTCCCTGCTCCTTATTGGGTTAGTTATTCTGCCATTACAACTTTAGCAGAAGCAACCTATAAAGTAATTCCATCAACTATTGAATCTGATTTTAAAATTACGCCGGAACAATTAGAAGAAGCTATTACCCCTAAAACTAAACTTATTTTCTTTAACTCACCCAATAATCCAAGTGGAGCTGTTTATAGTGAAGCTGAATATAGAGCTTTAGCAAAAGTATTAGAAAAATATCCATCTATTTATATAATTTCTGATGAAATTTATGAGCATATTAATTATGGAGTAGACATATTTAGTTTTGCTGCAATTGAAAATATGTATGATAGAACCATAACTATAAATGGTATAGCCAAAGCTTTCGCTATGACGGGATGGCGAATTGGTTATTTAGGCGCACCTGAATGGATTGCAAAAGCCTGTACTAAAATCCAAGGACAAATTACTTCTGGAGCTAATTGCATTGCTCAAAGAGCAACTATAACAGCAGTAGAAGCTCCTGTTTCTAAAATTCAGTACATGGTTAATGAATTTAGAATTAGAAGAGATTTAATGATTAAATTATTTAATGAAATTGAAGGTTTTATCTTGAATATCCCTGATGGTGCTTTTTATATTTTCCCAGATATTTCTTACTTTTTTGGAAAAACCATTAAAAACTATATTATAAATTCTGCTTCAGATTTCTCTATGTTTTTACTTGAAAAAGCAGGTGTAGCAACCGTAACTGGAGAAGCTTTTGGAGATCCTAATTGTATCAGAATTTCCTATGCTGCTTCAGAAGCCCAATTACGAGAAGCTGTAAAAAGAATTAAAGACGCTTTAAATTAATTAAAATCTTGAGGCTGTCTGAAAAGTGTTATTCTGAATAAAAATGAAGAATCTCATAATAATCAAATTACTGGTAATCAGATAAATAAGATTTTTTGACTGCGCGCTCAAAATGATAATTGAAAGACTTTTCAGACAGCCTCATTTCTTTTTTCTTAAATCAAAATTATAACTCAAATCTACATGTAAAATATTATTTGAAACATATTTCGTAGCTATTTTTCTAAAATAATATCTGCCATAACCAATCCAAATAGTAGCATTATCCAATAATTTATAGCCAAAAAATACTGCAAAATTGTTTTGGTCAAAATCTGGTTCAGTAATACCGTTAGAGAATCTAATTCTAATTTCATTCGACAATTTTCCAATAATATATTTACCGCTTTTCAACGTAAACATATTAAAAATTACCTGTAGCCTATATCTAAACCTATTTGCGTATTTATTCCCTTTAATAACATTTGGGGTAACTTTTGTATTTATTAAATCTATAACGCGCTCTTCAAACCTAAAACGTTGACTCAATTTTACATGTTCTAAATTTGAACTCACCATAATCTGTTGAAAAAATCTATTTTCGTTTTTATGAATAGAAGCATGTGAAACCCCATTTGGAAAAGCTTTATAATGTAAATATCCAGCACCAATATTTACATTTTTTCTGATTATATAATTAATGCTTGGTGAAAATAAAAAAGCTTGGGTTTTACTTAAAAAACCGACTCTACGTTGTTGAGTTATATTTACAACATTCAGTTTATCAGAAACTGTAACTTTATTTATAAAAGTAAACCAAGATCCATTATCTTTTAATATTTTGGTTTGGGAATGTAAACTATTTGATACTGTTAAAAAGAATAAAACTATAATCAGGTTTCTCATAAATCCTATGCGTTTTTAAAAAGGAGCAAAATTAAACTTTTATTAAAGGCTTACTATGAGATTTATCATTTTACAAAAAAAGTGTATCTTTAAAATATATTAACTACTAAATAAAATGTTATGGCTGTAATGAAAGTTATTGAAATAATGGCAAGTTCTACAAAAAATTGGGAAGAAGCCACTAAAAATGCGATTGCACATGCTTCAAAAAGTGTTAAGCATATTAAATCTGCATTTGTACAATCACAAAGTGTTGTTGTGAACAACAATAATGTGGAGGAATTTAGGGTAAACGTTAAAATCACTTTTGAAGTAAAATAATAACGTTAAAAAAAAACTAAAAAAAGTGCTTTTAACAAAGCGCTTTTTTTCTTTTAGTATATTTAGCAAATTATTATTATGAGATATTTATTACTAACTTTCTTATTCATCAACTTTATAAGTTGTAAAGGGCAAAATGAAACAAAGATGCAAAAGCACAACTATAAATACACCAATAAATTAATAACTGAAACCAGTCCTTATTTATTACAACATGCCCACAACCCTGTTAACTGGATGCCATGGAATAAAGAAACATTAGACCTTGCAAAAAAAGAAAATAAATTACTAATTATTTCTATTGGATATTCATCTTGTCATTGGTGTCATGTAATGGAACACGAAAGTTTTGAAAATGAAGAAGTAGCAAAGGTTATGAATGATACTTTTATTAGTATTAAAGTGGATCGAGAAGAAAGACCTGATATTGACCAAGTATATATGAATGCAGTTCAATTAATGACTGGTAGAGGTGGTTGGCCTCTAAATTGTATTGCTTTACCAGATGGTCGACCTATTTGGGGCGGAACCTATTTTCCAAAAGAAAATTGGATAAATGCTTTAACTCAGTTGGCAAATTTATACAAAGAAACTCCAAACAAAGCTATTGAATATGCAGATAAACTTACAGAAGGAGTTAAAAATTCGAGCTTAGTTCAGTTTAACAACAATAAAGTAAGTTTTTCTGTTGATAAATTAAAAACAACGATAGCCAATTGGAAAGAGCATTTAGACACCAAGTTAGGCGGTACTAAGGGTGCTCCAAAATTCCCAATGCCAAATAATCTAAGTTTTTTGCTGAGATATGGAGTACAAGCTGGTGATGCTAAGATTAAAAATTATGTAAATACTACCTTAAACAATATGGCATTTGGTGGAATTTTTGACCAACTAGGAGGTGGTTTTTCACGATATTCAACCGATCAAAAATGGCATATCCCTCATTTTGAAAAAATGTTATATGATAATGCTCAGCTAGTTAGTTTATATGCGCACGCTTATCAAGCCACAAAAAATAATACCTATAAAAAGACTGTTTATAAAACATTACAATTTATTGAAGATGAACTAACAAGCAAAGAAGGTGCATTTTACTCATCATTAGATGCAGATAGTTTTGATAAAGAAGGTAAATTAGAAGAAGGTGCTTTTTATGTTTGGAAAAAGGAAGAACTTCAAGCAATTTTAGGTAATGATTTTGAGTTGTTTTCAGAATATTATAACATAAATAGTTACGGTTTATGGGAACATAAAAACTATGTATTAATACGAAAAGAAGGTGGTAAAGTTTTTGCTGAAAAACATCATCTATCTACCGTTGACTTAGAAAAAAAAATAGCTGAATGGAATAAAAAGTTATTAAATATTAGGCAAAAAAGGTCAAAGCCAAGATTGGATGATAAGTCATTAACTTCATGGAATGCCTTAATGCTAAAAGGGTATATTGATGCATATCAAGTTTTTAACAATTCCCATTTTTTAGATGTTGCATTAAAAAATGCTCAATTTATAGTATCCAAACAACTTACAGCAGATGGTGGATTAAACCATAGTTATAAAAATGGCAAAAGCACCATTAATGGTTATTTAGAAGATTATGCTACTGTTATTGATGCGTTTATAGATTTATATGAAGCTACTTTAAACGAAAAATGGTTAGCTACTGCTAAACAACTAACCGATTATACATTTGACCATTTTTTCGATCAAAAAAACCATATGTTTTATTTTACTTCAGATAAAGATGCTGCTTTAATTACTAGAAAATTTGAAGTAGAAGATAATGTAATACCTGCTTCAAATTCTATTATGGCAAATAATTTGTTTAAATTAAGCCATTATTATTCTAATCCATATTACCTAAAAGTAAGTAAACAAATGTTGTCTAACGTTTATGATAAGGTTGAAAATTATGGAGGAAGTTATTCAAATTGGTTACAATTGCTCAGTAATTATGCTGGCTCGTATTATGAAATTGCTGTTTCTGGAAGCAATGCTATTCATAAAATAAAAGAAATTAATACTAAATATATTCCTAATAAATTAATTGCAGGAACCATTTCAAAAAGTAGTATCCCTTTAATGGAAGGAAGAGACACTGATAAGGAAACTTTAATTTATATTTGTGTGGATGGAGCTTGTCAATTACCTGTAAAAGACACTAATAAAGCCCTAAGCTTCGTTAAAATAAGCTTCTAATTATGAAATACTTGCAATTTTTTTTTATTTCACTTGTGGCTTTTGAACATTTGTATTTTATGATTTTAGAAATATTCTACTGGGACAAACCAAAAGGTTTAAAAGCATTTGGTCATACTTTAGAACAAGCAAAAGCTTCAAAACTTTTAGCCAAAAACCAAGGGCTTTATAATGGTTTTTTGGCCGCCGGATTAATATGGTCAATTATAAGTGAAAATAACAGTAATAGTTTGGCTATTTTCTTTTTAAGTTGTGTTATTCTTGCTGGAATTTATGGTGCTTTAACAACCAAAAAAATAAAATTATTTTATGTACAATCCATCCCTGCAATTATTGGATTAATTCTAGTTATACTTTAAATATATTATTTCTTTTTTGAAGTAGTTACCAAAAAATCTTTAAGATAAAAAGGTTCAAAATAAGCGACATCTTCAAATTCTTTATTTTTGAATTTTATGAATGATAAACTTCCCATTTCATTTGCAGATGGAAATTTATCCTCTACAAAAACAGCATTTTTATGAGTTATAATTTCTTTACATTTAGAAGCTCCATCTCCTAAAAAATATACTTCCCCATCAATTAAATATTGATTAAAGGAAGATTCATCTATAATTTCTGCAGCTACTTCTCTAGTTTTTAAATTCTTATCGGAATAAACAGCACTATACACCTCCATTCTTCTTGCATCTAATAATGGTATTTTAACTCCATCATTAATAGCAAAAGACATTGCCAAAGCTTGCAAGGTATCGGTAGCAATTAATGGAATACCTAAGGCAAAACAAATTCCTTTTGCAGCTGAAACACCAATACGCAAACCTGTATAAGAACCTGGTCCTTTACTTACTGCAACTGCTTTTAAATCTTTGAATTCAATAGTTGAATCTTCCAATACATTTTTAATAAATTCATGTAATTTTTCTGCATGGGAATATTTACCATCATTAAGTTCTTGTAAGGCAATAGTTTTCCCGTTTTTTGCAATACTTACAGAACAATTTTTGGTTGCGGTTTCAATATTTAATATATAAGTCAATTCAAATTTATTTAAAGTGCAAAGATACTTATTTCAAACTAGCTCATAAAAAAACATTCAACCTAATAGATGAATGTTTTTCAAAGTATTTACAATAAAAACCTATTCAATTACAATAGGTATGCCGTAATAATATTCTAATAATTTAGTTCTGAACACAAAATTATATTTCGCATTTACCATAGATGATTTTGCACTGACTAATCGATTTCTAACCTGATCAAAATCAAAGAAATTCATAACTCCAGAATTATAACTTTCTTGTGCATTTTTAAAGGATTCGTTCTGTGCGTCTAACGATTTTTTTGCTGCAATATATTGATTTAAAGAAGCTTTCGCATCAGCATAGGCCTTTTCAATGCTTTCTCTTAATTTTAATTTTTTATCTAACAATTGAAGATTTGCTCTATCTTGATTTATTTTAGCTTTATTTATTCCAACTTTAGTTTGAAACCCATTAAAAATTGGAATACTTAAAGAGAATCCGGCATTATAGCCTAAATTATCGCTTAATTGTTTCCCAAAACCATTAGGAATGGTGACTGGTAAATTAGTGTTTGGATCAATAATAGTGCGAACATCTTTTTCTCCTTGGCTATGTTGATAACCAGTTCCAACTCCTGCTCCAAAAGATAAAGATGGGTATTGCCATGATTTTGCAATTTTAAGATTTATGTCAGCATTTACAACCCCTAATTCTGCACTTTTTATTTCAGGCAAAATAGTTTGTGCTTTATTAAAAATAGCATCAGTATCATTATATAATAATGATGCAGAATTAATAGTTAATTTAACATCTTCAACATCAAATCCTTTATTTGAAACTTGTAATAATTGAGATAAACTTAACAAAGCTAAATCTAAACTATTTTGAGCATTGGTAAGTTTTTCATCATTACTTGCTTTGCTGGCTTCAGCTTCTAATAAGGCTGCTTTAGCACTAGACCCTGCAGCAACTAAATCCTTTGATTTTTCTACTTGATTTTTACTAATATCAACTTGATCTTGAGCTATAATAATATTTTCTTTAGCTAAAAGAACGTTTAAATATGAATTAACAACGTACAACATAATGTTGTTTTTATTTTCTTGCAAATCAAATCCAGCCGCTTCTAATTGCTTTTTAGCTTGTAGTAAATTGTTCTTATTTCTAAACCCATTAAACAAAGTTACCCCAGTATTTAAACCAAAATTATTTGATCGTGAATCGCTTGAAATACGACTTCCAGTAATATCTATAAATGAACCAAAGTTATAACTATGTGAAGCAGAAGCATTTAATGAAGGAAAAAAATTGCCTTTTGCAGTAGTGATATTTTCTTCAACTAATTGATTATTTAGTTCCTGTTGTTTTATGGAAATGTTATTGTCTAAAGCGTAATTAATACATTCTTGTAGCGTCCATATTTTTTTTTGTGCGTGAACATTAATTAAAAATAATAATGCTAAAACACTTACAAATTTAGTTCTCATCAGCTATAGGTCAGTTTTTTTGGTTAAATTTAGTTATAAGACGACTAAAATTATCATTTGTTACACAGTAAACCTCTTATAGAAATGTTAAATTTTATTATTTCGTATCCTTTTAATTAAAAAGAAAACTAATACGCCAACCAATAAATATGGAAAAACCATTAAATATAAAATTCCGGAATTCAATCCTTCTGCTTGTGAAACACCACCACTTTCAACCACTGCACGGCACATAGCACACTGAGCATTTGAAAATTGAAAACTTAAAATAACTAGTATGTAAATAAGTTTTTTCATTAATGGTAATAAGGTGAAATCAATATATAAACCAAAACTCCTGAAATTGCAACATACAACCAAAGCGGAAACGTAAATTTAGCGATTTTTTTATGCAACTCAACATTGTTAGTAATTGCCCTAACATAAGTTATTAAAATAAAAGGAATTACCAAAATAGACAAAATAATATGCGAAATTAATACTATAAAATAAACTGTTCTTAAACCTCCTTCACCTTTGTATACCGTTGAGTTTGAAGTCATATGGTATAATACATATAATAATAAAAACACAACCGAAAATATAATTGCAGTTTTCATTAATTTTTCGTGAAGCTTAATTTTTTTAGATTTTATAGCCCAAAATGCAGCTATTAAAATTAATGCAGTAAATGCATTAATTGTGGCATAAATTGGAGGTAAAAAAACAGGTAATTTTAAATCAATTTTCACACTAAATAAAGCTGCAACAACTACTGGAATTATTATGGATAAAATAACAATCCAAATATTATATTTTTTTAAAGTTTTTCCCATTATTTGTTTAAAAGAATATTAATATCCTCTATTATTCTATGAATTTCTTTTGGATTTAAACCATCATAAAATGCAATTGGATTACCATATTCGTCCAATCTTGAACGTATATTTCCATTTTTATCCACTAAAGCAAACATACCGGAATGCTCAAAACCGCCTTCAGCACTACTATCTACTCCTGCATATAAAGTAAATCCTTTATTTGCTAAATCATATATTTTATCTCTGTTTCCTGTTAAAAAATTCCAGTTTTTTAATGTGGCACCATGCGCTTTTGCGTACTCTTTTAGTATTTGAGGAGTATCATGGGTTGGATTAATGCTAAAAGATGCTATTCCAAAATTTGGATTTCCAAAATATTTATCTTGAATAGTTACCATGTTTTTATTCATTTTAGGGCAAATAGTTGGACAGGTAGTGAAAAAGAATTCTACTACATACACTTTGTTTTTATAAAAGTCATTAGTAATTATTTTACCATTTTGATTAGTAAACTTAAATTTAGGTACTTTACCAATAGTTGCTAATGTTGGTGATTTAAACTTTGCCACAATTTTAGGAATTGTATAAATTCCAAAAATTAGAATTATAAAAGCAACACCTACATATGAGTATTTTTTCATTTTACTTATTGTTTTTATTCCGTAGTTTTTTTTCAGCAGATTTTTTTAACTGGTAATAAATAATAGCTATATCATCTCTCATTTTATTTTTTAAAACAGCTACAGAATTCATGTTATACCCATATAATTTTCCGTTAACAGCATCTTCATCATCTTTTCTACCACGTAATCTCAATTTTTTATCAATAATAAAAGCATTTGAAGAATACCCCATTTTATTTAATGAATAAGGTACTTTAAAACTTTGATAAATTTTTTGAATGCTATCTGAAGAAGTAAAAATAAAATGCCAGTTTTTAAGATTAGTATATAACCCTAGTTGTTCTATTACCTTTTTATAATCTTCTTTGTTTTCCCTTGGAAATAAAGCAACTATTTGAAAAAAGGGCTTTTGATAATAACGCTTATAAATGACTTCATTTAAATTAAACAATCCTGTTTTAGAATTGTTGCTATTTTTCCCCGGAAAACAAACTACAGTTAATTTATTAGAAAAAGTTGCTAAATTATTGGTTTCTAATTTATCAATATTACTAACGTTTTCTGTAAGAATTGGTAAATTAGAGTATTTATAAATTCCTTCAGATAAGAAAATATAAAACACCAGTGGCAAAACAAATAATATAAAAAGTACCCAGAATTTTTTCATATGTCATGCAAAAAAAAAAAAGAGGCTGTCTGAAAAATATTTCAACTGTCATTTTGAGCGCAGTCGAAAAATTTTATTTATCTAATTATCAGTAATTTGATCATCATGATATTCTTCATTTTCATTCAGAATGACACTTTTCAGACAGCCTCATCTAAAAATATTATCTATTAGTAGTTCCATTTTGTTAATGGTCCTAAAACATCATGAATGTAATTACCTTCTATTAATAACAAAGCTGCTAAATATGCTATTAAAAAAACGGCAGTCCAAACTACAGCTCTTCTTAAATTCTTTTTTTCATCCGCCATATGCATAAAAAACCATGCGATATAGTACGCTTTAACCAAGGTTAAAACAATGAATAGTAGGTTTAATAAATTAGTTCCTAAAAATTTTGTTAGGTATAAAAAATCTGGTTTATCAATTCCTAAAAAAACCTCAACAACAGTTATAACAGAAAGTATTCCAAATACTTTCCAAATTAGTTTAGTATGTGATGTATGCTTTTGTGTATGTGCCATTATTTATTTTTTAAATTAAGTAGAAGAATGTAAATACAAATACCCAAACTAAATCTACAAAGTGCCAGTATAACCCAACTTTTTCAACCATTTCGTAATGCCCTCTCCGTTGATAGGTTCCTAAAATAACATTAAAGAAAATAATTATATTAATTACCACTCCTGAAAAAACGTGAAAACCATGAAACCCTGTAATAAAGAAAAAGAAATCGGCAAATGCTGTTTTTCCGTATTCATTAACTCTTAGGTTTGCTCCTTTTACTACAGCTTTAGCTTCATTTAAAAATGCCATAGCTTTTCCTCTTGGAACAATTGTTTTTTGTTTCGTTTCTAGATTAAGTTGCTCGGTTCTTATAGTAATATCAGGGTTTGCTTTAAATCCATTTAATACTTCTTGTACCGTATAAGGTGGTAATTTATTCTCTTTCACAAACCACAATCCCTTAGCGCTTGTTTGCTGAACTCTTTCTGAATTGGAGTGAATTGCAAAGTCTTTCAAAGCTATTTGATGACCTGTTTTATCTACAAATTGAATTATTTTTCCATCTTTTAATTGTAATGCTCCATATTCACCTCCTATAAATGTTTTCCATTCCCAAGCTTGAGAACTTAAAAATATTAACCCTCCTACAATAGTTAGAAGCATGTAAAAAGTTACTTTGTTTTTTTTCATTTGATGTCCTGCATCCACAGCTAACACCATGGTTACAGATGAAAATATCAAAACAAATGTCATAAATGCCACATAATACATTGGTGCATTTACTCCGTGTAAAAATGGAACGTGTGTAAACACTTCATCTGCAATAGGCCAAGATTGAATAAATTTAAAACGAGTTAAGCCATAAGCTCCAAGAAAACCAGAAAAAGTTAACGCATCAGATAAAATGAAAAACCACATCATCATTTTACCGTAACTTGCTCCCAAGGGTTTATTTTTCCCTCCGTTCCAAGTAGAATGATTGGTTTCAGTAGCAGTAGTTACTTCCATATAAAAGTTAGTTTTTGATTTTTTTTAGTTATAGTTGTGCCAAAAATACATTTTTTTTTTATCTAATAAAATAGAAAAAGAAAAATAAGTAAATCCATACAATATCCACAAAGTGCCAAAAAATTGCACCTAGCTCTAAACCTAAATAATTTGTTGCTGAATATTTTTTAAAAAGATGATTAAATAACACCACAATTAACACAATTATACCTGCAAAAATATGTACAAGGTGCGCAATAGTAATACCATAAACAAAAGAAGATTTAACAGTGCTTTGATCTCCAGCAAAATATAACCCTTCTTGATAAAGTTGCGAAAAACCATCAAATTGAAAATAAACAAACCCCAATCCTAATAGTAAAGTTGACACTAAAAAGAGTGTTGTTATTTGTTGATTTCCTTTTTTAATAAATTTTTTGGACATTAAAAAAGTTAAGCTACTCAATACAATTAATATAGTGCTAATGCTAAAAGCATTTGGTAAATTAAACGAAACCCAATCGGTTCGTGAACGGCTTACTACGTATGCACTGGTTAGTCCGGCAAACATCATAGTCATACTTATCATGGCTACCCAAAGCATTGGTTTAGCAGACTTTCTGTGTGCTTGTTTAAATTCTTGTTGTAAAGATTCTTTCATTTAGTTAGTGTAAAAATTTATCTATTACGTAAATAATTTGTATTAAAGTGATGTATAAAACACTAGAAAGCATTAGCTGCCTTGCGTGTTTATCTGTTTGATATTTATATAATTTTATAGCATAAAACAACATTTTTCCACCCAAAGCTACTAAAATAATAGCCGTAATTGGGTAAATGTAAAAATTACCTGTTATTTTAAATACCGGAATTATGGAAACCAATGTTAAACAAACAATGTAAATTATAATTTGAACTACAGCTTTTTTATTCTTTTGCCCCATTGGCATCAAATTAAAACCTGCTTTTTTATACTCATCAAATTGCAACCAAGCAATTGCCCAAAAATGTGGAAATTGCCAAAGAAATTGTATTAAAAATAAAGTACCTGCTTCTATAGAAAAATGATTTGTAGCAGCAACCCACCCTAACATAAATGGAATTGCTCCAGGAAAAGCTCCAACAAAAACTGCCAACGGAGTAACTGATTTTAATGGTGTATAAACACTAGTATATAAAAAAATAGAAATTGCTCCAAATAATGCACTTTTGGGATTTATACTATATAATATTGCTAAACCTAAAATAGTAAATGAAACAGCAACCACCAGAGCCGTGGAAACATGCATTCTTCCAGCAGGTAACGGTCTGTTTTTAGTCCGTTTCATTAAAGCATCTGTATCCTTTTCAATAATTTGGTTGAAAGCATTAGATGCTCCAACCATTAAATAACCTCCTATTGCCAACATAATTATAGTAATAACATCTATTTCTGTTGCAGCTAATAAATAGCCTGCTATAGATGAAAAGACAACACTTAATGATAAGCCTACCTTAGTTAACTGTTTAAAATCATTGAAAACTGATGAAAAACCTATTTTTTTAGTTATAGAATTGGAAGTTATTTGCATTACAGTACTTAAAATATGTGCAAATATATTTTATTATTTAAAAATTACAACCTTAAAACAAGTTGTTTAACTAAATATTTAAAATAAATTTAGAAAAAATCTTTGCAATTAACAGATTTGTATTAAATTTGCCCTCGCATTTACAGTTAAAATGTACGTTCTTTAAAAAACAGGTCTGCGAAAGTAGCTCAGGGGTAGAGCATCACCTTGCCAAGGTGAGGGTCGCGGGTTCAAATCCCGTCTTTCGCTCTACAACATATAAAATACCAATGCAGAAGTGGTGGAATTGGTAGACACGCTGGACTTAAAATCCAGTGGGCAGTAATGCCCGTACGGGTTCAAGTCCCGTCTTCTGTACTAAAAACCTTGTTAATCTTATGATTTTCAAGGTTTTTTTAATTTAATAAAATACCAAGGCTTACGTTTACATTTTACATTCAACTTCTACAAACTATTATTATACTGGCAGTTACAAAAATTTGACTTCTCGTCTGATTGAACATTTTACTCATATATACCAACAGTTTTACTGTTAGAGCATCAGATTGGGAGTTGTTTTTAGTTATTGATAATTTAGAATATCAACAAAGCAGGAAAATTGGAAGCCACATTAAAGGAATGAAAAGTAAAACCTTTATAGAAAATTTAAAAAAATATCCGGAATTGATTGAAAAGTTAAAAATAAGATATACTTAAACGGGTTCATTCCGATAGTTATCGAAACCCGTCTTCTGGTACTAAAAACCTTGTTAGGCAACATTTTGGAAAAAATTTTGAAAAGCTAAATAAATTACTTACTTTTGTCGTTAGTAACGTAAAAGATATGATTATATTCTTTGGCTCGAAAGAGACAGAAAAGATTTGGAATGGGATTAGAGTTAAAAAAATGCCACTCGAAATTCAAAATATTGGACGTCGAAAATTGAGAATGCTAAATAATTCTCAAGATATTACAGATTTAAGAATTCCACCTTCCAATCAACTTGAAAAACTAACTGGGAATCTGAGTAGGTTTTATAGTATAAGAATTAACAAACAATGGAGAATTATTTTTATTTGGGAAAACGGTAATGCGAGTGAAGTAAAAATAATTGATTATCATTAAAAAGTAGAAAAATGGAAAAATTAGCAAATGTACATCCTGGAGAAATTTTATTTTATGAATTTCTTAAGCCTTTAGAAATAACAGCTTACCGGCTTTCTAAAGATTTGAAAATTCCTCAAACTAGAATTTCTGAAATTATAAAAGGCAATCGTAGAATAACTGCTGATACAGCTTTAAGGTTGAGTAAATATTTTGGAAACTCTGCAAAATTTTGGCTTGGAATTCAAGACGATTTTGATATTGAACATGGAATGGAAACAAAAGAGTTTGAACTTAAAGAAATAAAACAGTTTAATGATAAAAATGTTGCCTAACAACTCATAAATTAACACTTACATTTAGCTTAAAATTGAAAATATAAACAAAAAACAAAGGTTTAAGACACAGTCTAATAAGTTCTTTATTTTAAAAATGATAATTATTTTATCATTAAAAAACTAGTTCAAGTGTTGCCTAAATAACCATTCCATCATTTGTTTATCTGTATAAGCTCTTAACCATGAAAAATGACCCACTTCGGGATATTGGGTAAAACCAATATGCACGCCTAATTTGGTTAATGCATTAAACATATTTAAAGAATAACGTGGATTTACAGCAGCATCTTCTGCTCCATGGAAAATCCAAATAGGAATATGCGTAATTGTTGCTGCTTTTGAACTATCTCCTGCACCACAAACTGGGACAGCAGCAGCAAATAATTTTGGGTATCGCTCAATTGCATCATAAACTCCATAACCACCCATAGAAAGTCCTGTAATATAAATTCTTTTAGTATCAATAGATGGATTTTTCGCAAATTGATTAATAAGTTCTAATAATAATTTCATTGACTTAGAAGGATTATGCTTTATAGTTAATTTTCCTGTCTTTTCATTTATGGAATAATTTGCCCAACTTTCGTTTTTGGGGCATTGCGGAGCTATTATAAATACAGGATGTAAACTCAATGCTTTATCGGTTGCAAAATTTTGAACACCCCATTTTAACTGAGCCTTGTTATCATCACCTCGCTCACCTGAGCCATGTAAAAAAATAACTAAAGGAAATTTCCGAATGGTATCATAATCCGGAGATACTATTCTATAATTTAAAGTTTCATCTTCGCTATTGGTATATTTTTCAAAATTAAACCTTGAAGTTTGAGCATTTATGGCTAAACTGCTAATAAAAAGCACTAATAATAATTTTTTCATTTAACTAAGTTTATTTGAAAATTAAAAGTACAATTTTTAAAAGCATTATTAATCATTAGATTTTAACAAGTTATTTTTTTAAATCTTTTTAATAATTCGTATTTTTAATTATTATTTCACGAAAAATATTTATGAATTTTAATTTGCCCTTATTTGCAGGAATTATAGCTGCTGTTGCTCATGTAATTTCCGGTCCCGACCATTTGGCCGCCGTCACTCCATTTGCTATTGAAAGTAAAAAAAAGGCCTGGAAGGTAGGTTTGTTTTGGGGAATTGGGCATTTATTAGGAATGCTTTCTATTGGCATTTTATTTTTATTATTTAAAGAATTTATTCCTGTTGAAAAAATTTCTGCTCATAGTGATAAATTAGTAGGTTTATTATTAATTGGATTAAGTATTTGGATTTTTATTCAACTATTTAGAAAAGAAAAGAATCACAAACATACCCACATTCATACTGAAAATAATGGTATTATTCATAAACATTCACATCATCATATTGCTGAAATCAACCATAACCATACACACAAAAATTTAAAACAAAACAATATCGCATCGCTATCATTTGGATTTGTGCATGGGTTGGCAGGGATTGCACATTTTTTATTATTTTTACCAGTTTTAGGTTTTACCTCTAAGTTAGATTCAACCCAATATATTATCGGATTTGGAATTGGAACCATACTCGCTATGGTTTCTTATGCTATTGTTATTGGGCATATTTCTCATGCTTCAAAAAACAACAATCACAATATCAACTTTTTTAGAGGAATTAGATTTGCAAGTGGTTTATTCGCCTTTATTATAGGCGTGTATTGGCTTTTGGCAAATTAAATTACATTATTTTTTTTAGTTTTTAAGAAAACCTGTTAGGTTTGAATTATGATATTTTTGGATTCATAGCTCTTAACAAATCCTTGGCAATTGCTCACCAACTAACGGACTCACAATTCGCTTGCCTCCAATTAAACTTTCCATGACTACTTTATTTGGATGATTATTGGTTATTGTACCAATAATAGCAGCATTTTCTCCTTTAGTATGTTGTTGCATAAATTGAAGTACTCTAGTGGCAATATTTTCACTTACAACCATTAAAAAAACACCTTCATTTGCCACATAAAGCGGATCTAAACCCAACATTTCACAAGCAGCAGCTACTTGCTTTTTAACAGGTATAGTAGTTTCTTTTATAAAAATTCCCTTGGAAATATCATTGGCAATTTCATGTAAAACAGTTCCCAAACCTCCACGTGTAGGATCGCGAAACATTTTAATGTTTGTCCCAAATTCATCTAATAAATCTTTTACTAAAAAATTTAAATTGGTAGAATCGCTGTTGATACTTGATTCAAATTCTAACCCTTCTCTTTCACTCATTATTGCTATTCCATGCTGCGCAATAAAGCCATTTACGATAATAACATCATTTTCAGAAATATTTGATACTGAAATATTTGCCTTCGGATGCATTTCTCCAAACCCAGTGGTATTGATAAAAATTTTATCGCCCTTTCCTCTTTCAACAACTTTTGTGTCTCCCGTAATTATTAGAACTCCACTTTCATCAGCTGCTTTTTTAATAGATTTTACAATTTTTATAAAATCTGCTACTTTTAACCCTTCTTCAATAATAAAAGCAAGTGATAAATACTTTGGAATAGCGCCGCACATAGCCACGTCATTTACAGTACCATGAACGGCCAAACTTCCAATATCACCTCCTTTAAAAAAAATAGGAGTAATCACAAAACTATCCGTTGAAATGGCAATATTTCCCTTAAACTTAACAATAGATCCATCATGTTTTTGATCTAAAAAAGGATTGCTAAAAGTTTTAAAAATAATAGCATCTAATAAATTCCTAGTTAACTCTCCGCCACTTCCGTGACCTAAATGTATGGTTTCAAATCCAATATCTATGTTGTTTTTCATTTTAAAAATTTATGTTATTGAAAAATAATAATACGCCGCACAAGCTCCTTCGGAAGAAACCATTGGAGCTCCTAATGGATTTGAAGGGTTACATAATTTACCAAATTGATTACATTCAACAGGTTTTTTAATTCCTCTTAAAATTTCACCGGCAATACACGCTGAATTTTCGGGAACTTTAATATGAGCAATATTAAATTTTGCTTCTGCATCATATTTTTTGTAAGCCTCTTTAATAACGTAACCACTATTTGGAATTTCACCAATACCGCGCCATTCTCTTGTCCCAATCTCAAAAACCTGATTAATTACTTTTTTGGCGGGAATATTTCCTTCTTTTTTAACTACCCTAACATATTGATTTTCTAATTCAAATCGGTTTTCTTCTAATTGTTTTACTGCCATATAAATTCCCTGCACCAAATCTAGAGGTTCAAAGCCTGTGATAACAATAGGAATTTTATATTTTTCTACCAAAGGTTCATATTCTTCCGTTCCCATAATAGCACATACATGTCCTGCTCCTAAAAAAGCATCAATAGTACATAACTCATCATCTAAAATAGCCTCCATTGCTGGTGGAACAAGTACATGCGAGGCTAATATTGAATAATTGGTAATACCTTCTTTTTCTGCATGTAAAACAGATAGTGCATTGGCTGGTGCAGTAGTTTCAAAACCAACGGCAAAAAACACAACTTCTTTAGTCGGATTTTCTTTTGCTATAGTTACAGCTTCTAAAGGCGAATATAAAATACGTAAATCTCCTCCCAAAGCTTTGGCTTCTAACAAACTTTTTTTACTTCCAGGAACGCGAATCATATCACCAAAAGAGCAAACAATAACTCCTTTTTCTAATAATTCAATAGCTTTATCAATTAAGTTTAACGGCGTTACACAAACAGGACAACCTGGACCATGAATCATTCTAATTTTTTCAGGAAGCAATTCTAAAATACCGTTTTTTACTAAGCCATGTGTTTGTCCACCACAAATTTCCATAATATTCCATACGTGCTTTGTAATTTTATGAATTTCATCCAAAACCTTTTTAGTGGCTTCTAAATTTCGATATTCTGCTAAATATTTCATTCTTTAGTTTTTAATATGTGCGTAATACATCAATTGGCCGAAAGATATATTTTCATCATTAGGTGATAAATCTTTATGAAAATACAATTTTATTTGCTTTGGAGCTAATTCAATTACTAAATCTACCAATGTGGAATTTTGAAAAACGCCACCACTCAATGCAACATGGTTATAATTATTGATTTTTGCAATTTCAATAATTGAATTTGCCAATGTAAATAGAAAATTTACAACTATGTTTTCCTTTGATTCTCCACTTTTAATATCAATAGCTATATTTTTAATTATTTCGCTTGGAGAAATGTTAGTTTCAGTTTTCCTTAAATAACTTTTACACAAATTCACATCATAATCTGTTATCAAATTTTCCAATAAAATAGCTGCTTCACCTTCATAAGAGTTGTAATCTGTTATATTTAATAAGGAAGCAACCGCATCAAATAACCTTCCTATGGAAGATGTTTTTAATTTGTTTGATTGTTTTAAAGTATTATAAGTTTTTAATTCATTTTGAGTGAATTTTGCTTCTAAAATTTCATCCATTTTTGATGAAGCTAAAGACAATAAAGAAATACGCGGTTCTTTAGACATTTTATCACCTAACAACCAATCAAAATATTCTAAATGATTAACTCTGTCAATAAAATTATCTTCATAATTAAAAAATTCTCCACCCCAAATAGCATCATCATCTCCGTAACCTGTTCCGTCAAAAACGACTCCTAATACTTTTTCATTAAATAAATTATGCTCTCCTAAGATAGCAGCAAAATGTGCTTTATGGTGCTGAACTTTAATCAATTTAGCCTTGTTTTTTTGAGCAAATTCTTTACCAAACTTAGTACTATGATATAATGGGTGTTTGTCCACTAAAACCACTCGTGGTTGTTGCTCAAAAATTTTGATAAACGAATTTACCATATTCGAGAAACGATTATAAACATCAAAATTTTCTAAATTTCCTAAATATTGGCTGATATAAATATAATGATTAGGAAAAAAAGCAATGCTACTTTTTAAGTCGGCACCCATTGCCATTATTTTTTCAGAAGATTTTAGCGGAGCGTTAAAATAATTAGGTGCATAACCACGAGATCGCCTAAACAAAATAGGCTGCTGGTATTTAAAACTATATTTTAGAACAGAATCATCTTGTGGTTGTGTTATTTTTAAATTATGATGTAAAAAGTAATCAGCTACTTTCTGTAATTCATCCTTAGCTTTTTTGCGATTACTTAAAATAGGTGAACCGTGTATATTTCCACTAGTTGCAACTATTGGAAAATTTAATTCATTTGCTAATAATTGTAAAATACCCGTGTAAGGGAGCATCACTCCTAACTGATTTAAATTTGGAGCAACTGTATTTAACGCTATGTTTCCTTTATAATTTTGTAGTGAAATAATAGTAATTGGGCGCTGAGTTGAAGTTAAAGAATTTATCTGCTCTTCATTTATTTCTAATTCATTTCTTAATTTTTCTAAAGAAGGATACAATACTGCAAATGGTTTATTTGGTCGATTTTTAAGTTGTCGCAATTTTTTAACAACGGTTTCATTTTCTGCGTTACAACACAATAAGTAACCACTTGTATTTTTTATAGCTATTATTTTTCCATTTTTTAAAAGTTGAGCAGTTTTTATAAAAATTTTACTTGGTTTTGAATGAATTTTTTCTGAATTGGAAGTTTCTAAATAAAGTGTTATTCCGCAAATAGCACAAGTATTTGTTTGAGAATGAAATCGCCTATCACTTGGTAAGATATATTCATTTTCACATCTTCTGCACATTTTAAACTCATGAATACTTGTATGGTTTCTTTCAAAAGGAAAAGATTGAGTTATAGCCCAACGCGGACCACAATTTACACAAGTAGTAAACGGATAATTAAATCGATGATTTGAAGGATCATTAAATTCATTTTTACAGTCATCGCAAATAGCAAAATCAGGGGTCAACGGTAAATTAACTTGCCCTTTTTTGGTGGAATGAATAATTTTAAAATCATCAAATTTTATAGGTTTTATTTCTACTATTCTACTTGAAATGATATTAGAAACCGGTGGTGGATTTTTTAGTAATTCCTTATAAAATAATTGAATTAATTTACTAATTTGAGAAGCGTAAATGATTACTCCATTTTCATCATTAGAAACATTACCTTTTATCTTGTATTTTTCTGCTAAATTAAATACAAATGGTCTAAAACCCACGCCTTGTACTTGACCGGAAAGTAAAATTTTATAGGTTTTAAGCATATTTACACAAAAAAATATCTCTATAAATTTACACTTTTTAAAAGTAAATTGTAGAGATATTTTTAAGAAAAAAGAATGGTTAAAATTTTACATTAACTATTTTAGAACTATGCTTATAATTTTTGAAACCACATTTGGAATACTCTTCTGTACTTTATCCGTTAAACTAATAGTCATTGGAATCATTTCTTTAATGGAAACCGTTACTAAAATAATTTTCGGTAATTGGCTTTGAAACTCCAATGCTTCAATCATATCTTTTAAACCAACATCATGAGCACTCAATACCGTTGGAAAATCTGCTGCAAATTTCGGATAAATCACATCAATAGTTCCTGCCGGTCTGCCATCCATAGTGGCATCTACAAAAATTACTAATGGATATTGAGATAAAATAGGCATTAAATCAAAACTACCTGTTCCACCATCCATAATATCAACCTTTTCAGGCAAATCTATTTTACTTAACGCATGAATAGTGTGTACCCCAACACCTTCATCACCCATTAAGTAATTTCCAATACCAAGAATTAAAATTCGATTTTTTTTATCAGTATCTAAATAATTATTGGTTTGATAAAAAAGTTTTTGAAGTTCAATTACCTCATCTGAAATCATAACTATTTAGATTGTTTTTTCTTTGTTTTACTTTTTTTATCTCCATTTCCTTTCCATGTTATTTTTTCGGCTTTTTCAATAATTTCTGACTCGTCCTCATGAATTCGTTCAGCACGAATAAATTTAAAACCACTTATCATAGATGATGCTTCGCCCCGAGCTTCCACATAATCATGAAATAATACTAAATACACATGAATTACTACGAACACCATAAATAACCAAGTTAAAATATGATGAATGTAACGTGTAGCTATATCGCCACCAAGCGTAGTTGATACCCATTTAAACATATGTGGCAACCACCAACTTGATGTATCTGCTATTAAAGACAACCCTGTCATTATCTGTAAAATAAAAAATAGAGCCATAATAAAATAGGAGAATGCCGCTAAATAATTATGCCCGATACTTATATTATACAACTTATGCTCCTTATCTCTCATTAAAAAAATATCCACTTTAAGAACATGAATAATATTTCGAATTCCTTTTTTTGTATACGGAATGAAATTTCGCCAATTAGCAAATTGATTTCCAGCAAATGCCCAATAAATTCTAAAAATTACATTTGCAATTAATATATATGCAGTAATGAAATGAATTGCTCTAACATAACCAAACCAAAATGAGTTAGTTGCTTCTACATTTGCATTAATAGCAGGCGGATTTGCAATTATAAATCCTGTTACCACTAAAATAGTAGTTGAAAATACAGTTATCCAATGAAAAAGTCGCACAGGCTTTTCCCACACATAAACTCTTTTATAATTAAATGTTGTTGCCATTACTTTTAATTTTAGCTATTAAATACTACAAGATCCACCTATTTGAATTTGGCTAACATGCTTTCCATGTGCATCATATAAGTGTACTGCACACGCCAAACAAGGATCAAATGAATGAATGGTTCTTAGAATTTCAAGCGGATTATTTGGATCTGCAATTGGCGTTCCAATTAATGCAGATTCATAGGCAGACATCTGTCCTTTTGGATCGCGTGGTGAAGCGTTCCAAGTAGTTGGAACCACCATTTGATAGTTCTCAGTTTTTTTATCTTTAATTACAATCCAATGAGCCAAAGCACCTCTTGGAGCTTCCATATAACCAACTCCTTTTGCTTCTTTTGACCAAGTTGCCGGATCCCATTTTTCCATGTTAGCCATTCTGGTATCCCCATTTTTGATATTAGCTATTAGCTTATCATAAAACTCAATACCCCAATCGGCTAGTAATTTAGACTCTAATCCACGAGCAGCAGTTCTACCTAATGTTGAGAATAATGCCGTTACTGGAACATCTAATGCTTTTAAAGCTCCATCAACTACATTTTTAAATTCTGGAATTCCTGAAGCATAACCCACTAACATTCTAGATAATGGTCCAACTTCCATTGATTTTCCTTTCCAACGAGGCGTTTTTACAAAACTATATGGATTAGCTACATCTAAATATTTATATGGAGGTTTTGGACCTGTATAATGAATATTCGTTTCGCCTTTCCAAGGATTTAGTCCTTTTTCTTTTCCCACGGAATAATCATACCATGATTTATCTACAAACTCTTCAATTTCAGTTGTGCTTTCTAAATCTACTGGGTGTACTTTACTAATGTCTCCATTTAAAATTACACCTGGTTGCCATTTAAAACTTGATGTATTTCGATAACTATCTGTAGGTAAATCACCATAAGACAAGTAGTTATTAAACTTTGAATCGCCTATTGCTCCCCAATTTTTATAAAAAGAAGCGATGGCTAACAAATCTGGAACATACACTTCATTTATAAATGTGTGTGCATTTTTTAATAATTGACCAACGTAAGCCAAACGTTCCATATTTAATCCTCCAGCATCATCTAAATTAATAGCACTACCCATACCACCCACTAAAAAATGTGGGTGTGGATTTTTACCACCTAAAATTGTGTGAACTTTCACTATTTCTTTTTGCCATTCTAATGCTTCTAAATAATGAGCAACTGCTAATAAATTTACCTCTGCAGGTAATTTCATGGCTTTGTGTCCCCAATATCCGTTAGCAAAAATTCCTAATTGCCCACTATCAATAAACTTTTTAATACGTGTTTTTACATCTGCAAAATAACCTGGAGAACTATTCGGCCATTTTGAAATGCTTTGAGCAAGTTCAGACGTAGCTTTTGGATCTGCGTTTAAAACTTGCGTTACATCTACCCAGTCTAAAGCGTGCAAGTGATAAAAATGTATTACGTGATCTTGCATTGCTTGAGCTATAGTTATTATATTTCTTGCAATTTCTGCATTTGGAGGAATTACAATATCTAATGCATTTTCAACAGTTCTAATAGAAGCAATTGCATGTACTGTAGTACAAACTCCACATGTACGTTGTACAAAAGCCCAAACATCTCTTGGATCTCTACCTTGTACTATTTTTTCAATCCCTCTAACCATTGTTGAAGATGCATATGCATTTACTACTTTACCATCTTTTATTTCAGCTTCAATGCGTAAATGTCCTTCAATTCTAGTGATTGGATCTATTACTATTCTATTTGCCATGATTACTAATTTTAAGCTTTAATGTTTTTTTCGTTTTCTTCGCCACTAACTTCTGCCTCACGTATTTCTTTTTTCTTTGCAAAATTGGTAGCTACAGAATGTACAACTGCAGCACCAACAGCGGCGCCAATTGCAATTTTACCAACAGTATCTGCAGTAGCTTCTATACCCATACCTGGTACATTTACCAATCTTTCGGTAAAAGGACTATTATCCCAAAAATTATTTTCACTACACCCAATACAAGGATAACCAGATTTTATAGGATAACTGACACCATTATTCCAACCCATAGTTCCACAAGCATTATAAGTTACAGGGCCTCTACAACCTAATTTATACAAACAATACCCATTTTTTGCTTCTTGGCTATCAAAACTTTCAGCATATAAACCTGCGTCAAAGTTGGGTCTTCTATAGCAACTATCATGTACTCTTTTGCCATAAAACTGTTTAGGTCTTCCCATTGAGTCGAGCTCAGGCAAACTTCCAAAAGTTGCATAATACATTACAACTCCAGTCATAACTTCAGCAATTGGAGGGCATCCTGGAACTCTAATAATAGGTTTGTCTTTAATAATTTCATCAACAGGAACAGAACCAGTTGGATTTGGATACGCAGCTTGTATACCTCCCCAAGCAGAGCAACTTCCAAAAGTAAGAATTGCTGCTGCTCCAGCTGCAGATTCTTTAAGAACTTCTACAGCAGTTCTTCCAGCAATGGTACAATAAACACCATCATCTTTTGTAGGAATAGCTCCTTCAACCACTAGAATATACTTGCCATAATTCTCTTTCATAGACGCTTGTTTGGCTTCTTCTGCATTATGCCCAGATGCAGCCATTAACGTATCTGTGTAATCTAAGGATATATGATCTAATATTAAATCGGCTACTAAAGGATGATCTGAGCGTATAAACGATTCAGAGCAACCAGTACATTCTTGGAAATGTTCCCAAATAACTGGTATTCGTTTTTTGGTTTCCATTGCTTTTACAACTTGACCCACCATTGACGATTCGAAGCCCATAAAGGCGGTCATATACGTGGTAAACTTGATGAAATCCCTACGAGAATAGCCCTTTTCTATAATGCTTTCATAATAGGTTTTCTTTTTTTTATTAGAAGTTGACATAGATTATGAATTTTTAATTGATTGCATCACTTTCTTTCATTATTATTAATAATTTGAAATAAGCCTTACTAAGTTACAAAATAAATGCACATATCAATTATAACTTGCTAATTTAGAATGATTTAAAATAATATTGATTCATGTTTATTTTTATTTAGTTTTAATAAAAATAATTTTTCAGACATTATTTTATATTTTTAATTCGTAATTTAGAGCTATATTTAGCTTAATGTAATATGCATGAATTATCGATAGCCATGGGCATTGTAAAAATAGCTGAAGATGAAACAGCTAAAGTGAATGAAAATATAGTCACTAAAATTGAACTTGAAATTGGTAAGTTAGCTGGTGTTGAAATAGATTCCTTAAATTTTGTTTGGGAATCTGCTGTTAAAGATACTGTTTTGGAACATGCTAAAAAGATAATAGTTGTAATTCCTGGAAAAGCCAAATGTGCGGACTGTAATGCCGAATTTTATTTAGAAAATATTTATGATTCTTGTCCAAAATGTAATAGTAATTTTAAAGGAATTATACAAGGGAAAGAATTAAGAGTAAAAGCATTAGAAGTAATTTAAATTTCAAATATTATGTGCGGAACTTGTGGATGTGGTACCGATGATAACGATCCTACAATTTTAAAACCTGGCGAACAACCTCATAATCATACTCATGATGGTGTTCATTTTCATAGCCATGAACATTCAGAACATACACATGAGCATTCTCACCAACATAGAGTTTTAGAAGTTGAGCAAGATATTTTGCAACATAATGCAGTAATGGCGGCTAGAAATCGTGGTTATTTTGAAGCTAAAAATATACTTGCTTTAAATTTGGTAAGCTCTCCAGGATCTGGAAAAACTTCTGTTTTAGAAAAAACATTGGCAGATTTAAGTACTGAAATTCCTTTTTATGTTATAGAAGGAGATCAACAAACATTAAACGATGCTAATAGAATTGACGCATTAAAAATTCCTGTAATTCAAATTAATACAGGAAAAGGTTGTCATTTAGAGAGTGATATGGTTTATAATGCGGTAAAAAAATTAAATATTATAGACCATGCTGTTTTGATGATTGAAAATGTTGGTAATTTAGTTTGCCCTTCTATGTTTGATTTAGGGGAAAGTAAACGTGTTGTAATTTTAAGCACAACAGAAGGTGAAGATAAACCTATTAAATATCCAGACATGTTTCACACATCTGATATTTGTATCATTAATAAAATAGATTTACTACCGTATTTGAATATTGATATTGATAAACTAAAAAATTATGCCTTAAAAGTAAATCCTAATTTACAATTTTTTGAAATTTCTGCAACTACAGGAGAAGGTATGGAAAAATGGTATAAATGGTTGAAAAAAAATTTAGTTTGAATGTTTGTTTTTGCGTTAGCGATTGAAGCCCTTCGACTACGCTCAGGATAAATTTATCCTTTTTTGAAGTTTAGCGTAAAAAAAGATACAACGTAAAGCGCGACCTGAAAGGGAACGCCCAAAATAAATAATTGAAATTAAAAATATTAAATAATTATGTGTTTATCAATCCCAGGAAAATTAATAGAAATTACCAATGCATTAGATGATGTTTTTAGAACAGGTAAAGTTTCGTTTGATGGTATTATTAAAGAAGTGAGCCTAACTCTAGTTCCAGAAGCAAACGTTGACGATTATGTTATGGTTCATGTTGGTGCTGCAATATCCGTAATTGATGAAGATGAAGCTAAAAAAACTTTCGATATTCTTATGCAACTTGGTGAATTAAACGATTTGGATGTACCTGATGAAATTTAAAAATCGAAATACCAATTAAATATATCGGTTTTTAAGCCAATAGAAATCCAAGTAGAATTTGATTTTTCAAAAGCATCCGTTGGTTGGTTAATATCAAAATTTCTGTAGGTAAAATTTACAAACAACTTTAAATTAGTTGCAGGATTTACTAAATATCCCGTTTGAAAATCGCCGATAAAAATAGTTGCTTTGTTTCCTTGCCCATTTGTGTTTCCATAATCCGTAGCTCTGTTGTCATTATCTGCAAACACATTACCACCATAACTAAAAGAGTCGGTTCCATTATTAAAATCAAATCCTTTTTTACCTAGTACTACTTTTGCATTTGCAAATATTCTATCTATGGAATAATTAGCAATTCCAATAATTTCTCTAAAATTAGCTCCCCACAAATGTGCTAATGGTTGATTATTATGTCCAAAATTGTAGTTTAACTCGTCATGCGAATACGTAAATGGCCTAACACTATTATATTCCGCCTGTATAAATAAATTTTTAATATTAAATGCGTTGTAATATTTCATTCCAATTTGAATCCCGTTTTTATTACCCCACCAACCATTATTTTTGGTCATTTCAGAAACTTTAAAATCATCTAACAAAAACTGGGAATAAAAAATAATATTTTTAAACTTATATTTTAAACTAACTCCTAACAACGTATTTCCAGCGCGTGAACCTGTTGAAAATTCAATGGAATTATAAAATATTAACGGATTTAAATAATTTACATCTAACCCTCTATTATTTGTATCGTCCCAAATTACAGTTTCAAAAAAACCTAAATTTAATTTTTTGGTAACATTCCAATCCAAGTAATGCATTGCCATAAACTTTTGTTTATATGCTCCATCTACTGTTAATTCAGGACGAACATCTTGCATCCACATTAAAAAGTTGGTATATTTTATTTTCCAAAAAGTAGTAGTTACTTTAAAATATGGATATGGCGAAGCTACATCTGACAAAAATAAAGAACGATAACCATCTCCTATAAAGTTTTTACCTCTCCCAAATTGAAAATTAAAATGCTTTGTTGGAGAATAAGAAAGATAAGCTTCAGCTACAGGATAATCATAAGCATTGCTTTTAAATGGTTTCGCAATTCCTCTCCCGGGTATAATTGCTGGGTTACCACCATCTGGTCTTATAGATTCCGCATAGCGATTTACGTAATCTGCAAATCGTCCTTGACTTTCAAAAAAACTTGTTGAAAAACTTAAATTTTTACCTATTGCTCCATTTATATGAATGGATCGTGTATTATTATACGTTTTTGTACCTTTATTATCGTTACCTACTTGTAAATCAATTCCAGGATCAATGGTAAACCAATAATCTTTTCCTTTAACATAACCCATATGTTCATTGAGTAATTTTCTACCAAACCAAGACTTTCTATACTCATAATATTCATCTTTTAAAGCATCTAAATCTACTGTTTTGTTTACTTCAGTATAGATATATGGTTTAACTGAAGTATGCGTATTATTCGCTAGATTTAAATAGTAATTATATTTATTATATTCAACATGAGTAAATGGTATATTTAATTCACTAGTATGCTCAGGATATAATGTTTTTTTAGGAACCTTTTTAATAGGAATTTCTGTTTTTAATATAGTTGGTGTGTTTGTTTTGGTTACCGTAATATCTTCTTCCAAAGTAGTATTTAACGGAATTGACAAAGGAAATACAAACTGCATTTCAATAGCATGATTATTAAATTTTGCCGGAGAAATAACGGGAAATGTTTTAAAGACTTTATTAACCTCTTCTTTAATTTCTTTATAAGGTGTATTTACATATATTACTTTGAAATTTCCTTCTTTAGTTACTGAAAATATAATATTAAATGTTCCTTTAAACTTTTCATCTTTTACTATTTGTGGAATTTTAAACGCTGAAATAACGGCATCCGTAACTTGATTTTTAAAGCAATCTTTCGCTGAAATATCTAAAGAATCACAAGGTTTAAAAACAGGATATTTTTCAGATTGAGAAAAAACTGCATTAAAAACGAATAGCAAGAGAACAATTAAAATTGTTTTTTTCATAGATTTATTTTTATGAAATTTTTTCGACTTTATTATTTATTAATTGATATTTTTCACCGCTTTCCAAACAAGTTGCAAATCCATTTTCATCAAACTCTAATCGATGCCCATATTCACTCATCCAGCCAATCTGTTTTGAGGGATTTCCAACCACTAATGCATAAGGTTTAACTTCTTTGGTTACAACTGCTCCTGCACCAATAAAAGCATATTCACCTATATCATTACCACAAACTATGGTAGCGTTTGCACCAATACTTGCTCCTTTTTTAACTATAGTTTGTTGATACTCACCTCGCCTAACCACAGCACTTCTGGGGTTAATAACATTTGTAAAAACCATAGATGGGCCTAAAAAAACATCTTCTTCACAAATAACACCTGAATAAATAGAAACGTTATTTTGTACTTTAACATTTTTTCCTAAAACTACGTTAGGTGAAACTACTACATTTTGCCCAATATTACAATTTTCGCCAATATTACAATTGGACATAATATGACTAAAATGCCAAATTTTGGTGCCTTTTCCTATTTGGCAATTATCATCAATGATAGCCGTTTCGTGTGAAAAATAATTTTTGTCATCCATTTAATGAAGCGTATAAATTTTAAATATAAAGATTGCTAATTTAATTGAATGCATTAAAATAACAATTATATTTTAGTGGGATGCCAAGTAGTTTTTACTTCTTGATTTTTTTCTATAAAATATGGCGATTCACATAACTCATTTTCCCAATCACTTTTTTTATAAAAAATAGTTCTTTTAACATTATTACTTGCCAGCTCACTAATTTCTTTTATTATCTTTTCATCTTTACCACAATAAACAATTGCATTTACATCCATATGTGATGCCATATGGCTTGTTAATTCATTTTTATTCCCTGTAAGAATATTAACAACACCGCCAGGTACATCTGAAGAGTTTAATACTTCTGCAAAAGAAATAGCTGTTAGTGGTTTGTTTTCAGAAGCTAAAACAATTACCGTATTTCCACCAACAATAGCGGGTGCTATTACAGAAACTAAACCTAGTAAACTTTGATTTTCTGGAGCAATTATGGAAACTACACCTACCGGTTCAAGATTTGAAAAATTAAAATGGGAACTTGATACTGGATTTACAGTACTAAAAAATTGTTGGTATTTATCGCTCCAACCTGCATAATAAACCAGCCTATCAATAGCAATTTCTACTTCTTTTTGGGCATTTTTTTTGGTTTCCCCTTCAGTAATTAATTCGGTAACAAACTGTTCTTTTCTACCTTCAAGTATTTCTGCAATACGATATAAAATTTGTCCTTTATTTAATGCTGAAACACTCTCCCAAGATGTTTGTGCTTTTCGAGCGATAACAACTGCATTTCTAAAATCTTTTCTTGACGCTAAACACATATTTGCAATTAAATTTCCTTTTTTATTATTCACAACGTAATACCTCCCTGATTCTGTTCTGGGAAATTTACCTCCAATATATAATTTATAGGTTTTATGTATGTCTAATCTATTCATAATTTCTTAATATAATAATTAGTCGAATTTCACGTAAGGTTTTAGACCATGCAAACCACCTTCTCTGCCAAATCCACTTTCTTTATATCCGCCAAAAGGGGAAGCTGCATCAAATTTGTTAAATGTATTCCCCCAAATTACACCTGCTTTTAATTTTTGAGTTAAATGAAATATTTTAGAGCCTTTTTCAGTCCAAACTCCAGCTGATAATCCATAAGGAGTATTATTTGCTTTTTCAATTACCTCTTCAATTGTTCGGAATGTTTGTACGGCTAAAACTGGACCAAATATTTCTTCTTGAACAATTCTATGCGACTGGGATACATTTAAAAATAGTGTAGGAGCACACCAATTCCCATTTTTAGGAAGTTTACATTTTGATTGATAAATGTCCCCTCCTTCATTTATGCCAATCTCAATATATTTTTCAATTTTTTGCAATTGTTTTTTAGAATTTATTGCCCCAATATCAGTATTCTTATCTAATGGATTTCCTACAATTAGGGTTTCCATTCTATTTTTTAACTTTTGAATAACCAAGTCTGCTACTGACTCTTGTATAAAGAGTCTTGAACCTGCACAACACACATGACCTTGATTAAAAAATATGGCATTAATAATACCTTCAACAGCCTGATCAATTGCAGCATCTTCAAAAATTATATTAGCGCCTTTACCTCCTAATTCTAACGTTAATCTTTTATTGGTGGCTGCAGTTGCTTTTTGAATATATTTGCCTACACCCGTTGAGCCTGTGAAAGCTATTTTATTTACATCAGGATGATTAACAATTGTAGCACCTGTTTTGCCAGCACCTGTTACTATATTAACAACCCCTTTGGGTAAACCGCTTTCGTGAATAATTTCCGCTAATTTTAAAGCGGTTAAAGACGTAGTTTCAGCAGGTTTTAATACCACTGTATTTCCGGTAGCTAAAGCTGGAGCTAATTTCCATGCTGCCATCAATAATGGAAAATTCCACGGAATTATTTGTCCAACAACTCCTAATGGTTTTGCAGTTCTATTTGGAAAAGCATATTCAAGTTTATCTGCCCACCCGGCATAATAAAAAAAATGATTTGCAACTAAAGGAATATCAATATCTCTTGATTCTCTAATTGGTTTCCCTCCATCTAAACTTTCAATTACAGCAAACTCACGAGAACGTTCTTGAATTAATCGAGCTATTCTATAAATGTATTTACCCCTTACTTTTCCCGGTAATTTTGACCAACTTGTAAATGCTTTTCTAGCAGCTTTAACGGCAAGATCAACATCTTCATCAGAAGCTTCTGCAATAGAAGCTATCTTTTCATTATTTGCAGGATTAAAAGTGTCAAAATAAACACCTTTTGCAGGTTTTACAAATTCACCATCAATATATAAGTTGTAAATTTCATTTAATTGAATATGATCTATACTTTCAGGAGCTTCATCATAAGTCCAAGAAGCTTTAAATACTGTATTATTTTCTTTTTTTTGCATACTTAATCTTTTGAAAAATAATTTGGTGATTGGTACATTCCTGTTTCAGCTTTTACTAATTGCATTAAAATATCGTTTAATACGCTACTTGCACCAATTCTAAAACATGAATTATTCATCCATTTTTCACCCAAAACTTCATTTAACATAACAAGGTATTGTAAAGCAATTTTAGCTGTTGAAATACCTCCTGCAGGCTTCATTCCAATCATTTTACCTGTTTTTAAATAATAATCTTTAATAGCGTCTAACATTACATAAGTTACCGGCATCGTTGCTGCTGGTTTAATTTTCCCTGTTGAAGTTTTAATAAAGTCAGCACCTGCATAAATTGCAATTTCACTTGCTTTTCTAACATTATCTAAAGTTTCAAGTTCACCTGTTTCCAAAATAACTTTTAAATGTGCTTTGCCACACGCTTCTTTTATTGTTGCTATCTCATCAAAAACAAATTGATAATTACCCATAAGAAATTCACCACGAGATATTACCATATCAATTTCATCTGCTCCCTGATCAACAGCAAATTTGGTATCGTTAATTTTCACTTCTAAGGATGTTTGTCCACTGGGAAATGCTGTAGCTACAGAAGCTACCTTAATTGAGCTCCCGTCAAGTGCTTTTTTAGCAACCCCAACGTATGATGGATATACACAAACGGCAGCAACTGTTGGAATATTTTTTAACAATTTATGAGGATGCATTGCTTTATAACAAAGTTGTTGCACTTTGCCCTTAGTATCTTTACCTTCAAGAGTAGTTAAGTCAATCATACTCAATGCTAGTTTCAGTCCTTCAATTTTAGAGGATGCTTTTATACTACGTGAGCAAAAACGTGCTATTCGTTCATCTACACCTGTAGTGTCATAGACCGAAAGATTATTTAAATTTGGAAACATTTAATTTATTATAATTTCAAAATTACGAATTAATATACTAAAAAATGTAAAATTAAATTTTACACCTATAATGTATGCAAATTTAAATAAATTAAATGATGTGAACTGGTTATTCTACTCTAAAAACAATGGGTAATCCATATTGTACACCAACTGCTTTGCCTCGTTGTTTACCTGGAATCATTTTTGGGAGTAATTTAACAACGCGTATTGCTTCTGCTTGTAATTTCTTATGGGGGGCTCTAGCCTTAATATCAACCACATCTCCATTTTTATCAATTTTAAAAACTACAAATATTTTTTGAATACTTCCTGGTGTTAAACCCAAATCTTCTGCCAATTCTGAATTAAATTTTTTAGATACAAATTTTGAAACTTGATTAGAAAAACAAGCTCTTAGTTGATTATTGTTACCTTTACAACCAGGAAAAACAGGTACATTTTCAATAATTAAAAAGGGAACATCTTCTACAATACCTTCATCTTCTTCTACTGATTTAATATCTTTATTCACATCTAAAATATTAATTGCTTGGTTTTCATCTGATTCTGTAGATTCAATAACAGTTTCAACTATGTCTTGTTGATCTTCTACCTTTATAATTTTATCAGGAATAACTGCTTGTACAGCATTTTGAATTGGAGGTGGTATTGGTGTTTTAATTTCAATTATATTTTCAGAATCATCTATTGGTATAAAAGTATTATTCATCGTTTTAATATCTGAAGGGTACGATTTTATAGTCATAAATTTATATACTATAAATAAGGATAATACTAAACCCAACTGAATTAAAATTGTACTATAATTAGACAGTAATGCGTCTGGATATTTTTTAACTTCCATGACTAACTTGCTTTAGTTTAAATAAGAAATATTAAAAGAAGCTGTTAAACAGCATAAATTATAATGTGACTAATTTATCACAAGGATTCTATCATTTAAATTTACGATTTATTTAGTTTATTTCCAATGTTTTAATCAAAAAAAACTCAACCAAATGGTTGAGTTTTTTAAATGTTTTATTGTTAAAATTATTATACTATTCAACTTTAAATGCAATTGGTAAGCTATATTTTACCCCAACAGGTTTACCACGTTGTTTACCTGGTATCATTTTTGGAATTAACTTAATGACTCTAATAGCTTCTTCTTGCAATCTTTTATGAGGCGCTCTAGCTCTAATATCTACAACATTACCATGTTTATCTATTTTAAACATCACAAAAATTCGTTTAATTCCTGGAGCCAAACCTAAATCTGAAGCTAAATCTGCATTAAATTTTCGATTTACCAATTTGGTAATTTTTGCTTGCAAACAGGCTCTAAGTTTTGCTTTATTTCCTTTACAGCCAGGATATACTGGAACATCTTCAATAATTGCAAAAGGAACATCTTCAACCACATCTTCATCATCAGATACATCTTGAATATCTTGAACATCTACGGCATCATCTTCATTTACTTCAGTAGATTCAATAACGGTTTCTTCAACATCTTTTTGATCATCAACAACTTCAATTTTATCAGGAGTTGGTGGTGGAGGTGTTTTAATTTCTGGCGGTTTAATTTTTTCTATTTCAATGTTTTGCTCTTCATCTTGTGCATTTAAAACTACTGGACCTAAATCCGCTATTTGTCTATCATAACTCTTTTTTTGAATGGCTAAATAAACCACTAAAAGAGCTAAAACCAAACCTAACTGCATGAAAATTTTACTGTAGTTTTCTAAATTTGCTTTTGGATTCTTTTTAATCTGCATTGTTAAAAATTTTAATAGTGTGCTAATTTAATAATTTTTAAATAGTAAACAAGTATCTTTTTTAAGTTAATTTTTTTTGCTAATCTGCTTATAGACTATTCCTGCTATTATTAACCCTACAACATTGGCAATTACATCTTTTAAATCACCATGTCTATTGGTTGTTAAAACTTCTTGTAAAACTTCAATAATTATGCCATATAGTGCTATTAACAAAAGTATTTGATAAAAATAATTTACATTATTTTTAGTATTCCTGAAAGTTATTAACCAAATAAAACTCAATAAAAAATACATTAATACATGTACTCCTTTATCTAAATAACTTACTTGCTGGTTTATTTGCTGGTTTATTGGTATTAAACTAACCACAGCAATCAACAAAGTAATGCCAACAGAAATATATATTAGAGTTTTATGCGCCAATTAATTCTTTATAGGTTTCTGCTGATAGTAAATTATCTAATTCTGATGCATCCGAAATGGTGCTTTTTATCATCCATCCATCACCATAAGGGTCAGAATTTACAGTTTCTGGTGCATCTTCTAAAGCTTCATTAAACTCTAAAACTTCTCCAGAAATTGGCATGAACAAATCCGAAACTGTTTTAACTGCTTCTACGGAGCCAAATACTTCATCTTTATTAAGAGTATCTCCAACAGTATCAATATCTACATATACGATATCTCCTAATTCGCTTTGTGCAAAATGTGTGATTCCAATAATAACTTTATCGCCTTCAATTTTAACCCATTCGTGATCTTTAGTGTATTTTAAATCTGCAGGTATATTCATTTTATTTATTTATTAAGTTTGTTAATTTCCTATAACGTATCTAACGCTTAACCCAGTACTTATAGATTGCCTAGGGAAAGTAGTTGAAATTGCATATTTTGATGAACTTTGATCGAAATAAAAAGATGCTGTTAAATTTTTATTTAAAGCATAATCGGCAAAGAATTTTAAAGATAATAATCGTTGTCCTCCTGTTATTTGATTATTATCTTGATCTATCGCTTTAATAACTGTTTCATTATCTCTTAGCGATAAATCTGCTCTTAAATTTAAATCTCCTTTTACTTTTGTTACTTCTCCTCCAAATCTAAATTTCATTGCTAAATCTTTAATTCTATACCCTAATCCTACTACATACTCTACTCCTTTTATTTGAGTAATGGTGTTATTATTAAAGTTTAACGTAAGCCCTCTATCCTTATTAATTCGACCTGACAAAGATATAAAATTTTTCATTTTCATATCTACTTTTATTAGTGGAGAAAACTCATCTAACAAGTTTATATTAGTAAATAATGTTTTGCTGAAATAGTTGCCAGAAATATCTGTTTGACTATATGGATTGGAGGCATTATAGGCCAAATTATTGCTGAAACTTGTAATGGAATACAACGAATTGTAACTGTGAGCAACTGAAAAACTTCTAAAATGTTTTTTAAACCATTTCATTTTCATAAAACCTTTGTAGGTAATATTCCATCCAGGAATAGGAATATTTCTAAATGGTATTAACTTAACTGATGAAGCCTTCTGTCCGGAATAAGCTGCTAAAAATGCAGGTAACATAACTTGCTGGCTCGTTTCTCCAAACCCATTAATGGGCTGACCTGTTTCCGTTGCTAATCGTTGTGCAATAATTGCTCGGTTACTTTTAAACTCTTGAAAAGTGTTTTCGCTATTTTTAAAAGCTGTTTTTAACATATTATGGCTAATACTAAAGTTACCAAATTCAGTATTTGGGGAATCTGTAATTAAAGCATTATTTACTACATCAATTTGTTGAGATATATTTTTAGTGTAGGTTTTATTACCTTGAAACTCAATATCAAAATTTTTAAATGGACGAACATTTAAGGAAATATCTAATTTATTAAAATGAGTTCTGCTAAATGTTTTATTGTAATACGGATCATTAACATCTCGTGACAATAGCCATCCATTTTCAACTGCTTTTTGACGAATATCTATTTGACTTCCAAAAACAAAACCAAAAGTTGGTGCCAAACTTCCATCGTAATTATTTCTCCCTAAAAAGCCTATTTCAGGTTTGTACCCCGGCAAAAATGTTCCGTTGTTTTCGGTATAATTAAATCGAGCTTTTTTAACTGAAGTAAGCACATTATAAAATCCTTGACCTATTTTACCTCCAAGTGTTTTTTTCTTTTTTTGCTTTAACGTTCTTCTTGCAATAGGTGCATTTTTTTTAACTCCTTTTGTTTTTTTAGCTTTTTTAGTACCATTCATCAATTTTGTTAAGCCAATAGTTTTATAGAATTTATTAAAATCGAAATCCATACCTATAGTACTTGTATTTGCATTTTGAATTACATTTCCAACAGTTGACACATACGATTGTGATGTAGCTTGCCAATCAAAATCTGCAGTATAATTATAATCTGCATTAATAAAATTTAGGTAAGGCAATTTATTAATTGGCACTTTATACGTTCCTGTTAATGATTGGTGATAATGATTTGGTCTTCCCATAGTAAAGAAATTATCAAATATTTTCACATCATCTACAGGTAAAAAATCATCATAAACATAATTATTTGTAGCTCTAAAATTAAATTGTAACGATTTTGTTAGGTTATAACCAATTGTGTAATCCCAATCAAATAAAAATCTCCGCTGTTTTAACGTTGGTAATTGAGGCAATCCTGCTATTAAACTCCTTGATAATTGTTCGTTATAGCTTCTTATAATATTAGAATTTACAGAAATTGTTGAAGGAATTAAATTGATATTAAATTCTTTAATAAACTTAAGATATTTACTATTTAACAATGCCCAATTTTTAAATGGTTCTAGACTTTTTGGTTCAAAACTATAATTATAATTTACCGATGCTCTGACATTTTGATCTACAAATTTTTGAATATTATAGTTACGATGATAGGTTTCATTATACGCATAAGAAACGGCTAAATTTTCAACATTATAAAAATGGGCTTTTTTATTGGTTGATGGATTTTGTTCTTTATGAACATTAATTAAACTTATGCTTCTGCGTTTAGTATAATCACGCGATTCTTTACTTTGTGGATTAACCGATTTAGCCTCATTAAACAACACATCTTGATACTGAGGATCGTATTTTGGATCTTTAAATTGCTCAGAAATACTATAGTTTAATGGTAACTGGATTCCCCATTTTTTAGGTAACAGTTTACCTACATTTACATTAGTAACAATATCGTAAAGTTTAGCATCTTCCTGACTTCTTTCGTTTACGCGTTGTTCAATACTACCAAAACCTTTCGTTTCCATTCTACCAGTAACGGAAACATCTGCAAAATCCGCAATATTTGCATCGGCATTAACAACTGCTGCCCAACCTCCTTTATTATCAAATTCTGAAACTCGCATTTCATCATACCATATTTCAGCGGTTTGATTATTATTAGAAACATTTTTTACACCCATCATAATGGTTTTAATGTTTGCTAAATTTGGATTTCCTTTTACCCTAATTTCATACCCTTGTAAATCACTTATTGGAGATGGAACTCCCACAGCGGGATATAAAATATTTGGAGCAACACCAGCATCAAAACGTAATAATTTAAGTTTCCCAAAATATTCAAGAAATGCATCAATATTATTTTCTTCAGGCCAAATTTCAAAAGGTGTACTTGCACTATAATCAGAAACAGTTAGTAGTTTTTCAATTTGATAATAGTTATCATTTAAATCACTACCTATTCTAATAATAGCTTTTAAATCGTTATTTTGAACTTGAGGTTTAGTTTGAACTCCTTCTGCGTGAACAAATAATTTTAAATGTTTGTACATTCTTAAATCTACACTTACATTTTTAAATATTGCTCTGGTTTCATTTGGCTGTAAATCCGTAACTTTTAAGGATAATGATTTCTCATTTTGTTTTTGCAAAGTAGTACTTCCTCTTAAAATTTCACGTTGAATTCCTGGAGGCAACACGTATGGAATAGGAGTTTTGTTTTCGTTTTCCTGAATATTTACAACACCAACTTCAAAATCTTGCAATTGGGTATTAGTTAGTGGTTGTGGTGGTACTATGGTTTCATTTAGTGTTTTAGTAAATCGTCTCCAATCGCCTCTAACTAATTGCAATTCGCCAAAACGCAAAACTACTGGCATTTTAAATTTGGTTAAAAATATTCGCATAAAACGAATAGCATTAAATCCTGTAATATTATTAATAACTTCGTCTGGTGTAGTTACTTGAATTCTAAATTGTAACCAACGAGATTGTCTTTCACTTCCATCCGCTAATTTTACAGTTACATTTTTTTCATCCACAATATTATTTTGACCAACCACCAAATCATTTTTATTCATAGATACTTTATATTGATAGTAGCTTTCCACTGAATTCATCGTTTGATCTTTATTAATATCTTCGGTATCCGGAAATGTGGTTGCTGAAGTTGGATAATTCTCCGGCGACAAATTATTGGTTGGAGAATTTCCTTCTGTGTTATTATATTTTTTATACCGTGTAATTATAGAAGCATTTTCTGCATCGTAAACCGAACTTCTAAAATAAGAATAATCATCATTTGCAGGATCTGCTCCAAAAGTAGATCCAAACTGTTGCGTTTCTAAATCATCATTTAAACCATCTAATCCAATATCTTGATTTAATCGTTCATTATCATTATCGCTAAATGCGTATAATAAAGATTGATTTGTAGGAATTTTTCCCCAAATGGTTGGTGCAGTGTTGTTAGTGCTTAATGCGTCTGCCGGCAATCCATTCTCATACATTTTTCTACCATCTTTTAAAACATCTTCTGAGATATTACCTAAATTGAAATACAAATCTCCGACTTGATTGGCTGGATCATTTGGATTTACACCAACTGGTAATCCTTCTTCATTAGTAATAGAATAATTTTCATAAGGATCCATCAACCAAAATTGAATATATTCAACATTTGACTGTTCAAAATCAGTAGTTGTTAAAGCTCTGGTAATTCCACCCCAGCGGTCTTGCGGATCGGTAAATTTACCATCACCTCCAACATTATTTGTGTCGTAATTATAACTTCCTCTCTCATTTGGAAAATACGCCAAATCTAAAGTTCTAACAATGGTAGATTGTGTTAAATCAAGATCTTGATTAGGAAATAATTCTTCAAATCGAACTCTTCTAACCTCATCTCTGGATAATTCTGCATTATCAATATTACCCGGTTTTAAGGAGGAACCTCCATAAAATAAAGGGTCAATTATGTACCAAGCCAATCTTGCTCTTTTATATCCGTATGATAAATCGGTGGCATCGCCATTTAAATTAAATTGTGTTTGATATTGAGGTGTACTTGCCATTTGCCATTGCAAAATAGATTTTAATTCTAGTGGAATTTGAGAGCCTTCAAAATCATCAATATATGAAGTTGCTTCTCCATTAAGGCTAATTCGCTTTGGCGAGCCTGGTTTTAAGTAAGCAAAATCGCCTCTAATAGAAAAATTAGAAGCTACATCGGTATCAATATTTGGTAATTTATTTACCCATTTTGTAAGTTTTGGCACCTCTGTTCCATAAGTAGCATTTAACCCAAAAATAGTATTATTTATTGGTTCTTGTCCAAATAATGCTTTTTGCGTAATTGGTTTTTCATTTAAATTTAAAAGCGTAACTCCTGCAATAAATTTATCGGAAAATTTATGCTCAATGTCTATTCCTAAAAATCGTTTGGTTTGTAAATTAAATGTTGCATTATTTTCTACGGATACTTCAATAGGAGCATTGGATGCTTCTAAACTGGGGTTTACAATTTGAACTCTACCCATTTGATAATCCACTACATAATCCACACCTTCAACCAATTCCCTTCCTCCAGTGGTAACTCTAACAGAACCTTGAGGAACATTAAACGCACCTAATGGTATTCCATTTGCACTTTCAGATTTAAAATAGCCTTTAATTACATATTTATCTTTTTGCTGATAATTATTTTTTACAGCTGTTTGAGTATTTTGGTATAATTCATCAAAAACATAAATAGCATCTGCAGAGTTGGTAAGTTTAGCTTGTAAATCTTTACCAAAAGGTTCTACTGTTGGGAAAATAATAAGTCCTTTTTCGGAATTAACTGTTGCTCCTTCCACATAATCAAAATAACCATCACCTCCTGGGGTATATGTTTGATTTTGATCTAATCTATCAACACCTACTAAATTTAACAATGTTTTATCTGCCACACCTGGAGTTTGGGCATTTTGCAATACATTTATAGGTACACCTGTTGCATCGTCAGCATACAACAATTCTAACCTAAACCCTTCCGGATTCATTCTATAGGTTTGTAAAGAATACACATTTTTCATCATTAAATTCCACATTGGAATTTGTGTACTTATAATTTCGCTTCGTAATAATTTTACTACAATATTATCTGGAGCAATAATACCATCACTGGCAAATTCCCCAACACGATGTACTTCAGGATCGCCACTTACCGTATATTCAAAAGCCACAGCCAAAACATCAGAATCTGCTAATCTCCTATTCAATGAAATATATCCTAATTGCGGATTTATTGTATATTCATCTGGCTTTAATTTAATAGCATTTTCTAACACCGAATAATCTCTACCTTGCTGCATTGCATATGGCGAAAGGCCATTACTAACGGTGGCAATGTTTCTTACTGGGTTTGTAGTTGTTAAAATAGAAGATAAATTATTGGCAATATTAGATGGTAAAACCTCACCCGGAACTGGAGTAACATTTGCCGGACCAATATTGGCAGGAGTTCCTTCTCCTAAATCTGCTAACGCAACTATATTTCTTACATCTGTTGTTATTGAATTTCTATTGGTAATCCATACTTCAACTTTTGTAATATTTATGGCGCTATTTACTAAAGGATAATCTTTTAATGCAGTATCATAATTATCTCTAAAATACTGTGCTAAAAAGAAATGTCGGTTATCATCATAATCTGTAGTTCTTAGGTCAAACTCTTGAATAGTAGATCCGCCTTGTGCTGCCACGGAACGTGTTTGGGATTTCTGTTCTGCAAAAACACCCGTTACTGTAGTTTTACCAAATTGCAATTGTGTTTTAACACCAAATAAACTTTGTGCTCCTACAATTAATGAGTTTTTAAGTGGCATACTAACATTACCTACTTCTACTTTTTGAAGAATATCATCTTCCGTTGGCGTATATTCTAATTTTATTTGATTTTGAAAGTTAAAGGTAGATTGCGTATCGTATTGTGCCCCAATTTTCAATCTAGTTCCTACTTTTGCCATTATGCTGGCATTTATTTCTTGATTAAAATCAAAAGTAAAACTACTTCTGTTTCGTTCCGAAAGTTGTGGGTTATCAACCTTTTGATATAAGCCTCCTAATTTTACTAGTACAGAACCTTGCGGATTAACTTCTATAGTATTCCCTCCAAAAACGGACTGAAAAAAGTTAGAATTTACATAATACGTTGGCAGTAAATTTTTTTGAGCTTGAGCACTTCCTTTCTTTTTACTATTAATAGAACTGATTTTATTTTTGAAATATTCCAACATATCTTTTTTTAAGCGATAGTTTTTGTATTCCTCTTGAGACATATACACAGGATGTTTTATATTGTAATCTCCTATTTTCTCCAGTATCACATAGCGCTTTAGTTCAGGATCATAAAATATTTCTTTTTTTGAAGGATCGGATAAAAATAATCCCCCATCATTAGTGCTTTTAAAAGGATATTTTAAGGTGAGTGTGTCCTGGGCAACCTTTGTAGTATCTGCGTTTTTTAACACAGGCGGGGTTTGTGCTCTCATTCCTTGTGCCGTAACAAGTAGCAAGAAAAATAACACATGTATGTTTACTATAAATTTTGTTTCCCTCAAATTTTATAAATTTTTAAGCGCTTTTTTAATTAATACAGCTACACTTAAAGTGTTATCTTCCAGCAAAATTTTATCGATAATTTTCTCCGATTGTTTTTTAGTATATCCTAATACTTCTAAAGCTGATAACGCTTCATTTTTATTCGTATTGTTTAATGCAACGGAAACTTCATCAACTATATAAGTTTTTGCAATTTTATCTTTTAAATCTACTAATACGCGTTGTGCAGTTTTAGCGCCAATTCCTTTAACGGATTGTATTACATCAACGTTCCCAGAACCAATTGCATGTTGAATTTCGTCTGTTGACATAGAAGACAACATAGTTCTGGCAATGCTTGGACCCACTCCAGAAACAGAAATTAATAATTTAAAAATTTCACGTTCAGTTTTTGTAATAAATCCAAATAAGGTTTGTGAATCTTCTTTTACAGACAAATAGGTGTATAAAAAAGTAGATTCATTATCAGGTATTTGTGAAAAAGTATTTAAGGATATATTTAAAAAATAACCTATGCCATTAGCTTCAATAATGGCGTAGGTTGGATTTTTTTCTATTAATTTTCCTCTAATATGGGTTATCATAGTACATTAAACAATAAACGTTCAAATGTAAATAAATTATTTGTTTTTATCCATGTCTTGCGCATGAACAATTGCAACACTTGCAATATTAACAATTTCATCTACACTTGCACCTAATTGAATAATGTGTACAGGTTTTTTTAATCCCATTATTATTGGACCTATTGAACCAATTTGGTTAAATTCTTTCATTAATTTATAACCAATATTTGCTGCCTCTAAATTTGGGAATATTAATCCGTTTACTTTTTCTCCGTTTAGTTTGGAAAATGGAAATTTTTCTTTTAACATTTCTGAATTTAAAGCAAAATCAGCTTGCACTTCTCCATCTACTTTTATAGATGGAAATTTGCGGTGCATAAGTTCAACAGCTTTTGAAACTTTTTTGGTTAAAGGAGATTCTGACGATCCAAAATTAGAAAAGGATAGCATTGCTAATACAGGATCAAATCCAAACATTTTCATTACCAAGCTAGTCATATATCCAATATTTGCAAGTTCTTCAGCATCTGGATTAATATTTACCGCGGTATCCGAGAAAAATATTGGACCTCGTTTAGTAAGCATAATATTGGTTGCTGCAATTCGTCTAACGCCTTTATCTTTCCCAATAAGCTCAATCATAGGTTTTACCACTGTTGGATAAGCTCTTGAATACCCCGTTACTAGAGATTCTGCTTCTCCTTCATTAATCATCATTGCGGAAAAATAATTACGTTCGCGCATCCATTTTTGTGCATCTAAAAGAGTAATTCCTTTCCGTTGTCTTTTTTTCCAAAAAATATTAGCATAACGATTTCTTCTTTCTTTTTCGTCTTCTGATTTCGGATCTATTATTGGTAAATCTGCATCAAATTTAATTTCTTCTTTTAATTCGAGAATAGTTTGCTTATTACCCATTAATATTGGTTTTCCAATTCCATCATCATGCACAATTTGGGCAGCTTTTAAAACATTTAATTGATCTGCTTCTGCAAAAATTATTGTTTTTGGATCTGATTTAGCTCTACCTATTAGCATTCGCATAAATTTACTTCCTGTACCTAAACGTTGTGCCAACGATTCTTTATAAGCTTCCCAATCTTCAATTGGTTTTTTTGCAATTTCAGATTCCATTGCAGCTTTTGCTACTGCTGGTGGGATTTCTGTAATTAAACGATAATCAAATGGTTTTGGAATAATATAGTCTTTCCCAAATTCAATATTTTTAACATTATACGTTTTAATAACTTGTTCAGGAACCGGTTGTTTCGCTAATTCTGCTAAAGCATAAACCGCAGCTAATTTCATTTCTTCATTTATACCAGTTGCTCTTACATCTAATGCGCCTCTAAAAATATACGGAAATCCTAAAAGATTATTTACCTGATTAGGATAATCAGATCTACCAGTACCCATAATAATATCTTTTCTAGTTTTAATTGCTAAGTCATATTCTATTTCTGGATCAGGGTTTGCTAAAGCAAATACCACAGGATGGCTTGCCATAGACTTTAACATTTTAGGAGTTACTAAACCTCCTTTAGATAAGCCTAAGAAAACGTCAGCACCAACCATAGCATCTTCTAAATTCGTTAGGTCTCTATCGGTTGCAAATTCTAATTTTTGCTCGGATAAATTTGATCTATCTTTCCGAATAACACCACTACTATCGCACATTACAATATTTTCGGCTTTAATACCTAATTTTTTATACAATCTTGAACAAGAAATTGCAGCCGCGCCAGCACCACTAACCACTAATTTAACATTTTTAGTTTTTTTATTAGAAATTTCTAGGGCATTAATTAAAGCTGCTGCTGATATGATTGCAGTTCCATGCTGATCGTCATGCATTACAGGAATATCTAATTCTTCTTTAAGCCTTCTTTCAATTTCAAAGGCTTCAGGTGCTTTAATATCTTCTAAATTAATTCCACCAAAGGTTGGTGAAATATTTTTAACGGTTTCTATAAATTTTTCAACATCGTGAGTATCTACTTCAATATCAAATACATCAATATCTGCAAATACTTTAAAGAGTAAGCCCTTTCCTTCCATTACAGGTTTTCCCGCCATTGCGCCAATATCACCCAAACCTAAAACGGCTGTTCCATTAGAAATTACGGCTACTAAATTACCTTTGGCTGTATATTTATATACATCATCTGGATTTTTTTCAATTTCCAAACAAGGTTCTGCAACACCTGGTGAATAGGCTAGAGATAAATCTTTTTGAGTTGCATATTTTTTAGTAGGGATTACTTCAATTTTTCCAGGAGTAGGTTTTTCGTGATATAATAAAGCTTCGCTTCGTTTTTTAGAATTACTCATATTTTTATCTATTTGAAATCTTACACAAAGATAAATAGATTTACAGGATAAATTCTTAAATAAGAACGATAATTATAGCCATTGTAACAACTATAACTTTATATATTTATTTTAAAAATTTTATAAAGAAAAAATATTTTTTGATGACCATATACTAAATATTACTGGGAGTGGCGCCCTTATTAGAACATACTTTTGCAGCATGCAACACGGCTTCTTTATGAATTTTTATTAAAGGTTTTTTATTTAAGATTCCCATAACCATTGCTGCGGTAAACGAATCTCCTGCTCCAATAGTATCTACAACTTTAATTTTTGGGACGGATAATCTTGAAATTTCATTTTTATTGAATAGCATGCTTCCTTTTGACCCATTAGTTAACGCTAAAAATTTTAAATTGAATTTATTTAAAAGCTGTTTACAACCTTTTTCTTGATCTCCTTTTAAATTGAACATTTCGGTTAAAATAATAAGTTCTTCATCATTCAATTTTAAAACATTCGCTGATTTTAAAGAAGCTTCAATTATTTCTTTAGTATAGTAAAAACTTCTTAAGTTAATATCAAAAACTTTAAGAGCAGTTTTAGGCACTAAACTTATCGCTTTTTCAATTGATTTTAAAGAAGTTTTTGATCGTTGTGATAACGTGCCAAAACAAATTGCATCTGCTTTTTCTAATACAGGAATGGCTTCTTCTTTTAATGTTATATAATCCCAAGCTACATTTTCATGAATTTTATAGGAAGGTATTCCGTTTTTAAGCGCAACAGAAACTGTTCCTGTAGGATATTCAACCTTATTGATAGCATAGTTAACATTTCTTTTTTTTAAAATGGATATTATCTCTTCACCATAATTATCATTCCCAATGGCACTAATTAAAAAGGAATTTGCTCCAAAATAATTTGTGTGGTATACAAAGTTTGCTGGAGCTCCACCCAATTCTTTTCCATCAGGCAACAAATCCCAAAGTAGTTCTCCTATTCCAATAACGTTAAATGTTGAATTTCTCATTACTAATAATTACTTACAATTTAATGATTTAAAAAAATTACGCCTTAACCATAAACTTTTTTTCTTTAATAAATAAGGTGAAAATACCTGCTAAAACTAAAAATACACCAGCTAATTTTATGATATTAATAGGATTGCTACCCAACAAATCATAAACAAAAAATTCAACTGAAAATATTTGAATAATCATTGGAATTACAATAAACATATTAAAAATACCCATATAAACCCCTGTTTTTTCTTTTGGAACGGAACCTGCCAATAATTGGTATGGCATAGACATCATAGAAGCCCAAGTAACTCCAAGACCAAATGTGAATAAATATAATGTTGGAATTTCTAAATTTCCTCCATTAATAAAATTTGGGATGGTAAAAAGCACATCGGTATTATTTAATAATGGAATACTTAATATTCCCATTCCACCAATTAATAAACTTACAAAATGCACTCCTTTAGCTCCAATTCTTCTCGCTAAAGGTACTAATGCAAATGCAACCAAAAAACATATAATATTATAGGATCCATTAACTTGACCTGTTAATACTTGAGCCGTTTTAAATCCAATAGAATTTTCATCCAAAGTTTTAAATAAACTTAATGATAGCGCAGAAGTAATATACATCCAATAACAAAACATAGCATACCAAGAGAAAAACATAACTGGCATTAATTGTTTCATTTGTAAAGGCATTTCTTTAATGGCTACACCAATATCTTTTACTGTTCTAATTATAACATTCCCTTTTAACTTTTCTTCTTTCATCTTCAACAATTCTTCCTTAGTTGGTGGATATTCTTTTGTTGTAAAGACAGAATATAAAACGGATCCAATAGATGCTACCGCACCAATAAAAAACGCCCAATACGTTGAAACTGGTATGCCATTTTCAAAAGTATCTGTTAGGGCAAAAAAACCAAACCCAATTAATAATGCCGGAGTAAAATTAGCTAGCGTAATCCCTAATCCAGTAAAAAAACTTTGCATTAAAAATCCTAATGAATGCTGTTCTTCAGGTAATTTATCAGAAACAAATGCACGATAAGGTTCAAGAGCAATATTATTGGAGGCGTCTAATACCCATAATAATCCTGCAGCCATCCATAAAGAACGAGAAAATGGCATTAAAATTAAAGCCATACTTGCTAATATTGCTCCGATTAAAAAATACGGTTTTCGCCTACCAAATTTTGGAGACCACGTTCCATCACTTAAGGCACCAATTATAGGCTGCACAATAAGTCCGGTAACTGGACCTGCTAACCATAGCATTGGAATATTATGTTCTGATGCACCAAGATATTTATAAATGGCACTCATATTACTTTGTTGTAAACCAAAGCTAAATTGAATTCCGAAAAACCCAAAATTCATATTCCAAATACTCCAAAAGCTTAAATGTGGTTTTTTGAATTTCATAATTAATACTATTTTTTAATTTGAATAATTAGTTTGCATTTGCATCGATGCTAAATCGACAATAAGTTCTGCCCAATCTTTATTAAAAGTCCATTTTAAATGTAATGCATTTTCTGAACTTTCTAACAATTGAAATTTTCCATTAAAGGCATTGTGATTATTTCGTAACAACATCAATTCTTTTAATTTTTTAAAAAAGGGAGATTCTATTTTTTTGTCAATTTCACTTTTTGTAAAATAATGTCGATTAATATCACGTCCTACATTTGTTTTTTGAAGTAATTTTATGTCATTTTCACCCGCAAATAAACCAACATAATATACTTGTGGTATACCTGGTACAAAAAATTGAATTGCTCGTGCAATTAAATAAGCATTTTCATTTTTAGCTAAAGCTTCAAAATAAGTGCAATTTACTTGATACAAATCTAAATTAGATGCAGCTGCTCCTGTTGCTTTTAAGCTACCTTTATTACTATTAACATGTATTTGGTTAACAATTTTATCCACCGTAAAATCGTCTATTAACCCAGGTATTCCTTTTTCAGAAGCCACATCAACAATACCAATACCATCATGAGTATCTAATACCGTAATAGCATTTTTAGGGCTAATTTTTAGCCATTTTTTTAAGTTGTTTGCATTTTTATTAAAAATCGTATCTAAAACCAATAAGGGTAAAGCAAAATCATAAACATAATCTACCCGCTTTGCAATTTCAATTTGCGTTTTATAATGCGAATGAACCTCAACAAGAACTTCAATACCTTTACTTTTAGCTTTTTTGGTTAATTCACTTATAAATTCAAAAGTTTCATTAATCATAAAACAAGAAGTCCCTTGCTTTTTTATTGCATAACCAGCGGCATCTAAACGAATCATGGTAATTCCTGCTTTTTGGAAAGTAGTTAAAATATTTTCCAAATAGCTGGTTCCTAATTTACTATAAACATCAATATCTATTTGATTTGTAGTAAAAGTAGTCCAAACTAATTTTTTTGATTCATCGGCAAATTCAAAAGGGGTAAATGGAAATCCTGGTCGAGGTCTGTAAATATTCAACAAATCTTGCTCAGAAGCACCTTTTGGAAACACCTTTTCGTAGGTTAAAAACAACGATTCATACATTGAATTTTTCCCTTTTTTAAGATAGTCTTTAAATGGTGTAGATTTTGCAGATACGTGATTCACAATTAAATCGGCCATAATGTCCACTTCAGAACTTAGTGCTTTTATATCATTCCAAGTTCCTAATCTTTCATCTACCTGTTGGTGGTCAATTGGATCGAACCCTGCGTCTTCTCCATCAAATGGATAAAAGAAAGGCAGTAAATGAACTCCTCCAAAAATTCCTTTTAATTTATTTTTAAAAAGGGATTTTAACTCTTTGCTATTTTCACAACCAATTCGGTCAATATAAGTTATTAATTGAATTTTATTTTTCAATAGTATTGTTGTTTTTAAATTAATTAATTTAATTGATGTTCATTATTTTATTATCAATTTTTATAGTTAAAGGATCTCCTTTTTCTACTTTAATTTGAATACCATCTGGCGTTAATAAACATTGCAAAATTCTATTTTTAAATTTGATTTTAAATTGTAAACTTTTCCATTTTTTTGGTAAATGTGGGTGAAAATTTAATTGTCCGTTTACCACTCTCATGCCCGCAAAGCCAAAAACTATAGACATCCAGGAACCTCCCATACAGGCTGTATGAATACCATCTTTAGTGTTATGATGTAAATTATCGATATCCAATCTTGCAGTATTCATAAAATAATCATAGGCCTTATCATATTTCCCGATACGATTTGCCATAATACTAAAAATACATGTTGATAATGAAGAATCATGTGTAGTTATTTTTTCATAGTAATTATAATCGTTTTCTATGGCTTCTAAACTACTTTCGCTTTCTAATAAAAAGTGTCCTAAAATAGTATCTGCCTGTTTACAAACTTGATGGCGATATAATGTTAACGGGTGATAATTTAATAACAGCGGGTAATTTTCTTTTGGTGTATTTTCAAAATCCCAAACTTTTTTATTGAAAAAACTATCATCTTGAGGATGTAAATTTCTTTTTTCATCAAAAGGTAAAAACATCGCTTTTCCTGCGGAAGAAAAATCCATTAGCTCTTGTTTTTTAAATCCAAGTTTTTTAACTAATTCATTTATTTTATTACTATTTGAATCGGATAATTCACTCCAAATATTACCAATTTGCACAAACAAATTTTTAGTTAACACATTTGTATAATAATTGTTATTTACAATACAAGTATATTCGTCTGGGCCAGTTACCGAATCAATACAAAATTTTCCATCACTTTGTCTGAAATGTCCAATATGAAACATTAATCTGGCAATTTCAATCAGCATTTCTAAACCTTTATCTGCCATAAACGCTACATCATCCGTTACATTATAATATTGAATAATGGAATAAGCAATATCTACATTTATATGATATTGAGCTGTTCCTGCCGGGAAAAACGGTGAGCATTCATCTCCTGCTATGGTTCGCCAAGGATATAATGCACCAATATTATGACCCATTTGGCGTGCTCTTTTTCTAGCGAAATCTAAAATATTATATCGATAATTTAATAGATTTTTTGCTAAATTAGGGTTGGTAAACAAAAAGAAAGGGAAAATATAAATTTCGGTATCCCAAAAATAATGTCCTTCATAACCTTCTCCAGATAAGCCTTTAGCGGAAATATTGCTCCATTGATCTTTACCTACAGATTGAACTAAATGAAATAAATTAAATCGCAATCCTTGTTGCATTTTTTCATCTCCTTCAATTTTAACATCTGCTAATTCCCAAAAATCATTTAAATATTTTTTCTGCAAATCGGCGTAATATTCAAAGCTATTGCTAATTACTTCATTAAGAATGACCTTATTTTGATCTAATTCATTTTGGTGGCGATTAGTATCCGTATAAACAACAAATTTTGTAAAATGAAGTATTTCTCCTTTTTGAATAGATCCTTTAATCAAATGAACCTGTTGTTTATCTTCCTTCAAGATTTTTTGAGAAAATGTACTTGGAATTTGATGTGCGATACCCGCAACTACTTTTAAATTAGAATGTTTGGTTTTTGCCTCAATAAAGGATTGATTATTTTCAGAGTGTAATTTCGAAACCGATAATGCTTGTGCATTGGCAGTGCCAACTCTTGGATCATCGGTAGCTACAATATTAGAAACATCACCATTTATTGTTGAAATGATTTCAATTTCACCTGTAAAATTTATTGCTTCAATGCTACAATTTATTAAAAATAGCTCTCTTTGGGAAAAGGAAGCCAACCTCTTAAAAATTAATTTTACCTCATCTCCTAAAGGAGATTTCCAATGAATTGTTCTATTCGAAATCCCTGTTTTAGCATTTAAAGTCCGTTCATAAAATAAGACTTCTCCTGAAAAAAGCGAAAAATTTTCTCCATTAATTTTTATATTTATTCTTTGCGTATCAATTACATTTAAAATACTCTGACTTCGATCTGGAAATCCATGAAGTTTTTCACCATAAACAATTTCTTCAGACTCATAAAACCCGTTTATATAAATACCTCTAACACTTGGTATACTTTTTATTACATCTTCTTCAAAACTACCGCGTACCCCCAAATATCCATTTGCGGTACTAAAAAGTGTTTCTTTTAATTGATAGGATTCTTTAAAATTTGAATCTACTAAATTCCAACTATTCATTTTGATATCGATTTATTTTATTTAATTGCTCTTAATAGAACCGGTTTTATGCTTGAATTTCAGCGGTTCTAGCTGCTTTTGTTGTTAAATTCTTTAAAATAAAGAATGATATTATTAATAATCCCATTGGAATTAACAAAAAGTAAAATGCTTTTCCTGCTCCCATATTTTTAAATAACCAGCCAATAATTCTAGAGCCCAAGGTTCCTCCTAAAGCTGAAAAAATAACTATTAAACCCGTCATTGGGCTATGTAGTTTTTTTGGCAATACACTTAAAATGGCCGAACTTAATAATGGATAAATTGGTGCAATAAACAACCCAATTACAGGAAATACATAACCAATTAATGGTATATCCGCTAAACTATTTATTTCAACGGGTTTTATATTAACTGTTTTTGGCAATACAAAAACTACAATTGCCATAGCTATTAACATACTAAACGAAACCACATAAAACCATGAAAAATGTTTGGTAATTACTCCTGCAGCCAAACGGCCAATTGCTAAGGATACAGCCAAAATACTCGCCATCATAATGCCCACATTTTCTGGCAATTTTAAAACCCTTGAATTAAAAGTAGGCAACCAACTCATAATACCTTGTTCCACCATTACATAAAAAAATGTGCTTACTATAAATACTAATACTAATAATTTAGCCATTAAAAGCATCATTTGTTTGGCATCATCAGCTAAATTTATACCTGGAATTTCGTGGCCTTCATCAAACTTAATGTTTAATAGTATAACAAATGATATTGCTGAAATAGCTGCTAAAAGCCAATATACATTTAGCCATGAATTTGGCTCTGCTTCATTATTAAATGCTGGAAATAAAAAATAAGCCAATGCAATACCAATCATAAAAACACCTTCAATAGAACTCATTAAACTGTTGTGTTCATGTTGATTGTTTACTACTAAACCAATCATAGAATATACCGAAATTTTTATTAAAGCAAAGGAAACTCCAACGGTTGCAAATAAAATTCTTGCACCCATAAAGGAATTTGAAAAATACATTTGAATGCACCCTAAAGTAACTAAAAATAGTCCAATTAGCATAGATTTTTTATATCCTATTCTAGGCAAAAAAGAAGCAATTATAAATGAAACAACAGCTATAGGAATGTCTTTAAATAGTTCAAGAGTACTTGCCGTTACTTCGTTAACTCCATAAATATTTTGCGATTTTAAAATTACAATACCTACACTATTTAATAAAATAGCAAAAACAAAATAATTTAAATACATGGACACTTTAATGCCTAAATTTCTCATAATAAGCTGATTAATTATTGATAAACCAATGATTTTAATAAATTTTGAAACAAAAGTAACTAAAAATATGAATTTAGTGTTCTTTTAAAATTAGAACTCCAATTAAATTCGACCTATATCAAATTTATCATATTTTTTTACCTAATTGACATCAACAAATAAGGGATAACCTTATTACGAAACCGTTTTCGAAAAATAGGATTTTGAAAATTTCAAAGGCTGCAAATATCTTGTAAAAGATATAAAAAAGCGAAAATAATTCCTATTAATAATACTAGAGCATTTCTTAATTTGTTCTTATAAAACTGTTTTCTTTAGTTATCTTTGAACCAAATTCATGTTTTAAATTAAAAGTTTGAAAAAAAGAAATATTTATGTTCTGGTTTTTATAGTTTCCGTAATCGGATTAGTAATTATTCAATATCAATACTTAAGAATTGGTTTAAACTTGGCAAATGTACGTTTTAGTCAAAATATTGGTAAAACGGTTAAAACCATTCAATCCGATTTAAGTTACAATAATAAACTTACTTTTTTATTAGGTAAAGCAATTACGAATAACACTACCTATTTTAAAACGGAATTAGACAGCACCAGAGATGCAGCTAGTTATTTTCTAAATGATTTTTTAGATTATAAACTTCTTGAAAATGGTATTAAAACTGATTTTTCTTATAAACTTTTTGTAAAAGACACTTCGCTATTTATAAATTCTAAAAACTTTATTGATCAAAACAAAAGGGTTACAAAATATCCTATTCAACTTAAAGGATATTTACCAAATTTGGTTCATAATAATGTTGTCTTAGAATTACACTTTAATAAAATTAATAAATACTTTTTATTTCAACTTAATGGACTCACTGTTCCAAGTCTTATTTTTTTAATAGCCATTATTACAGTTGTTGTTTGGGTTTTAAAATCATTCTATTGGCAACAAAATATTATTACTAAAACTAACGATTTCATCAATAATTTAACTCATGAACTTAAAACGCCTGTTTTTTCAATAGGCTTGGCAACTAAAATGTTACAAAAAAATGAAGATGAAAAAAGCAAACCCTTTTTAGATATTATTGAAAATGAAAATGAAAGACTTAAAAAACAAGTAGAAAATGTCCTTCAGTTAGCAAATTTTGATAAAAAAAATAGTAGCATAATGTTAGATAAAACGGACTTCTATCCACATCTTAATAAATTATGTAACGATTTTAGATTAGTTTCAAAAATAGAAGAAGTGGATTTTGATTTTGAACTTAAAGGAAATAACTATCTTTTAAAGTGCAACCCTACACACCTAACAAATGCCATTAATAATTTATTAGATAATGCTAAAAAATATAGTTTAAAACCCGCAAAAATTAGTTTAATAGCTGAAATAAAAACTAAAAGGCTGTATATTACCATTAAAGATAGTGGAATAGGTATTGAAAAAAAGAATCAAAAAATTATTTTCAAAAAGCATTATCGCATTTCTTCAGGAGATTTATACACCGTAAAAGGCTACGGTTTGGGCTTATATTATGTAAAAAAAATTATTAAATTACACAAAGGTAAAATTGAGTTAAATAGCAAATTGAATGAAGGAACTAAAATAACTGTAACTTTACCCATAATTAGTTAGAAGATGGAAAAATATAAACTCCTTTTAGTTGAGGATGATACATCATTAGGATATTTACTAACCGAATATCTTAAAATGAATGACTTTTCTGTGGAGTGGGTTAATAATGGAAATAAAGCCTTATCCAAATTATTAAATCATACATTTGATTTGTGCATATTAGATGTTATGATGCCTGATATGGATGGATTTCAACTCGCAGAAAAAATTAATCAAAAAAAAATAACCATTCCTTTTCTTTTCTTAACGGCAAGGTCTTTAAAAATTGATGTGTTAAAAGGGTTTTCTTTAGGAGCAGTAGATTATATTAGAAAACCAATTGATGAAGAAGAATTAGTAATAAGATTAAATCGCTTATTAGGCATTTTGAAAGAAAAAAATGGAAAAGCTCAAGAATATTACCCTATAGGTAAGTACCATTATTCCCCTTTAACTTATGAATTAATATTAAATGATGAAAGTAAACATTTAACTGCCAGAGAAAGTGAATTACTGTTTTATTTATTAAAAAATAAAAACCATATTTGTTTACATAAAGATATTTTGGACACCATTTGGGGAAAAAACGATTATTTCAATCAAAAAAGTTTGAATGTATTTATTACGCGCTTACGAAAATACTTATCTAAAGATGCTTCCATTAAAATTGATAACATCCACACTCAAGGGTTTATATTGACTATTCCTGATGATTAAAATTCAATCATTATATATAATTTTCAGCAACAAATTTTTAAATTTATTCATTTTTTTATAGCACTATAAACCCATTTTTAACCATTTAGTTTAATGGCTTTGCCTTAAAAATTTCCGAAACCGATTTCGTAATTTTAGCAAATTAAAAAAACCACCTAACTATCTTGTATTCAGTATATTTACCATGTATAGTGTTAAATAAATTTATAATTTATTAACATACCATTAACTTTTTATTAATAAATAAGAAAACGTTTTAGTTTTATTTATTTATTTACGTACATTTGTTTGTAACATTAAAGAAACACTTATTAATAACTGTTTTTTATGTAAAACACATTAACCGAATTTAATATTTTACTAAATTTTAAAACATGAAAAATATGGTACTTAAAAAATTATTATTTTTAGTATTTATGCTTTCTGGAAGTATTATGATGGCTCAATCTGTAACTGGTATTGTTTCAGAAGTCAATGGTCCGCTACCAGGAGTGAATGTGTCTGTTAAAGGCACGGAGATTGGTGCAACAACTGATTTTGATGGTAAATACACCATTAATAACATCAGCCCTGATGCCATTCTTGTTTTCAGCTATTTAAGCTACAAAACACAAGAAATTAAATACACCGGGCAAACCAATTTAAATGTGGTACTTGTTCCGGAATCACAATCTTTACAAGAAGTTGTAATTATAGGTTATGGTAGCACCACTAAAAAAGATGCTACTGGGGCTATCGATGCTGTTAATGCTGACGACTTTAATAAAGGGGCAATTGCTTCCCCTGAACAATTACTACAAGGTAAATCTGCTGGTGTACAAATTACACAATCAAGTGGAGAACCTGGTGCAGGTATTAACATCAGAATTCGTGGTACATCTTCTGTTAGATCAAATAATAATCCTTTATTTGTAGTGGATGGCGTTCCATTACCTGGAGGTGGAACTACTGCAGGAGGTAACGATAATGGTTTTGGTTCTAGCGCTGCACAAAACCCACTTAACTTTTTAAATCCTAATGATATTAAAAGTATCAGTATTTTAAAGGATGCTTCTGCAACTGCTATTTATGGTTCTAGAGGTGCAAATGGAGTTATCATTATTACTACTAAAGATGGTAAAGGAAAAATTGGAGATCAATTTGAATTTTCATCTAATGTGAGTTTTGCAAAAGCCGCTAAAAAATATGATTTGTTAAATGGACCTGAATTTTTAGCAGCAGTTACGCAATTTGGTGGTGATGCTTCGGCTCAAGATTTTGGCGCTAATACAGACTGGCAAGATGTTATATCAAGAAGTGCTGTGTCACATGATCAAAACTTCTCTTATGCTAAAAGCTATAAAGGTGGTGCACTTAGAGCAGCTGTTGGTTATGGTAAAATTCAAGGTCTTCTTCAAAAATCTGATTTAGAAAGACTTACTGGTAGAATAAATATATCACATCGTTTATTTAAGGATAAATTAAAGTTAAACTTACAATTAACTCTTTCAAAAGTTAATGATGGAGCTCCTGGAATTAGTGATAATGCAGGTTTTCAAGGCGATTTATTAGGTGCAGCCTATGCTGCAAATCCAACTTGGCCTTCAGGTGTTGATTTTGTACCTGGTGGTTCAAATTTAAGTCCATCTCAAATGTTAGCTTATATTCAAAGTAAAACAGAAACAAATAGGGTTTTGACAAACTTCTCTACTGACTATGCTATAACCGATAATTTAAATGCCAAATTAACTTTAGGAAATGATAATTCGCTATCTACTAGAGGGGCTGCAGTTTCAGGTCTTATAACAGGATTTACTAATGGAACTGGAGGTAATGGACGTGGATCTATTAATGATATTGATTTAAGAAATCAATTAATGGAATTTACATTAAATTACAAAAAAGATTTTGAAAACTCAAAATTAACTGCTTTAGTAGGATACTCATACCAAGAATTTAAAACTAAAGGAACAAACATTTATGGCTGGGGCTTTGGAACTAATAACCTTGATGCTATGGTTTCTGATTTAAGTTCTTCTTCCGATGAAATTCGAAATCGTATTTCAGGAAGCTATCAACAATATGGGTATGATGCTGATGGATTATTTATTACTCGTTTATTTCCAAATATTACAACAGATAATACGGGAGCTCCTAGTGGTTTAAAAGTTAATGCTATTGCCGGAAACACTTACAACAATACAGATGAGTTACAATCTTTCTTCGGAAGAGTAAATTATTCTATTGCGGAAAAATATTTATTTACAGCAACGTTAAGAGCTGATGGCTCTTCAAAATTTGGTGGTAACAATCAATATGGTTATTTCCCATCTGCAGCCTTTGCTTGGAATATATCAGAAGAAGATTTTATTCCTGACAATATTTCTACTCTTAAATTAAGAATAGGTTATGGTATAACCGGTGATCAAGACGGTGTTGGTTACGGTAACTTTATCCGTAGAGAAAGATTTGCTGATATCAGTATTGATAATGGTGGAAACATAAACCCTCCTGGAACAAATACAGTATCCTTTGCTAATCCAGATTTAAAATGGGAGCAAACAGATCAATTAAATATCGGTGTTGACTTTGGTTTTGATAACGATCGTTTAAATGGTAGTATTGATTATTATTATAAAGATAAAAATAATTTCTTATTACGAAATGAAGCTGCTCAGCCTTCGCCTCAACCTTTCTTTTTTACCAATGTTAATGCAGATATTATAAACAAAGGGGTAGAATTATCCTTAAATTATGATGTAATCAAACAAGATGATGTTAGCTGGAATGTTGGATTTAATATTGCATATAATGATAATATGGTTAAGAATTTTGATGGGCAAATTCCTTTTGGTCAAATATTTGGTCAAGGATTATCTGGTGCTTATTCTCAATTGTTAGCCGGAGGTCAACCATTATTTTCATTTTACTTAAGAGATTTTCAAGGGTACGACGCAAACGGTCAACAAATTGGGGATGTTCAAAAATTTGTTGGGAAAAGTGCGTTACCTGATATCAATTTAGGTATATCTTCATCCTTTAAATATAAAAACTGGGATGGTTCTGTTTCTTTAACTGGAAAATATGGTGGCTATATTTATAACAATACCGCTAATGCATTCTTTACTGCGGGTAGTATTGGAAATGCTAGAAACGTAACACGTAACGTTTTAACAAGCGGTGAAGCTAGCAATAATGCTCCTGATGTTTCTACAAGATTTTTAGAAAGTGGTGATTTTTTAAGATTACAAAATTTAACCATTGGTTATAACTTTAAATTAAAAGAATCAAGTGCATTAAAATCTGTTAGATTATCAGTAACTGGACAAAATTTATTTGTTATTACACCTTATAGTGGATTAGATCCTGAAGTAAACACTTCTAACATCTTAAATAATGTTCCATCATTAGGTATAGATTATACATCTTACCCTACTCCTAGAACATATACTTTTGGTTTAATTGCATCATTTTAAAAATATAAATTATGAAAATACATAAATTAAAAATACACTTTTTATTCGCAGTAATCGCTGCGGTGTTAACTGCTGTATCTTGTACTGATCTAAAAATTAAACAAACAGATTCTGTATTTGCAAGCAGTACAACAGGCGGATTTACAGGAGTTACAAACCCTGAATCTTCCTTAGACGACTTATACAATGGTATTTATGGTCAAATTGGTAATCAAGCAAACTTATTTGCCTTAAATGAAGTAACCACCGATGAATTTGTTGTACCTACAAGAGGTACGGATTGGGGTGATAATGGGGTTTGGAGAACTTTACATGCACACACTTGGTCACCAATTCATTCTCAAGTTAAAGATACTTGGAATGCTTTAAATCAAACCATTTTCAACGCTGGTTTAATTATTGATGACAGAAGTTCTGCTAGTGCACCTGTTGTTGCACAAGCTAAATTTTTAAGAGCTTTTGCAATGTTTTGGGTAAATGATATGTATGGTCAAGTTCCTTTTAGAACTCCAGATGAAGGACCGGATGTAAATCCAAAAGTAATGACTAGAGCAGAAGCTGTAGATTTTATAATTCAAGATTTAACTGAAGCATTGCCTGATTTAGCTACTCAAGGTCCTAATGGTGGTAACAAAAGAGCTTCAAAAGCAGCCGCTAACTTTTTATTAGCTAAAGTTTATTTAAATAAAAATATTTACTTAGGAAATGCTACTGCGGATGCAGCTGATATGAATAAAGTAATTCAGGCAGTGGATGCTATTACTGCTGATGGTTTCGGTTTAATGTCTAATTATTTTGACATTTTTAGAGGTGACAAAGATAATGGAGGTCCAAAATTAGCTAATTCTGAAACTATTTGGTGGGCTTTTACAGGTACTGGTAATAGAATTTGGGATGGTTTACATTATAATCAAGGTGTACCAGATAATGAAGGTGGAGGCTGGAATGGTTTTTCAACTTTAGCCGCTTTCTATGATAAATTTGAAGGCAGTGCTACTTCTAATGAACCTGGTAATGGTCAAGAAGAAAGACGTGGCTTTGTTCCAACCGACGGATCTCATTATGGTATTGGATTTGGTTTCTTAGTAGGCCAACAATATGATGCCACTGGTGCAAAATTAAAAGACCGTGCCGGTAATGATTTGGTATTTACTAAAGATTTTCCTGGATTGGTTGGTAACAACGAAAGAAATGGTATAAGAGTGATTAAATACCATCCAGAAGACGGTGCTTTTACCAATTTTGAAATTTTCTTTAGATACGCCGATGCTTATTTAATGAAAGCAGAAGCTATAATGCGTGGTGGCACATCTTCAGAAACCGCTTTAGGTATGGTTAATCACCTTAGAAGTGTACGTTCTGCTTCTGCACTAACTGCTGTTACAGAACAAACTATGCTAGACGAAAGAGGTAGAGAATTATACAAAGAATTTTGGAGAAGAAATGATTTAATTCGATTTGGTAAATTTGCTGATGCTTGGGGATTAAAAGATGCTGACGATCCGTTTAGAGCATTATTCCCAATACCTTCAACTGCATTATTATCTAATCCTAATTTAACACAAAATCCAGGATATTAATAATTAAAATTAAGTTTAAAAAGCCCTTTGCAAAAAGGGCTTTTTTTTTATTAAATTGCCTGCGATTTAATAACCACTAATGAAATTTATAACCACCATAGTATTATTTAGTTTTTTATTGTTTTCTTGTCAAAAAACAACTACCAAAAAATATTTATTACAAAAATTAAGCGCAGCTCAAACTGGTATTAATTTTGAAAACAAACTTCACGATACTCCTAAACTTAATATATTAACTTATCTTTATTATTATAACGGTGCAGGTGTGGCTGCCGGCGATTTTAATAATGATGGTCTTATTGATTTATATTTTATTGGCAATCAGGTTTCCAATAAATTTTTCTTAAATCAGGGTAATTTCAAATTTAAAGATGCTACTTTACAAGCTAATTTAAAGGGACAACAAGGTTGGTCTTCAGGAGTAACAGTTGCGGATGTTAATGGCGATGGTTGGTTAGATATCTACGTATGCCAAGTAGCCGATAAAAAATGGTTTGATGGAGCTAATCAATTATACATCAATCAAGGATTAAACGAAAAAGGAATTCCTGTTTTTAAAGATGAAGCCAAACAATATGGATTAGCTATTTCCTCCTATTCCAATCAAGCTACTTTTTTTGATTTTGATTTAGATGGAGATTTAGATCTATTTTTAATGAAAAATCAATCGGTTCATCCAAGTGCTACCTTCGGTCGTTTTAAACGACATATCAGTGATGCTCCTGCTGGTGATAAATTATTTCGAAATGATAATAGTCATTTTACTGAAGTAACACAACAAGCTGGTATATTTAGTAGTTTAACAGGCTACGGATTAGGTTTGGCAGTATCTGATTTTAATCAAGATGGTTGGCCTGATATTTATGTAGGTAATGATTTTTTTGAAAATGATTATATGTATCTAAATCAAAAAAACGGCACTTTTTCAGAGCAAATTTCAAAGAATTTCACAAAATTAGGGCATACTACTCATTTTTCTATGGGTAATGATGTAGCAGATTTTAATAATGATAGTTTTACAGATATTTTATCAGTGGATATGCTTCCCGAAGATCGTACTACTTATACTGCCTCTGGTACAGAATATGAATATGAACACTACAACAGATTTTTAAAAAATGGTTATGCTCCACAATATATGCATAATACCCTTCATTTAAATTTGGAAAATGGCAATTTTAGTGAAATTGGTTTTAAAGCCGGAATTGCTGCTACAGAATGGAGCTGGGCTCCTTTATTCGCAGATTTTGACAATGACGGTTTAAAAGATATTTTTATTAGCAATGGTATTTATGGAGCTACAAACAATATGGATTTTATAAATTTTATATCTACTAAAGAAAATCAACGATTGATTAATAAAGGAATGACGGCTGAAGATATGGGTTTGATTAATAAAATTCCAAAGCTAAGTACACCAAACTACATTTTTAAAAATAACGGTAATCTTAGTTTTAAAAAGATGAATGGTCAATGGCTTACTACTAATTCAACCTTTAGTAATGGTGCAATTTACGCAGATTTAGATAATGATGGCGATTTAGATTTGGCAGTTAATAATCTAAATGAACCTAGCACCATTTTTAGAAACACAAGCAATAATAATACCTATTTAAAAATACGTTTCAATGGTTTATCAAAAAACACACAAGGTATTGGAGCAAACGTAACCTGCTATAATAAAGGCAAATTACAATATGCCGAAAACTTTATTACTCGTGGTTATTTATCATCTATAGCACCTGAATTACATTTTGGCTTTGACAGTATTCAACAAATAGATTCTCTAAAAGTAGTTTGGTCAAACCAAAAAATACAAATCTTAAAAAAGGTAAAAACAAACCAAACTTTAACATTAAATGAGCAAGAGTCTAACTCAAATTTAACTTATAATACTAAAAAACAACATGTTGAATATTTAAAAAATATTCCATCCATACTAAAATACAAGAATTTCGATTTTCCTTCTTATGGTTTTGTACGAGAACCTTTAATCCCTTTTATGCAATCTAATTTAGGTCCACATATATCCATTGCCGATGTAGATCAAAATGGATATGATGATGTTTTTATAGGTGGATCAAAACAAAAAAAATCAAGTTTATATTTACAAGATCCTAGTGGGCATTTCACCAAAAGCACTCAACCTGATTTAGATATAGATTATCATAAAGAAGATGCCGATAATATTTTTGTAGATGTTGATAATGATGGTGATCAAGATTTAATTATAGTTAGTGGTGGTGATGAATTTATTTCTGGTGAAAACTTAGAGCCTCGTTTATATCTCAATACCAAAGGGAAATTTATAAAAAAATCAGATGCTTTTAATCCTGTTTTTGTAAATGCTTCTGTAGTAAAAGCTGCCGATTTTGATAATGATGGTTTTATAGATTTATTTATTGGAAGTAATTCGAAACCTCAAAATTATGGACAAGTTCCCAAAAGTTATCTTTTCAAAAACGATGGAAATAACCATTTTATAAATATTACAAATAACACCGCTAAAGAACTTTTAAATATCGGCATGGTACAGGATGCTAGTTGGCAAGATATAAATAATGATGGTTTTAAGGATTTAATTTTGGTTGGGCATTGGATGCCCATAACTATTCTCATAAATCACAAAGGCAAAACTTTTAACAAACAAGAAAACAATAGATTAAAGTACACTAACGGTCTTTGGAATTGTATAGTTAAAGCAGATTTTGATAAGGACGGAGATATGGATTTTGTAATTGGTAATTGGGGAGGAAACACTTTACTTAAGTCCACAATAAAAAAACCCGTAAACTTATATGTTGGTGATTTTGATAATACTGGAAAGACCGCACCTATTATAACTTATTATAATAAAAACAAAGAAATTTTATTACCTACCCATGATGCCTTATTTAAACAGCTCCCAAAATTGAAATTAAAATTCAAGACTTATGCTGAATTTTCTAAGGCAGATTTTAATCAAATTTTTGATGAAAAAGATTTAAAAAAGGCACAAAAACATCAGATTTATAACTTGTCCAGTAGTTATGTTGAAAATTTAGGAAACGGAAAATTTAAAATTCATCGTTTGCCTGATATGGCTCAATGGTCAAGTATTCAAACGCTTTTGATAGATGATTTTAATAATGATAGTTATCCAGATATTTTAGCAGCAGGTAATATCTATGAGGTTAATACTCAATTTAGTAGATTAGATGCTTCTCATGGTATTTTGCTGTTAAATGACGACAAAGGTAATTTTACAACCTCGCTCAATATTAATAAAAGTTTTAATATTTCTGGACCCGCTCGTAGTATTAAAAAGATAAAAATTAACCAATCTTCCTATTATATGATTGGAATAAATAATGATAGTTTACAAATGCTACAAAAAATTACAACTTTAAAATAATTGCTTTAATTCATTGTAAAAACGAAACTTAAAACATAAAATTATGTATGCAACTCATTTACATTTAATGTTAACGCATTTTCCAATTGTGGGAATACTTATTGGAATAGGAATCCTAATTTATGGAATGTTTATAAAAAATGATAGCGTAAAAAAAGTAGCGCTAACCCTATTTATAATCTCAGGCATCTTTACCATTCCTATCTATTTTACAGGAGAATGGTCAAAGTTAATCGTTGAAAAAGTTCCGGGAATTTCTGATGACTTTATAAAAAGCCATGAAGCTATGGCAATAAAAGCTACGTTTTTGGCAAATATTTTATTAGTATTGTCAATTATTAATTTAATTGCTATTAAAAAACAATTGGTTTTTGCAAAACAGCTTTTAGTAGTTACGTTACTTTTTTCGATTGTGACTTTTTCCTTTTTTATTAAAGTGGCAAATTTTGGAGGAGAAATAAGACATTCTGAAATTATTGAACATCGTTCAAATTAATTTTAAAGCAATAAAAGAAGAACTAATTTTAATTTTAAGCATCACACAAGCACATAACTGGCTTAATACTTTTTTGATTTAAATTTATATTTGTTATTCGATTTATTCTTTGTTGTAGGCATGTATCACAGTTAGAAAATAATTTCAAATCCCAAACATCTGCAAAAACTCTTCCTTTGTTTTGTTTAATACCATAAACTAAAACCTCTTCTAATGATTGAATGGCAGGTAAACTAAAATCACCATCTTCAAGTAAAGAATCCATAGCGCCGTTTCCATATCTAACAGGAATAACCGTACAACTATCTATTCCAGATTTAAATGCAAAATCTATAGATTTCTTTGCCCAACGCACCCCTTCAGATTCTGATAAGAAAGGAGGTTTTAACAGAATAAATGCTCTAGAATTTATATCGTTTTTTGAAAGAAATTCAACAGAATTCTTAAAGTTATCTAACGTCATTTGCTTATTCAGCTTTTTAATGAGTTTTGGATGAACCGTTTCAAGCCCTATAGCAACTTCTAATTTAGCATTCAGTAAATCATTAAATCTCAGACAACTTTCATTGATAAATTTTGGATGACTCTCCACAATAATGGTTTCAAATTGATTTAATAAGGAGGCAATTTCTTCATAATCATCTTCAGGAATCGCTTTTTTATCAAAAAAACTGCCACTATTATACAACTTTAAATGCTTTACCATTGGCATTTTTGTTAAAGCCCATTTAATTTGATTTGGGATGGCTCCAATAGGAACAGATTTATCAGTTGTGTTTTTCCATAAATCACACATCAAACAATGAAAAGGGCACTCCTTATTGGTCAAAAAGATAATTCCTATATCTTCAATTTTACCTGAAGAAGTGCGCTCTTTTTCTACAAGCCAAGCATAAGGTTTTTGTGAATCAACAAGGTTTTTTTTACCTCGTTTAGAAACAATCCACTTGGTGTTTATTTTAATATCATCATTTTTATTCATATTTTGAAAGAAACGCTTTCCTGTAATCTATTTCTTTTTCAGGAAATTGCCTGTGAAAGTCGGATGGAGAAACTGTTCCGTGTTGAAAACGCCTTTTTGGGAACACAGGCATATCCATTCCTGTAATGGCTTTTATTCCCATAGCTACAATTTTACCTTTTAGCTCATATAATTTTTCATGATTCCAATTAGTCATTTCTATGTAAGGAATTCCCTCAGAAATGTCAATAACATTTGGCAATGTAAAAGGACTAAATCCTTCAAAATTTAGCGAATCTGAAGGTGAAAATGTGCGCATATAACCACGACTTAATCCACCCGAATAAGTCAAGGAATGTTTGATAGATTCTACACCCCAACCTTCGTGATATAACATCAAGTTATTAAGTACACTACGTATGGTTAATTCTGGATTTTCTTCAATTGGGTAATCTTTAAGATTTTCATCGCCACCATCGCCATCAATCATATATTTCCAATCCGGATAACGAGATCTAATTCCCTGTAAAAGTGATAAATTCATAGTAGCCGATTGTATGTCTAGTGGTTTATAATCTTCAACCACATTTATGGCTTCTTTCCAATTTAATGCTTCATATTCTAATTCAATAGGTTCCAGAAATAATTCTAAATTTAAGGCTGACAAAAATTTTCTGGCCTGTATTAAATCTGCTCCATCACCATCAATTGAAAGCGTAAAAGCTTTTAATCTTGATGGGCTTTCGCCTAATTCCTTTAAAGCATGATAGGTTAATAAGAAAATGGAGCCGCTGTCAATTCCCGCGGAAAATGCAACGCCAATTGGCCCTGTTTTAGCTCTGAATTGCAACCATTTTTTAATTTCATTGTAAACCGAACCAATATAATTTTTACTTATTTGTTCAATATCTTCTGGTTTAAATTTGTTGCGCTGCGGTGTAAAAAACCGGTTATAAACAGGATTAGGATCTGGGCAACCTAGTAATTCAATTTTTGTAATATAATGAGCAGGAACCATACGTGTATAAGATGGGTGAAACTGATCATCCATACCTTCTTTTTTAAGATACTCAAAAATAGTGTCAATACGTTCCGCTACTACTAATTGAGGACCAACTGCTCTTTTGGCAATAAAGTAGCGTAATGGTCTTCCAATAGATCTTGCCATTCTAATAGTTTTCCCTTCCACAGAAATCAGTGCAAATTGCCCATCTATTTTTCTAACATCCTCAACATCACCTGATTTAACAACAGTAACGGCTTCTTCATGTGTCATATTATAGATGACATTTTTTTTGGGATTTGTTAAATCCACAACTTTACTAACATACATACTATTCATATCCCTTAGTTTTATTTACTTTATATTTCATTAATTTTTTATAATTCCTTTACCTTGAAGTATGGTAACGTAATGATTGGCTCCAATATTTTTATAAACTTCTTTTTTACCATCAGTCCAATTAATTTCAAGTTTATCAATTTGTTTTTGATTTCCTAACCCAATATGTATTCTAGAATCACTATTAGAAAGATAACCTGTTGTCCATTGATTAATTAAAACTTGTTTTTTACCTTCCGTAGTAACGGTAACTTTTGCTCCTATAGTAGAAGCTTGTCCATTTTTCCCCTTCAATATTAATCCAATCCAATGATTTTTGTTACCTCCATCATTTCTTAATAGCGTTGGAGTTGCCATTTTATCAAGGTGTGAAATAATGATATCCATATCACCATCATTATCATAATCCCAAACCGCTAATCCTCTGCCAGACCGCTTGGTTGAAAAATAAGAACTGTATTTAGCACCCACATTTTTAAAATGTCCATTACCATCATTTTCTAGTAGTAATGGATATTGTAATTTAAGCACTTCGGCCGTTCCGTTGGTGGCAACAATATCTAGATCGCCATCGTTGTCAAAATCAACAAAAGCAGTTCCCCAGCTTCCTTTACCTGACATTTCTTTTTCTATACCGCTTGACGCTGTAATATCTTCAAACAAACCATTACCAAGATTATGATAAAGCGCTCCATATCTTAAATCTGCCACCAAAATATCTATCAATCCATCTCCGTCAACATCTCCAATGGTTGCATGCATAGAACCTGTTGGATTTCCTTGACTATTTGCTGCTACACCGCTGGCCACACCTACATCTTTAAATGTACCGTTTTCATTCTTAAATAAAAAATTGAATTGATGATCATTGGCTTGAAAAATATCCAAATCACCATCATTATCATAATCATAAACGGTAAGTCCCATGCATTTTGAATCTGGATAATACAAACCTTCTTTTTTGGTAACATCCACAAATTTACCATCCTTTTGCTGTTCATATAACATAGATGCCTGTCCTTTATATTCTGATGGATGAGGCATCATTCCAGGTGTTTGAGTTGAAATATATTTTGGATCAAACGCTAAAAAATTACCAACCATAGCGTCTAATCTTCCATCTAAATTATAATCAAAAAATGAAACGCCAATACTCCATTTTGTAAATCCATTTAGTTTATCTGGTCCTTGCAAACCTAACTTTGAAGTGATATCTGTAAAAGTACCATTACCATTATTATGATAAAAAATATTTGGTCCATAATTCAACACATACAAATCTTGAAAACCATCATTATCTAAATCAATGGCTCCTGCTGCTTCGCCCCAACTATTTCCTGCTAATCCTGCTTTTTGAGTAATTTTAGTAAAAGTACCATTCCCATTATTTTTATACAATTCATTATGATAGTTCTTATACTTTTTTCCATCCGAATCTGAAATACCTTCGAGATATTTTCCATTTAATAAGTACAAATCCATATACCCATCATCGTTGTAATCAAATACAGTAACACCAGATCCGCTACTTTCTAAAATATTTACATAGGAATCATCGCCAAAAGTATATTTGAAATCAATCCCTGCTTTATGGGTTACATCTGCAAATTTTATTTGTTTATTTTGAGCAACCAATAACGATGGAATGCACCATAATAAAATAACATAAAATAAATTTCTAAAATTAGCTTTGGTCATTAGTTTACTTTTTTAATTGAGTTTTTAAAATTATCAGCATTTACAACTCTTGTATTATAATTCTTTTGATACTTTATAAGTTTAGGATTATTTGGGTACACATCTTTTTGAGAAGGCGGGTAACTTGACATGCCATGAAAAGGAAGTGGTAGCACTGTACTTCCAAGTGCCGTATTTATATCACCATCTTTTACCCAACCAACGCTATGAATTAGAAAATCTCTTTTCCATCCTTTCTTTAATTTTGGCAAGCCTTCAGTATCAAATGTAATAGAAGTTTCATCTCCTGCATTAGAAATAATATACTGATTATCAGATTCCTTTAATAGCGGTTTTACATCACCATAACGTGTGTAATTTCCTGATAAATCACGCCATTTTGTTTTTTTATCTACATTATAATAATCAAACCAATGTGGGCCATATCTTCCGCCTTTTCTATAACTTTTTGAAAAACCTCTATAATGGATATCTGCCGAGTCAATATTTAAAGATGTTGTGTTTAAAGGATCTTTTGCATTTTCATCGGAAAAGAAAATTTGATCCCAATATATTTCCATGTTAGTTAAAATACGAATTCTATGATCCGTTGAAAGAAATTCTCCAGTTAAATCTGCTATTACCGTTTTATTTTTTCCCATTGGGAACCCTAGATTTTTAATAACCGTTTCCCATTGTCCTTTTTTGTTGATGACTTGTAGTATAGGAGGAGTTATTTTTAGTTTATTAGATTGTGAAAGCGCTACATTTATACTGGCATCCGTTGGAAATATCCAACCGTTCAGAAAAATAAATAATTTATCCTTATAACCTGCTTTACCAGGATCTAAAATTAAATCGTGCATGGTTGTAACTCCTTGATATTTTTCTGGCTCAAAATTGTGTACATAATTATTATCTTTTTTAACAATAAAAGAGAGCAAATCATTTCCTTTTGAATCTGTAGCTGAAACAGGAAACTGTTTTTTTTGAACCTGATAAATTTTTAATCCAGGAAATGGTGGTGGAGAAAATTGTTCTGGAACATAAACATCCACAGAATCAGGATGATCAACCGCTAGTAACTGAATTTTGTCAATATAAATAGTTTCCCAAAGTTCAGATGTTACTTGAATGGAATATTTGCCATTTTTTGGTTTTAACATATTCCCATTTATTTTAATATAATCATCTGATGCATTAGGGAAAGCTCGTTTCATATTTCCACCCATAATACCAAGCGGCATGCCCAATGCGCTCCTCCAAATTATATCTTTTACAAACACATATTTTTTGCCATTCCAAGTATATAAAAACGGACAAGAACCTTTAAGGGTTTGTGCTTCAATAAGCGCTTGATCAGCTCCCGGCAGAAAAATATTTTGAGGAACACCATTAGTCCAAGTAATCCTAATAATATCAGCTTTTGAACGGTTTCCTAATCCAAAATGAACATTTTGATTAGTAACTACTGAAGTTTGATAAAGGTTTCCTGAACGCATTTCAACTTTTGCTCCAATCCCAAAATAATTATTTTTTGCACTTCCGGCTCGTAAACCTACCAATTTCATATTTACATAGTGATTAATATTACCACCATCATTTCTTAATAAATAAACTCCTCCATTTATACCAGCAATAACCACATCAATATCTCCGTCATTATTATAATCAAAAAGGGCTATTTGATTTCCTTCTTTTACAGATTTAGGCAACAAATTAGAAATGTCTTTAAATTTTCCATTCCCTTCATTATGATAGAGCAATATACCACGACCATTATTATCTTTTGATTTTCCAGCAATTATAATATCTAGAAAACCATCGTTATCAAAATCAAAAAATTTAACGTCGAAAGCATTGATATTATTAAGCGCAAAAAACATGTTTTTTGTTTTTACAGCTTCAAAACTCCCATGACCTAAATTGCGATACAATGTACTATTTTCTCCGTTAAATGAAGTTATAAACATATCCAAAAAGCCGTCGTTATTATAATCTCCTACTGCTACAGAACTTGAATCATCATTGCTTTTAAGTCCGCTTAAATTGGTTATATCCTTAAAAATTCCTTGTCGTTGATTACTGTATAATCTGTTAGTAGCGTTTTTATTAACCACAAATAGATCTATGTCTCCATCGTCATCAAAATCTCCAAAAGCAGCATCACAAGTATTATCGTTTTCTCTACCTGATAAACCCATTTTTTTTGCTTGTTCAAAAAATGTTCCATCCCCATTATTCCTATAAACCAAGTTGGAATGTGCTGTTGCTTTAAATAAATCGAGATCTCCATCATGGTCAATATCAAAAAACAATCCTTTTTCACCTTCTGTTTGACTTCCAATTTTAGATTGAGTAGTAACATCTTTAAAAATTCCTTTTCCAAAATTCCGATATAATTTATCCCCATCATTTTTAACAATATATAAATCTAAGAAACCATCGTTATCATAATCTGCAAACGTAGCAGACATTTCTTTGCCTCCTTTTTTGATACCTACATTTTCGGCAACATCTTTAAAATTAACCCCATCGTTATTAAATAAATAATGTTTGTAGGTTGATGAAGCAGAATCATAAGTGCTTACATAAATATCGGTATTTCCATCTCCATCATAATCTGCGGCAACCACATGCGTAGAATTTTGAAATTCAACGTTATCATCGCTTAATATTGGTACAATATTTAATCCTACAGATGAAGTTATTTCTGTAAATTTAATGGCATCAAGAACATCACTATTTTTTGAAGTATGCGTTTCAGATTGTTGATCAAAAGTGATAAGAGGAAAACCAACCAATGCTCCTCCAGAACCTTTTAAATCTTTCATGCCTTCTTGATATGGGAAGCTAAGTTTTTGATAATTATTAAAAATTGTAAATGGTATAATCGCTGCTTTTGAATCCAGTTTTTTTAGTAATGCAAATGTTTTATCATAATAAGGAATAGCTTCCTTTGGGAACTCTGGAAATTGCTTTTTTACAATTTCCAATTTTTCAATAGCTTTATCATTATTCCCTTCTCGGATATATATTTCAATCAAACTAAGCAAAGGGACTAAATTTTCTGGTGCTTTTTCAACAAGTTGAAGAATGTATTTTTTTCTTTCTTTTTGAGATTCAATAGTAGTATCTACAGCATATAATTCAGAAAGTTTATACAGTATTTTTACATGATTAGGATCTAATTTTAGCGCATCAACAAGCACAGAAATTGCTTTTTTACGTTCATCATTCATCTGATAAACGGTTGCTAATAATAATTTTACATTAGCATCCTTTGGGTCAATTTTAATGGCTTTAAAAAGTTGTTTCTCAGCATCAACATACTTCCCCATTCTTAAATATGTGAGTCCTAAATTAGCGTATCCTAGCTTTTCTTTTGGTGCTAACTTTATAAACTTAATGAATTCTTTTTCTGCTTTTTCAAGTTTAAATTCTTCAAGATATCCTAAACCCAAAGTTCTTGAACTCATCAATTCAATGGATTTTTGTTTCCTTTCTTTTTCAGACTGCTTACAGCTAAACAGTGTAATTGAGAAAATTGTTACTAGCATATAAATTAAAATATTTTTCATAAATTCAAAATTAAGAAATAAAAAGAATAACTATTTAAATTCATTTTTTAATGATAATAGGATTCCCTTTTTCAATTTCAATTAATCCAGCAGCTTCTTTCCTATTTCCTTTATCATCAAATTGAATTAATCCTGTAACACCATTGTAATTAATTTTGGATAGTTCCTCTTTAACTTTTGTACGGTTAGGCCAAGAACGTTTAATAGCATTAATAAGCAAATTCATTCCATCATAGGCATATGCTGCAACCGCACTTGGGGCTTTGCCATATTTTTGTCGGAATTTATTATTAAATAAAGCATTTTTTGAATCAAGCCAATTTCCTGAAGTTACTAAGGTAATATTGTTGTACTGTGCAAGTTTTACCTCATCAAATGCATGTTCACCAAACAGCGCTAATGCACCAAAAATAGGAAGACCTTTTTTTTGGCTTTGAAGTTCTTGAATAAAATTAAAAGAAGTTGAAGGATTATCCAATAATACAATAGCTTGAATTTTGGTTTTATTAATTTTTGTTATTAAACTATTTAAATTCATACTTGAATCATCATAAGCAAACTGCATCAGTTCAGTTTGACCAATTGCTTTAGCTTTTTTTAAAAATATTTTTAGGGTATAATTTGCATCAAAATTTTTGCTTGAAACCAATGCTATTTTAGTTAATTTTCTTTTTTTATAAATTTCTTCAATTAAGGTCTTTACCTGTTGATTGTCGTTTGGTACACAACTAAAATACCAAGGAACAAATGCTTGTGAAAGCGTAGGATCCGTTGCCCAAGAAGATAAATAAACCACGTGGGTTTTGGAAATTACCTGTTCTACTAAATGAGCATTTCTCCCATCATGAGCTCCCATAATTGTCCAAACATGATCGTTAAAAATTAAGTCTACCGCTTTATTGGATCCTGTTCCCCAAGAACCTTTTAAAGAGCGAACAATTAATTGATATGACAATCCTTTTTTATTGTGTTTTAAATTAGCTTCATTAATGGCCATTTCTGCTCCAAACTTAGCTTCAGTACTTTTATTATTAGGAATTAGAAGTCCTATTTTTATGGTTTTATCAGCTGTTATATTTTTTTGTTGAGAAAACGATACCTGAACAAATACTAAAAGACTTAAACTTACTATGAAAAAGGTTTTACTCATAAAATAGTTCTGTCGACAGCTTTGGCAATTTTACCCAATTCAACCATTAGCTTAGAAAATTCATTAAGTCTAAGTGATTGATGACCATCACATAGTGCAATTTCTGGTTTATAATGTACTTCCATAATAACACCATCAGCTCCAGCAGCAATGGCTGCTTTTGCCATTATAGGCACCATCCACCTTAAGCCTGTTCCATGACTTGGATCTACAATAACAGGAAGATGACTGAGATGTTTTAACATGGGTACCGCACTTAAATCGAGAGTGTTTCTTGTGGAGGTTTCAAAAGTACGAATGCCTCTCTCACAAAGTATTACTTGATTATTTCCCTGATTAAGTATGTACTCGGCTGCATTTAAAAACTCTTCAATAGTTGCCATCATACCTCTTTTAAGCAAAACAGGTTTTTTACATTTACCAACTTCTTTTAAAAGTGGAAAATTTTGCATATTACGAGAACCTACTTGAATTAAATCTGCATGTTCTGACACTAACTCAACTTGCCTAGTATCCATGACCTCAGTTACTATTGGTATCCTTAATTCTCTTTTGACTTGGCTGAGTAGTTTTAATCCTTCTTCACCAAGTCCTGGAAAACTATAAGGTGATGAACGTGGTTTAAATGCGCCTCCTCTTAATATTTTAGCGCCGCTAGTTTTTACCGATCTGGCAGTTTCAAAGAGTTGCTCTCTATTTTCTACAGCACATGGACCAGCAAATATTATAACTTCTTTTCCGCCAACTTCAACACCATTAACATTAACAATCGTAGTTTCTTGATTTTCTTTTTTGCTTACTTGTTTAGGAATAACAATATTAACATCCTCTAATTTATTACATAAAACAGTTCCCATTTTGCCTTTACATTATTATTAATAACCTTGCTTTTTAATTTTTTGTTTTTCTCTCTCTAAATTGTGGGATAGCAAAAAATTTAAACTTTCCATTTTGCACTTTTGACATAAATATATCTCCTAAATCATTACCACTTTTATCCAGAATAATTTTACCAGTAACCCCTTCATAACCTTGAAATGTTTTTAAATCAGTGAGCACATCACGTATCAAAACCCTATTAAGACCAACTTTTTGAATGGCTTTAATAATTAAATTCATTCCATCGTAAGCATGAGCGGCGAACACATTTGGTTTTATTCTAAACTTTTTAAAATAATTTTTTTGAAATGTTTTTAATTTCAAGTTATTTGCATCTGGATTATATTGACTTGTACTCACTACGCCTTCAGCATTTTTACCAGCGATTTCTAAAAATTGAGAAGAAACAACCCTGTCAGAACTATAAACTGGCTGCGTCATTCCTAATGCTCTAATTTGATTCAAAATTAGGGCAGATTCTTTAGCGTTACCCCATATAAGAATTCCATCAGGCGCAATTTTTTTAATATTTTCTAATTGCATCTTAAAATCAGTATCTCCATCGTCAAATCGTTCTTCAATCATTACGGGATGTCCTAATCTAACTGCAACATTCATATACTCCTTAATACCAACTCTACCATATCTGCTGTTAGTTCTAATTACCGCTATACGCTTATGACCTTTCTTTTCATAAATATACGACGCTAATGCATAACTACTTTGACGATCATCGCTGATAACCCTAATTAACCAAGGAATATTAGTTTCTGTAAAAGTTGGATCAGGGTCGCCCGTATTTACCATCATCATCTCCATTTTTAAGGTTGCTCTTAAGGCAACATGAGAAACAATGTCGTTGATAGATCCTAACCAAACCCAATCTCTTTCATCATTCATTTTTACTACTTCATTTGCAGCTGCACCCCATAAACCAACATCATTATGTACCATTAATTTAAACGGAATTCCCTTGTAGCCTCCTTTATCATTAGCTTCTTTTATTGCTAAATTGGCTCCATTTAACATTTGTTTTCCAAGAGATACAAGATCGGAACCTTCTAGAGGACCAAGAAATCCTATTCTAACTTCTTTAAGACCTTTAGGAGGTAATTTTTCACGTCCTGCTCCTAAAAATGGTACCGATTCAATAAAAAAGTACTTATAGGCTTTTTGAAAATTATTATAAGGAAAAATTTTATTTGGTGTTTTGCCATACATCAATTTTTTTTCTTGCCCTTTAGCATCTTTATACTGAAACATTAGTAACAGCAAAAGCATTATCAATAACCTATAATTACGTTTCATTATTTTTAATTTTTTTTACAAATAGCCCAAACTTCTATTTCAACAAGAAGGGTTTCCCAACAAAGTCTAACTTGTATTCCTGTACTTGCAGGTAATGGATCAAGTTTTAACCACTTATAAAAACTTGTACGAATTTTATTAAATTCGTCATAATCTCTTTCAATATCTCTAAGGTAATTAGTTGTTCTTACTACATCGTGCCAAGACATTCCTTCCGCCTCTAAAAGATTAGTAATATTTACATAAGTCCGCCAAAGTTGTGCCTTAAAATCACCAATATGTTCAGGCTTTCCTTCTTCATTTACACTAGCAGTACCTGAAATTAATAGTACTTTGTAGTCTCCTAAATCAAGACGTAAAGCTCTTGAAAATGAAGAAGGTTTTTCATAATTATAGGCTTCGTTTATAGTATTGGGAGCGTGAGTTACAAATTTTTCTATTGGTGGTCTTTCATTATGAATGGTAGGATAAATAGTTTCTATAATTTTATTATCCTCTGATAAAATTCCCAGTTTTTTCATTTCAATTTTCTCACCATCAGTAAGTTTTGATAAGTCTATTAACAATTGATTTTTTTCCATGGTCTCCATAATTTCTGTTATTTTATTTTTTGAAATTTATTTTAATAATTCTCCTCTACTAACGCCATTTGATGTTGCCAGCCAAATAATATTATCCTTTACATCAGCTCCAAGCACAAAATTATGCGAAATAGAAGGAGTCATAGCCAATTCTGTTTTTTTACTTCCTTCAATTATAGTGGCTTTCCCGTTTTTAGAACTATTATTAGTTGTATAGTTCACCCAGTTTTTACCATTGGTAGTACAAAGTCCTTTATCCGTACACAGGTATGCTATTGGCCCTACTGCTCTAACATAATTGATAAAGTTGCTTGTTAAACCACTATCGTGGTCAAAATAGCCTTTCCAATGCACACCATCATAACGGCTTAATCCAAAGTAAGTGGCAACCCATAAATAACCATCTGACCAAGAAGTGCCTGTGGTTATATCATGAACTACTCCATCATCTGGAAATAAATCAATTTCCATTTTACCATCAGGATCTGTATAATCTCTAAATTTTTTTGTTTTTTTGGTATATTCAACTACGCCTCCTCCCCAAGCTGCAATAAATATTTTACCATCTCCCTCACAGACACCATAAGTCCAAGGTTCATGCATTGGTGCGTTTTTTTCAGTAAATATTTCCCATTGTTGCGTAAAAGTGTCATATTTTCCTGCGCCTCCTCCTGTAGCCACCCATACATCTTTTCCATCGCAAATAACAGCATAAATTAGATTGTTAGGCATGCCACTATTCAATTGCGTAAAATTGTCGAATTTACCGGCAGACCAACGCGTTAATCCACCCATGGTACCCAACCAAACATCACCGGTTTGTTTACTTACATCTATAGCTAAAACTCCATTATGAGCCAATCCGTCTTTTGTGGTATAGGTTTTCCATTTCCCGTTTTCATATACTGCAAGTCCTTTGTCTGTTCCAACCAAAACACGGCTACCATCTATGCGTACACAATACGTTTTATTACTTGGCAAACCATCTATTGAAGTAAAATTTTGCCAATGGGCATAAATAGGCATTTTTTTTGAATTGATTTTTGTATTTTGGGCGTTTAAATTATAGCTTGACATGCCAATTATAAAAACAACAATTACCATTGCTGTTAATTTTGTCTGTTTTATAAAACCTGTTTTTTTCATACTGAAATTTTAAGATGAAGCGTGTTGTGTTTTTGAACTTGATTTTTCATATTTTGGACCTCTAAGTGATTTCAAATAATTTACCAAATCATTTAATTGAATTTTAGATAAATCATTAACACGCCCATGTTTATCATTACCGCCATAAATTGTCCATATTTCTTCTAATGTTTTTGCGCGGCCGTCATGTAAATATGGTGCTGAAGCATAAATATTATTTAAGTTAGGCGTGTCAAATAAAATAGAATCATCGGTTTTTGATAAAGTGCCAACATCTTCTAGTTTTAAATTGGTATAATACGGTCCGAAATGACAAGTAACACAACGACTTTTTTCTGGAATACCTTTTCCTAAATTATCTACAGAACGATTAAATATTTCTTTGCCTCGAAGCTGAGATTCGGTCAATTTACCATCTTTATTATACATTAGATTTGGAGGTAGTTTTATACCCGTTTTAATATAGGCTACCAGCGCATCTAAATCAGTATAATTAAAGGATTCCGTTCTGGTAAGAAATTTAGAAAAACGCATGCCATCTTGTTTATAAATAGACTGATTTGTTCCACTCCACTTATAAGGAGGTGTATCTGCAATTTCTCTAAGGGAAATTACATTTACTATATTACGCCCCATCGCCGCAAAATTATATTCAAGTCCGTCTTCATGATTATCTGGATGACACGTATAACAGGCATATTGGTTTTGGAACGTATGCCCTGCATTATTAAAAAGTCTTCGTCCTTTTCTGGCTATTGTAATCCTCTTTGGTCCTCCAAGATCAATAGCATCAACTTTCTCTAGGGTTTCGGCATCTATCACCCCAATTTTATCATCAAGCATCTCTGCAACATAAAGTCGCTTGCCGTCAGAAGATAGTGCAAGACCTTTAGGGCTTGCCCCTGTTTTAATTCTTTTAATTACAAAGCGACTGCTGACACCAAGATTGTTGGCTAGTCTTTTAAGCATTTTAGGCGAAGTATTTGCTATTATATTTCTAATAGAATCAAGATTAACAACAGAAATATAATCTACAGCAGAACTTGATAAAAATGCCTTTTTCCCATTGGGAGAAATAACGACATCAAATAAAGAAGAATAATATGAATTAGGTTCATCAATTAATAATTGAACAACTTTGCCTTTTGCTTTTTGTTCTACAATACCAATAGCATCGTTCATCATCCATCCTCTTTCAACCTGTATAGCTGGCACTAAGTTTTTAGGTCTCGTTAATGTTGTTAATGCTAGATCTCCAGAAGGTGTAAAAGCGATATTTTCCATTAAGTATGCATTTTTCATACTTACATACTTCTTTAGTTTTTGAGTACTATCATTAACTACAGTAATATCACTAACCAAAGGTTCTCCGTATGCAACTGGATTTTGCCTTCTACTTGTAATATACAGTTCTTTTCTAACCTTAGAAAGTGCTACACCAGTTGGGTTATTCCCTGTGGCAAATCTATTTATTTCTTCTTTAGAGGAAAGGTTGATAACGGATAGGTTTGAACCAAAAGAATTTACAACATATAAAAAGTTTCCATTGTCACTAAGCGCTAGACCGGCAGGACCATTTCCTGTTTTTAAAACAGCCGTAACTTTTGAATTTACTAAGTCAATTACGGATACATTATCAGACCACTCGTTACTTACATAAGCAATTTTTCCATTATTGCTTAGTATAACACTATGTGGATGAATTCCTACTTTTATTTTGTTTAATACATTTTTTTTGTCAGCATCAACAATAAGTAACTCATTTGCATCTTGTGCAATTACATATAAACGATGGTCATCTTTGGAAACAACAAGATTAAATGGGGATAAATAATCTTCATTTATAAGTTTTGAAATAAATCCGTCTCGTTGGGTATAAAGATGGCATGAAATACAAGATAGCGGATGATCTTCAACAGCCGTTTCATAATTAACATGTTCTCTAGCTAATTTTCGTCCAGGAAAATAAATAATTAATCCTAAAACAACTAATATTCCTATAATCACTAAAAATTTATATGCCTTCATATCTTTATTTAATGAATCATTTTTTATTAATTTCTTTTATCTGCTCTGGCAAAACTATCGGAGCTTTTTTAACGGATAAAGGCTGCCTGTTTTCTGGAACCTGTTCTCTGTTTTCATGACATCCAATACAACCTCGTCTTTCACTTGGACGTAAATATATCCAACTGCTTGGACCATTTACAACTTGACCATTACTATCAATAGCCTGCATTCGAAAAGGAGTATCGGCCAGTACTTTTAAATAAAAGGAACCGTCTTTTTCAACAGCCACTTCTCCTAAGGAAGCGTCCATGCCTAAAACTTCTATTTTAACAGCATTTGAAGTTGTTTCCGGTGAATCCAAAAAATTGATATTTTGACAAACAATCAACCCGGTTTTTGATTTTATATTTACTTCACTAGGTAAATTTCTAGGTCTTTTATGCTTCTTTATTAAAATGGCATCTATTAGATTAAAATTGTCATTTTTATAAATAAGTTTTCCAAGCGTCTTAGTTTTTGAATTAAATTTATAGAGTGCATAAGGATTACTTATTGATTTACGATAGGAAACTAATAAATTATCTCCTTTTAATTGGGTTGCTGAATAAAAATCACCTTTAATTTGTTGTGTTAAATTAACGCTACTATGTAAAGGACGGTTATATTTAATAACCATAATATCACCCGTTTTCTTATTGGAACTAGACTCTATAAAAACAACTTTTCCTTTGGTAGTTTCAAAGCCACGACTTTTAATGTTACTCCCTTTTAGCCCTTTATAAAATAGCTCTTCTTTTGTGCCATCTGGTCGTAAAACCATAAACATGCCATCTTTTTGATCTGGATAAATTTCGCTACTAATCGTTAAAATTCTACCATCTTTTAAAACTGTTGATGCAAAATTTGTAGTTGGGTTATAGGTAATTTGACTAATATTAGTTCCATCAAGATTACCAGTAAATAAAGGAATTCCTTTTTTTGAAATACTATTGGAATCAATTTCACTAAATGCAAATCTGTTTCCAGGTAAATAAGCAGGATCTATACAATTATTTGAAGATGTGGTTATTTGATGAGAATTTATATTTTTTAAATTCATTTCCCAAATTTGCCATAAGTCATTTTTAGATTTTTGTGCAGTGAAAAGCATGGATTTACCATCAAATGAAATTTGTGGAGCACATGCAGCATAAAAATTATTAGTCAGTACTTTTAAGTTCTTGTTTACCTTATTTGGATTTAATAATACAATTTTAGATTTATAGAAATACCTCCAAGAATTTCCATTAAAATAATTAGCATTTTGCAAATTTTCAGGAACTTGTGTGGCTACAATCATCCCTTCCATGGTAGTTTCTTTGCAGGATGTAAAAAAGAAGCTAGAGAAAATAAGGACTAGAATAGTTAAGAAAATTTTATTTACTATTTTACTTTTCATTAATACTTATTTTGGTTCGGTTACATTCAGTATTTGGTTAGCTTTAAGGTTTTTCAAAACTTGAAATTTCCCTGAAGACCATTTTATTTCTATGCTATCTACAATTTTATTTTTTAAAAGACCAAAATGTAATCTTGGATCATTTTGAGATAAATAACCTGTTGTGCTTTTTTTCTGGTTTGTTTGAACAATTCCTCCAGCAAAAAGTTTAATTCTTGCACCAATACCATCTCTATTACTGGTTTGCCCAATCAAATTCAGCGTAATCCAATTATTTTTATTGCCTTTATTATTTCTTAAAAATATCCCGAGGCTATCTAAATTTTCAATATAGATGTCCATATCTCCATCATTATCATAATCCCCCGCACAAGCACCACGACCAACATATTCTTCTTTAAAATATTTACCTCTATCTACTGAAACATCTTTAAATTTTCCATTACCTTGATTTTCATATAATTGATCTTCTTGACCGTAGGCATGTTTTAACTCTCCATTTGTTTTAAAAATATCTGGGTCACCATCGTTGTCGTAATCAATAAAAGAAGATGACCAACCAACAAATTGACCAGAAGCAACGGAAATTCCAGAAGAGTAGGATTTATCACTAAAAAGACCATTTCCTAAGTTTTGATATAAAGAACAATAATTATCATCTGACACAAACATATCTAACAGTCCGTCAGCATTGTAATCTGCAAAATCAACAGACATACTAATAGTGGCTTCACCAGCCTGACTGAATCCTGTACCAGACATTGTACCTCTGTTAGTGAATTTTTTGCCTCCATTATTATGCCATAGATAATTTACGGTATGATCATTAGCTACATAAATATCTACAAAACCATCATCGTCATAATCTGCTGCGCCAACGCCCATGGCTCTACCATCAACATCTTTAATTCCCATCTTTTTTGTAACATTTTCAAAAGTGCCATCACCATTGTTATGATATAAAATATCGGCTTGACTATCATAAGCTAAAGGACCTGGAAAACCATCGGGAGCATAATAATATTTGTAATTTGGATCAAAATTTAAATAATTTCCTACATAAAGATCTAAGAAGCTATCATTATCATAATCTAACCATACCGCACCTACACTGCAATCTTTTCCACCACCAACTTTAGCTTTTTTAGTAAGATTTGTAAAAGTACCATCCCCATTATTTTTATAAAGCACATTTGATCCGTAATTACTTATATAGATATCTGGATAGCCATCATTATTAAAGTCTCCAACCGTAACACCCATGCTATAAAAAGGAACACCGAGTCCAGCTTTTTCTGTAACTTCTTCAAAAGTGCCATTTTTCAAATTGTGATATAAATGATTATGAGGTAATTTTGCTGGTTTTTTGCTTTTACTGAAGCCTTTTATCCAAGTACCACTGCAAGTAAATAAATCCATATATCCATCTTGGTCATAATCTAAGAATGCTGCACCACCACCAACAGATTCAACAATGTTATTTATATGATCATCTCCAATAGAATGCTTAGCATTTAATCCTATTTGCTGTCCAATTTCTTGAAAATAATCATTATTGGCTTTCGGAATCTTAGTAACTGATGACTGTTTTGATTTATTGCCTGATTTGTTATTAGAATGACATCCTGAAAACATCCCTAATACAACAAAAAGAAAGGCAAAATATTTGAGTTTTTTTAAATTGTTGAACGTATTTTTATAAATGAAAATGATGTACTTCATTTTTTAAATTTTTAGATATACTAATTACAAATATCAATAATCATTAATTTTTACTTTTTTGATAACACTTTTATAACATTTAACTTCCCTCTGTTAGAAGCCGTTAAAATATATGTTGAATTATCTTTTGTAGTAATAGGAAGCATGTCTTTAATATCTCCTGGTGCAAAAAAACCGCTTTCTACCCTAGATATAGCCTTAAAATGCCCTTTACCATCTCCTTTTAAAAACAAACCAATACTAGAATCATTTCTTGGAGTTTCTATTTCAGATTCGTAAAGGTTTCCTGCAATGACACAATCTAGATTACCATCGCCGTCATAATCATCTACCAACGTTTTATTTATAGATGATAATTGGGCTAAATTTGGTAGTTTTTTAAATATAAATTTACCATTTCCTAAATTTTCTAAGTAACCACTAGCAAAATTTTTAGCCTGATAATGCAAAGCTGTTTCGAGTTCTTTTTTGCCATATACTTGAGTTACATCAGCAACCGAAAATTGATTATAACTAGGGAATTTTTTAGCCACTTCCGGATTCTGTTGCGATGAACATGAACGTCCTCTTACCGGATATAATTTCCCTTCGTTAAAATAACTTAAAACAACATCAAGAGAACCATTGTTGTCAAAATCTTTGGCATATACTTCAAAAGGTTCTTTTTCTGTAGCTTTAGATTTATAATTTAAACCAAGATTTCCAACAATATAATCCATGTCGCCATCTTTATCAAAATCGCCTTGTGCAATACTTGACCACCAGCCGGTTGAATTTTCTAAACCAGCTTCTTTGGTTTGATTTACAAAATGATTATTTTCATTTTTAAAGATAGAAATAGGCATCCAATCTCCAGTTATAATTAAATCGATTTTTTTATCATTATTATAGTCTGTCCAAATGGCATCTGTTACTAAGCCTAATTTTGTGAATTGTGGGGCGACTGATTTTGTAATATCTGTAAAAACACCTTTTCCATTATTTTGTAAAATATAGCTTTTTGCAGGTAACGGATAATTGCCTGGTACAATTCTACCTCCTACAAACAAATCGATATCTCCATCATTGTCAAAATCGGCTGGTCTTACAACAGAGCCACTTGCATTTACAATCGGTAAATTATTGCTCTTTATAAAGATACCCTTGCCATTATTTAAATATAATCTATCTTGAAGATACGGCGAACCTATTTTAAACTCATAACTGCCACTTACCACATATAAATCTTGATCTCCATCGCCATCAGCATCAAAAAACGCAGCACCCATATCTTCGAATTTTTTATCTTTTTCGAATGCCTTATTTGTAGATAACTTAAAATTACCATCGGTTTGTTGTAAAAATAAAGCACCCGAAAAACCAGAGCCATTACCAACAAATACATCCTCTAAACCGTCATTATTAACATCGGCGACAGCCATTTTTGGATCTAAATTCGAAAAACTATAGGGTAATAACGGTTGTGTTGCATAATCATCTGATTTAACTTCCTGATGCGTAAATGAAATTTTATTTTCTGATGTGATATTTTTAAATAATTGATGTGTGTTTTTGGCAGCAACAAGCTCATTTTCAGCAGCATCTTTATAATTTAAAGTATAAACTTTATCCGTTTTAAGATGACGTAATAGTTGTGATTTTCCATCAGGCCAAACCACAGTAACACTATCAACTGTTTTTATATCTCCTACACCAAAATGAACAATAGGTTCTACTGAAGATTGAAAACCACGTGTTAAATACAATTCTTGAAACTGTGTTTTACCTTTGTTTTCTAATTTAATTTTTGATCCTAAACCGTTTAAATTTGTTTTAGGACCGTTTAATTTAAATCTTAAAAAATGGTTTAATTTATTATTGCTTGTCTTGTTGTTATATATTGTGGCAACTGAATCTACATTATTGATAACAATATCTAAATCGCCATCATTATCCAAATCGGCATAAGCCACACCTGTTGAAAACCCTTTTAAATTGAGACCCCAATTTTTTGAAACATTAGAAAAAGTTAAATCACCATTATTTTTATAGGTATAATTTTCAATTTTTTCTGAAGGGATATTTTTGATGTCATCTAAAGTTAATTTTAAGAAATGGCTCTTTTTTTGAAGACGTTTAAAATAATCTGTATTATTTACATCGCGTCTTGAACCATTGGTGATATAAATATCTTTCCAACCATCATTATCTAAATCTGCAAATAGCGCTGCCCAACTCCAATCTGTAGTTGAAACTCCTGCAAGTCTTGAAACCTCACTAAAAATCAAATTTCCTTGTTCATCAAGACCTCTGTTTAGTTGTAAGCTATTTTGCATATATTGGTAGTGCATGCCATCATCAACAACTTCCCAAAAAGCGGAAGGATTCATACCAGACATATTGGCTTTTAGGCGTCTATTATCTTCTGCAGTCATATCTAACTGTATAAAATCTAGTAAACCATCATTGTTATAATCGCCAATATCGGCACCCATTCCATATAATGTTGTGTGATTTAAATAGGTTTTTGAAACTTCTTTAAAACTGCCATTTTTATTATTGATATAAAAATAATCTGGTGAGGTAAAATCATTTGACACATAAATATCCGGCCATCCATCTTGATTAAAATCGCCGATATTGGCACTTAAGGTTAAACCGTAATTTAAAATTCCTGCTTCTTTAGTAACATCCGTAAAAGTGTTGTCTCCATTATTACGATATAGATGATCGGATTCAGCTAATGTGGGATTATCCATTTTCTTTTTATAAAAGATAATAGGAGTACTCGTTTTATTTGGTGGATAATTGGCTATATAAAGGTCTAAGTCTCCATCGTGATCGTAATCTAAAAAGCTAGCTTGAGTAGAATTTCCATTGTCGGCTATACCATATTTTTCTGCTTCTTCGGTAAAGGTTAAATCGCCATTATTAATGTATAATTGGTTTTTTCTATTGGGTGTTAATCCCGAAACACTAACATAAATATCTAAAAAACCATCATTATTAATATCAATCATGGTTACTCCCGTATTCCATAATTTATTACCAGCCACTTTGGCTTTAGCAGTGATATCTTCAAATTTTAAATGACCTTTATTAAGATATAGTTTATTTGTATTTTGATTTGAGGTAAAAAACACGTCCTCAAGCCCATCATTGTTAATGTCTCCAATAGCTACACCACCACCCATATAAATATATGGAAAATTAAAGTAGTTTAAACTATCCGATTCGGTTACAGTATTGGTAAAATTAATTCCTGATTGTTTTGGATGTTCAGAAACAAACATGTTTTTTTTACTTGAAGACTTTGAAGGGCTACATGCTACAAAAAAAGTAAAGAAAATTAATAGGATTCCACACGATTTTAATACTCTCATTTTTAATTAATTTTTGTCACAAATTTAATTAAAATTGCTAATAAAACCTTGCTAATCCTTAATAATAAAGACTTTTTAATCTTTCATTAAGTAACCGTTAATGTTTCGTTAATGTTTTTCTGTATTAGAAAAGTCACCCTTTCTTTTTCTTCAACATTTTATTTAAAATATACGTAATTTTAATTCAAAAAAATTAGTAACCAAAATTCTGTTTAAGCGATTTATTTATGCGCAGTTGTTCTGATGGAATTGGTAATAAATCATGACCTTTTGGTATTTCAATATTAAAATTAGATTTGATATATTCAATATGATTTCCGGAACGTCTTAAAACGTACCAAAGTGAAAATTCTCCTGCTAATTCATGACGGTACTCATTTAATAATACAGGCATCATGTCAGTTTTAAACACAGGTTTTAGCCCTGCCCTTTTACGCACTTTATTAATTAGAAATTGAGCTCCTTTTATATCTCCCGTTTTTAGTTTACATTCAGCTAAATCAAGTAAAACTTGACCATAACGCATTAAAATAACATTTGCTTTACTAAATACGGCTGAAGCCGTTGCATTAGGGTCAGGAGCGCGCCAAGATTTTACGCTATAATAACCAGAACGCTTACCATCATCTCCTAACCAAGGGTTTTTTCTTGTACCCAAAGTGTTTAGTCTATGGTATTTTTCTTGAACACTATTATAACTTGATATATTAATACTCGCATCTGGATGTTTTTGATTTGGTCCTATTACCGTTGCTTTAACTCTTTTATCATTTCGTTCGAAACTTTTCGCATATTTTGGGTTTACAAAAGCCAAACCAGCACCACCAACTTCTGTTGGCAAGCTGAAGGACTGAATAAACGTAGAGTAATTATCTCTTCCCCACCCTAAATTATCATTGCCATTAAATTGAATTTCTAAAATAGATTCTTTGTTGTTTTGATGTTTAAAAGCATTGATGTCTATAAATTTTGACATCAATTTGTAATGCCCATCCAATTGATTAAATGCTGAAATGGCATTTTTATATTGATGTAACCACATATAAGATTCTCCCAAATAAGCTAAAGCAGCACCTTTTGTAGCACGTCCTAAATCTTCTTTCTTAGTGTAAGTATAAGGCAAACCATTTTTCGCTTTAATTAAATCTTCAACAACATATTTAAAAACATCATCCTGACTAGCGTTTGGTATATTAATAATTTCTGTTTTTAATCCATTTTTAACAATGGGAACGTTTCCAAAATTACAGGCTAAATAATAATAGATTAATCCTCTATTAAAATAACATTCTGCTTTTAATCTATTTGTTAATTGTTGGGGTATAATTTTGTCTTTAGCCATCTCATCTAATGAAATTAGTGCTTTATTAGCATTAATAATGCCATCATAAGACAAACTCCAATAATTGTTGATAATATTGAAATTGGCAGGAATGTTGAAAGTTTTATAATAGGCTCCTTCTTTACCCCAAAGATTAAAATCCTGACTCAAAAAGTTAGCAGGATAAAAGAGTCCCTTAATCAAAAAATCTTCTGAATTTTGATAGGTGTCATAAATTTCAGAAACTGTGGTTAAGGCATCAATTTCAGTAAGTTTTTTTATTGGTTCTATACTTTTTTGATCCTCTTTTTGTTTAGGCTGGCAACTTATAAGAAGGCTTAAACCTAAAATAAGGTAAAGATTTTTAAATTTCATAAATCTGTCAATAATTTAATAGTATATTAAACTCCTTAAGAAGAGTTTGAACCACAAAGATATAAAAAATGCAAATGTTTTTGAACAACCTTAATAACTTATATTCTTATAAAGAATAATTTGTTTAAATGATATTCATAAATAACACAATTAAATAAAAAATCAATAATAATTGACTATTTTTGAAGACTTAATTAAATAACTAAACAAATAGATTTAGTTAATTTTTAGATTTTCAGATATATGATTAAAAGATTTTTGTTTTTAAGTATTTTACCGCTCTTTTTTGCTTGCACCAACAGTCAAAAAATTAATAAAGACACACTTTTTAAAAGCCTTAACGAAAGTGAAACAGGAATCAATTTTGAAAATAAAGTTATTGATACAAAAATGATGAATATTTTTTCTTATCGTAATTTTTATAATGGCGCAGGTGTTGGTATTGGCGACATTAATAATGATGGCTTACCCGATGTTTATCTTATTTCAAATCTAAAAGAAAATAAGTTATATTTAAATGAGGGTCACTTTAAATTTAAAGATATTACAGGATCCTCAGATACTCAAGGCAACCATGCCTGGTCGACTGGCGTAGCTATGGTTGATATTAATAACGATGGGTATTTAGATATTTATGTGAGTAATGCAGGTAATAAAAAAGGAGATAACAGACGTAATGAACTGTTTATAAATAACAAAGATTTAACTTTTACCGAGAGTGCTGCAAAATACGGATTAGATGAAGATGGTTTTACAACTCAAACGGCTTTTTTTGATTATGATGGTGATGGTGATTTAGATGCTTATATTTTAAACAACAGTTTTATACCGGTTAATAGTTTAAATTATGTTAATAAAAGAAATTTAAGAGATCCTGACTGGCCTTTACCAAAATTATTTAAAGGTGGTGGTGATAAACTTTTAAGAAATGATAATGGCAAATTTGTGGATGTTAGTGAACAAGCCGGAATTTATGGAAGTTTAATAGGTTTTGGTTTAGGCGTTACCGTAGGCGATTTTAATAATGATTTATTACCCGACATTTATGTTTGTAATGATTTTTATGAGCATGATTATATGTATATCAATCAAGGAAACGGCACCTTTAAAGATGAAATTGAAACTGATTTTCAACACCTAACCATGTCTTCAATGGGAGCCGATATTGCAGATATCAATAATGATGGTCATCAAGATCTTTATGTAAATGATATGTTACAAGAAGGCGATGAACGTTTAAAAAACCTATCTGATTTTGAGAGTTATAGCGTGCATCAACTCAAATTAAAAAGAGATTTTTATTACCAGTATATGCAAAACACCTTGCAACTAAATAATGCCAATAATACATTTTCTGAAACAGCTTTTTTAAGCGGTGTAGCCCAAACAGATTGGAGTTGGTCAGCCCTTATTTTTGATATGGATAACGATGGTTACAAAGACATATTAGTTACAAATGGTCTTTATCATGATTTAACTAATCAAGACTTTTTAAATTATTTTGCTAACAGTATTATTCAAAAAATGGCACTTACTGGTAAAAAAGAAGAAATTAATTTCATCATTAATAAAATGCCCAGCACGCCTATTGTAAATTATGCGTTTAAGAACAATCATGATTTAACCTTTACTAATATAGCAAATAAATGGGGCTTTGATAAAAAAACTTTTTCAAATGGTGCCGCTTATGCCGATTTAGATAATGATGGCGATTTAGATGTTATCATAAATAATGTGAATCAAAAAACGTTGGTTTACGAAAATACATCAGATAAAAAATTAAATAATAATTTTTTAAAAACAAAACTTATTGGGACTGCGAATAATCGTTTTGGGATTGGCACTAGAGTTAAACTTTTTTATAAAAATCAAATATTTGACCAAGAGTGTATGCCGGTTCGTGGGTTTCAATCTTCTGTAGATTATGTGCTCAATTTTGGACTTGGTAAAATTACCCAACTCGATTCGTTAACCGTAATATGGCCAAATAAAAAAACGCAAACCATAAAAAATGTTGCTGTTAATCAAAACTTAACTTTGAATGTTACCGATGCTATTTCAGTTTTTATTCCCAAAACTAAATCTATTGAAAAAACCCTATTTCAAAAAGTAAATAAGCATTCTTTTTTAGCACATAAAGAAGATGATTATAACGATTTTGAATTTGAAGGGCTAGTACCTGAACAACTTTCAAAACAAGGTCCAACTTTTGCTGTTGGTGATGTTAATAACGATGGTTTAGAAGATGTTTATATGGGTGGTGCTTATGAGCAATTAGGGCATTTGTATTTACAGGATAAAATAGGTCATTTTAAATTGTCAAGTTTCACTACCGAAACTTTTTTTGAAGATACTTATGCTGTTTTTGTGGATATAGATAATGATAAGGACTTAGACTTGATAGTAGGCTCTGGAGGAAATTTTAAAAATGCAAGAACTGGTGTTCGAGCTTATATTAATGATGGCAAAGGACATTTTGGAGATTATAAAATTATAGCTCATGTCCATGCAAATATAGCTACAATAAAACCTTCTGATTTTGATTCAGATGGTGATATTGACTTATTTGTTGGCAGTTTAAGTATTCCCCAAATTTATGGAATGAATCCTGAAAGCTTATTACTTGAAAATGATGGTCATGGCAATTATAAAAATGTTACGGCTACAAAGGCTCGGAAGATTAAAAATTTAGGAATGGTTACCGATGCCACTTGGCAGGATATGGATAGTGATGGAATTAAGGATTTGGTGGTAGTTGGTAAATGGATGTCACCATATATCTTTAAAAATGATGGCACCAAATTAACCGAATTGAAAACCGATTTAAATAAAATTTCCGGAGATTTTACAGCTGTAAAAGTTGCCGATATTGATAACGATGGCGACTTAGATATCATTTTAGGTAATCGAGGGAATAATTCCTTTTATAAAGCAGACGGAACACATGTAGCTAAAATGTTTGTCAATGATTTTGACAACAATGGCACTATTGAACAAGTATTTACAAGAACCATTGATAATAAGGACGTACCTGTTCATTTGTTAAAAGAAATAAATGCACAAATTACTTCTGTAAAAAATAAACATTATACGTTTACTAATTACGCTAAAATGACTATTAATGACTTGTTTTCAAAGGGAATTTTAAACAAATCGCTAATTAAAAAAATTAACACTTTCAAATCAGTGGTGCTATTAAACAATCATAATAAATTTACCGTAAAACCATTACCTGTTAGAGCGCAAATATCAACCATTAAAAACATTATGGTTTTAGACCTAAATAAAGATGGCAATTTAGATTTAATTACTACAGGAAATAATTATAACTATAAAACACAGTATACCCGTCAGGATGCCAGTTATGGCGATGTTTATTTTGGAAATGGAACTGGAGAATTTAAGTGGCAACCGCCACAAAAAACAGGCTTTTTTATAAAAGGTCAAATTAACGCTATGGTTAAACTAAACCAAAATAAAAAACAAAAATATATTTTGGTAGGTCCTAATAATGATGTGCCTCAATTATTTAAATTTAATGAATAAGCGTGTTTATTTTCTAGTTATTTTAATGTTTGCTGCTTGCAAATCAGATCCCGAAAAGAATCTATTTACACAAATTTCTAGCGCACATTCTAAAATAACTTTTGAAAATACCTTAACCGATTCCAAAACCTTAAATGCATTAGATTATATGTATTTTTATGATGGCGGTGGCGTTTCAGTGGGCGATATCAATAACGATGGTCTACCCGATATTTATTTTACTGCCAACAAAGCTCCTAACAAATTATACCTCAATAAAGGCAATTTTGAATTTGAAGATATTACTAATAAAGCAGGGGTTGCTGGAAAATCTGATTGGAATACGGGTACCGTAATGGCTGATGTAAATGGCGATGGTTACTTAGATATTTATGTGTGTGCTGTTGTTGGAATTTATGGATTTAAAGGTCATAATGAGCTTTTTATCAACCAAGGAAATGAAACTTTTAATGAACAATCTGCAGCCTATAATTTAGATGCTAAAACTCAAGCCAACAATGCGGCTTTTTTTGATTATGATAAGGATGGAGATTTAGATATGTATTTGCTAAATGAAGGCAAACACAGTGCTTTATCTTTTGGACCGGCTTCAAATCGTTTAAAAATAAGTAGAGAAAATGGAGATAGATTGTACAGAAATGACAACGGTAAATTTGTAAATGTAAGCCAACAAGCAGGTATTTATAGTGGTCCAAATAGTTATGGATTAGGTGTAGCAGTAGCCGATTTTAACAATGATGGTTGGGATGATTTATATATTAGTAACGATTTTCACGAAGACGATTATTATTACATCAATAATAAAAATGGAACTTTTACCGAACAACTTAAAAGTCATTTTGGCAAAACTAGTCGTTTTTCTATGGGTAATGATGTCGCCGATATAAATCATGATGGTTACCCAGATGTGATGACCTTAGATATGATGCCAGAAGAAGAAAAGTATCTTAAATCTAGTTTGACCGATGTTGATGTTCAATATCATAAAATAAGAGAAAAACTTGGTTATTATCCTCAGTTTTCGCGAAATATGCTTCAAATAAATCATCAAGGAAAATATTTTACAGATGTAGCTTTATATGCAGGTGTTGCCGCTACCGATTGGAGTTGGGCACCTTTGTTGGCCGATTTCAACCTAGATGGAGAATTAGATTTATTTGTTAGCAATGGTATTTATAGACGTTTAAACGATTTAGATTACCTCAAAATATTTACTGACAAAGCCACTAAGAGAAATATTAGCACCTCACGATTATATGATGAAAAAGCCTTAGAGTTAATGCCAAAAGCAGCGGTTCATAATTATATTTTTAAAGGTACTAATCACTTAAAGTTTGAAGATAAGTCAGGCGTTTGGTTTCCAAAAACGCCAACGGCATCTAGTGGAAGCGCTTACGCAGATTTAGATAATGATGGCGATTTAGATTTAATCATCAATAATTATAACTCTAAGCCAAGTATTTTAAAAAATAATTCTAAAAATAAAACTTACTTAAAAATCCGTTTTAAAACAGCTTCAAAAAATAAATTTGCGTTAGGCACAAAGGTATTTACTTATAACAACGGACAATTACAATATAGAGCATTACAAAGTACGCGCGGATTTCAATCTTCGGTTGAGCCTATTTTATATTTTGGTTTTGATACCACAAAAAAAGTGGATTCCTTGCGTATTATTTGGCCAAATAATACCACCCAAATACTAACCAATGTTAAAACAAATCAAAATTTAGTCCTTTCGCCTAACCAAAGTGATAAACGTATAAATTATAGGCTACTTTTTAAAAAACCAAAGCCTTGGTTTAAAGCAATAATCGATTCAAATTTCACAACTATTAAACATGTTGAAAATAGATTTTCGGAATTTTCAATGAGTCCTCTATTTCCTTATAAATTATCAACTCAAGGTCCCGCTTTTGATATTATGGATGGCATAAAACCACAAAGTAAATTAATATTTGTTGGGAGTGCAACGCATCATAAATCTCAATTTTATGTTTTAGATAATTTAGGTATCCATAAAAAAGAAACCACTGTGTTTGATAAAGATATTAATGCTGAAGATGTTGATGCCTTATTTTTTGATGCAGATAATGACGGTGATAAAGATTTGTTTGTGGTTACAGGAGGCGATGAATTTTCAAATAAATCAACGGTCTTAAAAGACCGCTTATATCTAAATGATGACCAAAATTATTTTGTGAAATCTGATACTTTATTACCTGATTATTTTGAGAATGGTTCCTTTGTCCGTGCAAACGATGTTGATAAAGATGGTGATTTAGATTTATTTGTGGGTAGTCGTGCTGTTGCCAATGCTTTTGGAAAAGCACCAAAATCCTATTTACTTTTAAATGACGGTCACGGAAAATTTAGCATTGCTAAAAGTAGCTTATCCCAAAATATAGGAATGTTAACCGATGCCGTTTTCACAGATTTTAATGATGATGATTATGACGATTTAATTGTAGTTGGCGAGTGGATGACACCAAAGTTCTTTGAAAATGAAAAAGGAAAATTTATAGAGGTTACCAAATTAATTTCCAATAAAAATATTAGCGGATTATGGCAAGCCATTCAGCCATTTGATATTGATGGTGATGGTGACACAGATTATTTATTGGCAAATTGGGGTTTAAACACCAAATTTAAAGCTTCTAAAAAATTTCCTCTTAAAATGTATGTAGGCAATATTTTAAAAAACGGCAATTGGCTTACTTTGGTAAGTTTTGCAAAAAACGGCAACTATTACAGTATTAATACCAAAGACGAACTTGAGCATGCCTTGGGGAATAAAATTGATAAAAAATTTAAAAGCTATAAAGATTTTGCTGGCAAAACCTTCGATGAAATTATCGATAAAAATTGGCAAAATAACGCGAAACTTAAAACAGTAGCTACTTTAGCATCGGGTTATTTAGAAAATGATAATGGAAAATTTGTATTTAAACCTTTTGATGAGCAATTACAATTAGCTCCAATCACCTGTTTTTTAAAAAAGGATTTTAATCGGGATAAAAAAAATGAAGTGTTAGTGGCAGGAAACATTTTTGGAGTGCCGCCTTATCAAGGGAAATTAGATGGCAATTTAGGTTGCCTTTTACAAAAAGAAGGTAAAATAACTAATGGTTTAGATTTAGGCTTGAATTTTGGAAATGTTCAAATTAAAAAAATTAAAATGGCTACTATTGGAACTCAAAACTATTTAATAGCCATTGTTAATAACAACAACTCTCAATTATATAAAATTATTAATCCAATTAAATGATGAAAAGAAAATTAATTTTAACCTTTTTAAGTCTAGTTATCTTAGGTCTCGTTTGGTTTCTGTTTTTTAAAAAATACGATTATCAAATTAATTTTTTAACAAAAACTTCTCCAGGAACTGTATATAGCAGAATATTTGCAATTGAAAGTTGGAATACTACTAAACTTAAAAAAAACATAAAAGTTATTCGCTCAAAAGTTTACAAAAATGTTGACCAACGTGTATTACTTAAAGACTCTATTTATCAGCTTCACTGGGAATTAAATCCAGTAAATGATAGTCTTACAAAAGTAAAAGTGTTTGTGAAAGACATGAATCACAGCCTTAAACAGCGTTTACTTTTTTTAATTGGAAAATCGAAATTCATTAAAAAATCTATTCTATTTGTTAGTGATTTTAATAAAGCATTAAATCAACATCTCAAAAAATTTAAAGTTAAAATTATTGGAAAATCGGAAAGGCCTGCTTATGAATCCATAATTTATGTTACTTTTAATTCTGATTTGCCAAGCAAAGCTGAAAAGATGGCACAAAATATTTATTATTTGATGGAATATTTGAGAATAAATCATATCAAAAAAATAGGTGATCCATTTATAAATGTAACACAGTGGGATAAACAAAAAAATAGGATAAATGCCGAATTCTGTTTTCCTATTGAAAATTTAAGCCAGTACCCTACTGACTCCATAGTAAAAACAAAACGAAATTTAAAAGCTATTCCAGCTTTAAAAGCTATTTATCATGGTAATTATCGTTACTCAGATCGTGCTTGGTTTGCACTTGATAATTATGCAAAAAATCATAATTTTAAAGTTGAAAACTCGGTTTTAGAAATATATTATAACGATCCACATAACGATGCAGAAGAATTGCATTGGAAAGCGGATGTATTTATGCCTATAAAAAATTAAGATAAAATGAAAAAAATAAATCTATTTATTACGTTTGTTACTTTATTTGGTTTATTTTCTTGCCAAAAAGAAAATAGATTAATAAATGTAGATTCACCAGACAAAGCTATCGCAGTTAACTTATTTCTTTCAAAAGATGGCCAATTTGGTTATGAAATCAATTATAAAAATTCAAAAGTTATTGATACTTCGTTTTTAGGGTTTGATTTTGTTGATGCTCCTTCGCTAAAAAAACATTTTAAAATTTTAAAGACAACCAGATTAACTTCTAATACAACTTGGAAAATGCCTTGGGGTGAACAAGATTCCGTTAAAAATAATTACAATGAGTTAAATGTAAATTTACAAGAAGCCAAAACGCCAAATCGAAAATTAAATGTCGTTTTTCGTGTTTTTAATGATGGTGTGGGTTTTAGATATGAATTTCCAAAACAAGAAGGTTTTGAAGTAGCCAAAATAAAAGAAGAAAATACAGAATTTAACCTCACTGGCAATCATAAAGTTTGGTGGATTCCTGGTGATTGGGATAGTTATGAACATTTGTATAACACTACAAAAGTTTCAAAAATAAATGCCATAAGTAAACGCCATCATCCTAATTTGAATGCTTCCTATATTCCGGATAATGCCGTAAATACACCAATAACCATGAAAACTAAAAAAGGTATTTATTTGAGTTTTCACGAAGCTGCACTAGTTGATTATGCAGGTATGACTTTGGCTGTTGACACCACAAATTTTAAATTAAAAAGTGATTTAGTTGGTTCTGATTTAACAGCATACAAGGTCAAAAGAACACTCCCTTTTAACACCCCTTGGCGCACGATACAAATAGCGGATAACGCAGGTGATTTAATTGCGTCAAAAATGATTTTAAATCTTAATGAACCCAATAAAATTGGTGATGTTTCTTGGTTTAAACCGATGAAGTATGTAGGTATTTGGTGGGAAATGCATCTAGGAATTTCAACTTGGGATTACGAATCTACCCAAGATATGAATACCTATGTTGGGGAAAAGCACAAAAAAGGACATCATGGCGCAACCACTCAAAACGCTAAACGGTATATAGATTTTGCTGCAAAAAATAATATTCATGGCATATTGGTTGAAGGTTGGAACACTGGTTGGAAACATTGGATTGGTTTTGATGATCGCGAAGGTGTATTTGATTTCATTACACCTTATCCAGATTATGATTTAAAAGAGGTAGTTCGTTATGGTAAATCAAAAGGTGTACAACTAATTGTTCATCATGAAACTTCAGCAGCCCCTAGAACTTATGAAAAACAAATGGATACGGCGTATGCACTAATTAAATCACTCGATTTACACGCTATAAAATCTGGTTATGTTGGTCCAATTATCCCAAAAGGTGAACATCATCACGGGCAATGGATGGTAAATCATTACAACAATGCAGTTATAAAAGCAGCTAAATACCACATAGCTGTTGATACCCACGAACCAATTAAGGCTACAGGATTACGGAGAACATACCCAAACTGGGTTTCTAGAGAAGGTTTACGAGGACAAGAATTTAACGCTTGGTCTAATGAAGGAGGTAATGGCCCTGAACATACCACCATTGTACCTTTTACCAGAATGCTTGCAGGTCCTATAGATTTTACTCCTGGTATTTTTGATTTAAAATTGAATCCATATAAACCTAAAAATCAGGTGCAAACCACTTTAGCAAAACAGTTGGCTTTATACGTGGTTATTTATAGCCCAATACAGATGGTTGCAGATTTACCTAAAAATTATGAAGGCAATCCAGCTTTGCAATTTATTAGAGATGTGGGTGTAGATTGGCAACAAACTAAAATATTAAATGGCGAAATAGGTGATTTTGTTACCATAGCACGACAAGAGCGAAAAACAGGAAATTGGTTTTTAGGCAGTATTACTGATGAAAATAAACGCAATATTACAATTACTTTAGATTTTCTTGAACCTAATACCAAATATATAGCTACCATATATGAAGATGGCAAAAATGTAGATTATATGAAAAACCCAAAAGCTATTAAAATTAGAAAAATTGAAGTTGATAACACCTCGAAATTAGACTTGCACTTGGCAGCTAGTGGCGGAGTAGCTATAAGTATTATTAAAGAATAAATTATATGTTCTAGAGATTTCGTTGATTTCCGTAAAATTACAAAGTAAAATGGTTAGTTTTTTAGTTAAAAAACTAACCATTTTTAATAGCTGTAAAAAAAGAAGCAGAGATAATAGATTACTTCACATAATTTAAGTATGAACAATAATATTTAATTATAATAGCTATTTTATAATATATGTTTTATGTTTTGGACCAATACCTTTTAGCGTCAATGATTTCCACTGTTTTGGCAAAATCGGATTTTTTTGAGTTATTCCAGAATCATTAATGTCTAATCCTCCAAAACCCGCTAATATAATTTGTAACATACCACCGGCGCCTGTTGCAAAATAAGGGTTATTGCTTGTGGCAGATTCTGCTAATGCTCCAAAAGGAGAACGTTTGTTTGGTTCATAAGTCCGTTTAAAAAATTCAAATGCTTTTTTCGCATTACCCAAACGTGCATATAAAATCGCTAAAATTGAATGAGCCATTGCCGGACCATCTTTAGCAAACCGTGGTTCATAGTAGTTTAAGTCCTTTAAAATTTGTTTTTTATCGGTTATAATCTGTAAAGGGTATGCCAATAAATTTACATCTGCCTGTTTAATAATTTCACCTGAATAAGTACGATTTTCTTGTGTTACACCGTTTTTAAATTTATGAATTATCAAACCATCTGCTACAGTTTTCCACTCTTTTTGTTGAGGTAACCCTAAAATCGATTCGGCTTTAAGTGCGTCATTTAAAACAGTAATGGCAGAACCATTAGTAAAAGCATTATCATCAATATTTTGAGCAAATTCATTGGCTCCAACAACATTGTTAATGCTAAAAGTACCATCTATGTTTTGTGTACTGCGACTCACCCAAAAATCAGCAACTTCCTTTAACATAGGGTAACCAGTATTACGTAACCACTCCATATCTTGGGTTACTTTAAAATAATTATAAAAGGCAATACCTACGTCGGCTGTAATATGCTGTTCAAAAGTACCTGTTAAAGCCCAAACAGGTGTAGCTTCCTCTCCTGTGTCATCTGATTCCCAAGGAAACATAGCTCCTTTATAACCAAAATTTCGTGCTTTTTCTTTAGCTTTATCCAAACGATTTGAACGGTAATTTAAAAGCGATTTGGCAATATCTTGATTAAACATTAAAAGTGGTGGATACATCCAAATTTCAGTATCCCAAAACACATGTCCGTTATATCCTTGAGAGGATAAACCCATTGGTGAGATGCTTAAATTTGAATCAGCTCTAGAAAAAGAATATAAATGATAAAGTGCTAAACGTACATCTAATTGTGATTCTAAATCTCCTTCAATTTCTATATCGCCTTGCCACAATTTTTCCCAAGCTGCTTTATGTTGGTTTAGAAGTACCTGCCAATCACTTCGCTCTGCTAAAATAAGCATTCGTGCCGATTCGTTATCAGGATAATCAAAATCTTGAGTAGTGCATTCAGCCCCAAACCAAGCAAATTGATATGAAGAATTTGCATTTAACGAAGTATTAAAACTTAAGCTTTGGTAATTATTATCCTTGATTTCATGAGTCACTTTTGGAATATTTCCTTTAAATAAAAAATTAGCAGATGCAGCCACATCACGTCGTCCCAATCTGCTTTTGGCCGTTGTTTTCATAATAGGCATTTTAATTTCTCCATCATGTAAAATATTATATGATTGCTTTACATCTTGGTATTCATTTGGCGTAGTAATCAATCCTGTTGCTTTTATATTTATAGGTTTTAATGCTTTTATATTTACAGTTATCATTCCTGTAAAGGCTAGTTGTCTTAAAGCATAAATAGTATAACTTATTTGTGCTTTATTTTTATAATCAAACGATGTGGTAAAGCTGGCTTCTTTCATATTTAAAGTTTGTTGCCAATTGGTAACTTTGTTTAAATCGAGTTTATCACCATCAATTTCTAAATTTAGGTTTGCAAAATTGATTCCTTCCAATACCCGACTAACCCCTCCAGGCTCAGCACGATCAAAAACATTGTTTAAGATAACTGATTTTACCCTAAATAATTCTGCCGAAGGCAATAATCCAATCCTACCATTAGCTAATGTAATACCAACATATGGATCATGTGTTTTTGCAGTAATTTCCCAGCCTAAATTAGTCTTATCTTGTGCGTTGATATTTAACATAAGTAAAACAAAAATTGAAATAAAAAGTGTTTTCATAATTTTTTAGATAAATCCAGTTTGATTAATAAATCTATTGATGTAAAAATAATATTTTTTGGTTATTCAAAATTTAAAAGAGCCCAAATATTTAAAATTAGTAATTTTATATGCTACTCAACTATTGCATTATTCCATTTTTTTACTTTAAACATTGGGTGATATGATTTTCGAAACTTTTCGTAAATAAATTAGAAAATACTAATACCTTTACAAAATTATTCAATTTTTTTATTTAAAATGAATAAGAAACTGATACAAATGGTATTTGATTTTTTTTAGATAATTAAGATGAATTAAAATTTAATCTTAAGCTTTCTAATATAAATTTTAACCATCCATAGAAAATGAGGAAATGATTCTTGGTTTTAAATCTGATTCCGTTAGTTTTTAGAATTTTAAAAATAAAGTATCTTTTTCTGGTATTATTGATAGTTTATAAATATTAGAAAACTCTCAATATTTAACAATTAATGGGCTTAATAATTCTATAATTTCTAAAGTTGGGGCTGACAAAACATATCAATTAAATAAAAGTGTAACATTAAATATTAATTTAATAAAAAACTGAAAAATGTATTAATTAAATCATTATTTTTAATAAAATTATTTCTAAATGGGTTTAAAAAGAACAACTATCAATGATTTAGCTGCGAAATTAAAAATATCTAAAAGCACCATCTCAAAAGCGCTTAAAGGTTACCCTGATGTGAGTGATAAAACAAGAAAAAAAGTTTTAAGGCTCGCAAAAAAACTTAACTATAAGCCAAATAGTATTGCTTCAAGTTTAAGAACTAGACAAACTAAAACAATTGGTGTAATAGTTCCTTCCGTTGTACATGATTTTTTTTCAAAGGTAATAGATGGCATCATTCAAGAAGCTGAAAATAAAAATTATTTGGTTATACTATTACAATCTGGTGAACACGCTGATTTAGAAGAAAAACAATTGAACTTGCTTAAAAATAAACAGGTAGATGGCATTTTACTTTCCGTTTCAAACGAAACAGGAATTAAGGAAAGGTTGAATAAAATTTTAGAAAAGGGAATACCAGTAGTTTTGTTTGATAAAATCATAAAGTCCTTTGAATGCTCAAAAGTCATTATTGATGATAAATTAGCTGCATATAATGCAGTAAGTTATTTAATTAATAAAGGTTACAAGCGAATAGCTCATTTTGGAGGGGTTTTAACTGCCCAAAATTCAATAGATCGATTTTTAGGGTATAAACAGGCTTTAATTGACAATAATCTAACTTTTAATCCTGATTTAGTGTACATAAACCCAAATAATGATGACATAAACGACGGTTATTCAAATGCTGAAAAAATGTTGAAAGAACATACTGATATTGATGCTGTTTTTGCAATTACCGACCTTATTGCTCTTGGAGTGTATAAATACTTTAATGAAATTAATATTAGAATTCCTAAAGATATCGCTGTATTTGGTTTTAGTGATTGGCTTATATCTTCGGTGATAACGCCTAATCTGTCAACAGTAAAACAGCCTAGTTTTGAAATGGGTAGAAAAGCGGTAGAAATATTAATTGATGAAATTAAAAACATAAATAATAATACCGATTTTTCGTTTCAAAATATTGTGTTACCTACCTCTTTAATTATCAGAAAATCTACTTAATTTTTTAGGTATTTAATATTACGTTGTAACCCACCAAACTTTGTGCGTTTTACTGCTGATTTTTTAAAAACTCGTTTAAATATTTCTTCTGTAATTTCTTCCCAATCCTTTTTTGTCATGGACAATAAATCTACATTTGGAATAAATTTTTCTTCAGAATGTGGTTTTGAAAATCGATTCCACGGACAAACATCTTGACAAATATCACAGCCAAACATCCAATCATCAAATTTTCCTTTCATTTCAGAAGGCAATTCATCTTTTAACTCAATAGTAAAATACGAAATACATTTGCTTCCGTCTACTGTATTATTTGGCAATATTGCATTAGTAGGACAAACATCTATACAACGTGTGCAATTCCCGCAATAATCCGTTTTAAAAGAAAAATCATATTCTAATTCTAAATCCAAAATTAATTCAGCCAAAAAGTAAAAAGTCCCCTTATTTTTCTGAATTAATAAGGAATGTTTTCCTCTCCATCCTAATCCGCTTTTTTGTGCCCAAGCGCGCTCTAATACTGGAGCAGAATCTACAAACGCTCTGCCATTTACTTCCCCTATGTTTTCTTTAATAAAAAAAGTAAGCTCTTTTAATTTTGATTTTAAAACGTGGTGATAATCTTCACCATACGCATATTTGGCAATTTTATAAGAATCCTTGCTTTGTGTTTGGTTAGGGAAATAGTTGAAGGTTAAACTAATTACAGATTTTGCGTCCGCTACCAACAATCTAGGATCAAGACGTTTATCAAAGTAATTTCCCATGTATTGCATGTTACCATGATAACCATTTTTAAGCCATTGTTCCAAATTATTAGCTTCTTCTTCTAAAAAACCAGCTTTGGCAATACCACAACTTCCAAATCCTAATCGTTTAGCTTCCTGTTTTATTAAATCGGAATATTTTTGAATACTTTTCACGTACCACAAAACTAATAGAATTTCTTTTACTTAATGAAGTACAATTTATTTCTATTCAAAAAAAGATACATTAAACATAAAATCAGGATAGTTTGGATTTGATTATTAGTCCCCAAAACTCATTCCAATACCTTTTGCAGTTTGTACTAATGCAGATTTAGTATTTACGTAGTGGTATTTACTAATTGCTTCTAAAAAAGGAACAGATACTACATTAGGGTGATTATAAGCAACCATTTTACCAAAAGTTCCTTCTATTGCTAATTCCATTGCCTTTACACCAAATTGAGTTGCTAATATTCTATCAAATGCTATTGGCACTCCACCACGTTGTAAATGTCCAAGAACGGTTTCTCTCATATCTGCTTTGCAACCCGCATTTTTTAAGTCGTGTAGCAATTTATTGGCAATACCTCCTAATTTTAGGTTTTTATTACCAACTTCATCACTCTCTTTTGATAAAACATCCCCGTCTTTTGATTTTGCTCCTTCTGAAACTACAATAATAACATGTCCTTTTCCATCTATAAAACGATTGTTAATAACCTCTAATATTTTAGGAATTTCATAAGGAATTTCAGGAATTAGACAGATTTCAGCACCTCCGGCAATTGCAGAACTTAATGCAATCCAACCAGCATCACGCCCCATTACTTCGAGTATAATTACCCGATTATGTGAAGATGCAGTAGTTACTAATCTATCAACTGCTTCAGTGGCTATTTGAACCGCTGTTTGATACCCAAAAGTATAATCGGTAGCTGATAAATCATTGTCTATAGTTTTAGGAACCCCAATAATATTTAACCCTTTTTCAAAAAGTACCTGAGAAATTCGTTGCGATCCATCTCCTCCTATATTTATAACAGCATCAATACCCATGCTTTTTAATTTTTGAATCATTTCGTCAGATCTATCTATAAAAGACCAAGTGCCATCATTTTCTTTTACTGGCCAAGCTAAAGGTCCACCCTTAGTTGTAGTCCCTAAAATAGTTCCACCCTGGTAGTGAATACCTGCAACAGTTTCATCATCTAAATTAATAATTTCAGTTGGTTCACGTAATACCCCATCAAATGATTGAATGCTTCCAACAACTTCCCATTCTTTAGTTTGGTGAGCACGCTTAACAATTCCTCTAATTACTGCATTTAACCCAGGGCAATCACCGCCGCCTGTTAATACTAATGCTCTTTTCTTCATTATTGCCTAAATTTAAATTTTTTAAATATAATTTTAATAGTATTTACATTAATCTCCAAAACTAATACCAATACCTTTTGCTGTTTTAATTAAATTATGTGACAGATCAACCTTATTATATTGATTGATAACTTTTTCAATATCTATAGCTTCTAATTTAGAGTTTTGGTGAATTGCCATCGTTCCAAAATATTTTTCTTTAACCAATTCAAATGCTTTAACACCTAGTTCAGTTGCTAATATCCGGTCTAATGCCATTGGAGTTCCTCCTCTTTGTAAATGTCCTAAAATGGTTTCTCTAATATCAGCTTCAAAATTAATATCTTTTAAATTGGATGCAATTTTACGAGCAATTCCTTTATGATTCTTTTCAGGAACTTCCCCTTTTAAATAAGCTCCTTCAGCAACCACAACAATGGCAAATCCTCTTTTATTTGATGCATATTTCGATTTCAATTTTTCTACAACTTTATCCATTGTAAACGGAATTTCAGGAATTAAACAAACATCTGCTCCTCCAGAAATAGCGGCATGTAAGCCAATCCAACCAGCATCTCTACCCATTACTTCTAATATTAATACTCTATTATGAGATTTTGCAGTGGTAACTAATTTATCTACCGCCTCAGTTGCAACTTGTACTGCAGTTTGAAAACCAAAAGCATATTCCGCTATGGATAAATCATTATTTATAGTTTTAGGAATACCGACAATGTTTAATCCTTTTTTAAATAATTTATATGAAATCTTATGAGATTCATTGCCTCCAATATGAATTACAGCATCAAAGTTTAAAACTCTAATATTGTAAATAAGCTTATCTGAAAGGTCTTCATTTTTAAAAGAACCATTTTCTTGTTTTACAGGAAAATTAAAAGGATTTCTTTTATTATTTGTCTTTAAAATTGTACCACCTTCAACATGAATTCCTCTCACTCGATTTTCATTTAGAGCTACTAACTCTAGAGGCTCTGCCAAAATTCCATCAAACCCATTAACACTGCCAATAACTTCCCAATTTGTTTCTTTAGTAGCGCGTTTAACAATAGCTCTAATAACTGCATTCATTCCCGGGCAATCTCCACCACTGTTTACAAGTAAAATTCGTTTTTTCATGTTATTTCCCGGTTCTAAAAAGTGTTCTATTTTTGAGTGAGGGTTTGTTCTTTCTAAATAAGTTTAGAAACTCACTATAAAGAAATGCAAAATTATAAAAGTGATTACTAGTAGACAAAAAAATGATACGTTATTATTTTTTTTATTTAGTATCTTTTATTACGCAAATGTTTGCGTAACCTCTTTTAACTAAAAAATCTGCTATTAACAGATATGTAGACAGCAGATTTATATTGATGAACGATTAAATTATTCTTCTTTCTTATCTATATAATAGGTAGATTCATCTGGTTTAAAAGCACGTTTAAACCAAAGTGGTCTACGTTCTCCATTTGGTCCCGGTGCTGGTCTAGTCCAACTTAACCATTCTTTATAAACTTCGTGTGACTTATTTGTGTCTACAAAAATGTCACCATAATTTTCATCTTCTAATGGCTTTTCAATTCTTACTCGTTGATGCCAACAATGCATACCACTTATCGGATCCGGATGCACTGCGTGTGTAATATTCTGGTGTACGCCGCCATCTTTCCAAAAAATTCGTTTAGAATCTTTATCGCTAGATTCAAAAGGTTTAATACCAGAAATAGTATTCATTTTCCATGCCCCTTTTCCATCTCCTTCAATATTAACAGTATTAGTTGCCCATCTATTTCCAATTTTATCTTGAGGTCTTCTCCATCGTCCAATATGATGTGAACAAGCTACAACTCCAGGTTTCATACCTTGAGTTACCCAAACTTTATCAATAAAATAACCAATATCAGTATTCATTTTAACCAAATCTCCTGTTTTAAATCCCCATTTTGCTGCATCATCAGGATGCATCCAAATAGGATTTCGGTTTGAGATTTCTACCAACCATTTAGCATTTCCTGAACGAGAATGAATTAGGGTTGGTAACCTAAAAGTTGGTACCAACACATATTCTCCTTTTGATTTATCTAAATTATCATTATGGATATGGCTTTTTATATAGCTTGGGGTAGCATATTCAGGCCATTTCCAATCAACCATAGTTTGTGAATAAAACTCATTTTTACGCGATGGTGTTGGAAAACCAACAACGGCTTTTCCATTGATCATTACCCCAACAGCTTTCCCATTTTTAGAAATTACATTAGTTTTTGCACTGACTTCTGTACCTTTCAACTGTTTTTTAGTTAATGGTTTTTCGTTTAATTTATATGATTCACCTTTTTCAATTTCGAAAGCACCATACTTTTGCATATATTGTAACTCCGTAATACCTTCTTTTTTAGCTACTTTAGTTAATCCCGGCACTCTTTCAAAAATATACTGATAGTATTCATCAATCGTTATCTTCTCTCCATGGCGATAAGGCGATTCAAAATGTTTTCTAATTCCCATAGAACCATCCGGATCAATTCTCCAAGATAATTCAATCCAAAATTCATCTTCTTCCCAAACTTCTCCAGGATTTGCTTGATAGGTATATTCAACCAGATTACCATTTCTACGTGCAGCTTCGCGCAAAACAGGCTGACGAAATGCCACCCAAGTTCCTCCATGTGTAGCATACGAATTAATATCGTGGCGTTCAGATGCTAATCCCATTGGTAATACAAAATCTGCATGAAAAGCAGTTTCGTTCCACGTTGGTGTTAAGGCGGTGTGTAAGCCAAACTTACTTTCATCCATAAACATTTCCATCCAAGTAAATCCATCAGGATAGGTCCAAACCGGATTAAATACTCTGGAAAAGTACACATCCATTTTACCTCTTCCTTCTTTTAAGAAATGAGGTAATAACTGACTCATTTCAAAAAATGCAAGCGGATATTCTTTTGGGAAATGAATTTCATTCCACTTTTTCTGAGGTTTTGGTGGGTTTGGTTGTGTTGGACTAAATTTATTCCATGAATTTGGTGAAGTTCCTCCTTTTGCTCCAACTGCACCAGTTAATACTGATAAAAAGTGCAAACACCGAGCAACTGCCCAGCCTCCTAAATTAGATGCACCAGCCGCTCTCCAATTATGAGAAGCGAATCGTTCACCTGCTTCCCCAATTAATTGAGCAATTTCAACAATCATTTCAGCTTTAACTCCTGATTCTTTTTCAGCATATTCAGGAGTGAATTCTGAATATTCATCAATCATAGCAGCAATATAATTTTCAAAAGTTACTTCTTTATCGCTATGTTTGGCTTTTAAATATTCTTGCCAATTAGTCCAGTTCTCTAAATATGCTCTATTATATAATCCTTTTTGTAAAATTATCAATGCCATGGCTAGTAAAACAGCTGCTTCAGTTCCAGGATATGAAGGCAACCAATAATCGGACATGCTTGCGGTATTTGATAATCTAGGATCCATAGTAGCAAGTTTAGCTCCTTTCATTTTCCCTTCAATGATACGTTGTGCATGTGGATTGAAATAATGCCCAGATTCTAAATGCGCCGATATTAATAAAATGAATTTAGCATTGCTATGGTCTGGTGATGGTCTATCGTAACCGTACCATAAATTATAGCCAAAACGTGCGCCTGAAGAACAAATATTAGTATGTGAATTATGACCGTCAATTCCCCAACTTTGCAAAATCCAATTCATAAATTTTTCATGTCCCGGTCTTCCAACATGGTATGCAATTTCATTATGTCTATTTTCTAGTATAGCTTTTCTTATTCTTGCCGAAATAGTATCTAATGCTTCATCCCAAGAAATTCGTTCCCATTCTCCTTCTCCTCGTTTACCTTTTCTTTTTAAAGGAAATAAAATTCGATCAGGGTCTGTAATTTGATTGATGGTTGCTGGTCCTTTTGCACAATTTCTTCCTCTACTTCCTGGATGATATGGGTTTCCTTCAAACTTTTTAACTTCTTGTGTTTCTTTATCAATAAAAGCTGTTAAACCACAAGCACTTTCACAATTAAAACAAGTAGTAGGAACTATTTGATATGTTTTTTTCTCTTTTTTTGGCCAAACCTTGGGATTATACTCCACCCAATTATTCCATTTTTCTGGCGGTGGAAAATTCTCGTATAATTGAGCTACTTCTTCATCGGTAAAATGACGCATATCTCCATCAAATTCTTGATAACCTTCTTTGTGCAGATTGGGAATAATTCCTAATTTTTCTGCTATATTTTCTATAAATGATGGTTTTTTATATCCCATAATTCTTGTTTTTTAAATTATTTTAACTGTCATATTGAGCGTAGTCAAAATATCTTTACTAAATAGTTTTAAATTTTTCACTTCGTTCTGAATGACCTTTTAGTTCTAAGCTAACGGAATTCTTTGTGGAGCTTCTACCCAAATTTTTTCAGTAATTAAAATTCCTATTAAAACACATACTCCTGAAAGAACTGTTATTATTTCTCCGTTTCCAAAAAATAAAAGTACTAATGGAATTATATTTCCTATTAACACAGTTACCAACCAAAATAGATTTTTATACCTTCCTTTCGTAATCATTTTTACGACCATTTTTACTGAAGTTGTTGGGTGCGTTATGGTTAATTCGGTTACTAATGTGAATACGTTAATAACCAATGCAATTATCATCGTATTTTTTAGAATACTCATCCAATCTTCATTGCCAAAAATTAAAGCAGTAATCACAAATATTGCTGTACCTGCCATAACACTATGAACTAACATATGTAAAGGTAAAGTTGGACTTTGCCAAAAATCGCGACCTTTTGCTTGCGCAAATAAAAACGCTGTATAAATTGCTAACATGATTGCGAAAAATGCAGTAACCCAGAGTAATATAGTTTCACCTTGTCTGACATTAAAGAAAGACATTACTCCCCAAACAGTTACTAACAATCCGAAAATGGTAATTGTATAGCCTCCTTTAACTAACCAAGAGTTCCATTGAGGACGTAATAAAACATTCAAAAAACGATTTGGTCTGTCTAAATCCATTACCAAGAATAATCCTGTTAAAGCTAAAAATGTTAAAGAAATTCCTGCTGACCATAATTTTGCGGTTGTAGAAACTTCATAACCTAACATAATTGCAAAAAACGGAATTAAAAATGCCCCTGCGGCAATTGCCTTGGTAAACACATAAGTAGAAACTTCCCAACCCCATAAAATACCTTTATCCGGAGTGTCATATACTCTGCGAGCCTTACCTGCTAACACATCTATATAGTTAGGGTTCTCTGATTCTTTTCTTTGATACGCCGCTTGAATATCATTATCAATAGTCATTTGTAATAAATCTACATCTCCATTTGTATACATCATTTTTTCAGCAGCTTTTGCAAAATGACCAACACCACGAGCTTGTGAATTCCATAAACTTGGACCAGATTTATCTGTAGCTTCTGGCACTAAAGAAGCATCATCTCCATCAATATAAAATAAATTAGGTGTTGTTCCTTTTTCTGGCTTTCTCACTTTTACAGCTTGACGAGCTAGTAATTGAGAAATTTCTGTTGCTGGATTTTCCATATCTCCTGCAATAATTGCGTGTTCTGGGCAAACCGTAACACAGGCAGGTTCACGCCCAACATCTATTCTATGTGCACAATAATTACATTTAGCTGCTGTGCTGGTATCTGGATCAATATATAAGGCGTCATAAGGACAAGCCTGCATACACGATTTACAACCAATACATCGGTTATTATCAAAATCTACAATGCCATCTTCACGAGTATATAAAGCTTCAACCGGACAAATTTCTACACAAGGAGCATCTGTACAATGATTACATCGCATTACAGAAAATATACGTCGTGTATCAGGAAATTCTCCTTTTTCTACTTGTTTAACATAGGTTCTGTTAACACCAACAGCCACATCATGTTCCGATTTACAGGCTGTTGTACAAGCATGACAACCAATACATTTTCGATTATCAATAATAAAACCGTACTTCATAGTTTATTTTAAAAGTTAGCATTAAACAAAAATACTTATTGACACTATTAGTTTTGTGATTGAAATCACACACTTTATTATTTAGATTCATTATAAATAAAAAGCTAAACTATATTTTAAATTTTGGTTTATCTTTGTATAAATTTATACATTATTAATGACAATTCAACTTTTGTTTTTTGGAATTACCGCTGATTTAGTTGGAGGCAGTAGCATTACTTATAAAATTGATAAACCTCTTAACATTAGAAAGTTTAAAGAACAATTAATACACGATTATAAAGCATTAAAAAATATTAACGAATTTGCTATAGCTGTAAATGAAGAATATGCTTGTGATGATTTAATTTTACAGAATAATGACGAAGTAGCCATAATTCCTCCTGTTAGTGGAGGTTAATTTCTTAAGTATTTTTTATCAATATAAAAAGTTCCAAAAGGAATTATGGAAGCTACTATTGTTAGTATAAAAGTTTTAGATTTCCATTCTAACTCATATTTCAATAAAGTTGCTAAAACAATATAGATAATAAACAAAACTCCATGTGGCATACCTAGTATTTTTACAAAAAAATCGTTACCACCTAAATATTTGATTGGCGTTGCAATAAATAGTAATAGTAAAAATGAAACTCCTTCTAATAAGCTTACAATTCTAAATGTTTTTTTCATAGAACTTTATTATAAATTAAGAATGGCGAAAATACATTTTTGATTTGTTAACTTTGTCAAAGTTATTAGTTAAATAAAAATGAAAAGTAAGACTTCTATCAAAATTACATCGGAAAAATTGAACTTACAAGATTGCTACGATTTTGTACAAGATGCCTCTTGTGGTGGTATTGCGTTTTTTGTTGGAACCGTTAGAAATGCAACACAACATAAAGAAGTAACGCTTTTAGATTTTAGTAGTTATGAGCCTATGGCTTTAAAAGAAATGCAAAAAATTGCAGACAAAGCTTCAGTTAAGTTTCCAATTTATAAAATCGCTATTCATCATGCCATAGGCGAATTAAAAATTGGAGAAGTTCCTGTAATTATTGCCGTTTCATCTGCTCATAGAAAAGCTGCTTTTGAGGCTTGTGAATTTGCCATTGACACCTTAAAAGAATCGGTTCCTATATGGAAAAAAGAACACTTTAAAGATGGTGAAGTTTGGGTGAATTCACATCCTTAAACTATTTTCATTTTGTTTAACAAAAAAGATGCATTCATATTTTTACAAACTCCAATTTTTAATTTGTAATCAAAATTTAATTGATTATTAATAATCTCTGCATCAAAATAATAATTTTTAACTTCGGGTAATTCATCCTCTACTTCACATAAGCTTAAATCATGTGTTGCTATAATTCCTGTGGAACTTGAAGTAACCAATTTTTTTATAAATTTTTTGGAACCAATGGCCTTATCGGTGCTATTTGTTCCTTTTAATATTTCATCTAAAATTATAAAATACTCTTCAGTTACAATTTCGTCCACAATAAATTTTAAACGTTTTAATTCAGAAAAGAAATACGACTCGTCTTTTACCAGAGAATCAGATGTTCGCATACTGGTTATCAGTTTTATGGGAGCATACTTAAATTTATCGGCACAAACAGGCAAACCAATATTAGCCATAACAATTGCTATAGAAACTGTTCTTAAAAAAGTACTTTTCCCTGCCATATTTGCTCCTGTAATAATAAAAAATTGATGATGCCCAATTTCAAAATCATTGCTAACTCGTACCGAATTATTGAGTGAAAAATGTCCTAAACTTTTAGTTTCAATCACTTTTTTGCTACTATCAATTTCTGGAAAGGCATACTCTGAATGGTTAAAAGCAAAATTTGCTAATGAGTTTTGTGCATCAAAAAAAGCAATAACTTTAAACCAGCTTTCCACCTTCTTTTTATAACTATTTATCCATTGTTCAATTTTATAAACTTGTTGCAAATCCCAAAGCAAAAAACCATTTCCAAGAACTCCAACTATCAAATTATTACGTTGATCTAAAGCATCTAAAACTTTTGAAAAACGAGCAACTATTTTTGATGCTTTTTGTTTTTCTGTTTTAATTTCTTGCTGTTTTTCTTTTAAAATTTTTGATGAAAAAGAAATACTTTCTATTTCATTTAATAATTTATAATATTGCTTAAAAGTACCTTTAGTTTTATTTGCATATTTATAAAGTACATTCACTTTTTTAAAATAAATACTCGAAATCCCTAACCCAATAAAAAACCAAAACAATAAAATTTGATTCGCAATAATTTGTAAACTAGTTAGTACTATTAAAACCAATGAAATTATTGAAAATACCGTAGGTAAAACTCTTAAAAATTTAGGAAAAACAGATTTGTAATTATGTATCCAATTAACTAATTCTTCTGCAGTGTAGTCAACTTTTATTAAACTGGCCAAAGCACAAAATTGTTGTCTCCATTTAGGTTTTTTACTCAATTCTTTAATGCCAATCTGTTTTTCCTCAATATTAGAAATATCATTTTTTGTTAAGCAGTTAGCCAGCTCTTTTTTACCCTCGCTGGTTACTGTTCTATTACAATATTGAAAAAAAGAACCATTCCCAAATAAATCGATATCATAACTATAATAATGAGACGTGTCTATAAATTCTTTTCCTTGATTTAACAAGGAATAATCTCCATTTAAAATAGTAAGTTCCGTTTTATTTATTTCAAGTAGTGCTTTATTATAACTGCTTTTGTACTGTAAATTAGTATGTCTTAAAATTAGATAAATAAAAAAAATAAGCCATAAAACAATAATAAAAATTATGATTCTAATATTTCCAAAAAAGAAGTAAACACCAAAAACAGCACTTAAAAAAATAAAGAGACGTATTGAGCTAGAAACTGCTAGTTTATTTTTTATTTTTTTTAATTCTTGCTCAAAATATAGTTTTTGAGTGGTATAAAATTCTAGTGGATTTTTCATTTAATAATTTTCTATACCTTCAGATAAACTTACAACTGAAAGTAATGGATATTTTTCTTTTATTTTTAGGGCAACATCATAACTTGTAATTCCTTTTTTACAAATAATAACATACTCCTTTTTAAAATCTGGATTAAATTTTTTAATAGAAAATATTGAGTATGGTATTTTTTGAGTTGTTTTAAAGGGAATTTCAACATTAAGATTGTTTATAACGCTAATAATTTCAACGGCATTATTTTTTAGTTTTTCCTTTAGTTTTTCAGATGAAATTAAAATTTCCTGATTTTGAGTACTACAATTTTCTTGCTGATAACTTGAATTTAAAAAAAGTTCGTTGATATTTAACGTATTGTTTTTTTTAAGCTTAATTTTTAATTGAGAATTTTTTAAAGCATTATAAATTAACAAAGTATTCGTTAATAAATTTCCTGTTTTGGTAATGAGTTTAACTACTTCGTTTACTTGTAATAAGGCTATAATTCCTACAATTGGATTTAAAGTACCTGCTTCTTCACAATTAGGAATATTGGTAGCTATTTTAGGAAAAGCATCGCGCAAATTACATGAATAATTACCCTTTTCGTCTTGAACATTAAAGGTAGCTACATAGCCATCAAATTTGTATAGTGATCCGTAAACTAACGGCTTTTTAGCTAAAACACAAGCATCATTAATTAAGTATTTCACCTGCAAATTGTCTGTAGCTTCAACTATTACATCATATCTAGAGATTAAATTTAAAATCACATCTTTTTCAATAGCAGCATTGGTATAGGTAACTTTTGTAAAAGGAGTTCTCTTTTTTATTTCATTGGCTAAAATTTTAGTTTTTGGCTGCCCAACATCTTTTACTTTATAAAAAACTTGTCGGTGTAAATTTGAAACAGAAACAGTATCAAAATCAACCAAATGGAGTTCTCCAATACCACTTGTTGCCAAATAAATAGCGATAGGACTTCCCAAGCCTCCACAACCAATAACCAATACTTTTGCCTGTTGCAAAAGTTGTTGCCCTTTTACACCTATTTCTGACAAAGTAGTTTGGCGTTTAAAGTAGTTTGTTTTGTTTAGCTCCATTCTTAATTTAATATTAATCTTTTCATCATCAATTTGATTCAATTTTTTTGTTTGAAACTCTATTTAAATATTGTTGAATAGCTTTTTGAAGATATTTAAATTTATCCGATTTATTAAAATTGAAGTTCTCTAATTCTTTTTTGTCATTATTCACAAAAATATCCCAGCATTCTTTAGCGTACAATAGATTATTTCTACTCAACTTAATTTTATGTTGATGCAATTCCTCATATTTTTTCGAAACATTATCAGAGAATATTAACTTAGATTTTTCATTTTCTCCAATACTAACTAAATAATATTGATTATCCTTTCTATAGTTTTTAAGTAAATATGTGCAAACTGCCAACATATTTATTTGATTAACTAAATTATAATTAAACCATAAAACTACTTTATTATAATCATCGGCATCTTCTAATTTTACTAAAGGTTTAATGGAAGCATCAAAATAAGCAAGCTTATCTATCTGATATTCTTTTTCAAAATAAGCATATCGTAATTTAAAAAAAGCATCACTACCAACATCTTTATGAATTGGCCCTTCATTTAATGTTTCATTAAAAATAATTCGCTCTCCTATTAAATTGACTTGTTCAAATTGCTGAGCTGTTTTTTCACTATTTAATACGTGAATAATGTTACTCATTTATTTCTTTTTTGGCTGCTTTAAATTCTTCTGGAGTATTGATGTTTCTAATTAAATCATCATCAACTTCAATTATTTCAACATCAGAATTTATCAATACTTTACGTGGGCACGAATATCCTTGAGCTAAATAATTAAGCAATAAGGTATAGCTTTTTGGTTCCCAAATGGTAATTAAAGGTTCAGGAAACTGTTTTCCTTTTCCTTTAATAGTAGTGGCCACTTTCGATGGATTTCTATGCTTTAATAACTTTTGTATTACAGCATCATTTACAAATGGTAAATCGGTTGCTAAAACTAACCAAGCAACGTTTGGGTTAGACTGAAATGCAGAGCAGATTGCCCCAAAAGGTCCTAATCCTATAAAAGTATCCTCTACCTTATTTTCTATGGTAATTTCTTGCTCTTCTCTAACCGATAAATAGGTTTTAAGTTGATGTTTTTTTAATAAATCTATAGCAACATCCCGTTGGTTTTTACCGTAAAAATTTAAAACTCCTTTATCGGTTCCCATTCTAGTACTTTTTCCACCAGCTAATACTAATCCTTGAATTAGTGCTATTTTTTCTTGGATTAAATTTTCTATATGTTTCGAAATTTTATCGATTTCAGAAATAGCATAACATTTTAAATTTTTAATTAATGGATTTTTTTCTAATAAAAACTCGAAAAACTGAGCATCATCCGTTAATTTAATTATAAACTGAATGTTCGTTAATTGATCTAACCGTTTTAAAACAGAAGCTTCTTTTTCATTATCTAATACTAAAATTTGTTTTGTTGCTTGATAGTGATTCCCATTGATAAACATAAAATCGTATTGTGAAAACTGAATTCTTTGATTAAATTTATTTAGATTTCCAATACTGTTGATGGTTATATTTCCGTTCAAATTAAAGATAAATTTTTCAACGATTTGTTTACTTTCCTCTTTCGCATGAGAAGCATCAAAATAAGCTAATTTGTATTGGTCTAATTTTGCTGAAATTTCATTTACCAGTTTTGAAACTTCATTACATTTAGTTCCAATAATTGCAATCTCATTTGGTGCAAAATTATCATTATTGCGTAAAGGTAGTTTGGTATGTTTTTGATGTTTACCCATGATTTATATCGCTTTTCCCTCCTGATTTTTGTAGTAATTTAACTTCCTTTATTACCATTTTTTGCGATATTGATTTGCACATATCATAAACGGTTAAAGCAGCAATATTCGCTCCTGTTAAGGCTTCCATTTCTACACCTGTTTTACCTTCAATGGAAACTTCACAAATAATCTCAATATGTTCATTGTCGGTAATTTGAATATCAATATCTGTTCCATTAATTAATAACGGATGACACATTGGAATTAATTCTGACGTTTTTTTGACTGCCTGTATTCCTGCAATAATTGCCGTTTGAAAAACAGGTCCTTTTTTGGTAATTAATTCTTTGCCTTGAAAATGAGAAATAATTTCTTTGCCCAAAAACATAATTGCTTTAGCTGTGGCTTTTCGTTTGGTAATATTTTTATCTCCAACATTTACCATTTTTGGATTGTTTTCTTTGTTGATATGAGAAAATTGTTTCACAATTTTAAAGTTTTAAATTTTTAGTGCTTAATTTTTAGTTAAGTTATTGAATAGAGGCTCAAAACTAAAAACTCCTATATATAAGTATTGGATAAGATTCTCCTTTTGTAAAATTACTTCTATTGTCTGGCAATTCCAAAAAAGCATCGGCATCTACTAAATTAGCTAAATCTCCTGAGCCTTTTCCTGAAACTGGAGTTGCTATTAATTTCCCTGCTACATTTTTTAAAGTAACTTGTAAAAAGTAAGTTAACTCTGGTTTAAAATAAAAGTCTTCTGCTAATATAGCTTGATTTTCATTTTTAAAGTTTAAACCCACAGATTTATGATACCAAGGATAAAAATATTTTAAACAACTTACATACGTGGAAACTGGATTTCCTGGAAATGCAAATACGATTTTATCACTTCGCACTTCGACAAGCTCAGTGTGACGCTCAGTGCATGCTTTTTTACCAAACCAAAATGGTTTTCCAGGACGTTGTTTTACGCCATGAAATAATGTTTTTACACCTAAACTATTTAAAACTTCAGGAATAAAATCTAATTTACCTTTAGATACTGCTCCGCTAAAAAGTAATACATCAAACCCATTCAAATAAGTTTCAATTTTTTGAGCTAATATTTCTTTATCATCATCTATATGGGCAGTTTTAGCATCAATATTTAAATTGTTTAAATGTGCTACTAAGGTAAAAACATTACTTCTTCTAATTTGAAAATCTGCTGGTTTTTCAGCTACTTCAACCAATTCATTCCCAGTAGAAATAATCATTACTTTAGGTTGTTTTGCAACTTTAATATGAGTTTTTCCAACCGTAGCAAAAATACCTATTTCAGCAGCAGTTATTTTTGTATTTTTTTTAATTAAAATAGCTCCTTGTTTTCTGTCTAAACCTTTTTTATGAATATTTTGAAAATCTTTAACCGTATTGGTTTCTATCGTTGCAATTCCGTCTTCAATTTTTAATAACTCATATTGTATTACAGCATCCGTATTTTTGGGTAAAACTGCACCCGTCATAACTTCCAAGCAATTGTTAGGATTTTTTAATGCTTTTTGAGCATCTCCTGCAGCTTGAATTCCTTCAATTTTGAAACTTGTTTGTCCATTTTTAAAAGCTTTGAAATTTATAGCTATTCCATCCATACTAACTCGATTAAATGGAGGAAAATCTCTATCTGCTACAATATCTTCTTTTAAAACACGCCCTAAAGATTTTTTAAAATCAATCTCTTCTATTCCAAAATCTTGTGTATTATTTAAAATAATATTTAATGCTTCTTTTACAGTTGTTAAGCTCATATTTTTTAATTGAATAGGTTTATATCTATAAAATTCACTTTTTAGATAACCTCTATATTATTCATTTTCAATTATAGGTTATTCTTCTCATTATCCCCCAATGGTTGACATGCTTTCAGAAACATCACTACCTCTTGCAGCTTCAGCAACAAATCCGTTTTCTGGTTTATGATGCACTGTATTAATAAATAATTCTTTTAATTCATTATCACTTGCGCCATTTCTTATAAAATCTCTCACGTTAAAAAAGCCACCATCAAATAAACAGTTTTTAAA